>OFFY01000011.1_pt1 | contig 176210 bp, 165 predicted proteins | sample 1521481 | NCBI WGS metagenome assembly OFFY01 (sample SAMEA3504117, study PRJEB24116) | mouse gut metagenome | biome: mouse gut; feature: mouse-associated habitat; material: faeces | place: Denmark | collected 2011
CGGCTGCCTGAGCGCTATTTTGTGAGCTAAAGTATTGATTTTTCAAGGAGCAAATCCCATTTTTAATGTGGGAAGTTTGAGTATATTATTAATGACTGAAAAGGACCGCTGACAGGATTTGTTGTAGCATCCCGCCGGCGATCCCGTATTTCTGATTTTCCGGATTTTTAAACCTTCTGATCTAATTTTCGTTTTTCCTCATAATCCTTTAAGGAATCCAGGGCATGGCGCGCCATTGGGAACAGGGCTATCATATTAAACACCGTCATTAAGCCCACGCCCACATCACCCAGATCCCACACAAAGGTGTAGGCCGCCAGGCCGCCGATGAAAAGCATAACCAGCGCTAGAAGCTTGTACAGGGTCTGGGACATCCAGTTGTCGCCGAACAGGTATGCCACATTGGGTCTGGCATAGAACAGGATTCCGATAAAGGTGGAAAAGCTGAACAGCCACAGAATCACGGCGATAAATATTACGCCGAAGTTTCCCAGGTGGTAGCCCATCGCTTTTTGCAGTAAGTCCATGCCGCCCAGTCCTTCTGTCAGTCCTGCCGGAGTTAACAGCATGATCATCGCGGAGCAGGTACAGATTACAAGGGTATCGATAAATACGCCCAGAGCCTGTAAAAGTCCTTCCTTGGCCGGGTGGCTGATATCGGCTGCTGCCGCCGCGCAGGGTGCGGAACCAGAGCCGGCTTCGTTGGAGAACAGTCCTCTCTTGGCTCCGTTCATCAGTACTGCGCCGAAGCCGCCTGCTGCTGCCTGGCGGATTCCGAAGGCTTCCTCAAAGATCCGGCTGAATACTGCGGGAAGCAGGGATGCGTTTTTGATCATAATAAATATGGTAAACAGAAAATACAGCGCCGCCATTACCGGAACGACGATGTCGAGCACCTTGACGGTGGCATATTTGCGCAGGACGATGACTGCGGAAACTGCTACCAGGATCATTGTCGTGTAAAGGGGCGGTATCTGAAATGCATTGTAAAAGGCCGAGGATACGGAGTTGCCGATTACCTGGCTGATTCCGCACCAGCAGATAAGGCCGGATAAGGCAAACAGTACGGCAATGACGGATTTGCGGCGGGTGCTTCCCGGCTTTACAAAGAGGTGATGGATATAATAAGCCGGGCCGCCCCGGTAACCGCCGTAGAGTGGATCTTTTTCTTTGTATAGCTGTGCAAGAGTGGCCTCAATAAAGGCTGTGGAGGCTCCCAGAAGGGCTGTCACCCACATCCAGAATACGGCGCCTGCTCCGCCTAAGGATATGGCGGCTACTACGCCTACCAGATTGCCCATGCCTACGCGGGTGGCGGTGGATACAATCAGGGCCTGGACGCCGGAGATGGCTCCCTCTTTGGATTTGTTGCGCTTTTCGGCTGTGATGCGCAGCATTTCCGGGAATAGACGGAAGGGGAGGAAGCGGGTTCGGAGGGTGAAGTAGATGCCGGAAGGGATGAGGATCAGCACTAAGAGGGATATTCCCAGAGTGCTCCCGCCGGGGAGGGGGATGGTGAAGAGGTCGCCCCAAAGACAGTGGTAAACAGCTTGGAATATTGCTTTAAAAATTGACATGATGTTTTTCCTTTTGTAATGTTTTTGTGAATCACTTTTTTGTAAATGCTTTTTTGTAGCTTTTTGTAAATGTGATTGTTTGGTGGGTGGTTGTAATTGTTTTATGTTTAGTATATAGTATAAGGGAACATCTGTAAAATTGATAAATGCGATGTTTAGTATTGAAATATTCGATTCTATGGTTGTGTATTCGGAATTAGTGTTTTTTGTTTGGCGGATTGTATCAAGGGGGACTGTGTTCTCTGAAGTTGGATGCTCATTTTAATTTTTTTGGTTTTGAAAATGGCGCTTCGGGGGGATATCGGTTTTCGCCGGATACGGAAGGCTGTGCAGGCTGCGGGCAGGAACCTCCACCCCTGATCGGGGCGGCCCTCCTCCCCTCCGCCGGTCAGGTTTCTGTGTTTGAAATATGTGAGGGGCTTTGATATGGACTGTTTGTTTGGAAATTGATTGTTTTTTGGAGGGAAGGATGATGGGGGTTTTGGGAAGGGAGGGGTGTTTGTGGATCTGAAGAATTTGACGACGTTTATTCATGTGGCGGAGCTGAATAGCTTTACGAAGGCGGCGGGGGTGCTTGGGTACTCGCAGTCTACGGTTTCTTTTCAGATACGGCAGTTGGAGACGGAACTGGATGCTTTGCTTTTTGAGAGGATTAATCATACGGTTGCGCTGACGGAGAAGGGGCGGGAGGTTCTTGATTATGCTCATAGGATTCGGAGAATGACTTTGGAGCTGACGGAGAATATGGCTAAGAGGCAGGAGCTTAAGGGGCATATTCGGCTGGCGATGGCGGATTCGCTTTGTGATTCGCTTTTTGATGGTAATTTTCCTGATTTTTGCAGGCAGCATCCGGGGATTATGCTTAAGATTACTGCGGCGGGGACGGATGAGATGTTTCGGCTGGTGAATCATAATGAGGCGGATGCTATTTTGACTCTGGACAGCCATATTTATAATAGGGAGTATGTGATTTTTCGGGAGGAAAAGGTGAAGATGCATTTTATTGCTTCTGCTTCTTGTCCTCTGGCTGGGAGGTCTTCTCTGAGTGTGGTGGAGCTTCTTTCGTGGCCGTTTCTTTTGACGGAGAAGGGGATGAGTTATAGGCGGCTATTGGATGAAGGGCTGGCGGAGCGCTCTTTGGAGGTAACTCCGATTTTGGAAATGGGGAGCGCTAGGCTTATTTGTTCTCTTATTGGTGAAGGGACCGGGATCTCTTTTCTGCCGGATTATGTGACGCAGCAGGATGTGGAGGCGGGCGCGATTGTCCGGCTGAATGTTGCGGATTTTGAGGTGGAGATCTGGAAGCAGCTTCTTTATCATCGGGATAAGTGGGTTTCGCCGCAGCTGCAGGCGGTGCTTGATTATTGCGGGAAAAGGGAGTTTAACGGGTGAAATATCCTGTAAACTCCCTTTGCTCTTTTATGAATCCTGTTTGTGCTGCTCAGCAGCCTGCGCGATAGCTCTGATTTTTGGTAAGCCCTTGATATTATTCTTTGTTTTGAATATATTAGATGGCAGAAGATTTAGCTGGCTATCTCATTCCTACTTTAAAGTAACACCGTTCATTGCATTATACAGTTCGTCGATTTTGCGTATGTATTCCCCTTTTGCCCCAATATACATTGTACGGTTATGCAGCATAAGAAATTCCTCATCTTCTATTGAGATTGATGTTCCGTCGATAATGTTTTTATATATGTTATAAGCCTTTTTTGTATCACCGGACATCTTCTCTGTCAAATTCCCGCCGTTTTGCGAATGGTAAGCGTCATATGCTATTTTATATTCGGCATATTCTTCGCTGTAACTTTTTGCCGTTCCCGAATCCAGCATTGCTTTTTTCTTTTCTATCAATATGGCAATTTTACTCTTTGCATATTCATCTGCAACTCTTTCCATATCCTCATCTTTCTTAGAAGCTGTCGGGTCTTGTAACTGCTTAAGGCGTGATTCTGCTTTAGCGAAACTTCTAAAGGTCCCGTATGGATCAACTGTTGCTTCCCAGTTGACAGCAAGATCTTCATTCATTGACTTTACCGCGCTTCTGAATGAATCCAAATCAGAAGTTATTTTTGCTAAACCCATTTCTGAATCGGATGACCTCTGTTCAGCGGCAAACTGCTGTCCTGCTATAGAGATTGATATGGTATCTTTGTTTGTTCCAGACTTTACTTCACTTTTCATTTTGCTGTCGCCATAAGACTTTGATACTCTTTTATCTGAATTTGCCTCATTTAAGGGTTGATTCATATAATTACTCGTTTTGATGTTCATAATAATATATTCCTTTTTTCAGTTGGATTATATTGGTTATATCGGAGTCTTTGCAAAGAACTTAACTGCTGCTCCTAAAAGAAAGAAAATTCTTCACCGGATGAAATGCGTTCTCTCCGGCTCTTCCTTCTTGGGCAGTCCGTATGCTTCCTTGCCGAGTGCTATACTCTTTATCAAAAAGCTCATATTTCTTGCCAATGTGCGCATGGTCTGCAGTCCTTCCTCATCCTGGGCCGCTTCTCCCGGTGTTCTTCCGTGAACGCTGTTCCAATACTGGCTGGACGCAATCGGCATTCCGGAAATGGTAAAGTACTTATTAAGCTCATCAAAGGTGGCTGACAGGCCGCCTCGTCTTGCTACTACGACGCTGGCTCCTGCTTTCATGGTTTTGTCAAAGCCGGTGCTGTAAAACAGGCGGTCTAAAAATGCAATAAGCGTGGCATTTGCGGAAGCGTAGTATACGGGGCTTCCCACTACCAGGCCGTCGCATGCCTCGAACTTGGGGGCTGTCTCATTTACCAGATCTTCGAAAACGCATTTCCCGTTCTTGGCACAGGAACCGCAGGCAACGCATCCCCGGATATCTTTGTTTCCGATGTGAATCATCTCTGTCTCCACGCCCTCTGCCGTGAATATCTGTTCCATTTCATGGAGCGCAATATACGTATTGCCTTTTGCATGGGGACTTCCGTTAATCAATAAAACTTTCATTTTCTTCCTCCTATAAAAGTCGCTGCGCGACAGCACTAAAGGGTAAAGCTGCTTCGACACACCGGTAAAGAGAGAAACTTTTATTCGAACAAGCACTCATAAAAGTTCCTCTCGTGCGCCTTTGCAGCTTTACCGGCCGGCAGAAATTATTTTTCTAAAACACTTGACATTTCTTAGCCGGACTATTTTAAGCTCCATACCCTTTTGATTTTGTTTTCATATTTTAGAATCCGCGAATCCCATCGGCATCATCCCCGGATTTATCAATGGCCTTTATTACCACCTCATACCCGTACCCTTCATTTACCTGCACATGCACCCGGTCGCCCACTCTGTGTCCCTGAATAGCCTTACCCAAGGGCGATTCAATGCTGATACGCCCATCCAGAGAATTACCGCGGATGGAGGTAACAAGCTTTACCTTCTCCGTCTCGTCATCCTCCTCAAAATACAGCTCCACCAGATTGTTGAGTCCCACCTCATCGGCCCCGGATTCATCCGATACAATCTTAGCTGTCCGAAGCATCCGCTCCAGATAGCGGATGCGGCTCTCGTTACGGTTCTTATCACGCTTGGCCGCATAATACTCAAAATTTTCGCTTAAATCCCCATGCGCCCGCGCCTCCTTTACGGCCTCAATTGCCTCCTTGCGGACCACCAGCTTGCGGTGCTCAATCTCCGCCTCGATTTTTGCCACATCACTCTTTGTTAACTGCTCCTGCATATCCATCCTCTTTCCTGTTACTGTTTTGTTACAATTCACACCCACGCCAGTTTTTGCAAAGCTTTTATTTGATAAGGGTGCAAATTGTAACAGGGACTGCCCATTTAAAGTCGCCTTCGGCGAGGGGCAGTCCCTTTGGCCCCATAACTGTACTGGCTCCACACCAATCAGCGGAGTGATTGGTGTGGGTGTGAAAAGTAACACTGTTTTTCCAAGTCTTTATTTCCGGTACGGACTACTGGTTTTGGCCCTCCATAATCGTCTTTACCGAAATCCCATTTACCTCCACGCGATCATCCACCCCAATCACAAGGCACTGACGTCCGTCAATCATGCGGGTTTCCACCAGATCCGCCCGCTCTGGGTTCACCTGAATCACGATGTCCGGTGTCTTGATCTCAAATTTTCGGGCGTTCATCACATTGGAGGCCAGAAATTCCGCCTGTTCTCCGGCCGTCACCTCATAGCGCTCCTCAAGCTCCTCCAGCTTTTCCGTCTCTACGCCGCTGGCCGCCAGAATCTGCTTCACTTCCCTCTTATCCAGAGTAACCGGCTCCGGCTCGTCCTTGCGCTCCTCCACCAGCTCGTGGAGCTTTTCGTGAATATTCCGCACCACCTCGTAGGCGCAGTCCTCGCCCAAGGTTTCCTCTATAATGGCGTTAAATGTCTCCTTCTGCCCTCCGGCGGACATAGGCATAGGGCAGCCGAACATATTCTCCGCAAAGATTTCGTTCAACTCCTCCGGATTTTTGGAGTAGTACAGCATACTGTGAAGATCCGTGCTTCGATCCTGGAAGGCGGGGAAGAGAAATCCGGCCATTGGAAGCTCTACCAGCCAATCCCTGGTCCGCGCCCCAAAGCGGTTGCCGTCCGCATCGTAGCTTAAGCCTGCCTTGGACAGCTTTACCGGGCAAATGGTGCAGAGCAGGTATTCGTAAACCTCGTCGGAGGCGTCAAACATTTCCTCATTGTCCAAGGAGCGTCCCGGAATATCATAAGCTCCGTGTACCAGCAAAATCAGGTAATTTTCCCCATAGGGAAAGGTTTCAATTACCCGGTCGTAAAATGCCTCTACAAGAGCTTCCTCCGTCAAACGGCTGTTTTTCAGCTTCATCAAAAATTCCTGTGTTCCTCCAGGCATCTCCGTATCCAGGGGAAAATCAAGATTCAGAAGGTTTTTTCCCACTGTTCCCGATAATGCCTTGCGGAAAATCTCAAAGTACTTAAAGGCTTCCTCCTCCGGCAGAGATAAAAAAGCCTCCTGCATTTCCGTTTTCTTATTCTTCTCTCCGTCCACATAGCAGCCGCACATCCGTGTAAGGGCACAGTGCTCCGGGGTAAACTGCTTTTTGATTTCTGATATTTCCTTTTTATTCATGTTATGTAAACTCTCCTTGTTTCTGTCCTAATTTTTTTCCGAATTGATCCATATATCAAGCCATTATCTGTAAAATAATATCCCGCCTATATCTCAAAACAAATGCTTCGCCTCTGCCGGCAAATTCCGTCTGTCAGGACTAATCCTCTCCAAAGCTTTTTCTCCCAAGCCGCACTTCTTCCATGAACTTCGCCAGCTCTTCCGGAAGATTTTCCAATAAATACTGCTTGCTTCCGGTATATTGGGAAAGAAAGCTGTCCCGGATCTCGGCACTTACATTCCGCACTTCTTCCAAAAGGCCCTGTGCTGACATCCGCTTTGCTCCCTGACCCAGAATAATCACCTGCTCCAGAGCGTCCGAGGTAGCCACTGTCACCTCATACTGCCGTCCAAGCTCGTGAGCTGTTTTCTCTATATACTGATCCGCTGTCTCCGCCTCCTTGGTATAGACTACATGGATATTGTGATATCGGGAAACAGATCCCTTGCTCCCCTCCACCCGGTAAGCGTCAAAGACCAGAATCACCGTGTTTTTCCGGTAGCCCTGGAGATTACAGAGAATGTCCGCCAGCTTCCCTCTGGCCGCCTCCAGATTTACCTCCGCAAGCTCTTTTAAGTCCTCCCAGGAAAATATGATATTGTATCCGTCCACCAGAAGATATTCCTTCTGCGGCTTCTTAGGCGCGGATTTTCGCACCGGCTGATAGTCCTCTTCTCTGTGAAAGCTCCGCTCCACCCGGCCCACGCCCTGACGGTCTCTGCGGATAGGTCCATAGGTACGTACAAAGATCTCTTCCAATTCTTTCGGGTCCGCAAAATCCCGGGAAGCCGCACTCTGTCTGGCAAATGCCTGTCCGCCTGTGGAACGGTTCGCCGTTTTTCGCACACTTTCCATATGCATATAGTCCGGCACCTGATTCCAGGGAACGTAGAAGCCGGCCCCATGAGCACAAAAAATCGATCCTGTGGGATTTTCCGCATCTTGTTCCGGATCATAGCCTGAGGCTGCAATCACTTCCGAAGCATTGTGACAGGGTCCATATCCTCCCGGCGCACAGAACAGGCGGCCTGCCCCTTTGGTGTAGGCGTAGACCTGTTTTTGGTAGTCCCCCATAGCCGATACTGGAGCCTTACCCGTGAGAATGACCATTTCCTGTATTCGCCCGTTTTTTTCGGGCATATAGGTATACCTGGAAGGTGTTTCCTTTATTTGCCCGTTTTTTCCGGGCATGGAGGTATACCCGGAGGGTGTTTCTTCTATTCGCCCATCTTTTCCAGACATAAAGGCATGCCCGGAAAATGTTTCCGCTTTCTGCTCTGATTCCGAGAAGGTTCCCGACATTTTCTGAATATCCGCCATAGCCCTTCCCACCTTATCCCGGGGAAGCTCCAGGCGAAATTCATAAAACGGCTCCAGAAGCACACACTTTGCCTGGCAAAGCCCCTGGCGGACCGCCCGGTAGGTGGCCTGGCGGAAATCTCCGCCCTCCGTATGCTTCAGATGGGCCTTTCCTGCTGCCAGTGTGATTTTCACATCCGTAAGCTCCGCTCCCACCAGCACCCCCGGATGCTTCCGCTCTGCCAGATGGGTAAGGATAAGACGCTGCCAGTTCCGATCCAATACATCCTCGCTGCAACTGGTGTCAAGAACCACGCCGCTCCCCGGCTCTCCGGGTTCCATAAGAAGATGCACCTCCGCATAGTGGCGTAAAGGTTCAAAATGGCCCACTCCCTCCGCAGCAGAAGCAATTGTTTCTTTATATATGATACTGCCGGGGCCAAATTCCACATTCTCCCCAAAGCGTTCCGAAATCAGGCTCTTTAAAATCTCAAGCTGAACCGCTCCCATAACCTGCACATGAATCTCCCCAAGCGTATCCTTCCACACCACATGCAGCTCCGGAAGCTCCTCCTCCAGTCTGCGAAGCTTTGCAAGCATCCCATGAACATCGCAGCCGGAAGGCAGAAGAAGCTGATAGGTCAAGACCGGCTCCAGAAAAGGATCGGCCGCCCGCTTCTCAAAGCCCAGACCGTCGCCAGCCCTTGTCTGTGTAAGACCTGTCAGCGCACAGATCATTCCGGCCGGAGCTTCCGGGATTGTCCGAAAACCCTCACCGGAATAAAGGCGGATCTGATCCACCTTTTCCTCCCATGCCTCTTCTTCCCGGCTTCCCGCAAGAAGCGCTTTGACCTTCAGGCTTCCTCCGGTGATCTTAAGATGGGTCAGCCGGTTTCCCTGTGCATCCCGGCTGATCTTATATACCCTGGCTCCAAATTCCGCAGGATATTTTTGATTTGAGCCAAAGCGCTCCAGTCCCCCAAGCAGTTCCTCCACACCCTCCGCGCGGAGAGCCGAACCAAAATAGCAGGGAAATACGGCCCTTTCCCCAATCTCCTTCCTGATCTGTCCGTCCTCAAGGCATCCCTGCTCCAGATATGCGTCCAGAAGGCTCTCCTTGCACACGGCCAAATCCTCCCAAAGAGCATCCGCCCCTCTGTCCGGGGAAAAATCCACGCACCGATCATCCAGCTTTTCCTTTAATTCCTGTAAAAGCCTCTCCCGGTCTGTCCCCGGCTGATCCATTTTGTTGGCAAAAAGAAATACCGGCACCCGGTAACGCGCAAGGAGCTGCCATAAGGTCCGTACATGTCCCTGCACCCCGTCGGCTCCGCTGATAATCAGCACCGCGCAGTCAAGAACCTGCAAGGTCCGCTCCATCTCTGCGGAAAAATCCACGTGTCCCGGCGTGTCAAGAAGGGTGACCTCCCGATCACCGAGCGTCAGCCTGGCCTGCTTGGAAAAGATGGTAATGCCTCTCTGCCGCTCCAGCTCATAGGTGTCGAGGCAGGCGGTTCCGTGATCTACTCTCCCCATGCTTCGGATGCTGCCGCATTGGTAGAGCATGGCCTCCGCAAGCGTTGTCTTGCCGGCGTCAACATGGGCTAGGAGACCTACGGTCATATATTTTGGATGCTTTCCAATCAAGCTGTTCTCTCTGTTTTTAGATATATCTTCCATAGAAAATAGCCCTTTCTAATCTATACTGACTATTCTTTCATTATCCAATTACTATCATACCATCTAAACCACAAAATTTCACGCCCTTTATCCACATTTTCCATTTTACGTTATCTTTCACCGCATTTTGATTCTACGCCTGTCATCTACCCCTTTGCGGACTTGATGTTTATATATTTTATAGATTACGCCTTAATATCCAAAGACGGCCTTGGCTTTAATGCTAATTCGCTGCTGCCTTTTACAATGCGGTTTTCTACATCTTCACGAGTAATGCTGCGTACAATGTTTGTGTCAAATGGCTGTCCAAGCTGCCAGTTGGGGTTTGCTTCTTTTACGGCTTCGTAAAATGCTTTTGTATACATTCGCTCATATTGTCCAAGTGTCCATGTGCCGCTTAATCTATCTGACTTGTCAACGCTTAACTGATAGCGCGTAAAAACCTCAGTACGTTTTGTTGTATCGCCATTGGCGACTCCATTTTCTTGTATGAAATGGCGCATTGTTTCGTCAAACATATCCTGCCGGGCAGTTTCCGGAACATCTATTATTTTATGGAACTCAGACGGGTCTTTTCCCGTAATATCCATTCCCGCTACACCATAGGGATTTACGAAATCACCATCCTCATCCAAAAGTCCCATATAATTGCGGATAAATGTTTCTTCATCTGCTTCAAGCGGGTTTTTCAAGATAAAATCAAGATCATCATATTTTTGCCCAAGCATTTGCTTAAGCATTTTCAGTTTTTGCAAATCCTGTTCAGCCTTTGCTTCCGCAGCGGACTTGGTTTCTTTTCCGTTGGAATGTCCTTCGTCATACATTGCTTTAGCACGTTTGTATCGTTCGCTGTTTGTGTTAATTGCACCTGTGTAAGGTTTATAACCTACAGTCATTGACATAACGTAATCCTCCCTAAATATAAATTCTTTTTGACTATACACTTTATTTTTACATCGACAGTTTAGCAGGATTTTTTAAGGAAGCTTGAGAATTTTTATATCCATAGCCGGTATGATAAGAAACACCTTTGCATGCAAGCTACCTTTCATTTTTTCGTTTGGATAAAAGTATAAAAATCATATACTTTACACCATTCCTATATTCTGTTATATTAATAATGTAACAGCCTTATATGCCACAGTATAGAAAGCAGGTGATTGTATGCCGAATGGTCTTGAAATTACTAAAGCTGCCATAGATGATTTTAAAGACATTCAGGAGTATATGATTTTAGCCAAAGAAGAGCACGCAGAAAAAACATATGCCAAATTGAAAAAGAAGTATCTTTCTTTAAAAGCTATTTTGAATGTAGCCGGTGTAAATCTGACAGATATTGATGAAATCAAAGAATAGAACTATCTAGTAGGAGAGCTGTGGCATTTAGCTCTCCTTTTTTGCGCTGCTTTTCGAGCCTGCACGAAACCAGGCAGGGCAGGTATATGATTTTATATTTGACTGTCCTTTCGTTTTTGTGTAAAATAGACCCGATAACCGGGCTTCACTGCTTTAGCAAAGCAAAATTTCCCCGGTGCCCTCAATGAACTCACAGAAAGAAGGATGATTCCATGAACCAGGTCAGAAAAATCTACTGCCGGGCCTTCCAGACTGTTTTCAAAATCGCCCTGCCCGTTCTTCCCTACCGGAAGCCCAAGCTGGCAGGCAGCGTCAAGGCCCTTCCTGAAATCATAGAAAAAAACAATTGCAGCCGCGTCCTTATCATCACCGATCCGGGCATCCAAAAGCTCCGGCTCACCGCCCGTCTGGAGCGTGCGCTGAAAGATGCCGGTATGTTCTACCGCATCTACGGCAAAACCTGCGCCAACCCTACTACGGACAACGTATACGAGGCTCTTGAGCTTTACCAAGAAAATGCCTGCGACGCCATCATCGGCTTCGGCGGCGGGTCCAGTATGGACTGTGCCAAGGCCGTAGGCGCCCGCATCGTAAAACCGAACCAGTCTCTGGCAAAGATGAAGGGCATCTTAAAGGTACATAAACGTCTTCCTCTTCTCATCGCTGTTCCCACCACGGCCGGAACCGGAAGCGAAACCACCCTGGCCGCCGTGATCACGGATGCGCAGACACGGCATAAGTACGCCATCAATGATTTTCCGCTGATCCCCCGGTACGCCGTGCTGGACCCCAAGGTAACAGTAAGCCTGCCGCCCTTTATCACCGCCACCACGGGCCTGGATGCTCTCACCCATGCTGTGGAGGCTTACATCGGCCGCTCCACCATGCCGGATACCCGGCGGGATGCCAAAAAAGCCGTTCGGCTGATTTTTGAAAATCTCGACGACGCCTATACGGACGGCCAGAACATCGAGGCACGGAAAAACATGCTCAAAGCCTCCTTCTACGCAGGCTGCGCATTTACCAAATCTTATGTAGGCTATGTCCATGCAGTCGCCCACTCCTTAGGCGGCGAGTACAATGTCCCCCACGGCCTGGCCAACGCGGTACTTCTTCCGACAGTGCTGGAGCATTACGGCCCGGCTGTTTACAAAAAACTTCACAAGCTTGCCATAGAAGCGCACCTTGCAGATGAAAAAACACCCTCCAAGGAAGCGGCCGAAACCTTTATCCAGGCAATCCGTGATATGAAACAGCGGTTCGGCATCGGGGACACCATTCCGGAGATCCGGGAAGAGGATATCCCCAAGCTCACCCACTACGCGGACAAAGAGGCCAATCCCCTCTATCCGGTGCCCGTTCTGATGAATGCAGCGGAGCTTGAAGTGTTCTATAGAAGTCTTATGGAGCCTTCCGCCTCTTCCTAAGATGCCGGCCCGTACCTTACCGGACAGGGCCCGCCCGTTCCAAAGGGATATAAAATTATTTTTATAAATATGGATAAGATCTGAAAGCCTATCGGAAAAGATCGTATAAAGGAGAGCACCTCAATGAACGAAACAAAAATCAAACAGCTTGTAACCCGTCAGCGGGAGTACTTTTTATCCGGCGCCACCCTGCCCCTTCCGGCCCGTCTGGAAGCTTTAAAAAAACTGAAAAGCGCCGTCAGGCGTCATGAAGCCCAAATTCACCGGGCCATAGAAGCCGATCTGGGAAAAAGCAGCTTCGAAAGCTACATGTGTGAAACCGGCCTGACCTTAAGCGAAATCACTTACATGGAACGTCACCTTCGTTCTTTCGCCTGGGAAAAGCGGGTTCATACCCCTCTGGCTCAATTCCACTCCCGAAGCTTCAAAAAGCCCTCTCCCTACGGTGTAGTTCTCATTATGAGTCCGTGGAACTACCCGTTTCTGCTGACCATAGAGCCACTAGCAGACGCTCTGGCCGCCGGAAATACGGTGATTTTAAAGCCCAGCGCCTACTCCCCGCACACCAGCGAAGTTATCCGTTCCCTGATAGAAGAATGTTTCGATCCCTCCCTCGCCGCGGTAGTTACCGGAGGCCGGGCGGAAAATACCTGCCTGTTAAATGAGCATTTCGATTACATTTTCTTCACCGGAAGCCAATCCGTGGGACGCCAGGTAATGAAAAAGGCGGCGGAGCATCTCACCCCTGTCACCCTGGAGCTTGGAGGCAAAAGCCCCTGTATCGTAGAAAAAACCGCCAACTTAAAGCTGGCGGCAAAACGCATCGTATTCGGAAAATATTTAAACTGCGGACAGACCTGCGTGGCTCCCGACTATATCTTGTGCGATTCCTCTATCCGGGAACCTCTTATCGCCGAGCTGAAAAAGCAGATTGAAAAGCAGTACGGGCAGTCTCCTCTGTCCAATACGCAATATGGAAAGATCATCAATGAAAAGCATTTTCAGCGCGTATGCGGACTGATTGCTCCTGCAAAGGTAAGCCACGGCGGAAGCTCTGATCCCAAAACGCTCAAAATTGAGCCGACGATTTTAAACAATATCACCTGGGAGGACGCCTGTATGCAGGAGGAGATTTTCGGTCCCATTCTGCCCGTTCTTACCTATGACTCTTTGGAGGACGCCATACAAACCGTCAATTCCAAAGCTCACCCGCTGGCTCTCTATCTCTTTACCTCCGACAAAAGCGCGGCCCGGAAGATTACCTCACGCTGTAGCTTCGGCGGAGGCTGTATCAATGACACCATCATCCACCTTGCCACAAGCGAGATGGGTTTCGGCGGTTTCGGTGAGAGCGGCATGGGTTCCTACCACGGCAAGGACGGCTTTGACACCTTTTCCCACTATAAGAGTATTGTGGACAAGAAAACCTGGTTGGATCTGCCGATGCGGTATCAGCCTTACCGGGATGTGTACGGAAAACTGATTCGGATGTTTCTGAAATAAAAAGCCTTGTCCTCAGCGAGCAAGGGGCTCCTGCCGCCGGTACATTTTCCGCCGGAAACAGCAAAAGCATCCCATCCCTGCCAGCAGAAATCCGGCTGTCACAAGCTCATAAAGCCCCGGAAGCTTCCAAAGCCCTCCGGACCCGGAAAACTGCCCTGCCAGAAGCGAGATCCCGTTGGCAGCCGCATGTGCCGTAACCGGCAGAATCAGGGAATCGTACACCTCATAAAGCAGCGCAAAAAAAATCCCCATCACAAAAGCATACATCCCCTGCACCACATTGCCGTGAAACAGACCAAACAGCAGTCCGTTTACAAGCATTGCGGTTCGGGGGCTTTTTATAAATTCCCTTAACCGTCCATAAAGAACGCCCCGCATCAGCATTTCCTCCAAAAGAGGCGCACTGATACACCCTGCCGCTATTTGGGACAAAAGGCTGCAGCGATACATTTCCTGCGAAGCCGTCTCATATCCCGGGAACCAGTAAGGCAGAGGGGTAAGAGCCAGCACATAATTCATCCCCCTGGAAATACATATGGCACCAAGAACCGCCAGCAGCATCTCCCTGATTTCAAACCTGTGATCCGTTTTCCTCTCCCGGGCCTTATAAAGCTGTCCGTCTGCTCCGTTTACCTTCATCCTTTTCAGCTCACGCATCCCACGATCCTGCCGATATATCCGCCAGAACACCGGGAGCATAAAAAAATTCCCCGCGGTCAAAAGCCACATCCCCGCCTCGGGCTCCAACAGCCGCCCGCCGCTCACAATTCCCATAAGCTTCGGATAAATCATTGCCAAAAGTCCATAGAGAAGAATCGGCGCTGCTATCCCGCCTATCATTTCCACAGTTCTTCTCTCTCTCACCTTTTACTCTCCGTTTCTGCCTGTTCCTGCACCCAAGCACCGGTATGCGCTCCCGCATCCGCTCCTATCAGATTCAGAGCCTTCTGCGTAAAATGGATTTTTCCCCGATCCTTCATATCCGTCCCATTCAGCTCACACGGCAGCTTTGACGCCAAGGTAATCTGCTCCGATTCCTCACACACCTCCAGCTGGGCCTGCATAACCGCCTGATGATACTCCGAATTTTCACCATCCGTACCCATCTGAATCAAAAAGCACTGCTCCACCCCCTGCTCTCCCATATAAGAAACAAGCGCGTTCAGACCTTCCTTGTATTCCTCCTTCGTCAGCTTCAGATTCACATCCGCCTCCCCCTGAAACCAGACCATATAAATATGCCGAATCCGGATCTTCTCCTTCTTCAAGCATTCCTTTGCCCCTTCAAGCCTCTGGGCCGCATCCTCCTTAAGCCCCTTATTCAGCCATCCATTCAAAGACGAACTGCCTCTGGAAGCCGAAACAGCCGCCACCGGCGTCCCCGTCTCCTCATAATAAGCATTCACAAAAGAAGTCACCAGCGTTCCCCGCCGCTCCAAAATCTCCCTGTCATCCAGCGCTCCCTCCCGATGCTCATTTTCCCCAAAAGGCTCCTCCAGCACAAAAAGCCTCTCCGGCTCCGTAATCGCCCGATACTCATACCCGGCCCCTTTTATAAGCTCCGGCGCCTGGGAGGCATCCCCGTTTGCCCCGCTCATATTACTCTGTCCCATAAACAAAATCACATCCATAGTACGCCGGGATTTCTGATATAAATTCAGCGCCACCATCAAAAGGCAGCACAGCGCGCTCAAAATCACAATCACCTTTTTATTGCTCGGCAGTCTAATCATCGAATCCAAACACTCCATTTCCACATAAAATTCAAAAACCCCGCAGCAAACTGCTGTTTACACATGATCCCATAACTGAAACACTAACAGTATAGCACACCTGGTCCACTGAAAAAAGCTTTCCCAAAACTTTTTTCTTGACATCTCCGCCCATCAAGGGTATATTCAAAGTAATCACATAGCAAATATTATGCTAGGGGAGCCTAAGGCTGAGAAAGCGTACACACGCTGACCCTCATTACTTGAACCGGTTAATACCGGCGTAAGGAAGCTGCTTTTCGTATCCCCTCCTGTGAAAATCACACAATCAAGGAGGATTTTTTTATGTCACTATTTGTAAACAAGATCACAGACGAGTGGGGAACCTCTTACTCCCTGACCGGCTTAGGCTACGGAGCCTTAATAGCCGCCATTCTCATCCTGTTAATCCTGGCCTGCTATCTCACCGGTGAAAACAAACGGATAGAAACAAAGCCCCTCGTATTTGCCGCCGCAGCCATAGCCCTTGGAATGATCACATCCTTCCTGAAGCTTTTCGAAGCTCCTATGGGCGGCTCCGTAACCCTGTTCTCCATGCTGTTCATCTGCTGCATCGGCTACTGGTACGGCCTTCGCACCGGCCTGATCACCGGCTTTGCCTACGGCCTGCTGCAGCTCATTTCCGATCCCTACATTATCAGCCTCCCCCAGATGATCACCGACTATCTCCTGGCCTTCGGCGCCCTTGGTTTATCGGGATTATTCTGCAACAAGAAAAACGGTCTCATCAAAGGCTACATAGCCGGCGTCCTGGGCCGCTACCTCTTCGCCTTCCTGTCCGGCCTCATCTTCTTCGCCTCCTACGCCGAAGGCACCGGAATGAGCGCCCCCGTCTACTCCCTCGCCTACAACGGCAGCTACCTAGGCTGCGAAGCCTTTATGACCTTAATCATCCTATCCATCCCCGCCGTCAACAAAGCCTTCCTAAGAGTAAAACAAATGGCCGTTGCCTAAAACCAGAGCCTGTTTGAAAATTTTTCACCTCACCAAAAAAACCAGGCTGCGCCGCAAAAGGCCGGGAGGCTTTTCCAATATCCTAGTGTCCGGCTATTCGCGTACAGTCTGTCTGATACGGACGAACCTTGCCTCAAAATCCAAAGGTTTCCAACCCCTCCAAGGCAATGTTCGTCCGGAGCAGACAGACTGTACGCGAATCGTCCGAACACGGATATGGAAAAGCCTCCCGGCCTTTTACGGCGGAGACGTCCGTCCCCACCTACATCCTCTCCGGCGCCTCAAACCCCAAAATCCCAATACAGGTCTCCAGCACCCGTTCCGTCAAAAGGGAAACCGCAATCAACCCTTCCCGTATCTTCACATCCTCTTCCTTCAGAATCTTCGTCTCATGATAAAACTTATTAAACGCATTTGCCAGCTCATAAATATAAGCACAAATCTTATGCGGCGCCAGCTCCTCAAACGCATTCTCCACCGCCCCGTTAAACCGCGCCAGCCGAAGCATCAAGCTCTTCTGCGTCTCATTTCCCGGCGCCCCGACAGCTCCCGTTTCCGGAGCAAGCCCCATCTCCCGATACTTATTCAAAATAGACTTAATCCTCACAATCGTGTAAAGAATATAAGGCCCCGTATTCCCCTCAAAGGAAGTAAACCGCTCCACATCAAACACATAATCCTTCGAAGCCTGGTTGGACAAATCCCCATACTTCACAGCCGAAAGCCCCACGATCTCCGCCGTCCTGCGAGCCTCATCTTCCGGAATCTCTGCCTCCGAATTGTCCACAATCTTGCGGTACATCTCCTCATTAATATCCGAAAGCAGATGTTCCAGACGCATAACGCCGCCCTCACGTGTCTTAAATGGCTTTCCGTCCTTCCCGTTCATAGTCCCGAAGCCCAAAAACTTAAGCTCCGTCCCATCCTCCACAAGCCCTGTTTTCCTGGCACAGCGGAACACCTGAACAAAATGCATTTCCTGCCGCTTATCCACCACATAAACAATCTCATCCGGCCGGTAAAGCTTCATCCGCTCCACAATCGTCGCCAAATCCGTAGTCGTATAAAGAGAAGCCCCGTCCGACTTGAGAATCATACAGGGCGGGACCTCCTTGGTATCCGTCTCCTCCTTCACATCCACCACAAGCGCCCCCTCGCTCTCATAGGCGAAGCCCTTCTCTTTCAGCATCCGTACCAGATCAGGAATATAAGGCTGTGCATCCGATTCCCCTTTCCACAGGTCAAATTCCACCTGCAGATTGGCATAATTCTTCTTCAAATCCGCCACGGACACATTTAAAATATGCTGCAATACGGCCTGGTATCCCCGATGACCGTGCTGCACCAGATAAGTCGCCTCCATCGCCTCATTCCTGTAAGCCTCATCCTCCTTGGAGCGGGCGCTGGCCGTAGGATAAATCTCCTCAAGCTCCGAGATGGTAAACGGCGCCTCCTTGGGATACTCTCCCGAAAAGTCCTCGTCAAAATAGGGAAGCTCCGGCTTTCTGTGCTTCAATTCCGTGATAATCAGCCCCATCTGCAATCCCCAGTCCCCCAGGTGGATATCGCCGATCATCTTATGACCTGCAAAACGCCCCAGACGCTTTACGCTCTCCCCGATAATCGCAGAGCGCAGATGCCCCACATGAAGAGGCTTGGCCACATTGGGTCCGCCGTAGTCAATGATAATCGTCTTCGGATTTGCGGCCTTATCACACCCCAGGCGTTCATCCTCCAGCATTTGCTGAAGATATGCCTGCACAAAGGGAGCGCTTACCTTCAGATTGATAAAGCCGGGATTTACTGCCAGGGCTTCTTCGAAAATATCACTTTTCTGAAGCTCCTCCACCACCTTACCGGCAATCTGAATGGGCGCACAGTGATACTTTTTGGCCGCAGCCATGCTTCCGTTGCACTGATATTCGCAGAGATCCGGCCGGTTGGAGAGGGTTACTTTCCCGTATTCCTCCTCATAACCGGAAGCGGCAAATGCCTTTTGCACTTCCTCCGTGATCTGTTCCAACAATTTTTTCATAATATTTTTGCCTCCTAAAACCGCAATCCTGTATTTTCACTCTCCTACAGCTTCGTATCAGCTAATCAGAGCCTTCACTTCCTCTATTGTAGGCATCACCCGAAGAGCGCCCTTGCGCGTGGTGATAATGGATGCCGCAGCATTGGCAAAGGTCAGCATTTCCTTAAGATCCTGCTCGGTCAGATCTTCCAGGCCGTGATCCAGAATAAAGTTCAGCATACTTGCACAGAAGGTATCTCCTGCTCCTGTGGTCTCGATGGTATGCTCCTGCACAAAGCCTGCCTTCTCAACGCATATATGATCCCCGTAATAAGCCCGGCTGCCCTTCTTTCCCATCGTGATGCAGATGAGCGGAATATCAAAGCGATTCCGCACCGCCTCCACGCCGCGGTCAAGGCTTCTCTCTCCGGTAATAAATTCCAGCTCCTCCTCGGACATCTTCACGGCAGAGCATTTGGACAGGCCGAACCAGATCTGTTCCTTGGCCTCCTGCAGATTGTTCCACAGAGGCGGCCGCAGATTCGGGTCAAAGGTCACCATCACTCCGTGCTTTGCGGCATATTCCAGAGCCTTCTTTGTGGCGCTGCGCACCGGCTCGTCCGTAAGAGACAGAGTTCCGAAATGTAATATACGGCTCTGCGCAATCATATCCTCCTGAACCTCATCCTCCTTCAGCATCATATCCGCTCCCGGCTTCCGGTAAAAGGAAAAATCCCTGTCGCCGTCCGCCGCCGTATGTACGAAGGCCAGTGTGGTATGCACCACTTTATCCAAAAGAAGATTGTCAGTTCCGATACCAAGCTCCACTAAAGTCTCTTTTAAGGTTCTTCCAAACTGATCATCCCCCACTTTTCCGATAAAACTTGTTTTCTTGCCAAGATTGTTCAGCATGGCAAGCACATTGCAGGGAGCGCCGCCGGGATTTGCTTCAAGCAGGGGATTTCCCTGTGCGCTTACTCCATTTTCCGTAAAATCAATCAAAAGTTCTCCAATTGCCGTAACGTCGTATACCTTTTCCATTTCCCTCATCCTTTCCCCTTTTTTTCGCTGCCGTCTGTTTCGCAACAGCAGCCCTTTACTTTCTGGCCAAAAGTCTCTATAATCAGATCAATTGCAACTATTATTATATGTAAAATAAAAGCAAAAAGCAATTCTTTTTGTGAAAAGTGCAGCGTATTGGAATGTATATTACGGAACCGGAATAGGAGAACGAATATGAAATTGATATCCTGGAATGTGAACGGCCTGCGGGCCTGTGTGAACAAAAATTTTATGGAGGATTTTAAGAAGCTGGACGCGGACATCTTCTGTCTGCAGGAAACCAAGCTGCAGGAGGGACAAATTGATCTTGATCTCCCCGGCTATCATCAATATTGGAATTATGCGGAGAAAAAGGGGTACAGCGGAACAGCTATATTTACCAAAACAGAGCCGTTGTCCGCCGCCTGCGGAATCGGTGTGGAAGAGCATGACCATGAGGGCCGGGTCATCACCCTGGAATTTGCCGGCTTCTATCTGGTGACCGTCTACACCCCCAATTCCCAGGACGGCCTTGCAAGGCTTGACTACCGAATGAGATGGGAGGATGATTTTCTCCATTATATAAAAGGTTTGGACGAAAAGAAGCCTGTCATCTACTGCGGAGATCTGAATGTGGCCCACAGGGAAATCGATCTAAAAAATCCAAAAACCAACCGGAAAAATGCCGGCTTCACCGACGAAGAGCGGGCAAAAATGACCCATTTGCTGGAATCCGGCTTTGTGGACACCTTCCGGCATTTTTATCCGGATACGGAGGGCGTCTACTCCTGGTGGTCCTACCGGTTCCGCGCCCGTGAAAAAAATGCCGGATGGCGAATCGACTACTTTATTGTATCCGAGCGGCTTTTGCCGCAGCTGGAGGATGCGAAGATTCACACGGATATTTTCGGCTCTGATCACTGTCCGGTGGAGCTTTTGCTGAAATAATCCGCATACAAAGCAAAACTGTCCGGCTTTTTCATTCCGCCGGACAGTTCCTGTTTTTCCGCATCTGTTTTTACTGCCTGCAGCGCTGCCTTCCCTTTGCGCCGCAGGCAATCTCTATCCCGGATTCCGAATACGTATCCTACTCCGCGTCCTCTTCCTCCGCAATTTCTTTCTCCGAATCATCCGCATCCGGGAACACTTCAGCCTCCTCCGCCGTCGCTTCCGGTTCCATGTCCGTTATCTCCGGATTCTCATCCTCCTCGGAAACAATCTTTACTTGTCCGCTCTGCAGCTCCTGAATGGCCATGGAAAGCGGCTTCTTCCCATCGCCGGGCACCAGAGGCTGTTCTCCCGCGATAATCTGACGGGCACGCTTGGAGGTGGCCAGCACAATGGAATAACGGCTGTTCACCACCGGAGTTTCTCCTTCCTCCACGCCGCTGTTTACTACTTTCATTAAATCTGTGTATGACGGATGTAACATACAATCACCCTAACCTTTCTATGATTTTGAATATTCCTGTAACATTATTTTGAAAATGCTTTCAGTTCCCCGCGAATAGCACGAATCCGCTCTCCCCCCCGACATGTCCGGCTGCGCTCGCACTCTATGATCCGGTGTACATGCTCCACGCAGACATTCAGATCGTCGTTGATGACAAAATAATCGTAATCTTCAATTCCTTCCGCTTCCTCCGCTGCTCTGGCAAGACGGCTCTCGATAACCTCCGGCTTTTCCGTTCCCCTGTCCGTCAGACGCCGGCGAAGCTCCTGCGCGCTGGGAGGCGATACAAACAAAAGAACCGTATCCGGGAACCGCTCCTTCACCTTTCTGGCTCCCTGGATCTCAATCTCCAGAACCACGTCGCGTCCCTGCTCCAATTGCTCCTCCACGTAGGCTCTGGGGGTTCCGTAGTAGTTGCCCACATAGCAGGCATACTCAATCAGCTCTTCCCGGGCTATCATTTCTTCAAATTCCTCCCGGGTCTTGAAAAAGTATTCTCTTCCTTCCTCTTCGCCCTCTCTGGGGGCCCGAGTGGTAGCGGAGATGGAGAGCGCGTAATTCTCATGCTGTCGAAGCAGCTCCCGCATCAGCGTTCCTTTCCCGGCTCCGGAAAAACCGGATACCACCAGTAAGATTCCCTTTTTTTCCATATATCTCCCTCTATTCGATGTTCTGAATCTGCTCCCGTACCTTCTCAATGCCCGTCTTCAGCTCAATGGCCCGGTTGGAAACCTCCAAATCATTTGCTTTGGAGAGGATGGTATTGGCCTCGCGGTTCATTTCCTGTGCAATGAAATCAAGCTTGCGGCCTACGCTGTCCTTCTCGTCCAGTACGGCTCTTGTATGCTCCATATGGCTTCTTAGGCGCACCAGTTCCTCGTCCACGCAGATCTTGTCTGCAAAGATCGTAACCTCCGTGGCCAGACGGCTTTCCTCTATCTGTGCATCCTGCAGAAGCTCCTGTACTCTGTCCTTAAGCCTGCCGCGGTACTCCGCTACGATCTGAGGGGCGCGCTCCTCGATAAAGGCCACATGCTCCAGCATCTCGTCAAGCTTGGCCGTGAGATCACGCTTCAGATTTTCCCCTTCCTTGGCACGGGTTTCCACCATCTGTCCGCAGGCGCCCTTCAATGCCTGTTCGAGAAGCTTCCACAGCTCTTCTTCATCATCACCTGTCTCTTCCATTACCAGAACCTCCGGATAACGGGAAAGTACGGAAGTGCTCACATCATTTTCCAGGCCAAATTCCTCCGACATCTGCTTCAGATATCTCAGATACTCCGCCGCAAGCTCTCTGTTATAGCGCAATGCTCCCTTTGTCTCGGAAAGAGCCTCATAGGTGATAAAGAGGTCTACCTTTCCCCGCCGGAGGTAGGTTTTCAGGAGGCTGCGGACAGCCGATTCGAAGAAGTTCAGCTTTTTGGGCATCTTGATATTTACATCCAGATACCTGTGGTTTACGGATTTCATCTCTACCGTCATTTTCCGGTCGCCCTCGGATACCTCGCAGCGGCCGAAGCCTGTCATGCTTTTTACCATGGTGGTTTCTCTCCTGTATGATGGTCATTTGGAATTTATTATAGAGGAAATGGGCATTAGCGTCAAGGGTGTTGGGAATTTTTGTTGGAGATTTGGTGAGACGACCGGAAAAGCCGGACTCGGATATCACCGCAGCCCGGCTGATTTCTTCAATATGTAAAATGCCCAGACAAAAAATGAGGTGGAGAAGGAGATGCCACAAGACTTTTTCAAAATTGGATGGGGTCTATTTCTTCGGATAGAGGCTCCATTTGGTATTCCGGAAATTGATCCAGGATTTCTTCCAGGCATTGGTTGGTTTCGCTTATTACGTCATGGGCAAGCATGATTACTTTTTTTCGGTCCAGGGTGCTGGTGACGGCATTTTGGATGAGGGTCTCAGGTTTTGGGTTGGATACTGCGTCTTCCAGGCTTGCATTCCAGTCGTAATAGATGTAACCGCGGTCTGTCATTTCCCGGGCTATCTGCTGATAGACTTTTTTGTTGTGGGCGTTGATACTGCCGCCGGGAAAACGGAACAGCTTTGCTTCTACGCCGGTTGCGGCTTTCACGGCTTCCCGGGCTTTTTCAAAATCAGCCAGGTAGCTGTCCGTGCTGGCGTACAGAGCTTTGTAGTCATGGCTGTAACAGTGGATTCCGATGGTATGACCCTCCTGCACGATTCTTCTTGCCATTTCAGGGTGCTTTTCCACATTTTCGCCTACCAAAAAGAAGGTTGCTTTGATGTTTCTGGCCTTCAGAATATCCAGGATTCTGGCCGTATTTTCCTCGGAGGGCCCGTCATCGAAGGTTAAATACATGGTTTTGGGATGAAGATAGGCGTTTATGCCTTCCGCTATGCCCTTTGCCAGCTGCTCCTGGTATTCGGAGCTTTCCAGTTTTTTACGCTCGGCATTGTTAGTCAGAAAGCCTGTTTCAATAAGGCAGGAAGGCATGGTGCACTCACGGATTACATAGAGCTCCTCGCTTTCCACCAGCTCCCGGGAAACGGCTCCCGTGCTTTGAACAGCGTATTTTTGGATAATTCGGGAAAGACGCTCGCTCTCTTCCTTCTGATTCTGAGTGCTGTACCAGATCTCGATCCCTTCCGCGCCTGCCTCCTCGCTTGCGTTCTGGTGGAGGCTAATGCAGAGATCGGCTCCCGTCTCATTGGCTTCCTTTGCCCGCTCCTCCAGGGTAAGCTCCCGGTCGCCGTTCCGGGTAAGACGCACACGATAGCCCATTTCCAAAAGCTTCTTTTGGAGCTGATAAGCAATACGGAGGTTGATTTCTTTTTCCTCCGCGCCCTCCCTTGAGCAGCCCTCATCCTCTCCTCCATGTCCCGGATCAAGAAGAATCAGTGCTTCTCCCGGCTCCTTTTTCGGATTTTCTGCGGGAACGCCGGGCATGGTTTCCTGCTGTCCCCCCGGAATTAAGAAAAACTGTTCTTTATCAGCGCCTTCCGCCACAGACACCTGAGATGCCTGACCAGAAGCCGCTTTTATCTGATTCCGGTATTCCGCTATGGGATTGACGGAAACAACCGCCATAACGGCAGCCAGTAAAAAGATAATAATATTTTTCCCTGTCCTGCTTATGGACTTCTCCCTCCACTCAATATAATCACCGTATTCTCCTGTGTATTGTCCATACGGGCCCGACAGGTACAGACCTGATTTCCGCATTTGTATGCCCCCTTTTTATCCTGCTTTTACTTTCTACCTACATCATATTCGGGAGCAACATCAAAACTTCATATTTTTGGCATCTTTTTTGCATCTTTTTTCCATACCCTCATCGGGCAAAGGAACGCTGAGGGGAACTGTTATAAAGGTGCGGAACAAAACAGCTGTCAGACCGTTCCCATATCCGGTGTGCGTAAACCGCCTAAACACAGGATATGAAAATGACTGACAGCTGATTGTACTGCTGCATACGGGAATCAAGTCAATTTGATAAACAGCTCGTTAATCCCCTCATAAAATCCAATGGTAACAATTGTACTGCGCTCCTCCATGCCCGGAAAGCGATATTTTACGAAATCCGGTGTCGTCTCCATCAGAGGATTATCCGAATCGTAAGCCTCCCTTCCCGTAAGTCCCAAGTATCCGCCCCAGGCATCCATCATCTCCTCCGGGTCCATCTGGGACCAGAGGCTGTCCGTCCGGGCATAAAAGCTGTAAATCTTCCCGGAATCCGCATCAATATAGGCATCAATAAGCCGGTTGGCCTTGTCCGCATTCTGATGGCTGGTGGAAAGGCTTACTCTCCACACGGCCATATTATTCTGCGGCTCCAGCACGTCAATGGCTGAATACAGCACGGCGCTGTAGGAGGACGGATCTACCTCCTTTACGCTTTCCGAGAGTATCCCCAGCTCCTTTAATGCCGCAAGTTCCTGGTTGCATATGGAAAAAATCTCTTCATCCGCAATTTCCTTTCCGGAAGGTCCCTGCCGGTTCGTCACAAAAGCGTAGGAGCCCATAAGCCCCTCGTAGCCCATGTCCCCATCGCCTGTCTCAGCCCGGGTTACGGCACTCAGCTCGCTCTCAGGAAGCACCTGCCGGCTCAGACACTCCGACAGGAGATACAGCTTTTCATTGCTGCTCAGAATATAGCGGTAACCTTGATTCAGATTTTCCGTTTCCTCAAAAGTAATCTCATTTAAAGCCGAGCGGTCCTTGTAGCGGGCCATCTGCTCCGGTCCCAAAACTGCCGCAAGCAGAATCAACACGGTCAGCGCGATTGCCGCCAGACCTCCTGCTTTCTTTTGTTCTATCATCTTTTTGTCTCCTCACAAGTATAGCACCCATCCCTTACCGGATATCTTCTGTCTGCCTCACATGGCTCTCCGCTGCACCGCCGTCCGCTTCCGCTGGATAAGGAATCACAAATGCAAAGGTGCTTCCCTTCCCCAGGGTACTTCTTATCTCCAGCCTGCTCCCGTGAAGCTTCAAAATCTCCGAACAGAGCGCCAGACCCAGACCGGCGCCGTTGTGGCTTCTGGAACGGGATTTGTCCACCATGTAAAATGCCTCCGTTATCCGCCGGCAGTCCTCCTCCGAGATGCCCACACCCTCATCCTTCACCGCAAAGAAATATCCCTCCCTGCGTTTTTCCCCCAGAACCTCAATGGTCTTCCCCTCTTCTGAAGCTTTGCAGGCATTATCCGCCAAATTCAAAAGGACGGATTTCAGAAGATCCACCTCTCCGTAAATGCGGCCCGACTCATACCGGAAGGTGAAGGGATGCTTCTGCTGCTCTCCGTACATATCCTTCAGATAGGCAAACAGTACCTCCGCATCCATCTCCTGGGGCTCCAGTACTCCGCGCTTGGTCACAATAATGTCCAGAAGCCGCAGGGACATGGCCTCCAGGCGCTTCCCCTCCGTATAAATATAATTGGCTGAGAGAAAATGCTTCTCCTCGTCGAGCTTTCGGGAGCGCAGCAGATCCGCATATCCGATCACCGCCGTAAGGGGTGTCTTTAATTCATGGGAAAAGGCCGCAATGAAATCCTCCCTGGCCTGTACTTCCGCCTCCAGCTCATGAATATTTTCCTCCAGCACCCCGGCCATATGGTTGAAGTCATGGGTGAGCTGCCCCATTTCGTCCGTGCTTACCTGCTCCGCACGGTAGCTGTAATCTCCATCCGTCATTTTCTTGGTGGCTTTTGTCAGAAGACGTATGGGCCTTGTCAGCCAGGTGGAAATGAAAAACATAATCACTGAGCTCACTACAAGAATCAGCAGCGTCAAATTCCGGTAAACGGAAAATCCTCTTGTACGCTCCTCATAAACCGCCGTCACATCCCGCATGGTTTCCAAATACAGGGTGCGGTCAAGCGCCGTAATCTCCGCACCCGTCTGTATGTAGTAATGATCGTCCGGGTGGATCACCTGATAGGCTCTTGTCTGCTTCTCAATACTGGCAAGAAGCTGTGTATCCTCCACAAATCCCTCACTGGCATAGAGGACCTCACGGTTTTCATCGGAAAGGCGCAGAAGGCGCCCCGTGCCCTCTCCCCGTTTCTCCAGATTTGCCCCAATCTCCTTTACTGCGGAGTTCTGAAGCAAATCATACTTAGCCGGAATATTGAGGGCCGCTGTTTCAAATGCAAACTGCAGAATATTATTCTCGTCCGCCGCCTGCCCCATTTCCCGCTCCATGGATGCCTCAAACACGTTATTCACAAAGAAATATCCGCCGATTCCCAATGCCGCCGCCATGGTAATAATACAGCTCAGCAAGATTTTATAAGAGAATTTCACTACTAGACCTCCATTCCGGTTCCGTAATATCCCTTCCAATGCACTTTAACCCAAATCAATCTCCAGCCTCAGAAATATGTATCCATTAATCCATTTTGGCACCGGTAAGATACTGCTGTCAGATCTCCAGCCGATATCCCACTTTATAAACCGCCACCAGATTCTTTTCCCAGCCCATCTTCCGCCGAAGTCTCTGGACATGGAGCTCCAATGTCCGGCTGTCCGCCAGGTACTCGTCTCCCCAGACCTTCTCATAGAGAGTTTCCTTGAAAAGAGCCACATTTTTATTGCGGATAAAAAGTACCAGAAGGCCGTACTCCTTGTTGGTCAGCACCACCGGCCGGCCGCCTCTTGTCACCTTCCGTGCCTCCAGATCCACCGTCACGTCCCCTGCCGTCAGGGTCTGCTCCGTCTTGTGGAACCTGCGCAGAACCACCTCCACCCGGGCGGCCAGTTCCAGCACATCAAAGGGCTTCACCAGATAATCCTCCGCCCCCAGCTTCAGACCCTTGATCTTGTTCTTAACCTCTCCCCGGGCCGTGATAAAAATCACAGGAACCTTCAAGGGCCGTATATACTCCATAATATCGAACCCGTCCGCTCCCGGAAGCATAATATCCAGAAGGATCAAATCAAAGCTCTCCCTTTCAATCAAATCAATAGCTGCAAGACCGTCCTGGACGCTTTTGCACTGATAGCCTGCCGCCGACAGATTGATGTCTATCAAATCGCAAATAGGCTTTTCATCATCCACAATCAAAATCTTAATCATTCCTCTACCTGCCATCCCCAGTATTCCCGGATCCTTTGTATCATATCCTCCATGGTATCCTCTTCCGTATACTGATAATACTCCTCAAATCCTCTGTCCGTCTCAAAGCCGCTTGTCCTCTGGTAATAGATGGAGCAAACATTTTCCACTACTTTTTCCCCGGACTCATCCTCACGGCTGTACCGGGCCAGTACCACCAGATCCTTCATACCGTCCCCGTCCACATCACGCCCGTTGATTCCCTTCAGCGAGTACAGGCCGTCATAATCCAGCATAGGCTGCAGACTCCAGACAATATCACCCTGCTCATTTACCAAATAAATAAGGAAAAAATCATACCAGGCCATGCGGAACACGCCCGGCACCACCGTAAGCTTTCCCAATCGTTCAAATTCTCTTGTATAACACTGATCCTGAAAGACAGAAAAACCCTTTCCGGTAAGCTCATCCAGTGTCGTTGCTGTATACAAAAACTCTGTGGAAATCCTGTCCCTTACATAAAACAAAATCTGATTGGTGCTTTTGTTCATGCTGAACCGGTTGATTTTATCGGAAATCCGCCAATCTCGGTATAATTGCCCGTTTTCCTGAAAAATCACATCTCCCACCTTATAGGGAATCCCGGCGTAATTTCCCGTAGGATTCTCACACCGGCTGATTAAAATAATATCCTTAAGTCCATCCCCGTTGACATCGGAAAAGGCAACTCCGGTCACATCCTTCACCGTCTGTCTAAGCTCCCCCGAAATCCGGTAATTAGCCTCTAACTGATTATAGCGGTATACCACCTGCCCTTCCCCGTCCAGAAAAAACAGAGCAAGTCTCTGACAGGTCCTGTCTACCGCCGGAACCATGGTAAGCTCCTCCGCACGGATGGAATCCAAGGTCACGGGAAATACTTGTTCCTCCATAACCTCATACCCATACTCCTCCAAATCCTCCAGCCGCTCAATGGAGGCAAACCGTTCCTGGTAGGCCATGTACTCCCTTTGAAGGTCATCCTCCGTATCTGCTGCCCTTCCGGTCATCACAGGAAAAAAGAGCGCCGCAAACAAAAGGGAGATTCCAAGAAGCTTCCTGATTCCTGCCTTTTCTTTTCTTACCTTTCCTCTCTTCCCGGTATCCCGTTCCCGCCTCATGGCTCCTCCCATTCCTCCTCAGCCGGCCGCCAGGCCTGTCCGAACTTCACATCCTGAAACAGGGCCGCAAGACCCGTGATCTGCTTTAAGCGCAGAATTTCATCCCGATCCATTCCCAGATGTTTGGAAATCCAGGCGTCCGAACGCCCCAGATCATGGAGCTCCTTTACAATATTGCTCATCAAATCCACATCATGACTGCCTCTTGCCCGATTATGGCGGATGGTACTGGCCATTCTCTGGTCAATGGGCTTATCAATTACCGACACGGGGAGCATCCCCTCTTCTCTCTCATAGATATCCGGGTAGTCCAGCATCACCCGATAGCGGTGAAAGCCATCCACAATAATGTACACATCTCTGGTCTTATCATAATAGCAGACAATTGGCATCGTGTAACCGTCCTCCCGGATGCTGTCGTAAAGAAGCTTCATCTCCGGCGGGGCTACTGTGTTGGGGTTGTAGGTATTTGGCTCAATCTTTCCGATCGGCACGGATATTACCTGATAAACAGGGCTTTTTGATTTCATCTTCCGTCTCCTAATTTCAGTTCTGCAAACAGCATATTTTTGTCAGCCGCCTGCCGTTATTTGAGTTCCTCCAGGCTTTTGTACTTGCTGCGGATAGCGTCTATCTGCTTCTGCTGCTGCCGGCTGATTCCAAAGCCCATAAACCGGCAGGTATGATCATTTTTCAAAATGCAATAACACATCCGCTTCCAGCTTGGAATATCTTTGGTAGTTTTAATATCATCCGTGTGATCCGGAATCTTCCCGATAAACACAATCCGCGACTTTCTGCTTAATGTGTAGTTTGACACTCCGTTCCGCCGGATGTGGTAGCCGTGCTCCAAAAGCTCCTGGATGGTTTCCTCGTCCAGGCCGCCTCCCGTCTCATGCCAAAATTTTATGGAGGTATTGAACTTTTTCACATAATTGTTCCGAAGCCTGGCCGGCAGGGTATCCAGAAGAAACTGCGTGTAGGACTTCCAGGTATGCCCTTCGGGGAGCGTCACATTCCGGTATCCCATGGCCTTGGTCCTCCCGTAAATAGCGGCAAAATTGGCTCCCTGGACACGCCCCACCAGCTTTACCCAGATCTCCGGGTCAATCACCCGGTAAAGATTGAGAGAATCCTTGGAATAGTCATTAAAGGGAGAGGCCACGCGCATCTGAGACACCTTCAGACCCGCCTTATAGTAGAGATCATATAAATGATTGTAATCATACGCAAATATATAATTGGCATGCCACACATCCTCTAAGGACCAGTCGTACATGGGAGAGGCACACCACACATCCTTAAAAGTTCGGCTGATCCAACATTCCCCGTGATAACCATACTTCTTATTTAAAAATCCGCTGTACCTCTGCAAAGATTCATTGGCCCTTGTACCGAGAAGGCAGACGGTTTTCTCATTGCCGTGAGCCATTCGGTACCACCGGCCGAACTGCTTGGCCAGATCCTCCTGGTGCATCCGGTAGTGATAGGTGGTCATGGGATTCTTCCCCATATGTATTACATATTCCCCCTTGGGAAGCTCCCGGACCCAGCTTTCTTCCTTCCTGTCATCCCAGGGATACCAGTACATTTCATAGCTTCCCACAGCCGTTCGGGTTGCCATGGGAAGACACACCCAGTAAAGCTCCACCTTCGGCTCCTTTTTCAGACGTTCAAAGGTCCGCTTCACATATTCCGTAGTCACCGTATATTGAGCCTCGAAATCCTGATGGAATACGCCGATGCGCTTTCCTGGAAAATGCTCTTTCCGGTAATCCAATACCAGATTGAGAAGCAGCCCGCTGTCCTTTCCTCCTGAAAATGAGACGTAAATATTATCAAATTCCTCAAAAATAAATTTCAGCCGTTTTCTGAGAGCTTCATACACATTCTGCTCCAAATATTCCCGTACCATCATGAATCTCCTCCTGGCTGTCTTATGTATGTCCGCAAAATATCTTAAAGTATATCACTCGGGTCCTGCCGCCGCATCCCTTCTCCGTGATGGGCGCCGATCTCTGTTAAGGTATAATTTATCACATTGATGGAGTAAATTCAACCGGGGTGAAAAATATCCGGCCTGAAAATGTAACCTTCTCTTTCCCAAACATCCTCTCCTTCCCAAGCGCAAAAAGACCCTCCGCACCGAAATTCCCGGTTTTATCGAAGGGTCTTTGGCCGTACTCCGGCCCGTACATTGCTATGTAAAATATTTTTATCCAGCTGTCCTTTTACTCAATCTTACTATATCCAAAGGTATTCACAATAGCATCCACCTTCTGGTTATTCTTGCACATGGGACAATTGTGAAATTCGTAGGTGTGGTAATCCGGAATATCCTTCTGGGTAAATATAGACTTTACTTCAATGGAACGCGCCTTATTCACCGCACTGAAAATAGCATTGATTCCCTGAATACGCCCGCCGTAATACTCAATACATTTCAAATTCTGTTCCAGAGTCTTACCGGTAGTAGCCGTTGCCAGAAGAAGCAGCACATTTTTGTCTTTTATCATCATCTGCATATTGTCCCGGAAAATGATCTGTCCGTCCGTATGGGACTCCGGGCTTGCTATGTAAATAGTCTTATGCCGGTTCATGGACATAATTCCGGCATTGGTCAGCTCTTCCGCAAGATACGCTCCGATGACCTCACAGCCCTCCACGCACACAATTGTATCCACCACCGTATAGTTGCAGTACTGAGCCAACACCCGTGCCGCTGCCTGAGCTTCCTTCTGCCTTGTCTTCAGCATCGCTAAATCAATGTAGTAATTAATGTGGGAGTGGTTTGTCGCAAAATGTCCCGGAATTACCCGAAGAAGAACCTCCCGATCTGCCTGTGCCGGAATCTTGTACATACGTGTTTCCATAAAACCTGCCTCCTTTCAATAATTTGCGCATGCTTTTTTATATATGGATTTATCTTTTACATTACGGCTCATAAAACTTAAGCTCAAAAGAATTCTTAATAATCTCACGCCCTTCGGCAATGCTCTTCACCGCACCAGTAGCCACAAACTGTACAATGCTGTTACCGAGTACGGAGCCTTCCGTAGGACCTGCCACCACGCGCTTGCCCGTAGCCTTTGCCGTCAGCTCGCACAGCAGCTCATCCTGGATTCCGCCGCCTACCATATTAATGCAGGGAATATTCTTTCCGGTAATCTCCTCCATACCCTCAATAGACTTCCGGTATTCTTCCGTAAGACCATTGTAAATAGCCATCGCCATTTCTCCCAAACCCTCGGGGCGGCCCTGTCCCTTTTCCTCACAATAGGCTACGATCTCCTTCATCATATTCAAAGGCGCCGTAAATCTGGTGTCCTTGGGATCAATGATAAAATCCTTCCGCTTAGCGCCGCGGGCTGCCTTGATAATATCCGGGAAGGTTACGTTCTCCTCAAACTCGCACCAGTTTTTCCGCAGATTCTGCATAATCCACAGACCGTTGATATTCTTTAAGAACTGAATCTTGCCGTCAATGCTGCCCTCATTGGTGTAATTGTATTTATAAGAAGCCTCATTTAAAATCGGTTCATCCAATACCATTCCAAGAAGCGACCAGGTGCCGCAGCTTAAGAATGCCGCATCCTGGGATTCCATCGGCGCGCCTGCCACAGCGGAAGCCGTGTCGTGGCTTCCGACGGCAATCACCTTCACACCGGAAAGTCCCGTCTCCTCCTCCACCTCGGGAAGCAGATCTCCAATCACCGTGCCCGGCATCACAATATCGCCGAAAAGCTCCTTATTAAGCCCCAGCTTTTCAATCAGTTCAAAGTCCCACTCCCTCTTTTTCGCATCCAAAAGCTGTGAAGTGCTGGCAAAGGTATACTCCGTATACATAATTCCCGTCAGAAAATACCCGAAAAGCTCCGGCATAAATAAAAGCCTCTTGGCATTATCCAGAATTACAGGACGCATCCCCTTCTCCGCATAGAGCTGGAAAATGGAATTGAAATACATAAATTCCAGTCCCGTCCGGTTGTAAAGCTCCTCCAGAGGAATGATCTTCCCAATCTCCTCCATCACGCCGTCCGTCCGGGAATCACGGTAATGGACCGGATTGCCGATGAGATTGCCGTCTTTGTCAAAAAGGCCGTAATCCACGCCCCAGGTATCCACGGCAAGGCTCTGAATGGGCACCTTCTTTGCCGCCGCTTTCTTAAGTCCCTGCTTCATCTCATGATAAAGCCCGAACAAATCCCAGTAAATATGCCCTCCAATTCGTATCTCATTGTTTGGAAAACGATGCAGCTCCTCAAGCTCCAGCCTTCCGTCCTCAAGCCTGCACAAAACCATTCTTCCGCTTGAAGCTCCAAAGTCAAACGCCAGATTGTAAAAAACCTCTCCCATAGTAAATAATTCCTTTCTCTTTATTTTTATTTTAATTCTATTCCTCCGGCACCACCAGGCGCACACCCCGCTCCACAAGAAAGGCTTTCCACTCCTCCGTCAGATCCCGGTCCGTCACCAGAATGTCGCCCTCCTTCATCTGCATGGTTTTTACAAAGGAAACATGTTCAAACTTACTGCTGTCTACTGCAAGGACCGCCGTGTCCGCACAGGAATACATCACATTTTTGATATCGCTGTCCAGTTCATTGGAATCGGTAAGTCCGTTGCGGATGTCGATTCCCTTGCAGGAGAGAACGGCTTTGTCCACATGGTAGCCGTTCAGAACCTTCTGAGCTGCATTTCCCACCAGAGAAAGGGAGGTCTCATTCAAATTCCCTCCTGTGGAAATCACCTGTATCCCTTCATGGCCTGCAAGCTCAATCAGCACTTCTACGGAATTTGTGATCACGGTGAGCTTGTTTTTATTTTTCAGCTCCTTGGCTATCATCAGGGAGGTAGAGGAAGCGTCAAGCATTATCCGATCGCCCTCCTCGATAAGATCAGACACCAGCTTTGCAATGATCTGCTTTTCGCTGCGGTTTGTCTTCTCGCGGATTCGAAGAGGCATATCTACTTTTGTATTTTGATTCAGAACAGCACCGCCGTAAGTCTTTTTTACATAGCCCTCGCTCTCCAGCTTTTCTAAGTCCCGGCGGATCGTTTCATCGGTCACATCGTAGCGCTTGCTCAGCTCCGATACAAGAACTCTCTGTTCCTTTTGCAGAATTGCCAGGATTTCATTTTTCCGTTCAATGGCCAGCATAATCCGTTCTCCATATTATCGTTCCGCAATACCTTCTACATTCTGGATTTCGGCTCATAAAAGCTTGGGTCCGCTAATCCTTCTGACACTGTAGCCGGTATCACTGTTTCCGGTTCCGTATTTCTCCGCATCATTTCTCTTTGTTTAGTTTAACACATTTCTTTTGGTTTTTATAGGTTTTTTTGTTGACATTTTGGTGAAAATCTTCCGAAATGTTACAATTCACACCCACGCCAGTTTTTGCAAAGTTTTTATTTGATAAGGGTGCAAATTGTAACAGGGACTGCCCATTTAAAGTCGCCTTCGGCGAGGGGCAGTCCCTTTGGCCCCATAACTGTACTGGCTCCACGCCAATCAGCGGAGTGATTGGCGTGGGTGTGAAAAGTAACTCCGAAATCAATACAAATCCCATCAAAAAATAAGACTGCCATAATGTATTCTCGAAATCGCGGGGATTCATCCCGTTTACATTACAACAGTCTTTGTTAATTTTTAGTGGCCTAATACGTACCTGTAGTCCTCCGCCGTAAAGGGCATCTCCAAGGTGCGGCAGGCGTCAATGATGCGCTCCGGATTGGAAGAACCGTACAAAGGCACACAGGTAAAGGGCTGACAGAAGAAAAAGCCAAGGATCGCCTGGGTAAGAGAGCAGTCATATTTTTCTCTCAGTTCCTTGATTTTACGGGCAGCCTCCATATTTCCCGGTGTATAATAGGGATTCTCTCTGACGCCTTCCTCACCCTTTGCCTCCAGGATGTGGAAAAAACCGCTGCAATTTCCCATATAGGGCATTGCCAGATTATTCCCATTGTCCACATGATACTGAAATGCCTCGTCCTTCATATAGCCCAGAGTATCATCCGCCAGAGGCTTCATATATTTCATGCCCAGATTTAGGAGGCTCTGATCCGCTGCAAAGCCCCGGTATCCCTTTCGGGCACAGTAGGCGTCTGCTTCCTGCATACGCTTGGCCGACCAGTTGGAGCAGCCATAATAGCGGATTTTTCCGGCCTTTACAAATTCCTCCATTACATCAATCTCTTCCTCCACAGACTGCGCCTCATTGTCTCTGTGGTAGAAATAAAGATCTATGTAATCTGTGCGAAGCTGCGTAAGGGAACCGTCCAAATCCTCCGCCATATCTTTATGGGTCAGACGGCTCTCGTGCAGATCCGGAACGGGCCTTGTCATATCCGGGTGGCCGCCCTTGGTAATCAGCACGATCTGACTGCGTTTTTTGCTACGTGACAGCCAGTCTCCTACCACGCGCTCGGACCGGGCCTTTTCTCCGGGCACCCAGTCAGAATAGACATGGGCCGTGTCAATCACATTGCCGCCCTGCTCCAGATAAGTTCCGAAAATCCGATCCGCCTCCGGGCCGTCCCATTTCAGCCCGGCATCCACGGTGCCGAGTCCGATAGGGTACAGGGAAAGCTCTGTGTTTGGTATCCGTATTCTCTTTTCCACGCTTATACCTCCATTATAGTCGCTGCGCGACGGCACTAAAGGGTAAAAGTTCCGCAATATTTGTTCCATACCTTTAGCATACCTTTTGCGGCCTCCAAAGTCAAGAAAAGCGGAGCGGTCCGGCAGGAAATTTTGTCGCCTGCCGCGGACCGCTCCGCTATGATATTGCTATCTTATATCTCGGCAAATCTCTTACTCAGCCTTGTACAGTTCTCCAAGCTTCTTCAGATATTCATATCTTGCCTTAGCCGTTGCCGCAGCCTTGTCAAACAGCATCTCCGCTCTTTCCGGATTTGCGCGCTTCAGGGCATTGTAACGAACCTCGCCGTCCAGGAACTCTTTGTAGTCGCCCGTAGGCTCTTTGCTGTCCAGAGTGAAGGCATCCTTACCCTCAGCAGCCGCTTCCGGATTGAAGCGGAAGCAGTGCCAGTATCCTGCCTTAACTGCCAGCTCTTCCTCGGTCTGAGCCTTGCTCATGCCCTTCTTAATACCATGATTGATACAGGGAGCGTAAGCAATGATAAGGGACGGTCCCGGATAAGCCTCTGCCTCTGCAATTGCCTTTACGCACTGGTTGTAGTCAGCGCCCATAGCAATCTGTGCCACGTATACATAGCCGTAGCTCATAGCGATGGAAGCCAGATCCTTCTTCTTCACATCCTTGCCGCCTGCCGCAAACTGTGCAATGGCTCCGGTAGGTGTTGCCTTGGAGGACTGTCCGCCTGTGTTGGAGTAAACCTCGGTATCGAATACCATTACGTTTACATCCTGTCCGCTTGCCAGTACATGGTCTACGCCGCCGAAACCGATATCGTATGCCCAGCCGTCGCCGCCGAAGATCCACTGAGACTTCTTAGCCAGGAAATCCTTGTCTTTGAGAATCTCTTTGCCCTCGTCGCATCCGCATGCCTCAAGCGCCGCAACCAGCTTATCGGTAGCTGCGCCGTTGGTTGCTCCTACGTTATAGGTGTCAAGCCACTCCTGCGCCGCTGCCTTCACATCATCGCCGGCCTTAGCCATCAGAGCTTCTACTTTTGCCTTCAGGCCGCCTCTTACGGCGCGCTGTGCCAAGCTCATACCATAACCAAACTCTGCCGCATCTTCAAACAGGGAGTTGGACCATGCAGGACCCTGTCCCTTCTGATTTACGGTGTAAGGTGTGGAGGGTGAGGAGTTGCCCCAGATGGAGGAACATCCTGTTGCATTTGCAATATACATTCTGTCGCCGAAGAGCTGGGTGATCAGCTTCGCATACGGTGTCTCACCGCAGCCTGCACATGCTCCGGAGAACTCAAGGAGCGGCTTCTTGAACTGGCTGCCCTTTACGGTTGCCTCCTTGAACTTGGCAATCACGTCTGCCTTCTCCGGCAGAGTTACGGCATAATCAAACAGCTTCTGGGATGCAATATTGGCTTCCATATTCTCCATAGCAAGTGCCTTTGCACCCTTCTTGCCCGGGCAGACATTTGCACAGGAGCCGCAGCCCGTACAGTCAAGTGCGGAAATAGCCATTACAAACTTGTACTCCGGCATTCCGGTCATATCAAGCATCTTGGTGCCTTCCGGCGCTGCTGCCGCTTCCTCTGCGGTCATAGCGATAGGACGGATAACCGCATGCGGGCAGACATAGGAACATCTGTTACACTGGATACAGTTCTCCGGCTGCCATACGGGGATATCTACGGCAATGCCGCGCTTCTCATAAGCAGAAGAACCGCTGGGGGTGGTGCCGTCCACGTAATCCTTGAATGCGGATACGGGCAGGGAATTGCCCTCCTGTGCGTTTACTTTTGCCTGGATTTCATTTACAAAGCTTACTACGTCAGCTCTGCCGCCCTCTGCATGGGTGGTTGTTAAGCCTTCGTCCGCCGCGCTCTTCCAGCTCTCGGGAACCTCAATCTCCACGATCTGCTTTGCGCCTGCGTCGATGGCGTCATAGTTCATCTGAACAATAGCGTCTCCCTTGCGGCCGTAGGTTGCCTTTGCAGCAGCCTTCATCAGATCGATAGCCTGCTCCTCGGGAATGATATTGGCAAGCTTGAAGAATGCGGACTGCAAAACGGTGTTGATACGTCCGCCAAGTCCGATCTCCTTACCAATCTTAATACCGTCAATCACATAGAACTTAATACCGTGATTTGCAATGAAGCTCTTCACCTGTCCGGGCAGATGCTTCTCAATGCCTTCCATATCCCAGGGACAGTTCAGAAGGAAGGTTCCTCCGTCCACCAGCTCCTGTACCATGTTGTACTTGCGTACGTAGGACGGATTGTGGCAGGCTACAAAGTTTGCCTTGTGAATCAAATAAGTAGACTTAATGGGACTCTTGCCAAAACGCAGGTGAGACATGGTTACGCCGCCGGACTTCTTGGAGTCATAGTCAAAGTAAGCCTGTGCATACATGTCGGTATTGTCGCCGATGATCTTGATGGAGTTCTTATTCGCACCAACAGTACCGTCAGCGCCCAGACCCCAGAACTTGCAGTTGATGGTTCCTTCCGGCGTGGTTACCAGAGGAGCGCCCGGATCTAAGGAAAGACCTGTTACATCATCCACAATACCGATGGTGAACTTCTGCTTGTCTGCATTCTTATAAACAGCAACGATCTGTGCCGGCGTGGTATCCTTGGAGCCAAGTCCGTAACGGCCGGTAAAGATCGGAGTATCATTAAACTTGGTGCCCTTCAGAGCAGCCACTACATCCAGGTACAGAGGCTCGCCCAAAGCGCCCGGCTCTTTCGTTCTGTCAAGAACGGTAATTCTCTTAACACTCTCAGGAATTGCAGCCACCAGTGCCTCTGCGCTGAACGGACGGTAGAGACGTACCTTTACAACGCCCACCTTCTCGCCTGCCGCTACCAGGTAATCAATGGTCTCTTCAATGGTATCGCATACGGAACCCATTGCCACGATCACATGCTCTGCGTCTGCGGCTCCGTAGTAGTTAAACAGTTTGTAGTCTGTTCCAATCTTTGCATTTACCTTGTCCATGTACTCCTGTACAATCGCCGGAAGAGCGTCGTAGTAGGGGTTGCATGCTTCTCTGGCCTGGAAGAAGATATCCGGGTTCTGAGCGGAACCTCTCTGGCAGGGATGATTGGGGTTCAGAGCGTTCTTCCGGAAAGCGTCGATGGCATCCATGTCAACCATATCCTTCAGATCCTCGTAATCCCAGGTCTCAATCTTCTGGATCTCGTGGGAGGTCCGGAAGCCGTCAAAGAAGTTGATGAACGGAATCTTACCCTTAATTCCTGCACAGTGAGCAACAGGCGTTAAGTCCATAACTTCCTGTACACTGGATTCGCAGAGCATAGCCGCACCGGTCTGACGGCATGCATATACGTCGGAGTGATCTCCGAAAATGGATAATGCATGGCTTGCAAGAGCACGTGCGGATACATTGAATACGCCGGGAAGCTGCTCGCCTGCCACTTTGTAAAGGTTGGGAATCATCAAAAGCAGACCCTGGGAAGCCGTAAAGGTGGTAGTAAGCGCACCTGCCGCCAGAGAACCGTGTACGGCGCCTGCCGCACCTGCCTCGGACTGCATCTCCGTCACCTGTACAGTCTGTCCAAAGATATTGGTCCTTCCCTGTGTTGCCCATTCATCCGTAGCCTCTGCCATAACAGATGAAGGTGTGATCGGATAGATTGCAGCAACATCGGAATATGCATAGGATACATGAGCCGCTGCATGATTACCATCCATGGTCTTCATTTTTCTAGCCATTTTGTCTTTTCCTCCTTAAATTGTTTCGCCCCGGTCAGTCTTTCCCAGGTACGCATTGGGGGATACCTGCGAGTATCCCATATGTAAATTATTCTAACATATTGCCCCCGAATTGTCCATTTCAATGTTGTATTTTTTGATGTACAAAATATTAAAAATCCCTCCTGGAACAACGGTGTTTGAACCGAAACTGCGGAAAACACCTGGCGACGCAGTAATGTATGAGGAAACGCGGATTTTCCCCGGGACCGGATGAACTTTTTCGACATCTTTATACATTATCATACAAATGGTCCGCTTTCCTTGATTTTGCAAAGGCACTCTGCTATACTCCCTCTTGTAACAGCTTCTAATTATCTGGCAGCTCGCCAAGGTTCCCTTTTACATAGAAAGGAGATTTCCTTTGGAAACAAATGATTATCAAATGGAACAATCTATTTCAAGCTATGGATCTTTATTTCTCTGGATACAAGGCGCTGCAAGCAGTAAAGCCGAATGTATTCTGGAGATATTATCCGATCTCGGTAAGGTTCCGCTTAGAATCCAGGAACAGATTTTACACCAGACAAGCTTTTTTCAGCTGGACCGCTGGTTCCTTTTAGCGCGCCAGGTGCGGTCCGTCGAAGAATTTATTAACCGGATGTAGGCAGTCTGTCTTATGAAAGGCAGGCCCGGCGGCACCCAAATACTTTTCCTTCTGTCAGTTCCCTTTTATCCTGTTTTTCCGTCCGTATTGTCCAAAGGGCAGTCGGATGCTTTCTTCTAGCACTTTCTTTGGGAAAAGTATTTAAAAGCAAAACTTCCGGTTACGGAGCACAGCAGCAACTCGTTTTTCGGTAATTGTAAAAGGTTTTTTAAAATGGACTGGTTTTTTAAAAAAGGATCGATTATACTTAAAAATACCTCTTCAAAAAGATGCTGTTCAAATCATATTTCTTCTCGGATTGGGAAGAGAAAGGAGGATACCTTGTTAGATGCAAAAGATCTTTCGGCGATTGCCGAAATAGTCGGGAAAGCCGTTCAGGAATCCGAGGCCAGGATGATTGGACTGATTCAAGAATCCGAAGAGCGCACGACCGGACTGATTCAGGAATCCATTCAGGCGTCCGAAGACAGAATGACAAAGTTGATTCAGACCTCAATCCAGGCTTCGGAGGACAGATTGACCAGACGCATGAAAAAGATGCTGTTCAAATCCGAGTCTATGCTTTTGGATGAAATGGAACGCTATGATAAAAAGAATGAGAAACGTTTTGAAAAAATCGAGCGCGAGCTTGACGGTTTAAAGGACATCTACCGTGTCACCAAAAACGAACAGGAGACCATTACCCTCCTGCTCCACAGCATGAAAAGCTTTGAAAAGCGTCTTACCGCCCTGGAGGTAAGAACCGCTTAAATTCAAGTCCGGACATGCTTTACATCATTAAATAAGAGACGGCCCCGGCATTGCAGAGTATCGGTACTTCCGGTATTCTGCAATGTCAGGGCCGTTTTTATAAGTTCTGTCAATGTTTATTCATCCAGCGCTTCCTTTACCTTATCCATAAAGCGCTTTTTCGCTTTTCCCCCTTTTCCCGAGGGCGCAATGCCGTTTACCGCATCGTCATAGGCACGCAGGGCTTCTTTTGCATCCTTGCTCAAATCCGTAGGCACCTGCACAACCAGGGTTACATAATGATCTCCTCGCACATTTTTATTCCGCAGGGACGGTACGCCCTTGCCCTTTAAGCGGACACGGGTATCGGTCTGGGTTCCTGCCTTTACGTCGTACTCCACTTCGCCGTCCACGGTCTTGATCCGCACCGTGCCTCCAAGAGCCGCTGTCACAAAGCTGATGGGAGCCGTGGAATAAATGTTCGTATCCTGTCTCTGGAAAATGGGATGCCTGCTTACGAGAACCTCCACCAGCAAGTCCCCTCTGGGTCCGCCGTTCACTCCCGGCTCTCCTTTGCCGCGGATACGGATGCTCTGGCCATTGTCAATTCCGGCCGGCACGGTGACCGCGATTTTCTTCTTATTGGAAATATATCCGGTTCCATAGCAGTCGGGGCATTTTTCCTTAATTACCTTACCGGTTCCGTTACAGTCGGGGCAGGTGCGCACATTCTGCACCATGCCAAATAAAGACTGCTGGGTATACACCACCTGACCCTTGCCGCCGCACTTTGTACAGGTAATCGGAGAGGTTCCCGGCTTTGCACCGGTTCCGTTGCACTTTCCGCACTCGTCCTTTAACGTTAGCTCAATTTCCTTATCACAGCCAAATACGGCTTCCTCAAAGGTCACACGTATCTGCGCCCTCAGATTTGCCCCCTGCATGGGACCGTTGTTGGCTCTCCTGCTGCGGCCGCCGCCAAAGAGATCTCCGAAAATATCTCCGAAGATATCTCCCATATCCGCACCGGTGAAATCGAAGCCGCCAAAGCCTCCTCCTCCGGCGCCTCCTTCAAAGGCCGCATGGCCGAACTGATCGTACTGACGGCGCTTATCCGGATCACTTAAGACCGCATAAGCTTCGGAAGCCTCCTTAAACTTTTTCTCCGCCTCCTGGTTGCCGGGGTTCATATCGGGATGATATTTTTTCGCCAGCTGACGGTATGCTTTTTTAATTGCGGCGTCATCCGCATTTTTGTCTATGCCTAAGACCTCATAATAGTCTCTCTTCTGCTCTGCCATTCTTCTATCTTCCTCTTTATTTAAATACTCCTGGTAATCAGACGAATCACTTGCCTATGTTACCCTCTGCCGTTCATTGAAAACCGGCGGGATGCAATGTTTTTAATACGGCCAAATTCCAAGGAAAGCGGACTGCTTCTTCGTTCACTTTCCTTGGAATCCTTTTTATGCTACGGTTCACACAGTGACCGGCAACTCACTTCGCAATACACAGAGATTTTACACCTCCCGGTAATCTCCGTCAACTACGTCATCAGAAGATCCCGCTGCGCCCATATCCGGTCCCGGGCCTGCCTGACCCTGTGCTGCCTGCGCCTGGGCATATACTTTCTCGAACACCTTCTGAGCCGCGTTCATCAGCTTCTCCTTACCGGACTTCAATTCATCCAGCTCGGAATCGGAAAGCTCCTGCTGATCCTTGGTTCTCTCCAGAACAGCCTTCAAAGAGGAAAGCTCTGCCTCTACAGCGGACTTGTCGGCGGCGTCAACCTGCTCGCCTACTTCCTCCAGAGCCTTCTCGGTCTGGAATACCATAGCGTCGGCGTCATTTCTTGCATCAATGCCCTCTTTGCGCTTCTTATCCTGTGCCTCAAATTCCGCCGCTTCTTTTACGGCCTTTTCAATGTCGCTGTCGGACATATTAGAGCCTGCGGTGATGGTGATATGCTGCTCCTTGCCGGTTCCCAGATCCTTTGCGGAAACATTTACAATACCGTTGGCGTCAATGTCAAAGGTAACCTCGATCTGCGGCATTCCGCGTCTTGCAGGAGGAATACCGTCCAGACGGAACTGTCCCAGAGACTTGTTGTCTCTTGCAAACTGGCGCTCTCCCTGTACCACGTTAATGTCTACGGCTGTCTGGTTGTCTGCCGCCGTGGAGAAGATCTGACTCTTCTTGGTGGGGATTGTCGTATTGCGCTCAATCAGACGTGTTGCAATGCCTCCCTGGGTCTCGATAGACAGGGACAGCGGGGTTACGTCCAGAAGAAGGATATCGCCTGCGCCTGCATCGCCTGCCAGCTTGCCGCCCTGGATGGACGCGCCGAGAGCCACGCACTCGTCGGGATTCAAGGACTTGCTCGGCTCATGTCCGGTCAACTGCTTTACTTTATCCTGTACGGCCGGAACACGTGTGGAACCGCCTACCAGCAGGACCTTTCCAAGCTCGGAGGCCGTAATGCCGGCGTCCTTTAAGGCTGCCTGTACCGGGTTTGCGGTGCGCTCTACCAGGTCATGAGTCAGCTCGTCGAATTTTGCTCTTGTAAGGTTCATGTCAAAGTGCTTCGGTCCCTCGGAGGTAGCTGTGATAAAGGGCAGGTTGATGTTGGTTGTGGTTGCGCTTGAAAGCTCCTTCTTTGCCTTCTCAGCCGCCTCCTTCAATCTCTGGAGGGCCATCTTGTCGCCGGAGAGATCCACACCCTCGGTGCGCTTGAACTCTGCCAGCATGTAATCGGTAACTTTCTGATCAAAATCATCGCCGCCCAGACGGTTGTCGCCGGCTGTGGCCAGTACCTCGATAACACCGTCGCCAATCTCGATGATGGACACGTCGAAGGTGCCGCCGCCCAGGTCGTAAACCATGATTTTCTGCTCTTTTTCATTGTCCAGACCGTAAGCCAGCGCTGCGGCAGTCGGCTCGTTGATGATACGCTTTACATCCAGGCCGGCAATCTTGCCCGCATCCTTGGTCGCCTGTCTCTGGGCGTCATTGAAGTAGGCCGGAACGGTAATAACAGCTTCCGTTACCTTCTCGCCCAAGTAGTTCTCCGCGTCTGCTTTCAGCTTTTGGAGAATCATAGCGGAAATCTCCTGGGGGGAGTATTTCTTGTCGTCAATGGCTACTCTGTGATCGGTTCCCATGTCTCTCTTGATGGAGGAAATGGTTTTTTCGGAGTTCGTAACTGCCTGACGCTTTGCAGGCTCGCCTACGAGACGCTCTCCTGTCTTTGTAAATGCTACTACGGACGGTGTGGTTCTTGCGCCCTCGGTATTGGCGATTACCACCGGTTTGCCGCCCTCCATAACTGCCACGCAGCTATTTGTTGTTCCTAAGTCGATTCCAATAATTTTGCTCATAATAGAGACCTCCTCATTTATTTGATTGGTAAGTTGTTGGTTGATTGTATGTTTACTCTGCGGCGCTGCTCAGAAAAGCTTTGCCTGCCGCCGTGTCAATTTGCCACTTTCACCATACTGTGACGAATAACGGTTTCCTTATAGGTGTACCCTTTCTGAAATTCCTCCGCCACAATATTCTCCCCAAGCTCTTCATCCTCTATGTGCATCACCGCATTGTGAAGGTTGGGATCAAATTCCTGGCCTGCCGCCTCAATGGGCGCTACGCCCAGGTCGGTCAGTACGGTCATCAGCTGCTTGTAGATCTTATCCATTCCCTCGATAATGGGATTGGTCCGCTCCTCTTCCGGAACGGCTGCAAGACCGCGCTCGAAGTTGTCTACCACCGGAAGGATCTTTTCAATTACATCCCTGGCTCCCACTTCATACATGTGGGATTTTTCTTTTTCGGTGCGCTTGCGGAAGTTGTCAAACTCCGCCATCTGGCGCTTTACCCGATCTTCAAGCTCTTCGATCTTCTCGTCCCTGGGGTCTTTTTTCTTCTTTTTCTTTCCCAGGAAGGATTTTTCGGACTTTTCTTTCTGCTCCTTTGGCTCTTTGGCGTCTTCGGCCGCTTCTTCCTCTGTCTCCTGCGCCGCTTCCGCCTCCGGCTCTTCCTGTGCGGCTTCTGCCTCCGCCGCTTCTCTTTGAAGCTCTTCTTCCTGAATTGCCTCTTCCTGTTTCATTTCTTTTTCCACGGGTCTTTACCCCTTTCTCTTCCTTTATTCTCTCTTTCGGTTATATATCTCGTCCAGCTGGTCCGTGAGGGTTTTCAAGGTGTTTACCACATTTTCATAGTCCATGCGCTTCGGTCCTATGATTCCGATGGTGCCGCGAAGTCCGTCTCCCAGCTCGTAGGTGGCTGTCACCACGCTGCAGTCCTTCATGGCCTGTACGGGAAGCTCCTGGCCAATGTATACCTGGATGTCCCGGTCGCCGCTTTCCTCCAGGGTCCGGGTTACCAGATCCGTAAGCTCCTGCTTTTCCTCGAAGGTGCTTAGCAGCTCGCTGGCCTTTCCGTTCTCGGACAGCTCCGGATAGCGGAAAATGTTGGTGGTTCCGGAGGTGTATATCTCTACTTCCTCCTCCGAATGAATGACCTCCGCCACCGCGTCAATGACGTCGGCTACCAGTCCGCTGTGGATTCCTGCCTGCTCCTTCAGGTTCTTTATCATGGCCAGATTGATTTCCTCGATGGCCAATCCGTTCAGAACGCTGTTCAGAAGGATGTTCAGCTTCAGCACGGTCTCCTGGTCCAGCTCTTCGGTGACCGGAATCACCTTGTTTCGTACCAGATTGCCTTCCAGCATGATAACGGTAAGTATCTGGGTGGAACTGACCTTGGAGAGCTGAATGAATTTCAGCTTGTTCCGGTGGTAGGTGGGCGCGGATACTATGGTGGCGTAGTTGGTGTTGGCCGCCAGGACCTTTACTACCTGCTTGAGTACGCGTTCCATTTTGTCGGTCCGCTCTATCATCAGCTCTTTCAGCTCGCTGACTTCCCGGTCTTTTTCTTCCATCATCCGATCCACGTAGAGACGGTAGCCTTTGTCAGATGGGATTCTTCCGGCTGAGGTGTGGGGCTGCAGGATGTAACCCATTTCCTCCAGGTCTGACATCTCGTTGCGGATGGTTGCGGAGCTTAGGTTCAAATCGGAATACTTGGAAATGGTTCTGGAGCCTACGGGTTCTCCTGTTTCCATGTAGTTGCGGATGATTGCCTGCAGGATTTTCAGTTTTCTTTCGTCCAGTTCCAATTCGTCACCCCATTTTTATAGAGGATTTCCCTTTTTGTTGGAAATACTCCTGTGTCTTTTTTCTATTAGCACTCGGCCCTTTTGAGTGCTAACATTAAAATAGCACTATGGATTGCGTTTGTCAAGCGAGTTTATGTTTTTTTTAGAAATTTAGGGGGCAGTTCATCCAGGAGGAGGCGGCGGGCAGGGGCACAGGCTTTTCCTGGATGAACTGCTTGGGGACGGGAGTTTTTTGGTGTTTTTATTTTTATAATACTTTGATTGGTGGATGGCTTGTTTCTTTGTTATGCAGGTCTTTTGGCTTTCTGAATCTGATGCTTATTTTTAGCTTGATATGCATTTCGCTTTCCTTATGTGATAGCAATGACATCTCCATCCACAAGGGCAGGCCCATTGGCGGTGAAAATATTTTTGCTGTTTCTTCTGTGGTAAATGTTTTTGATTCGTATTTTCCTTTTATAAATGCGGTTTTGTAATACAAATCCTTACTGGATAATCTTGACAGCTCTTTTTCGCTTGTATCCGGATAAATATGTATATGATATTGTGTACAAGTTATATTATTTTTTTCTTTTAGTTCATTTATGGCTGCTGTCAGACTATTGCTTAACATTATAGTATAGTTCATATCTGGCTGCTTTCTCCTCTTTTGGGTTGTATGCTAATTATAAAGTATTTGCCTGGCGCCTGCAATGGATAGGTGCGGCTGCATTTTCAGCAGGTATGTAATGCCTGAAGGGATATGTGGTTTTCTGTATGGATGCGTGGTCTGTATTAGGAAAATGGATAAGGATTTATGGGGGTGTCGGCCGGGAAGAACGTTTGGACGGAATGTTTTGTTTAGAAATGTTTGGTGAAATGTTTAGAATTATTTTAGAAATTAAGTATTGCATTTTTTGATAGAGAGTGATATATACTAGGTGTAGACAAGTGAACAAGGCCCTGTATCACATGCATAAGTGTGTGGTATAGGGTTTTTTGCATTTTACGGAACCGGAATAGGAGGCAGATTATGAATATTAACAAATTTACTCAGAAATCTATACAGGCTGTGAATGACCTGGAAAAGACTGCCTATGAATATGGCAATCAGGAGCTGGAACAGGAGCATTTGCTTATGAGCCTTCTTAGGCAGGAGGATAGTCTTATCCTGAAGCTGATTTCTAAGATGGAGATTCAGACGGAGCATTTTGTGAATCGGGTGGATCAGGCTCTGAATAAGAGGGTGAAGGTTTCCGGCGGGCAGCCCTATGTGGGGCAGTATTTAAATAAGGTACTTATCAGTGCTGAGGATGAGGCGAAGCAGATGGGGGATGAGTATGTTTCCGTGGAGCATTTGTTTCTTGCTCTTCTTGATAACCCAAGCCCTTCTGTTAAGGAGATTTTTAAGGAGTATGGGATTACGAGGGAGCGTTTTCTGAAAGCCCTTTCTACGGTTCGGGGAAATCAGCGTGTTACCAGTGATAATCCTGAGGCGACATATGATACGCTGAATAAGTATGGGGCGGATCTGGTGGAGCGGGCGCGGGAGCAGAAGCTTGACCCGGTGATTGGTCGGGATGCGGAGATTCGAAATATTATTCGTATTCTTTCCAGAAAGACGAAGAATAATCCTGTTCTTATCGGGGAACCCGGTGTTGGTAAGACGGCTGCTATTGAAGGGCTGGCGCAGCGGATTGTCCGGGGGGATGTGCCGGAAGGACTTAAGGATAAGAAGCTTTTTGCTCTGGATATGGGCGCTCTGGTGGCTGGGGCCAAATACCGGGGGGAATTTGAGGAGCGTTTGAAGGCTGTGCTGGATGAGGTTCGCAAGAGTGACGGGCAGATTGTTCTTTTTATTGATGAGCTGCATTTGATTGTGGGGGCCGGTAAGACGGACGGGGCTATGGATGCAGGCAATATGTTAAAGCCGATGCTTGCCAGAGGGGAGCTTCATTGTATCGGCGCTACGACCCTGGATGAGTATCGGCAGTATATTGAGAAGGATGCGGCTTTGGAACGGCGTTTTCAGCCGGTGATGGTGGATGAGCCTACGGTGGAGGATACGATTTCTATCTTAAGAGGGTTGAAGGAGCGCTACGAGGTGTTCCACGGCGTTAAGATTACGGACGCGGCGCTTGTGTCTGCGGCTGCACTCTCCAATCGCTATATTTCCGACCGTTTTCTGCCGGATAAGGCGATTGACCTGGTGGATGAAGCCTGTGCTTTGATTAAGACGGAGCTTGATTCTATGCCGGCGGAGCTGGATGAGCTGAGCCGGAAAATCATGCAGCTTGAGATTGAAGAGGCGGCTTTGAAAAAGGAGACGGATCGTCTGAGCCAGGAGCGGTTGGAGCATCTTCAAAGAGAGCTTGCGGAGCTTCGGGATGAATTTAACGGGAAGAAGGCTCAGTGGGATAATGAAAAAACCTCGGTGGAGCGTCTCTCCAAGCTGCGTGAGGAAATTGAGGATATTAATAAGCAGATTCAGACGGCGCAGCAGAATTATGATCTGAATAAGGCGGCGGAGCTGCAATACGGCAAGCTTCCTCAGCTTCAAAAGCAGCTGGCGCAGGAGGAGGAATCGATTCATAAGAAGGATTTGTCTCTGGTGCATGAGGCGGTGACGGAGGATGAGATTGCCCGTATTATTTCCCGGTGGACGGGGATTCCGGTGGCTAAGCTGACGGAAAGCGAGCGGAATAAGACGCTGCATCTGGACGAGGAGCTTCACAAGCGTGTGATTGGGCAGGATGAGGGGGTGACTCTTGTTTCTGAGGCTATTATCCGTTCTAAGGCGGGGATTAAAGATCCCAGCAAGCCCATTGGCTCTTTTCTGTTTCTCGGGCCTACGGGTGTGGGAAAGACGGAGCTTGCCAAGGCTCTTGCGGCCAGTCTCTTTGATGATGAGCAGAATATGGTGCGGATAGATATGAGTGAGTATATGGAGAAGTACTCTGTTTCCCGGCTGATCGGAGCGCCTCCCGGATATGTGGGATATGAGGAGGGCGGCCAGCTTACGGAGGCCGTTCGCAGAAAGCCTTATTCTGTGGTGCTGTTTGATGAGATTGAGAAGGCACATCCTGATGTGTTTAATGTGCTTCTGCAGGTATTGGATGACGGAAGGATTACGGATTCTCAGGGGCGCACGGTGGATTTTAAGAATACCATTTTGATTATGACCTCGAATATCGGTTCTTCTTATCTTCTGGAGGGGATTGATGATGAGGGAAATATTCGGGATGAGGCTCAGAAGCTGGTGATGAATGACTTGAGAGCGCATTTCCGGCCGGAATTTTTGAATCGGCTGGATGAAACGATTCTCTTTAAGCCTTTAAGCAAGAGGGATATTGCTTCCATTATTCATCTGCTTCTGGATGAGCTGAACGGGCGTTTGAAGGACCGGGAGCTGACTCTTGCGCTTACGGAACAGGCCAGGACATTTATTACGGAGCATGGATACGATCCGGTGTACGGCGCGCGGCCTTTGAAGCGGTATATGCAGAAGCATGTGGAGACTCTTGCCGCAAAGCTTATTCTGGGCGGGAAGATCGCTGCGGGGGATACGATTGTGATTGATACGGATGGGGAGGGATTGACTGCTTCTCTTAATTCGTCTGTTTAATGGTATCTTTCTATCGTAGGTTATGCTTCGCATTGAAAAAATAAGGGGGCCGGGTTATAGAAACGGTTGGTTTCTTATTACCCGGCACCCCTTATTTTTATGTTTTTTTGCTTCAAGGCGGTTGTAAAAATAAATGCTATCTCTGTCCGCAGCTCTTTAGCTTAAAGTACAGAGGCACCAGTACGGCATTTATTATGGCCGCATAAAATACGGAAATAAAAGCCACTGATATATCCGGACCAATATTTGACAGTCCAAAATCCAAATCCATACAATGCAAAATATTTATCACGCTTATTGCAACGCCCAGCACTCCGAATATAAGAGAGGATATGCATACCAGCTTAACTGCCTGCGCACTTTCTTTCATTTCTTTCTTGTTGTATTCTTTCCTGCCAGAGATATAAACAAATGCCTTTATAAATCCTTTCCAACAGCCTGTACCTATCAACATCAAAATGCATGGAACCACGATGAATCCAAAACTGATCAGGTCTATAAAATTATAAACTCTGTCCAGGCCAATGCCATACATAAGGCAAATCAGCAAGCCTGCTAAATATATCAAATATCCCATAACGGTTTCCTCCCTAAATAAATGTATCCAAATTATATTCAGATGCACTTCCATTTCATACAGGGGAATACCTGAGCAGCCGCTGCATAAAAGTGTGTTTTGTATCTGTTTTCTTTTCACTCGGCCGTATTCATAAAACCAAATTCCACCCGGCCGTTTTCCCAGATGCCCGTAACCGCATACACGTAGCTGCCCTGGTCTCCCTCGATGACAAACTCTCCGTCCTTTCGGACAGTCTCTACCTTCTCGCCCGGGGGCGGCTTCAATGTGCCCAGTAAGGCTATATCGTAGCGAACCGCCTCTACTTCGTCCGGTATTTTCCCAAAATGCAGGGTCAGATCCACAGCCTCTGTCAGCCGCAGGTCGTTTAGCTCTTCGCCCCATTGCAGAACGTGGGCGCAGTCTGCGGCGGCAGTCTTACTCATCCCGTCCTCATCCACATAGCTCCAGGTATAGCTTCCTCTGGCTGTCATTGCCGCGGTGCTTATCATATCTGTGGTGTATAACACCTGCATATAGGGAGGCTCCGCCGGATCGGGCTTTGTATAAATTCCGTCCACAATATCCTGGTAAACATCCGCATCTGCGGGATTTCCCTCTTTGATTACGCGGATTTCCGTAACTCCCGGATACAGGCCCGGATAGGATTCCATCATCATCCCATCGCCGTATATTTTTACAATATTTCCTTTGACAAGCTGATCAAATGCAATTTCCTTCCCTTTTATATCGTATACCTTGAACTCCTCATTCCAAGCGGCAACTCCAAATGCCCCCCGCTGTTCATCAACAAATATATGAAGTCCCTCGCCAAAGGGCACATACATTGCGGTAATTGCCAATGCTTCTCGTTCCATTTTCTTTTTTGCATACAGCAGCCCGCCTATGACCGTAAGCAGAATGACGCACCCTGCCGCAAGCCATAAATATGATTTCTTCTTCAAGCTTTTCTCCGTTCTTTTTTCTGAAATGATTTTTACTTATAATAGACGGGGACGGCAAAGAATCGGTTTTTACTTCTCGCCGCCGTTCTCCGGCAGCCCGGAAACATTGATGTTCCGCGTCACCTTGGCGTCGTAGGTCTCGGCCCGGATGATCTCGGACAGATCGATGCCCACTGTCTCCTTCATCGTTTCAAAGAGCTTTGCCATAACTGCCGGCACATTTCCGGCCACATCGCCCACGCCCTTGTCCTCGCCGCTTCCGATGATGGTGATCTTGTCAATCTGGGACAATGGCTCGGCAATTTTTCCGGCAATATCCGGGAGTACGCCGATAAGCATTTCCGCCATAGCTGCCTTGTTGTATTTCTGATAAGCCTCGGCCTTCTTCTCCATAGCTTCGGCTTCTGCCATACCCTTTGCACGGATAGCCTCGGCCTCTGCGGACCCTCTGGCCTGGATACCGGCTGCCTCCTGTTCCATTGAGAACTTGTTGGCTTCCGCCTGGGCCTTCTTTGCCAGGGCGTCCTGCTCCGCCTCGTACTTCTTGGCCTCTGCCTGAGCCTTTTTCGCCTCGGCATCCTGCTCCGCTTCATACTTGCGGGCCGTGGCATCCTGCTCCGCCTCGTATTTCTTAGCCTCTGCGTCTCTCTGGCGCTTTGCAAGGGCTGCCGCTGCCGCCTGCTCTACGGCGTAACGGTCTGCGTCCGCCTTTTTGTTAATCTCCGCTTCCAAAGCCTGCTGCTTTACAAGAACCTCCTGCTTGCGAAGCTCCGCCTCCCGCTCGGCCTTGGCAATCTGAGCGTTGACCGTAGCCGTCTGGATGACCTTTTCCTGCTCCTGCTCCTGAATCTTGTAGGCCGCATCTGCCATAGCCTGCTTGGTGTCGGATACCTGCTGCAGCTCCGCCTTCTTGATGGCAAGCTCGTTGTTCTTCTCCGCAATCTCTGTCTCGGCCAGCACTCTCGCGTCGTTGGATGCCTTATTTGCCTCCGCCTGGGCAATGGCTACGTCGCGCTCGGCCTGTGCTCTGGCAATGGAAGCATCCTTCTTAATCTTCGCCGTATTGTCGGCGCCCAGATCCTTGATAAGTCCGTTTTCGTCGGTTACGTTCTGGATGTTGCAGGACACAACCTCGATTCCCAGCTTCTTCATATCCTTGGAAGCCTTCTCCATCACCTGGTCGGAGAAGGAATCCCGGTCCGTGTTGATGGACTTGAGGGTCAGCGTGCCGATGATTTCACGCATATTACCCTGGAGGGAATCCTGCAGATCCCGGGTAATCTGATCGGAATTTTTGTTCAGAAAGTTCTTGGCCGCCAGACGGATGCCCTCGGTGGTGGGGTCAATCCGCACCTTGGCTACCGCGTCCACATTGACATTGATAAAGTCTGTGGTGGGAACGGACTGCTCCGTCTTGATATCCACCGTCATCTGGCCCAGATAAAGCTTATCCAGACGCTCCAGGAAAGGCACCCGGATACCGGCCCGCCCGATCAGGATCTTCGGCTCCTTTTTAAGACCGGAGATGATAAATGCCCTGTCCGGCGGAGCCTTTACATAGCCGACGGCTAAGATAATGACTAACACAATGATTAAAATAACAGGAATTAAAACAGTCAGCATATTCTGTGTAAAATCAAACATCGCTTTCCTCCGTATTTTTTCTGTGCCCGCGCATAATAATGAAATGGCCCGCACATCTGCCGTCAGTCCGTATCCAAAATTCTTGTGCATAGCTTTGGTACGGACTGCCCGTCTATAGTTCCGCTCGTTTTATCCGCAGTATCCGGCACGCAGCCCATCCGGTGACGCAGCCGATCAGGATTCCGCCAAGCACATCCGTGGGGTAATGAGCGCCCACATACAGACGTGAAAAGGAGATCAGCGCCGCCGTCACCAGGGCCGGAATCCCGAACCTTCTCGGGAGACACAGGAACAGGACGCTTGCCACTGCAAAGCAGGCTCCTGCATGGCCCGACGGAAAGGACAGGTCCGAGGGGCGCCTGGTAATTAAAATCAATTCCTCAAATACGTCATAGGGCCTGATTCTGGCAACCAGATTTTTCAAAACCAGATTTACTACCAGAAAATCCAGGCTCAATGACAGGGAGGCCGCCGCTCCCGCTCTCCGGTATTTTTTGATACACAAAAGGACAATGCAGGCCAGAATAGCCAAAAAGCCTGCATCGCCCAGGGATGTGACGAACTGCATCACCTTATCCAGAATCGGATTGCGGACACTCTCTTGTAAAAATAGCAGAAAACGTTCTTCCCAGCCCATTTACCGCTCCTAGACCTCCGTAAAGGTGTAGCGAACCAGTGTGCCGGACAGATCCAGGTGGTATACAATGGAGCCGTCGTTCATGGTTTCTTTGTCAATATTTACTTTCTTGTCCTTATGTAAGCCCTGTACATAGGCGTCCAGATCCGCAGTCTCTATCTCCCGAATCTCCGTATCGCGCATCTGATTGCCCGGACACTTGTTTAAGTTTTCGATCATCATTTCATAAGCCTTCATACCCATTACCTCCCTGGTATCATTTTGAACATATTCTGCCGGGCCGCTTGGCGATGCGGCGTCGGCAGAGCTTCAAGGTTTCATGCTTCTATTTTACACCTATGAAAAGATGACGGCAAGTTTTTTCTGAAAATTTCAAAAAAATATTATCATTATTTGTCAAAATTTGTATTCCCGATAATTTTGTGCGTTTTCATTCTCACCGGGGCACAGAGCAAGACTTCTGAAAAGATTTATGTTTTTATATCAGCCTAAACTGCTGTGCCCGGCCTTTTACAGTTCCGTGAAGGTATACCGCTGAAGGATGCCGGAGGTATTCACATGGTAAATGACCGTTCCGTCCGCCAAGTCCTCCCGCTCAAAGGTGAAATCCTTGTCCTGGTGGCGGCTGGTTACGTAGGCTTCCAGATCTGCGATCTCCACCTCCTCGATAAATACATCCCGCATCTGATTGCCGGAGCATTGGTTGAAAATTTCGTGTACTACTTCGTATTCTTTCATAGTAAGACCTCCTATCTATAGTCGCTGCGCGACAGCTCAAAAGGGTAAAGTCGCTTCGGTACACATGTTATGAGAAAAACTTTCATTTCCAACTGCAAGATTATATAACATAAATTGATTTGTACACTGTGAGAAATATTGCTGTTTCCGCTCCCGCAATACGCTTCCCCGGCTTCTTTCCTACACCTGCGGCTGTATATTGGGAATACAGTAGCAAGCAAAGGAATAGAGTGATAAAATCGCAGTTGTGCAAATCAGGCATTGAAACCACTTTGACTTCAGCACCTTGGGGCTTAAAGATACCGCATGGGCTACGAAAATCAGCACCGGCAGCATATAGCGTCCCTGAGCCTGAAAATCAATAAACCAGCCATTATATACCACCAGCACCCAGGAAATAAACGCCATCAGGTGAAGCAGCACAAACTTCACCTTTTTCTCTTTCTGCCCCTTTTCCCTCCATATGGAAATGCTCATTCCCGCATACAGAATCATATACAGCATCCCCATTATCAGCACATACCATTTGGGACTTGGAAATGCCAGGCAGCCATAGGTCCCCACAAAGGAACGGAACAGCATGGTATGAAACCCCATATGAAACAAAAGCTGATTCAGGGATACTCCCTTTCCATAAAGGTTAAAGGCCGAGCTCTGTACCTCCGGCGGAGAAGACGGGCGAAGCTTTGGTATTGCTATCTCATTTTGAAGCTCCACTATAACCTGCTGCTTGTGAATTCCATAATGTATAAATTCCGGAATATAACGAATCCCCAAAAACAGCAGAGCAGCCCCGGCTATCCACAGACAGCCTGTCAGCCGTTTTCTTCTCTCCTCCCCTTTAGCATACAAAAGTTCTGCCAAAAGCATGGCAAAAGAGTAGATGGCCATCACGTAGTAATTCTGTTTGGACATAAAAATATTGGAAAAAAGAAAACCTAAAAGCAGAACCCTCCATATATCCTTTTTCCTTATATCTTTCCGTAAAAGTTTCTGTAGCATGCTTTCCGGATTCGCCAGCTGATATAATACCAGCACGGATACTGCAAAATCCAGGGCATCCGAAGTACAGTAAGTGTACAGATACCAGACCTGAGGCGTCAGTAAGAGGGTACATAGCAAATAGCGGTTTTTCTTTAAATTCCAAAAGACAAGATAAAAAAGACCGGCCATCAATAATATGCCGAAAAATCTGGTTCCGCTTTCCATTGTCACAAAGCGAGCTATCTGCGCTGCAAAAATATAGTAGAGATTCAGCTCTGAAAGCCGTGCAGTTCCAAATTGTGAAAAGGCCTCCAAGGGCAGCTCTCTCATATCCGGGATTTTCCAATGGTTGGTATAATACCGCACGGAATAGATTCCCTCCGATTCATCCGGATTAATAGCCGGAGAGCCTGAAAAAGCTCCATAAGTAACTAACACGATGGCGCAAATCCCCACTGTATAAAGGATTGTATTGGAAAGTACAAACTGTCTGGAACCGAAAAGTTTTTTTACATAATTTATGTAAAAAGAAAAAGCAAGCACTGTCAAAGCCAACAAAGGAACTAAGTAAAAAATCCCCGTCCATGCATAGTGCTTTGCCACTGTTTTATAAAAATCCCGAAATATCTCCGTTGGAATCAATTGGGAATCTTCCCCTTCAATCCAAAGTCCCAGATATCCGTCTTCCGTCTCATACATACGCACCTGATCATTGGGAACAAATGACTGTAAAAGCTCCTTTCCTTCCAATCTGCCGGCATAAAATCCATTGATATAAAAAGTCATGGAACGCACAATCGCTTCATCATCAAAATCGTAGTCCATAGGATCCATCCTCTTCACATAAGTTCCCTTTTCATAGGCAAAGTCAGGGAAAACCACTCTTGCCGCACCTGGTTTTTCATAGGTACGCCGCACACTGTCAATGCCAACCTGTTCATGGTAGGAGGTGAATACCTTCCAATGATTTCCTGCGGAATAATCCTCCTTTGCAAAGTCTATTCGAATTTCCGTAAGAATAAGAAAAGGATGCAACAGAAAACACAAAAGCAGCACCATGATTGCAAGAAGCTTATATTGTTTTTTAATCCACGTCATCAAGCTGCCTCCTCAGATACCGGCCAACCACACCGGAAAAATTCATAATATCCCGGATATAAGCAAAATCCCGTCCAAAGATCCGCCGCTCCGCCTGCAGGTCCTGCTCCTCCCCTGCAAATACTCCAAGGACCGAGATCCCCGCAGCCCGAACCTTCCGCACCTCCGCCGCCGTATCTCTCACCGCATAATCGCCGGAATAAGGCATAGGATTCCGGCTGCCCGGCCGGTTTACAATAATATCATTGGGCCGTCCGTCGCTCAGCACAATCAGGACCTTATGCTCCTCCGGCCTGCTCATCAGACTGTCGGCCGCCGCACGGATCGCCAGGCCGTCCCGGTTGTTGGAGGAGGCGTAAAACTCAAAGATTTTCTGATTTGCCTCCCTTGGGTCGTCGTAATCCCGGTATCGCTGCATCACCGTGTAATCCCAGAAGGTACAAAATCCCATTACCTGATGGGGAATCTCCACAATGCTCAAAGCCTCGCTGATAATAAAGCCCTGGAGCGCCACCAGGCTCTGCCTTCGTTTCTGGGAACCGCTGGCGTCAATCAGCACATATACCGCAAAATCGGAATTGTCTTTGCGAAGCTCCCGCTCAAAGAGCTTTTTGTCCCGGCTGCGCCCCACCTTCCAGAGCTTCACAGGCACAATCCGGCCAAACTCCGAGGGCAGAACCTCCCGCTCGCTGCGGGCCGTAAGCGCCCGGCGCAGGGTATCGGAGAGATGCTCGACATTTCTTCTGGACACACGCATACAGTGGCCATATGCCTTTAGATTCTCCGACCGCGCTCGTCTGGCATATTCCGACTGATAATTCTTCTTCACCATACCGGAGAGAATCCCATCCGTAAAATAAAGGCTGCAATCGGCATGAGCGCCGCGGCAGAGACTTCGGTTCATCCGCTGCTGTTCCTGTCCGGACAGATAGGAACGCCCGTAATTAAGCTCAATATAGGAAAACATTTTGTCCGCCGCTTCCTGGTCAACCAGCACACGCTTGGATCGAAGCCGCTTTTTTTCCTCTGCCTGGGCCTCCTGATCCGCAAGCTGCGTAGCCACATTCGTCACCTGGGACAGATAGCGGTCAAAATCCTCCTCGTAAGCCTCTTCCTCCAGAAAATCCTGCCACCGGAACTCCCTTAATTTCTCCATTGGAACAGAAAGCACCGTGTCAAGGGAACCATGCCGTTCTGCAAAATGAGGGTCCACCAGCCAGTTGTAAAGGTCATCCACAGTCCGTATCACTGTCATGGTATCCTCTGTCTCACAGAGCGCTTCCAGCATGTCCGCCGCCTTTCGGATACGGCTCTGCATGGTTCTGGGACCTAAAACCGCCTCCTGCATAACGGAAAGGCGTATCTGCCCGATAAAGGAAGCCGCAAGCCTGGTAAAATCGTACTCCATAAGATCCTCGAAAGCCTTTTTCCGAATCTCCAGAATCCCCGGCCGCTCCCTGCTGATTTTCCTGTAAACGGCGCTGTCCACGCAGAGCTGCGCCAGACTGGTCAGAGGCTGCTCCTCCCCGCCGCAGTAAAGCTTTTTTACCAGATAGAGTCCGAAGGCATCCCGGTCAAAGTATTTGGAAAATGCGCCTTGTTTAACGGCGTCGTACAGAGATACATAGACAGATTTGGAGTAGGATATCGTATCCGGCTTCAGATTGAGGTCGTAATCACCGCTGACTGTCCAGCAAAGATTCCGAAGCCGGTTTTCAATTTCAAATTGGTCGATCTCATATGCTTCTTCCATATGCTTCTCCTATTTTAAATCGCTGCGCGATGGCACTAAAGGGTAAAGTCGCTTCGGCACACCTGTTCCAATACAGTCTGCTAGAATACCTCATCCCCGGTCCACTCCTCCGGAATCCGAGTCATTACGATATCTCCGATAATCTCTTTCTCAAAAATATCAAAGCTCTTATTCGTAATCCCCATAGTAACGGCCTTCCGGGGTGAAATCCCAATTTGTATGGTTTTCAGCGCCCCAATCATGCCCCGCAGATCCATAGGCTTCGTGGAAATCTCACTGTTCTGCGCCTTAAGCTGCAGATCCAGAAACAGGCCGGCAAAATGCTTTAAGCCCTCCTCCTTTGCATCGGGAAAATTCTTCTTGAGAATCAGCAGTAAGGTTTCCTCCGTAAGAGGCGGCATATCAATCACCAGGAAACGGGAAACAAGCGCCTCATTAAGCTCCTTTGTTCCTGCATAGCCGTAATTCATAGTTCCGATAAACCGTGTGGCCGGATGAAGCTCAATCTTGTCGTATCCCGGCACATCGATGATCCGGCGGTAGTCCAAAGTGGCATGCAGCACAGACACGGCGTCATTTTTGGCCATATTAATCTCGTCAAAGATACCGAAGCCGCCGTTGACGGCACACTGATACACAGGACCCTTACGCAGACGCACCTCATTATCCGCAAAGGTGTCCGTTCCGATAAGAGAACTGCTGTCCGTATTCACATTAAACGAAATATTGTAGGAGGGACGGCGGAAAATCCAGGCCAGATTTTCTGCCAGAATATTCTTTCCCGTAGCCTTGGAGCCACTCAGCAGGACATTTTCTCCCTGGAGCAGCGCTGCTATGGCCATCTCCAGTATTTCCTTCCCGTAAAACGGAATCGGCGGCATGACAATACGGTTTTTTACTTCCTCCGATACCTGATGGGCCTCACGAAACCTCTCCACCTCACGGATAAGGCCCGGAGATACGTGTTGTTCTTCTAAAAACTGCAATTCCTTCATAAGATTCTCTTCCTCTGCTTTCATTTATCCAAATATCGTTACTGTTCACTTCGTGACCAGTAATCAAATATCATACCTTACCGCTCCGCACTTTTACTTCCAAAAATAGGCTTTAAAGTTTGATTAAAAGCCAAATACTATTCCAATGTCTTAATATACGGCACCAGTTCATTAAAATGACGTATTTCCCTGAATGTTCCTTTCAATTGCTCCGAATCCTCAGGAAGCTTATTTCCTTTTGGATTGTACCAGACGCCGTGCATACCGCAGGCGGACGCGCCGCAGGCATCCTTCTTCAAATTGTCTCCCACAAAAACGCACTCCTCCGGCCGGGCCTCCGCTTTTTTGATGCACAGCTTCATAAATTCCGGGTGCGGTTTTTCCACTCCCGCCTCCTGGCTGGTTACTATGTGGCTGATATACGGAGCAAAGCCAAAGGCCGACAGCTTTTCATACTGCATCATGGCCGTCATATCCGTTCCGATTCCGATGCGGATGCCCATAGACTTTAATTCCTGCATACAGGCGACAGCTCCCGGCTCCGGCCCGCTTACCTTCAGAAGCGTATCCCAGTAGACATGATACATAGCCTGAACATGAGGAAACAGGGGCTTTCCCCATTTCTCCAGAAGATTCTGAAAGCGGATGCTGCGGCTGTGGATAGCTGCGTTATCCTTTCCCAAGCGGTCCGTTATCTCCTGGTTGCTGATACGTACCATGCTCTGAAATTCCTCCTGCTCTATGCCGAACTGCTCCTTCATATAGCCATAGAGCTGCTTCATCCCCTCGCCGTGACCCTTATCATAGCTGTAAAGGGTGTTGTCAATATCAAAAATTACTTCTTTAATCATGTTCTAATCCTCCTATTTTAAGCCGCTGCGCGACGGCACTAAAGGGTAAAGTCGCTTCGGTACACCTGTAATGAGAGAAACTTTTATTCGAAAGGGCACTCATAAAAGTTCCTCTCGTGCACCTTTGCGACTTTACCAGTCAGCAGAAATTATTTTTTAAAATTACTTGACATTTCTTAGCCGGACTGTAAAAACTCTGCCAACGCATAATTACTCACATCAATCCCAAGCTCTGTCAATCGTACCCTTCCATTTTCCCGAATCAATAGTTCCTGCTGCTCCAATCTCTCAAACACGCCTTTATAGACCTTTAAAAGCTCCTCCGTCAGCAGAACTCCTTCCGTTTTCCGAAGGCCCAGAAACATGGTCTCCTCCAACTCCTCCTGCCTGGTAAGCCTTTGTATGTCCTCATGCCCATAATCGCCAGACAGATACGCGGACAGCTTCCTGTGATTGCGGTAACGCACTCCTTCTTTCAGAGAGGATGCTCCCAGTCCCAAGCCTAAGTATTCCCTTCTCTCCCAATAGCCGAGATTGTGCCGGCAGGCAAAACCCTGTCTGGCATAATTGGATATCTCATACCGCTCATAGCCCTCTGCCTTAAGTATATCCTTGGTGTCGTAATACATCTGCCGTTCCGTGTCCTCATCCGGCAAAAGGCGTTCCTCCCCGGCTCCCGGTCCGAAACGGTGATAAAAGGGCGTTCCCTCTTCTATGATTAAGCTGTAAGCTGATATATGCTCCGGTTTGAGACTCAGTACTTCTCTTAAGGTCTGCTGCCAGCTTTCTTTCGTCTGCCCCGGAAGGGCTGACATCAAATCCACATTGATATTTTCAAATCCCATTTCACGGGCCAGCATATAGCTCTGCAAAAACTCCTCATACGTATGAATCCTTCCAAGGAGGCGAAGCTCCTCGTTATCCGCTGACTGAAGCCCTATACTCAGTCGGTTTACGCCTTGCTGACGGTAACAGGAAAGCTTGTCCGCCGTCAATGTGCCCGGATTGCACTCCACCGTGATCTCGGCATCTGTTTCGACGTGAAAGCTGTCATGCACAGCCTCAAGAAGCTGCGCCATCTGCCCCCCATCCAGGATAGAGGGCGTACCGCCTCCGACGAAAATGGAAGTAACCCTTCGATTCAATCCAAGGGTCTTTTGCTGATAAATTTCTCCTTTTAATGCTTCCACATAGCAAAGCTGAACTGCTTTATCCGCCGGTACGGACAGAAAATCACAATAAGCGCATTTCTTTACACAAAACGGGATATGAAGATACAGCTCCAGTTCCGATTGTTTTTTTCCGTTTTCACACATATCCTACCGTTTCCAACTACCTGTCGTCCAGCTTCAGCACACTCATAAAGGCTTTCTGCGGAATCTCCACATTTCCAATCTGGCGCATCCGCTTCTTTCCTTCCTTCTGCTTTTCCAGAAGCTTCTTCTTCCGGGTGATATCGCCGCCATAGCACTTTGCCAGCACATCCTTGCGCATGGCCTTTACCGTCTCCCGGGCAATAATCTTGCTTCCGACCGCCGCCTGAATGGGAATCTCAAAGAGATGCCTCGGGATCTCTTCTTTTAGCTTCTCACACATTTTCCGGCCGCGCTCGTAGGCCGTGCTGCTGTGAACAATAAAGGACAGAGCGTCCACCTCTTCCTTATTAATGAGAATATCAAGCTTCACAAGCTCTGCCTGCACGTAGCCCTTCATATCATAATCAAAGGAGGCATAGCCCCTGGAACGTGATTTCAACGCGTCAAAGAAATCATAGATAATCTCGTTTAAGGGAAGGTCGTACTTCAAAAGCGCACGTGTTTCCTCCATATATTCCATGCCAAGATAAATGCCCCTGCGCTCCTGACACAGCTCCATTATGGAACCGATAAACTCCGTAGTCACCATAATCTCCGCGCTGACCATAGGCTCCTCCATATATTCTATCTCCGCCGGGTCCGGCAGATTGGATGGATTGGTCAGCTCAATTACCTCGCCGTTTGTCCGGTGAACCTTGTAAATAACGCCGGGAGCCGTGGTCACCAGATCAAGACCGTACTCCCGCTCCAAGCGCTCCTGAATAATCTCAAGATGAAGAAGTCCCAGGAAGCCGCAGCGGAAACCAAAGCCCAATGCAATGGAGGTCTCCGGCTCAAACTGGAGAGAAGCGTCATTGAGCTGCAGCTTTTCCAGCGCATCGCGGAGATCCGGATACTTGGCTCCGTCCGCCGGGTACATGCCGCAATACACCATAGGAAGAACCTTTTTATAACCGGGCAGCGGCTCCGCACAGGGATTGTCCCGGCTTGTTATGGTATCACCCACACGGGTATCCTTGACATTTTTAATACTTGCCGTCAGATAGCCTACCATGCCTGCGGAAAGCTCTTCGCAGGGAATAAACTGTCCGGCGCCGAAGTAGCCTGCCTCCACCACATCGGCCTCTGCTCCCGTAGCCATCATGCGGATGGGCGTTCCCCTCTTTACGGTGCCCTCTTTGATACGGCAGAATACAATCACACCCTTATAGGAATCATACACGGAATCAAAGATCAGCGCCTTAAGAGGCGCCTGGGCGTCTCCTGCAGGCGCCGGAATCCGCTCCACAATCGCCTCTAATACATCACCCACATTTTGTCCCGTCTTGGCGGAAATCTGCGGTGAATCCTGTGCCTCAATTCCAATTACATCCTCAATCTCATCAATCACCCGCTGAGGCTCCGCACTGGGCAGATCAATTTTGTTGATCACCGGCAGCACGTCCAGATCGTGATCCAGGGCCAAATATACATTTGCCAAGGTCTGGGCCTCAATCCCCTGGGCCGCGTCTACCACAAGAATCGCCCCGTCACAGGCCGCCAGGCTTCGGGATACCTCATAGTTAAAGTCCACATGTCCCGGCGTGTCAATCAGGTTGAAAATATACTCCTCGCCGTTTTTTGCCTTATATACCGTGCGCACGGTCTGGGCCTTAATCGTAATGCCCCGCTCGCGCTCCAAATCCATATTGTCCAACACCTGGGCCTGCATTTCCCGGCTGGTCAGAAGCCCCGTCATCTCAATGATCCGGTCCGCCAGGGTGGACTTGCCGTGATCAATGTGGGCGATAATGCAGAAATTTCTTATTTTACTCTGGTCCATAGATGCCATCGAATATTCCTCCGTATTTTTACTAAAAAGAATCCCGCCGCAAGGTATTTCCCAATAAAAACCACCCCCGGCTGACAGGATTCTCTGTGTTCCTTGTCAATCGAGGGTAGTATAGCATAAACAGGAAGAAATGTAAAATTCTTTCGGTAACTACTCTACTCTTCTATTATCTCTCCGCCTCCCAATACTTCGTGAAGCACAAACGCAAGCGGTTCCATTGCGTTCATCATCTCCTCCAAAGTATTCGTCTGCGCCCCCGCCTCCACCAGCAGGCTCTTGGGCCGAAGATGCAGATTGTACCGGAGGCTCTTCAGATAAATTCTTCGGCTGAGTCCCGGATAATAGATTTCGCTTGCCAGCTTAAGCTGCAAAGACAGTGCCAGATTATCCTCAATATAAGGATTGGGCAGGTAATCAATTACACCGTTTCGTTTGCTGTAGCTTAAGCCGTTAAAAAACATAAACTGGGCGGTAGGCTTCCCGTTTACCTCTGTTACCAGGTGAGTTTCCTCCTTCACACCGTCCCGGTGGAGATCAATGATTACCTCAATGGAGGGATTTTCCGCCAGAATCTGCTGCACCTCCTCCTCGGCCAGGGCATAGGCCCGGTTGCGGTCCAGCTTTCCGTCAATAAAATCATAGACATTTGTATTATGTATGACGTTATAACCATATACGTCCCGCAGAAGCTCTGTCAGATACTCCCCCACCCCGACAATGGTGGTGCTGTTATCCCCTGCCACGGAATCCGCAAAGCCTTCCTGAGAATGTGTATGGTAAATCAATATCTGAGGTTCCGATCCATCCCCCTGTATCCGCATATCCTTGCTTAGAAGCGTCTCTGCATTGAGGACATCTCCGCTGATATCCGTGTTATTCTCCACAATGTAAAAGTTATTTTTCAGAAAATCAAAATCCGCCAGCTGCTCCATGGTATACTGTGTGCCCAAGAGCTCCCCGCTCTGCTGTGCATAAGCTTCCTGCTCCTTCTCCTGGGCCGCCTGAAGATTTTCCTCCTCCATCTTCTCCGCAATGTCAAAGGCCTCTCCCGTGCGCTCGTCAATCTCATTTTCATCGTGAGCTCCGCCTTCTATCAATATGTCATAGGCAGCCTGGCTTTCAATCTCTGTCTCGTAGAGTTCTTTTTCATCCAGATAGGAGTAAAGGGGAAAAAGGCCGGCCGCCTGCCGGATCAAAAATTCCTCAAAGCTGTAGGAGGGCTCCCGATCTCCGGCCATAAAGGCAAGCCCCGGATAAAGGGATTTCTCCGCCGCCTTCCTAATGCTTCCCTCACTGTTTGTCAAAGCCTTCACACAAGCGTAGGCAGCCTTTGCAAAAGACTGCCCCTTCATTCCATATCCGAGAATATAGATTCCCAACACTCCGATGATCACCCATACAATTGTATTCATTACCTTATGCAGACGGCTCATTTCCAATCACTCCATACTCCCTTCAATATATTCAAAAGAAGACGGCCTTATGCCAAAGCAATGTTCAAAGCCTCGGAAATGGTAAAGCTTAACCGCTTGATGGTCTCATCAATGTCCTTCGGCGTCACAAACATGCCGTTGAGCCCCGGTGAAATTGCATTCCGATCCCCGGTTGCATCATAAATGATTGTTGCGGCATCTACCACCGTAGGCACGCCGATTGCCACAATGGGAATCCCCAGGCTCTCCCTGGTAAGGCTGTTTCGGTGATTTCCCACACCGGAGCCCGGATGAATTCCCGCATCCGAAAGCTGGATGGTCCGATTGAGACGCTTGGTGCTTCTGGCCGCCAGAGCATCAATAGCCACCACCACATCCGGCTTCGTTTCATCAATGATTCCTTTGATAATCTCAAAGGTTTCCATTCCGGTCTGGGCCATTACGCCGGGCACTATTCCGCTTACTAAATGTACCTTTTCCTTTCCCAAAGCCGCCTTTCCGTATTCCCGCACCACATGACGGGTAATCATCAGATTGTTCACCGCCTCCGGTCCCAATGCATCCGGTGTCACCTCCCGGTTTCCCAGACCTACCACCAACACGGACTTTTCCTCCTCCGTACCGAGAAGCTGCTTCAATTCCTCCGCCAGCTGTCTGGAAACCTCCCTGTGATATCCATCATCCGGATCGGAAAGTCTGGGAGCCTCCAATGTCAGATAAGTCCCCACGGGCTTTCCCATGGCTCTGGCCCCGTTTTCCGTCTCAATACACACGCGGGTGACGCGGATGTCCCGTTCCTCGTCGTAGGACTCCTCAATGGCCACTCCCCGGATCTCCACACCGTCCTCCTCGAAACTCTCCCTGGCCTCCAGCGCCAGATCTGTCCGAATCTGAAATCGTTCCACTCTCCTTTTCTCCTATTCCGCTGTTTTCTTGCAGCAGCTCGGCCTGCGCCGCTGCTGACCGGCCGAACTGCTGCGTTTCTTTTATTTTCTCTTATTTTTTCGGAATTATGTATTGACAGAACGTCTTTCCTGACATAAAATAAATGAGTATGTTTGGATGAGCCAAACAATGGCATGTTTTGTTAAGACGTCCGTGTCCGGCTTTCACAGAGCATGTACAGATAAATCTAAAAAGATAAAATGAAATAAATAATTTGGAGGTGTACGGGTTGGCTAATATTAAGTCTGCAAAAAAGAGAATTCTGGTAGCTGAAACAAGAGCCGCAAGAAATAAGGCAATTAAATCTGAGGTTAAGACCGCAATTAAGAAGGTGGATGCTGCAATTGCCGCAAAGGATATTGAGACCGCAAAGGCAAATCTCAGAGCTGCAATTGCAACCATGAACAAGGCGACTTCAAAGGGAGTGTATCACAAGAATACCACTTCCAGAAAGATCTCTCGTTTAACCAAGGCTGTGAACAGCATCGCATAATTTTGGATTTACGATATAAAAAGGCGCCCAATACCGTCAGTTGGGTGCCTTTTTTTCTAAGATTTTAAATGCGTCCTATCCCATGCCGGATAAGGACAGAAAGAGGAAAATGGGGTAGACATTATGAAAATGCTTGCGGAGGATATTAAAAACGGAACCTTCAAAGCCTCCTATCTTCTCTACGGCGAGGAATCCTATCTGCGCAGCCAATATCGAAACCGCCTGACAAATGCGTTGATTGACCCGGCGGATACCATGAACCTCTCTCGCTTTGAGGGAAAAGGCATTCATCCTGAGGAGATCATCGATCTGGCCGAAACTCTGCCCTTCTTTGCTCCCCGGCGTGTGATTCTCGTGGAAAACAGCGAATTTTTCAAGACAAAATGCGACAGACTGGCGGATTATCTGCCCTCCATGCCCGACACCACCTGCTTGATTTTTGTGGAAACGGCCGTGGATAAAAGGAACCGCCTTTTCAAGACCGTCAAGGACAGAGGGCGCGCGGTAGAATTCGCCTCCCAGGATGAGGCCACCCTGACCAAATGGATTCTCGGCATTGTAAAGCGGGAAGGAAAGCAGATCTCAAAATCCGCTCTAAGCCTTTTCTTGGAACGGGCCGGTACGGATATGGAGCACATCTCAAAGGAACTGGAAAAGCTTCTCTGCTATACCTATGAAAGAGAATCCATAACCTCCCAGGATGTGGAGGACGTCTGTACCATACTGACCTCCAATCGTATCTTTGATATGCTCCGGGCCATTGCCGAAAAAAATCAGAAGCAGGCATTGGAGCTCTATTACGATTTGCTGACTCTGAAGGAATCCCCCAGAGGAATTCTCACCCTCTTAGGCCGTCAGTTCCAGCAGCTGCTTCTTGTAAGAAGCCTGATGGCCAAGGGCTATGGTCAGCCTTCCATTGCCTCCAAGACAGGCATCGCCCCCTTTATTATCCGCCGTCTCATGGGACAGGCCCGTAACTTTACCGACGAGCAGCTAACGGCCGCTCTTGCGGACTGTGCAAAAGCCGTGGAGGATGTAACCGCGGGGCGGATCAATGATGTCATGAGTGTGGAGCTTCTCCTTGTTAAATACAGCCGATAGGCATAGTAAATCCTTCCGCCGTGAAGCCCCGGCCGCTGCTGCGTATGGTAACAGCTCCCTGACCTGTAGTAGTAAGTACCTCGCTCCCTGACCGGAAAAGACGTTCCAGGGTTTCCTCATGGGGATGTCCATAGGAATTGTCCTTTCCGCAGGAAATCAGCGTTAATTCCGGCCTCACCTCTTTCAGCCACTCCCCGGAAGTGGAAAATCGTGAACCGTGATGTCCTGCCTTTAAAATGCTGCAGTTTATCTTTTCTTTTTGCATTAAAATCTCTTTTTCTCCCTCTTCCTCCAAATCTCCTGTCAAAAGCATGGAAAATTCTCCATAGGTCAGCCGCAATACAAGGGAGCCTGCATTTTTATCCTTATAAACATTTCCTTTTGCAGGATGAAGACAGGTAAGTCTTGTACTTTTATCCTCCAAAACGCTTCCTGCCCCTATCTCTTTTACGGATATGCCGGCTTTTTCCGCCAGCTCCTTTAACCGAAGTCCCGGCTCCTCCTCCATGGACTGCCCCGAAAGCAGCAGCGTCCCGATCCGGATACCCCCGGGCTTTGCCGCCTGGATAATCAGTTCCTCTATGCCGGAGATGTGATCGCCGTCCGTGTGCGTCACCAGCACATAGTCCAGGATTCCCGTCCCCTGTTCCTTTAAAAAGGGCAGAATACGGTAGCGTCCCACCTGTTTCACATCACTGCTTCCTCCGTCAATGAGACAGGTGGTTCCCTCCGCTGTCCGAAGAAACAGCCCGTCGCCCTGTCCCACATCCAGCATGGTAAAGGACAGCCCCCTGTGAAACCGCAGCGACAGGCATACGCACAACAATGCAGCCGCTGTGATTGCTGCTCCTTTTTGCAGATTCTCTTTTCTTATTCTCCGATGACGTTCATCCTCCGTTTCTTCTTTTTCTTCCTCACCTTTTGCCGTTCGGGAACACAGCTGCCACTTATCACTCTCCCGTCCCCGGCTTCTCCAAAGTACAAAGCCGCAGATTCCGCCATAATACAATAGCATCTGCCAAAGCTCCGGCCTGCCGCAGACGATCACGGCTCCCGGGAGACGAAGAGTCTGACTGCCCAGCCACTCATAAAGGCCCGCTATCAGCCGGCAGAAAAAGGCGGGAATCCCCGCAAGCTTCCAGGACAGAAGGCTTAAGAAAAGAGCCCCTATTCCGCAGATCATCAAAACTCCCATCAGGGGTATCACAAGTAAATTCAAAAACACGGAATAGAGAGGGAATTCATAGTAGAACCACTGAATCAGCGGAAGTGTAAAAAGCTGAATGGAAAGACTTAAGAGAAAGGCTCCTCCCGGCTTGCTTTTAACCTTAACAAGACTTGCGGCGGCCGGATAGAGCAATCCCACTCCCAGCACCGCACCAAAGGAAAGAAGAAAGGAAGCGCTTCGCACATGCAGAGGCTGTTCCAACAAAAGGAGCAGGGCCGACACCCCCAGAGCACTCAGCATATCATAGCTTCGCCCAAAAAGATCCGCCGCCACGGCCAGTGCGAACATTGTAACCGCCCGTGCCGTAGACACGCTCATCCCCGTCATTCCTCCGTATAGAAGCACCAGCAGCAGGCCCGTGCTCCCGGACACACCGTAAGAGCATCCCCGCTTTCGCAGAAAGCGGTACAAGCTCATACCTACAATGGAAATATGTAATCCGGAAATGGCCAGCAGATGAGACATGCCGCTTTTCTGGTAAATATCCTTCGTGTCCTCCTCCAGATCCGTTTTATCTCCCAAAAGCATGGCCCGCAGCAGGCCGCTCCTTTCCTCGCCGAACAGCCGATCACAGCGGATGCTCAGATCCTCCCTTAATCTTCGGAGAAGCTCTCCCGGCCAAAAACAGCCGTCTTTTATCAGCGAAGCATTCTTTGCACGGCACAAGTGGGTTACATGCTGTGTCCGATAATAGAGAAGGGAATCAAATTGTCCCGGATTGGTTGGCGCCTCCGGCTCCCAGATACGGTAGGGAGGCTCTATTCGTATGGTATTGCCGATAGAAAATGGCTGCTCGGCATCGAAGTATATCAGAAGAATTCCTTTATCCGAAAGGTAAGAATGTGTCAGATAGACTGCCTGTCCGTCCTCCCTGGGTTCTATTTTGCATATCTTCCCGGTCAGACCCTCCGCCGGCTTCCTGCACTCCGGGAGGGATTTTTCCATCCACAGCCCGGAAGGCAGAAGCATCAGCAGAAGAACCGCGGCCAGCACAGTCACGCACAGAGGCCGTTTTTTTATCATCCTTCAGGTTTCCTCAATCAAATCCAAATTGCGTTCAAATATGGTTTCAAACCGGATGCTCTCCTGGTAAGTAATATTCGTCTCGCCGTTAATCAGAATCTGCACCTTGCTGATCCCCGGAATCTCCGTAAGGGAATTCACAATGGAATATACTGGGATTTGCTCCAGAACATCATAGCCCTGGCCTAAAAATCTGTCATCCAGATTTACATAACAGATTCCGTCCTTGGTTGCAACGCTGACAATCTTGGTATCGGCCGGAATTGTCGGGTAAGCATCCTTTGTAATGGGACCCTTGATCAGCCGCTCCACCACCAGCTTCTCTATGGACATATTGCTGCTGTAGCGAATCTCCACACGCTCTCCCACCAGACCATCTCCCGTGTCATTTGCGAAGTACAATTGCAGCGTTGTCTTTGTATAGGTATTGATCTCATTGCCCGCATTTTCTACAAAGCTCTCCTCATTCAGAGAACCGATTGGAATCTCATTGGAATCCATCAGCGGCGTGTCCTCCACCAGAAAAGACACATTCTCCACCTCCGGAATCTGACACAGCGTACGGACAATGGCTGCCCGACAAAGAATCTCGTACAGCGGTTTCATCTCCAGATAAGTATGATCAAACTGCAGGGACAGCTGCCCCTTTTCCAGGGTATAATCCAAAAGGGCTACATTAGCCGGAATGGCGGGCTTTTCCTCCGGATCCCCGGAGGTCTCCCTTAAGCATTCCAGAAATTCCCCCATCAGCTCCTCCGTTGTCACTCCTTCCGGCCGATAGCTTCTTGCCACCACAGCCGTTTCCTCTTTATTGATATAATAAATTCGGTAGCCGGTCCCCTCCTCTTTCGGCCGCTCGCGCTTTTTTTCACACCCGGCAAGGGCTGATGCCACAAGCAGAAGAACGGCTAATATCCAAACCCTTCCGTTTATTTTCATAGGCTTTCTCCCAAATCTGATATACCGGTCTAGGCAATATAATTTAAAGGAATCCGTACGGAAAAGGTAGTTCCCTCTCCCACATGGCTTGTCACCTTGACGGCTCCTTTATGAACCTGTATGGCGCTTCTGGTAATGGCGAGCCCCAGGCCTGTCCCGTCTATCTCATTGGAGTGAGATTTGTCCACCCGGTAAAAGCGCTCAAAAATAAAATTCAGCGACTCCTCTGGTATCCCCATGCCGGAATCCATAACTTTTACATAGAAAAACTTATGATCCGCATCCAGAGACACATGGACCCAGCCGTTTTCCCTGTTATATTTCACCGCATTTTCCATAAGATTCGTAAAGGCCAGGGACAAGCGTCCCGCGTCCACCTCCGCCGTCACCGGCCGGAAGCTTTCCAGCACCATCTCGATATTCTTCCCGGCCGCAATGGGCCGCAGGCGTTTCAGAATCAGCTCCAGCAGATCATTGATATCCACCGGCTCAATATTGAGATTTGCCGCCTTCTTATCCATCTTCACCAGTGACAGCAGATCGGTAATAATCTTGTTCTCCCGCTCAATCTCCTCCGCAATGTCGCTCATAAATTCCTTGTATAGCTCCACCGGAGCGTCCTCCTGGACCAGCAGGGAATCCGCCAGCACCTTCATAGAGGTCAATGGCGTCTTCAGCTCATGGGACACATTGGACACAAATTCCTGACGGGATTCATCCAGCACACGCATCTGATTGACAATCTTATTAAATTCCTCAGAAATCTCCTCTGTCTCCGTATAAGCCTTTATCTTCAAATCCTCCGTGGAATGTCCTTCCGCAATCTCCCTTAAGGAAAGCACCATACGATGAAAAGGACGTCCCAAAAAGTAGGAAAGAAGAATAGAGGAGGTCAGAACCAGCACGCCGCAGATAAGCACAAAAATCAGGGCGTTGCCCGTGAGCACATCCAGATTGTCCCAGATGCTGTCCGTGGATACGCTCACCAGCAGTACCCCGATAATCTTCTGGGTATCCGCCTCCTGAATGGGCACTGTCATCTCAATGTAACGCTTATTGGAAAGCTGATTGGTCGTCTCCCCCTGAAAGCAGCGGATAACCTCTTCGGAGACCACCAGTTTTCCTTCTATTAAGCCGTAAGTATCCCGTATCACCTTAAAATTCTGATCAATCACAATGATGCGGCCGTCGTACAGATTGGAAAGCTGGGTCAGCTCTCCCCCTATCAGCTCTGACGAGGGGTCCTTGAGGTAATTATAGCTGACCAGCTGATTTGATAAAATCCTGCACTGATTCTGCACATCCGTGCTTCGGACCGTGATAGCCCTTTCCCGGTAACTGTCCAGCACTCCGTAAGCCACAATCAGCATAGGAATCCAGCCGGCCAAAAGCATTGCCAGAAATATCCGGGCCTTCAGACTTTTCAGATATGTAATAAAAACTCTATGCTTGGAAATAATAGCCCACTCCCCACTTTGTATGAACATACTTCGGTTCACTTGGATTTGTCTCAATCTTCTCCCGCAGGCGGCGGATATGCACATCCACAGTTCTCACATCACCCGGATACTCATACCCCCACACGGTATTCAAAAGGCTCTCGCGGCCATATACCTTGCCCGGATTCAAAGCCATCAGCTCCAGAAGATCGAACTCCTTTGCGGTCAGGTTAATCTCCTTACCGGCTATAAACAGACGGCGGCTCTCCAGATCCATCCGAAGCTCCGACGCCTCCACAATCTTTCCCTGAGTTCCCTTCTCCGGCCGGCCGGTCCGCCGCATAATTGCCTTGATACGGGCCTTTATTTCCAGAATGTTAAAGGGCTTTGTAATATAATCGTCGGCCCCGTACTCCAGACCGAGGATCTTATCCATATCGTCTCCCTTGGCAGTCAGCATAACAACAGGCACATTGGAAAATTCACGAATCTGCTGGCACACCTCGAAGCCGTCCATCTTCGGAAGCATCACATCCAAAAGGATCATATCGTATTCTTTACTTCGGGCGTATTCCAAGGCTTCTTCTCCGTCATAGGCGCAGTCCACTTCCATGCCGTCCTGCTCCAGACTGAAGCGCAGTCCCTTTACAATCAGCTTTTCATCGTCAACAACCAATACCTTTTTTGCCATCTTTTTCTGCCTCTTTCACACTGTAATCTGATCTTTGATTTTTTCAAAAACCCGTTCCTTAATTCCGGGAATCTGCATGAGATCTTCCTTTGTCCGGAAACCTCCGTTTTGTTCCCGGTAGTTAAGGATATCTTCCGCCTTGGATTCTCCGATGCCCGTAAGCGTCATAAGCTGCTCTTTTGCAGCCGTATTGAGATTCACAAGGCCGCCCTCCTGCTGCTCTTGCTGCTCCTTGAGGGCCTTTGCGTCTTCCCTGGAGGGCACCTCTATCTTCTGCCCGTCCGTCATATGCCCGGCCAGGTTCAAAAAGGTATCGGCAGCCTCCTCCGTCATACCGCCGGCAGCCTCTACCGCCTCCCCGATACGGGACGAAGCCGGCAGCTCATAGACTCCGGGAGCCTCCACTTCGCCGCAGACATAAACGCAAATCAGCCCCGGCTCCTGTGCCTCTGCCGGATTGCCGTCCTCCCGGGTCTCCAAAGGCTCCGTCTGAAAAGCTTCCTCCGAAGCCTCAGCCTTCTGTGTCCCGCTGCTGTCATACAGCAGCGCCTTTTTCTCACAGCCCGTACAAAACAAAAGCTGTAAAACAGCCAAAGCACATAAAATAATTCTTATCCCTTTCATCATTCCCCTATCCTTCCTGCCGGACCGGGGACCCCTCTGATGCGGATAATATTAGTGTAGCCGATTTCGGAAATGATTACAACCTTTTTTTATTCCCACTTGAACAGAACAACGCCTGCGATGGCGATGGCCATTCCCAGGAGCTTCCGCCACTCAAAGGCTGTCCTCTCCACCCCGAAGACACCGAATATTTCTATCAGGTACGCCACAATCAACTGAGAAATCACAATGAGCATTACAGCCTTGGCAGGTCCCAAGCTGTCCATGCTTTGAATCACGGTAAAGGTGATAAAGGCGCCGATTACGCCTCCCAAGAGCATATATTTCGGGCTTACCTGAAAGACGTTCATCAAATTCTCCCTGTCACGCAGCGCCCACACCGCCAGGCAGGTAAGAAGGGCGGAAAGCTGCACCCAGCTTGCGGACGCCCACATACTGCTGCTCTTTGTCACCTCTGTGTTGAATACTCCCTGAATACTCATAAGCGCCCCGGATATCAGGGCAATAAAAATTCCAATCATAGAAAAAGCCTCCTTCGGTCTCATTGTCCTTTGTACCAATAGCTTTCCCTATCATTGGAATAATTATGTTACTCGTTTTCTTCCGTCTGAAGCTGGGCGTGTATCATCTGATTCACGGACTCAATCTCCGCTCCCACTTCATTTCCCCGCCAGATATTGGCAAAGGCAATCTCCATCTGAATCCAGTAATTGGACAGATCCGTAAGCTTCGGAACCTCCACGGAATCCTCATACTGGGCAAACAGCAGGTTCATTTCCTCATTGGCATAGCTGACGCCCATTTTTACCGGCATCTTATTTGCCATCGTATACAGAGCATCCACCTTATCATAAGTCAGATATTTTGCAAATTCCTTTGCCAGCTCCCGCTCGCCGGAGTAGGCGTTGACCACCACGGAATTTGTTACGGACAATCCCTTTGTATGAAGCTCTCCCGTCAGATCCGGCACCCGGGCAATTCCGTAAAAATAGCCGTTGTCCGCCGGCTCCTCCTCCGGCGGGGCTTCCTCCGAAGCCTCCTCTCCCGCTTCTCCTTCTTCCGTGGTCTCTCCGTCTTCCGCCTCCTGCGCCTCTTCCTGCTGAACCTGGTACACGGTTCCCTCCGCAATGGCCGCATCCAGCCTTGCCACGGCATCCGTCTTGGCTATGGTGTAGATAATCTTTCCGTCAATAAACTCCTGAATCACATTCTCTGTCGTTACTTCGTCCGCGTCAATGGCAAAGAAGGCATTGAGACTTTGATAATATTCCAGACAGCGGACAATCTCCTCTGCGGAAAGATCCACCTCCGCCTTGTTGTCCCCTGTGGCTCCTCCCAGATTCACATAATCAGCAATAAAAAAGAAATTAAAGAAAATATCGGCCACATTCCATTTGAAAATGCTTTCTACCCTTTCCGTACTGGCGCCGCCCTCAAAATTATCCGCATAGGCCAATATCTCGTCAATAGTTGCCGGGGCCGCGTCCGTATAGCTCTTGTTATACAGCAGGAAGCAGGTTTCAAAGTAGAAGGGATAAGCCATCAGCTTTCCCCCGCAGGTAGCGGCGTCCAGAGCCTTCTGCGGAAAGGAGTCCTCAAGCTCCCGCGCCGAAAAGCTGTCATTCTCTACGGCCAGGCCGGACAGACGCGCTTTCTCCAAAAGCTCGCTGGAGGTAATAAAGAGATCCGGTCCCCCCAGGTCGGAAATGCTGGCCGTATTGATATGCTCAATATAATCTACGGCCGTAACCAATTGAAGCGTAACCTCCACATGATGCCTTGCCTCAAATTCCGCGGCCGCCTCTACCAGATAGGCGTTCAGCTTATCATCCGTGTACCAGAGCGTCAAGCCCTTTTCCTCCTCTGCCGCTTCTCCCTCCTCCAGAGCTTTAAGCCGCTCCTGGTGATAAGAGGCCGCCACCTGGATCATCTGGAAAAACACCAGCAGTACGCAGAAAACCGCAAAAGCCCTTCGATATATCTTCTGTCTCATAAATACTTCCTTTTCTATTCTAAAAAGCCCTGATTAGCTTCTCAATCATCTCATCCACATGCTGTTTCTCAATAATGAGCGGCGGCACCAGACGCAGAACATTGTTCCCTGCCGTGATGACCAGAAGGCCCATTTCCTGTGATTTTACCACAATTTCGCTCACAGGTCTACCCTGAATTGCCAGGCCCTGGATAAGACCCTTTCCTCTGCGCTCCTCAATAAAGTCATACTTTCCCGCCAGCTCGTCAAGCCGTTCGGTCAGATACGCGCCTGCTTCACGCACATGCTCCACGATTCCGTCCCTCTCAAAGAGATCAAGAACCGTGCTCACCGCCGCGCACGCAAAAGGATTGCCGCCGTAGGTGGTTCCATGATCTCCCGGAGCCAGGGAGCCGTTCGCTGCCTTCTCATCCAGTACAAAAGCGCCAACCGGAACACCGCAGCCAAGAGCCTTGGCGCAGGTCATCACATTGGGCTTCACCCCATACTCCTGCCATGCAAACATATGGCCGGTACGTCCCATGCCGCACTGGATTTCATCCAGAATCAGCAGGATATCATGCTCCTCACAGAGCGCCTTTACACCCTTTAAAAATTCCTCTGTGGCCGGGTAAATGCCGCCCTCTCCCTGAATCGTCTCCAGGATAATGCCGCAGGTCCGCTCCGTAATCTGGGCGCGAACGCTCTCCAAATCATTATAGTTCGCAAACCTGATACCGCCAATCAATGGCCGGAACGGCGCCTGATAAGCCTCATTGCCCGTGACAGACAGGGCTCCCATGCTTCTTCCGTGGAAGGAGTGTCTCATGGCAATGATCTCATGATCATCCCGCCTGTCCTTCAGCCAGGCGTATTTTCTCGCCGCCTTCAAGGCTCCCTCAATGGCCTCGGTTCCGCTGTTGGTAAAGAACACCTTGCTCATGCCGCTGGCCTTCGTAAGCTTTTCGGCCGCCTCCATAGCCGGGATATTGTAAAAAAGATTGGAGGTATGCATAAGTTTATCAATTTGGGCCTTTAAGGCTTCGTCGTAACCGGGGTAATGATAACCAAGCCCTTGTACGGCAATCCCCGCCGCAAAGTCCAGATATTGCTTCCCCTCCGTATCATACAGATAAACGCCCTCTCCCTTTTCCAAAACAAGGGGATAGCGGTTGTAGGTATGTAAAACGGCTTCCTCCGCCCGCTTCATAATTGTCTCTTTATTTTCCGTCATAATAATTACACTCCCCCTCGCTCAGCATTGCCGTACCGATTCCCTTGTTGGTAAAGATCTCCAGAAGCAGGCAATGTGCAATCCGGCCGTCCAAAATATGCACCCTGGAAACGCCGTTCTCAATGGCCTCAATGCAGTTATTGAGCTTGGGCAGCATACCGCCTCCAATGGTTCCTCCGCCTATCAGCTTGCGGGCCTCCTTTACGTGAAGCTCGGAAATCAGTGTGGACGGGTCCTCCGGGTCCCGGTAAACTCCCTCGATATCCGTCAGAAACGCCAGCTTTTCCGCATTGACCGCCCTGGCAATGGCACAGGCCGCGTCATCCGCATTGATATTGTAGGTATGAAAATCCTTGTCCATTCCCACCGGGCATACAATGGGAAGGAAGTCTTTTTCCAGAAGATCGTAAAGAATCTTGGGATTTACCTCCGTGATCTCTCCCACAAAGCCAATGTCCTCTCCGTCGGAATATTTCTTTTCTACTGTTAAGAGTCCGCCGTCCTTGCCGCTGATGCTTACCGCCTTTACGCCCAGCTCCTGCACCATCTGTACCAGGCTCTTTCCCACCTTGCCGAGAACCATCTCCGCAATCTCCATCGTATCCGCATCCGTTACGCGCAGGCCGTTGATAAAGTGAGGCTCCATGCCTACCTTGCCTACCCAGCGGCTGATCTCCTTGCCGCCGCCGTGAACGATGATGGGCTTAAAGCCTACCAGCTTCAGCAGCGTGACGTCCTTAATCACGTTGCGCTTCAGCTCTTCGTCTACCATAGCGCTGCCGCCGTATTTTACTACAATAATTTTCCGGTTGAACCGCTGGATATAAGGCAATGCCTCAATCAAGACCTCCGCCTTTTCCAGAGAACGCTTCATTTCCTCTTCTCTGCTCATTTTCATAATCTCCTCATTTTTGCTGATATGGTCCAAATTTATTATAAACGCTGACGCTGACATGTCAAGCCGAACAAATGGGCGTCAAGGCAGGATATAATAGAAAATCCTGTCCTGACGCCCATTTTTCTAGGCATCCGTTGCCCCGTATCGAAAATTTACCACTGTTGCTTTTCCGTAGGCTTCCACCATAGCCATGTATTCTTTCTCCGTAATCGTTTCCGTGCCGTCTGTGGTTTCTCTGGTATATGCAGCCGTACCTGTCTCATCATAGATTTCATACACGCCTTCCGCCATCACCAGAAAGCCTGCCTTATCCACCTCATAGCGCCGCACCTCATGGCCGCCGGCAGTGTAGAGACCTGATTTGTCATAAGCTATGGGATAGGCGGTACCCAGGCTTTCCAATGTTCCAATCTTTTTTGCTTCTCCATCCTCTCCCTCATAGTAAACATCACAGAAAATCGACGCCTGATTCCCGTTTTTGTCATCATATGTCTGATCAGAGGTCAGCAGGACAGAATGCTTCGCTCCAATCTCTACGATTGCAAAGAGTTCATCATCACCCAAGCCTGCTACCGCCTTCCCCAGCGCCTCGATATCATCGGTTTTTTTGCCGCATGCAAAAGCCATGCAGATCAGAATCCCTGCCAATACGGCTGCAATGCATTTTTTTATTCCTGCCATACGCTTCTTCTCTCTCATTTCAATCCCTTTCTTTCCATTTCTATTTTCCTGCCAGGTTATCCGTGCAAAAAAATTACCCGGCTACCTTTTTCCGTTTCTGTTCTTGATTACATAACACAGGCACAGCAATAGCCCTATCACGCCTGCGCCCACGGAAGGTATCAGAAACCTTGCAAAATTCACGGGCGCATAAGCATAGCTGCCGACGGCAATATAGCGGTACAGCATATATTGGGTGCTGTATGTAATATCGCTCAGAGCCGTTACAAAGATAATTCCAAGGGCGCTTACCATAAGAAATATCAGGCCGCTCACCAGCAGCAGGGTCATTCTCCGGTTGTGAAGATTGATTTCCATGAGATCCTCCAAGGTTATTTTTTCATGCCGCTCCGTCATGCTTTCCTCCTCTTTAAGCACAAGCTCGTCTAAGGACAGCTGGAATATCCGGCAGATTCGAACCATACTCTCCAGGTCCGGCATCGTCGTATCGGATTCCCATTTGGAAATGGTCTGTCTGGAAACATTCAATTTCTCCGCCAGCTGTTCCTGCGTCATCCCTGACAGCTTCCGCAATTGATGAATTTGATTTCCAAGTTGCACTGCTTTGTCCTCCTGTTTTTTGTTCCACACCTTTCAGCCTGTACCAGTGGAGAAAAATCTCCGGCTGCAAAAGAGATATCTCTAAAACGAACCGGCGCCGTCTAAAAGATGCTGTGTGAAAATCCTATCTGAAATCTGTCTGTTTTTCTATCAACAAAGGCTGACATTCCCGCTCCGAATGATAACATGAAAGAAAAACACGATAAAAAGTACGTTTAAATCAACTTTAAAAGAGCCTTGATAACTGAAAGGTCAGTTCCCAATGAACTGACCCTTCCTCACACGTTTCTTATCTATTCCATTACGACCGATAGTCCGCATTGATCTTCACATAGTCATAGGTGAGATCGCACCCCCAGGCCGTAGCAGAGGCATCACCCATCTTCACATCCGCAATCGCCGTCACCTCCGGTTCGGACAGGATTCGGGTGGCCTCCTCCTCGCTGTAATCCACCGCAACGCCATTTTCGATAATCTGAATCCGTCCGGCTGCGCTCTCAAAGAACAGATCCACCTTCTCCGGATCAAACTCCACGCCGGAATAACCCATAGCACAGAGAATCCGTCCCCAATTCGCGTCATGACCATAGACGGCTGCCTTCACCAGACTGGAGGTCACCACAGACTTACTCAGGGCAGCCGCATCTGCCTTTGTCTCCGCGCCCACAATCTTCACCTCAAAGAGAGCCGTGGCTCCCTCGCCGTCTCCCGCCATTTTCTTTGCCAGATAAGTATTCACCGTGTTCAAAGCTGCCGCAAAAAGTCCGTAATCCTCATTTTCCTCCGTAATCTGCGGATTCTTTGCCGCTCCGTTGGCAAGTACCAGCAAGGTATCATTGGTGGAAGTATCTCCGTCCACGGAAATCATATTGAAGGTATCCTTCACATCTTCACTCACGGCTTTTTGAAGCATTTCTTTGGAAATACAGACATCCGTAGTTACAAAGGCAAGCATGGTGCACATATTGGGATGGATCATGCCGGACCCCTTGCACATGCCGCCGATGGTCACTGTTTTCCCTCCCAGCTCCACCTGTACCGCAATCTCCTTATGTACGGTATCCGTAGTCATAATAGCCTTGGCCGCTGCCGTTCCATGCTCCACGGTGCCGCCCTTTGCTTCCTTCAGTAATGCAATTCCCTTTTTTAACCGGTCAATGGGCAGCTGCATGCCAATCACGCCTGTGGAAGCCACCAGGACTGCATCCTCAGGAATATTCAGCGCCTTTGCGCACTCCTCAGCCGTCTCTTTGCAATAGCCGTATCCTTCCGCTCCCGTACAGGCATTGGCAATCCCGGAATTAACTACAACCGCCTGTGCAAAGGGAGATTCCGCCACAATCTTCCGGTCCCATTTCACCGGAGCCGCTTTTACAACATTGCTGGTAAAGGTTCCGGCTGCCTGACAGGGCGTTTGGCTGTAAATAAGAGCCATATCCGTGCGTCCCTTATATTTGATCTCCGCCGCTGCCGCCGCTGCCTCAAAGCCCTTAGCCGCCGTGACGCCGCCCTCTATGATATTTACTTTTTCACTTATATTTTCCATAATCTTACTCTCCACTTTATTCGTATTCTCCTCTTTAACAGCCCCGTCCTTATCCGCCAGCTTCACGTTTTCACATAAGTCATGCTTGTATCAAAATTAACTTTCCGATAAAACAGCGTCTCAATCTCCTCAAAGCTTAAGCCCTCAATCCCAAGTATCCACATGATCTTTGTAAACACAGCCTCCAGGGTCATATCATAAGCCTCCAAAAACCGAAACCGTTCCCGAATCCGCTTACCCACCTCATATACATCCACATCACTTCCCTCGTAAGTAACCTGGGTGGTCATAATCAGAATCTTCTCCCCCGGCTCATACCGGCTTAACTGCCGGAAAAATTCCTCCGCAATGCTGTCCGGTATTCCTCCCACCCCGAAGCTCTCCACGATCACACAGTCAAATTCCTGAAAAATAGGCTTTAAAATCTGCGGCTGCATTCCCGGAATCAGCTTCAGGAGAAACACCCTCGGATGTACCCGATGATAAAATACCGGCGGCTCCAAAGGCAGCTCCTCTCTTACATAGCGGATCACCCTCCCGTTCCGAACCACTCCCAGAACAGGAAAATTAATACTGGTAAACGCATCAAAGCTAAAGCTTTTTACCTTTTTTGCCCGTGTGCCTGCAATTATCTGTCCGTTAAATACAATCTGCACTCCGTGGCAGTCCTCATTCATAGCCGCCGCAATACTGTCTCTTAAATTTCGCTTGGCGTCCGTGATTTCCTGCGTAATGGGCTTCTGGGAACCGGTAAGCACTATGGGCTTTCCGGGATTCTGAATGAGATAAGATAGCGCTCCTGCCGTGTAGGCCATCGTATCCGTGCCGTGGCAGATTACAAATCCGTCGTACTGCTTATAATGGGCCTCAACGGCCTCCTCAAGCTTCAGCCAGTGCGCCCAGGTCATATTGGTGCTGTCCAGGCTGCATACCTCCAGAGTATCGATCCGGCAACTTTCCCGCAGATCCTCCAAGCCCTTCAGAAGCTCATCTGCGCGAAGGGCCGGTGCAAGGCCGCGATCCGTGGGAGCGGAGGCAATGGTGCCTCCTGTGGTCAGCATCAGAATCCTTTTCTTTTCTTTCATAGTGAATCCTCTTAATTTGTATACTATGCCGAACCGGAGGCAGACGGCTATCTCCGCCCGATGCCTGCGGACTATTTATTAAATTCCTCAATATTCCTTTCATTCAGCACAAAATCATAATAATTCAAATCCTGCCGTTTTGTCCAGCCTATACGGTTCCAAAATGCATTTCCAATATCATTTTTTGTAAATGCTATCAGAGATACCTTGCTGATTTCCTCCTTTTTCAAGGCATTCATGGCATACACCACCATAGCCTTTCCGATACCGCGCATCCGACAGTCCCGATGAACACACACATGGTAGAGGCATCCCCGGCGTCCATCATGGCCGCAAAGAATACTTCCCACCACACGGCCATCCTCCAGAGCTACCACACTGGTATCCGGATTCCGGCGCAGAAAACGCTCCACACCAATCCGGGAATCGTCTATGCTCCGAATCGCGAAACCCTTAATGGTCATCCAGAGCTCGTACACACCGTCATAATCTTCGATTGTCATTGTTCGGATTGTCATCATCTTCATCCGTTCCTTTCTGACAGATACTCTGTTTCTACGGGAACATAGGTATCAGCTCCAGGCCCTCGCTCTCCTTAATTCCAAACATCAGATTCATATTCTGAACGGCCTGCCCTGCGGCGCCCTTTACCAGATTGTCCATGGCGCCCATCATAATAATGCGGCTTGTCCTGGGATCAATTTTAAAATTCACATCCACATAATTGCTGCCTTCCACCCATTTTGTCTGCGGGCATACATCCTTTTCAAGGACGCGCACAAACCGCTCTGCGGCATAATATTTGTCATAAACCGCTTTTACTTCCTCATAGGATACTTCTTTTTTCAGGGAAGCGTAGGCCGTAATCAGAATTCCGCGGTTTATAGGCGCCAAATGAGGTGTAAAGTTGATCAGTACCGGCTCTCCGGCCGCATAACCCAGCTGCTCCTCAATCTCAGGCGTGTGGCGGTGGGAGGCAACACCGTAAGCCTTGATATTTTCATTGACCTCGCAGAAAAGATTGTCCACCTTGGCCCCCCGGCCTGCCCCGGAGGTTCCCGACTTGGCATCCACAATAATTGTATTGGGATCAATCAGCCTTTCCTTTAATAAGGGATAAATGGAAAGGGTGGTACAGGTGGGGTAACAGCCGGGATTGGCGATCAGCCGGGCTGCCTTCACCGCCTCCCGGTTGATCTCGCAGAGGCCGTATACGGCCTCCTTGATATAGCGGGGCGTGGGATGAGTGATGCCATACCATTTTTCGTACACCTCCACATCCTTGATTCGAAAGTCCGCGCTCAGATCCACAATCTTCGTTCGTGATAAAATTTCGTCATTTACAAGGGACGCGCACAAGCCCTGAGGTGTGGCTGTGAAAATAACGTCCACCTGCCCGGACAATTCCTCCATATTATCATCCAGGCACTTGTCCTCTATGATTTGAAACATATTCTGATAGACGGACGCATATTTTTTATCTATGTAGCTTCTGGAACCGTACCATTTGATCTCCGCCTCCCTATGGCCTGTCAAAAGCCGCACCAGCTCGGCGCCTGCATACCCGGTTGCTCCGATAATTCCTGCTTTTATCATAATCTCCTCTTTCCTCTCTGCTTTTGAATGAAATAAATGCTTATGTATTATTATTCATATTTATTGCATATATTATCACTTTGCTCCATAAAATTCAAGCTAATTTTTATTTTTATACAGTTCTGATATATTTAAGGACATTTACCCGAAAATTTTTCTCTTTTTATGCCTCCGGCTCTCCCTGCTTCCACTCAAGGATTGCCTGAAGTCTTTCTCCCACCTTTCGCTCCTGCCCTTCCGCCGTCGGATGATAATAGCGCCTGCCGGCCAAAGCGTCGGGCAGGCACTCCATCCGGCTCAGCTTTTCTTCCGTATCATGAGCATAAATATACCCCTCTCCGTAATGAAGATCCTTCAGCAGCTTTGTGGGCGCATTGCAGATCTGCAAGGGCACCGGCTCCGCAGGCAGCTTGCGTACATCCTCCTTACAGGCTTCGCAGGCCCGGTAAAGGGCATTGGACTTGGGCGCCATGGAAAGATACACCACCGCGTGTGTCAGATGCACATCACATTCCGGCATTCCCAAAAAGTGACATGCCTGGTAAACGGATACGGCCAGAGGAAGTGCCTGGGAATCCGCCATTCCCACATCTTCGCTGGCAAAGCGTATCAGCCTTCTTGCAATGTACAAAGGATTCTCTCCCCCGTACAGCATCCGGTGCATCCAGTAAAGGGCCGCATCGGCATCACTGTTGCGCATGGACTTGTGGAGAGCGGAAATAATATTGTAGTGCTCCTCCCCATTTTTATCATATAGAAGGGAACGCCGGTTCATGCACTGGGCAAGAAGCTCCTCGTCGATTACCAGCACGCCCTCCTCATTCATTCTTCCATTGAGAACCGCCATTTCCAGGGTATTAAGGGCTGTCCGGGCGTCGCCATTGGCAAAGCGGGCAATGGCATGAAGATGTGTTTCTTCTATTAATAAGTCCAGATTGCCGAAACCCCTGGGGCTTTTCAGTGAATGACGGAGAAGGGCTGTCAAATCCTCTTCCTCCAGTGCTTTTAAGATAAAGACCTTACACCGGGACAAAAGGGCGGAATTAATCTCAAAGGAAGGATTCTCCGTTGTGGCGCCTACCAGAACAATGCTCCCCTTTTCCACAAAGGGCAAAAAGGCATCCTGCTGGGCCTTGTTGAAACGGTGAATCTCATCGGTAAACAAAAGGGTGCGGATTCCCATCTTTCTGTTCTGTTCCGCCTGGTTCATAACCTCCTTTACCTCTTTGATGCCGCTTGTTACCGCACTGAATTCCACAAACTCCGCCCGTGTCTGCCTGGCTATGATTCTCGCCAGAGTGGTCTTTCCCACGCCGGGAGGGCCCCAGAAGATCATGGAGGATACCTGGTCCGTCTCAATCAGTCTCCGCAGAATTTTTCCTTCTCCAATCAGATGCTTCTGCCCCACATATTCATCCAGACTCTCCGGACGAAGCCTGCTGGCCAAAGGCGCGCTTTTTTCCCTGTCGTCAAATAAGCTTAACTGTTCCATCATTATGTTATCGCCTGCCCCTTTCTTTGGGTTATCTTTCTGCAAACATATGTTTCCCCCATCATACTACATTTTGGGATGTGTTACAAGACATTTGTTTCTTATTCCGCATACCTCGGCAGACATTGTATTGCCGGTCACTCTGCGGCCGGCAACAACATTGTACCAGTTCTCTCTCCGGCTGGCAAACAGGCATTTTTCAGGGAAATCGTTAAAATTACAAATCAATTGACATCCTACTCATTACATGGTATAAATGCTAGAAGAAGATTCTTTTTTTGCATATTTTTTACACAAATTACACAAATATAGGGACAGGGAGGAACAGTGATTGGATGAAAATCAACGGCTTTCGATGCTTAAGCAATCTGTGTATCCGTCGGATGTGGTTCTGGACACCGATACCTTCAATGAGGTAGACGATCAATTCGCACTGGCATACCTGCTTCGGAATCGGGATAAGCTCCGGCTCCAGGCCGTATATGCCGCTCCCTTCCTCAATGAAAAGGCCGGGACGCCCAAGATGGGAATGGAGAAAAGCTATGATGAGATTCTCCGTATCCTCCGGCTGGCCGAAGCGCCGGAATACGAGAGCCGGGTATATCGGGGCGCAGACCATTTTCTAAAGGATCAGTATACGCCTGCGGAATCGGAGGCCGCCCTAGATCTCATAGCGCGCGCACTCCTCCATTCCAGGGAGAATCCCTTGTACGTGATCGGAATAGCGGCCGCAACGAACCTGGCTTCCGCCCTTTTACTCGAACCCGCTATTCGGGAACACATTGTGGTCATCTGGCTTGGAGGCAGCGGTTTTCACTGTCCGGAGATAGAGGAGTTCAATCTTATGGAGGATATTCCGGCGGCACAGGTGCTTTTTGACAGTGAAGTTCCCTTCGTACAGCTTCCCTGCTGGGGCGTCACAGAGCATTTCACCATAAGCCGGCCGGAGCTGGAAACCTGGCTGATCGGCAAAAATCCTCTGGCAGATTACCTGGCTTCCCATGCCATTACCTCGGTGGAAGCCTGGGCGGAAACTCCCATGTGGGCCAAAGCCATCTGGGATGTGCCGGCTGTGGCCTGGCTTCTCAATGGCGGACAGCGTTTTATGAAGGATCGGCTTATTCCCTGTCCGCAGATTACCGACAAGGGAGGCTACCGCTTTTCCGCGAACCGTCATTCTATGAAATATGTTTATCGGATTGAGCGCGATATGCTTATGACAGACTTGATTGAGCAGATTGTTAAATGATTTTCCGCTAATGGAAACGTTGATTATCTATTGATATCGAACCTCTCCGGAATATCCCCTCGGGAACCAGAGAACGGAAGAAATCCGGAGGTGTTTAAATTATATAGAAAAGAGGATAGAAATATGAGACAGGGAGCCTTAGTGTTCCAGACAGATTTCGGCATGCAAGACGGCGCAGTCAGCGCTATGTACGGCGTTGCCTACGGTGTATCACCAGATTTGAAGATTTATGACTTGACACATGGGATTGAACCCTACAACACCTGGGAGGCCAGCTACCGTCTGATTCAGACCGTAAGCTACTGGCCGGAGGGAACCGTATTTGTCTCCGTGGTAGATCCGGGAGTCGGCTCCACCCGAAGAAGCATTGTCGCCAAGACAAAGACCGGCCAGTATGTAGTAACGCCGGATAACGGCACTCTCACCTTTGTAAAACGAAACCCCGGGATCGAAGCGGCCCGAATCATTGACGAGACCACAAACCGCCGATCCGGTTCCGAGGAATCCTACACCTTCCATGGCCGGGACGTATACGCCTTTACCGGCGCAAAGCTGGCGGCCGGAAAGATCACCTTTGAGCAGGTAGGAGAGGAAATCGATCCCTCTACCATCCTGGAGCTTCCCACCATTCCGGCTAAGACAACGGAGGATGGCGGCGTGGCCGGCACCATTGATGTTCTGGATGTACGGTTCGGAAGCCTGTGGTCCAACATTCCCATTGAGCTGTTCAAAACCCTGGGCATTGCCTTCGGCGAACGGGTGGAAGTGCGGATCTCCAATGATACGCGAACCCTGTACCGGAATACCATGGTCTACGCTCACTCCTTTGCGGATGTGTATGTGGGCGAGCCTCTGGTGTATATGAACTCTCTCAACTGTATGGCAGTTGCCATCAACCAGGGAAGCTTTGCCAAAGCTTACAATATCGGAACCGGCAACAGCTGGCATATTGAGATCCGCAAAGACCCAAGAGGATAAAGGAAACAAGAAACCGATTACAAAAGGCCCGGTAAATATCCTGCCTTTGTAATATATACTTTCAATGCACTTTCAATCAAACAAGAGGGAAAAGGAGAGTTACAGATGAAAAATTTTTCAGTAAAAACAATCGTAGCAATCGGTATCGGCGCGGCGCTGTTTTTCGTGCTTAGCAGTTATGTGGCAATTCCCACGCCAGTGCCCAATCTCAAGATCAGTGTACACTATCCTGTTGTGGCCGTCATGAGCATGTTGTTCGGACCCGTAGCAGGCTTTTTGATGAGCCTTATCGGCCATTTCTTAAGCGACCTGGCAAGCGGCTGGGGTGTTTGGTGGAGCTGGATCGCAGGTTCTGCCTTCTTTGGACTGGTTATGGGTCTCTTAGGCTACAAGCTGAAGCTGTCCAAGGGCGATTTCGGTGTAAAAGGCGCAGTTATTTTCAATGTGGTACAGATTATTGCACATCTGATTGCCTGGGGCTTCATCGCTCCCGGCCTGGATATTCTCATATATGATGAGCCGGCGGAAAAAATCTTCCTCCAGGGCGCAGTCGGAAGTGTCGGAAATATCCTCTCAACAGCTATCGTAGGCACCATTTTGTGCTTCGCATATGCAGCTACCAGAGCGAAAAAGGGCTCCTTAAAAGCGGAAAAATAAATGAACGAAAAAGGCTGCCGATCTCAAAAGCCATTCTATTAAATGGCTTTCTATAAGGAGGTATATGTGAAAGAACCGATAATAAAATTTGAGGATTTCAGTTTTCAGTATGACGCCCAGGCAGAACCGACGCTGAAGCATATCAACCTTGAGATTTATCCGGGAGAAAAGCTCCTCATTGCCGGTCCCTCCGGCTGCGGCAAATCCACCCTCACTCACTGTATGAACGGCCTGATTCCCTTTGCCTACTCCGGAGAGTCCACCGGAACCCTGACTATCCGGGGCCAGGATACAAAAAATCAGAGCATCTTCGAGATATCCAAAACCATCGGTACGGTGCTCCAGGACTTGGACGGCCAGTTCATCGGCCTTACCGTGGCGGAGGACATTGCCTTTGCTCTGGAAAATGCCTGTATGGGTCAGCAGGATATGAAAAAAGAGGTACGTGAGGTGGCCCGAAAGGTTGGAATTGCCGATCATCTGGATCACTCTCCCAACGCTCTGTCCGGCGGTCAGAAGCAGCGCGTTTCTATGGCCGGCGTTATGGTAAATCAAGTGGAAATTCTTCTTTTTGACGAGCCCCTGGCCAATCTGGACCCTGCCACCGGGAAGCGCGCCATCGAGATTATTGATCAGATACAGAAAGAAACAGGCGCCACCGTAATCATTGTGGAACACCGTCTGGAGGATGTACTGTGGCGCGGCGTAGACCGAATTGTCTTGATGAAGGACGGAGAAATCGCGGCGGACCAGAGACCGGACGAGCTTCTTTCCACCAATCTTCTCCTGGAAAACGGTATCCGGGAACCCTTATACCTAACCGCTCTCAAATATGCCGGAGTAACCATTACCCCCAAGTGCCTGCCTCACAGCATCCGCAGCCTCACACTCACGGAAGAAGAAAAATCCTGTGTCCGTGACTGGTATCACAGCAGAAAAGCCAAAGGAAAAAAGGAAGCGCCGGAGATGCTTCTTCGGGCCGAGGACATTGACTTTACCTATGAAAACGGCTTCCACGCCTTAAAGGGCATCAGCGCCAGCGCCGCCAAAGGAGAGCTCCTTGCCATTGTTGGAACCAACGGCGCCGGCAAGTCCACTTTCTCCAAGGTAATCTGCGGCTTTGAAAAGCAGCAAAAAGGCACGCTCACCTTCCGGGGAGAAGATATGAAGGATTACAGCATCAAGGAACGGGCGGACCGTATCGGATACGTGATGCAGAATCCCAATCAGATGATCTGCAAAACCATGATCTTTGATGAAGTGGCTTTTGGCCTCAGGCAGCGCCATGTATCCGAGGATACCATTGCCCGAAAGGTAGACGAGGTATTGAAAATATGCGGCCTCTACCCCTTCCGGAAATGGCCCGTATCCGCCCTGAGCTTCGGACAGAAAAAACGTGTCACCATTGCTTCCATCCTTGCACTGGACCCTCAGATGATCATTCTCGATGAACCCACGGCCGGGCAGGATTACCGGCATTACACGGAAATCATGGAATTTTTAAAGGAGCTTCACAGGCGGGGAATTACGGTGGTTATGATTACCCACGATATGCATCTGATGCTGGAATATGCTCAGAGAGCCATCGTGTTTTCCGGAGGACAGGTAATCGCGGACGATACCTCCGCCAATATCCTCACCAACCCGGATATCATCAGCCGTGCAAACCTAAAGGAAACCTCTCTATACGATCTGGCCCTTTTATGCGGGATTCCGGATCCCAATGTATTTGTACAGCATTTTATTGACTATGAAGAGGAGGTGCGGGGATGATTCAGTTATTCAACTATATAGAGCGTGTTTCTCCCATTCATAGATTAACAGGAGCCTCCAAAATGGCCTGTATGCTGTGCTGGGTCCTGGCGGCTATGATTACCTTTGATACCAGGTATCTCATCCTGCTTACCGTATTTGCCCTGATCTTATTCCAGGTTTCCAAGATCCGAGTCAGCGATGTGAAGGTGATTCTCATCTTCTCCCTGGTGTTCCTGGTGATGAACAATCTTTTGATTTATCTGTTTTCACCGGAGCACGGAGTGAGTATCTACAATACCCGTACGGTGCTCTTCCGCATCGTCGGGCGTTACAGCATCACTGCCCAGCAGCTTCTCTACCATGCAAATGTGGTTTTGAAATACACAGCAACAATTCCTGTGGTAATTCTCTTTATCTCCACCACACAGCCCAGTGAATTTGCCGCTTCCTTAAATAAAATCGGCGTAAGCTACAAGGTATCCTACTCCGTTTCTCTGGCTTTGCGCTATATTCCGGATGTCCTGGACGAATTTCATGCGATTTCCCTTGCGCAGCAGGCCCGGGGCGTGGAGCTGTCCGGCAAGGAAAATCTGGTAAAACGACTGAAAGGCGCTACTGCTATTTTGATGCCTCTCATCCTCTCCAGCATGGAACGGATTGAGGTGGTGTCGAACGCTATGGAGCTTCGCTGCTTCGGCAAAGAACGCAGACGGACCTGGTATCGGGAGCGAAGATTTACAGGATTTGACTATGCCACAATGGTGTTGGGATTTGTGCTGATTGGGATTTCCGTTGCCTTACAGTTTCTAAATGGGGGGCGGTATTGGAATCCGTTTTAAAAGGTTCCGTTATACAATCTGCTTAAGCAAATATTGCGGAATAAGACTGCAAATATATAAATGACTGCTGTCTTGTTCCGCACCGTCATCTCTGACAGGGAATCCTGGATTCCTCCGTTTGCAAATCATATCTTTTTGTTTCTTTTTTGGAGTTTTTATTTTCATGTCATCCGTATTTATTCTTCCTTTTTATATATCAGTTACTTTGTATTTATTTTATTTTCTACAATACTTCTTATTCTATCACAACGAACTGTTACATATATTTGTCTTAAATAATGACTGTTGATATGTGAACAGTTACATAGTATCTGATTCGGGGGAGGAACACAATGGAAAAAGGTAAATCTTATCAAAATATGGCGATACGGATGCTGAAATCCCTTTTGAGCGCTTATATTATCACAGGAATCCTGCTTTTATTCCTGGCTCTTCTGCTGTATAAGTTTCAGCTTTCGGAACCTAAAGTCAATATCGGAATTATCATTGTGTACGTGATTTCCAGCTTTCTTGGCGGCTTTTTGGAGGGTAAAATGATGAAGACCCGGAAATTCCTATGGGGCGCTGCCGCAGGGCTTCTCTACTTTGCCATACTCGCTCTGATTTCCCTTGCCGTAAACCAGGGCTTCGGAGGTGGGTCTTCCCACTTCGTCACCACGCTGATCCTGTGCACGGCCGGCGGGACCTTAGGGGGGATGGTATCTTAGTCCGATGTCTTAGAGCAGTAACCCTCCGTGCCTTCTTTTGCCAAAAAGTTGCCAAAAATCTGCTCCATACTTGCAATTCCCTTAAAAATATTGTATAGTAAAAAAGATACTTTATTACTGTCGAAAAGGAACGGAGCTACTTTTGCTCCACTCCTAAACGGCACATCATACAAAGGAGTGAACTTTTCTTGGATTCAAGTGACGCCATACAATTGGCCGTATTACTGCTGTTGTTAGGTCTTTCCGCTTTTTTTTCTTCTGCGGAGACTGCGTTAACTACCGTAAACAAAATCAGAGTTTTAACCCTGGTGGAAGAGGGGGACAAGCGTGCTCTGCGCCTTCAGAAAGTTCTGGACGAACCGTCGAAGATGCTCAGCGCCATTTTGATAGGAAACAATATTGTTAATATGAGTCTGTCCTCTCTCGGTACTGTCATTGCTACCAAAGCTTTCGGAAGCGCCGGAGCCGGTATCGCAACAGGTATTCTGACCTTCCTGGTACTGGTTTTTGGAGAGATTACACCGAAAACCTGCGCTACGCTTTCAGCGGAAAAGCTGTCCCTGCGGTTTGCCGGAGTGGTTTATATCTGGATGCAGATTGCCACGCCTCTTATTTTTATTATCAATGCATTTTCTATGGGCGTGCTGAAGCTTCTGCGGGTAGATCCCAATAAGCGCAATGATATTTATACGGAGGATGAGATTCGTACCATTGTGGAGGTCAGCCACCAGGACGGCGCTATTGAGAGTGAAGAGCGCAAGATGATCAACAATGTGTTTGATCTGGATGACCATCAGGCAAAGGATATTATGGTTCCCAGAGTGGATATGACCTTTTTAAATGTCAATGCTACTTATGAGGAAACCATTGAAGTATATAGAGAGAATTTGTTTACCAGGCTTCCGGTTTATGAGGAGCACCGGGACAATATTCTTGGTATTCTGAATGTGAAGGATCTGATTCTCTACGAGAATAAAGAGCATTTTGATGTGCGGCATATTCTCCGGGAAGCTTATTTTACACATGAGTTTAAAAAGTCTTCGGAGCTGATGATGGAGATGCGTGAAAATTCCATCAGCCTTGCGATTGTTCTGGATGAGTATGGGGCAACGGTGGGGCTTGTGACTCTGGAGGATCTTCTGGAAGAGATTGTAGGGGAGATTCGGGATGAGTATGATGGTTCCGAGGCGGAGCTGATTCAGAAAATCAGTGATTATGAGTACATTGTGGAAGGTTCTTCGAAGCTTGAGGATCTGCAGGACCAGATTGGTCTGGAGCTTGAGTCGGAGGATTATGATTCTATCGGAGGTATTGTGATTGAACTTCTGGACCGTCTGCCCCAGGCCGGTGAATCCGTGACTACGGAGAATGGGATTCGGCTGGTGGTGGATGAGGTGGATAAGAATCGGATTGATAAGGTGCATATTTATCTGCCGCAGGAAGCTGAGGCGGAAGAAACAGACGAAGAATCATAAGATTCCATATCATCGCCCGTTTTCAGCTATATAAACAAAAGAATATGGAGAGTGCCTCAGGACAGCTTTACGGCTTCCTGCGGCACTCTCCTTTTTATCCCATAAAGTAATTTCCTGCATGTGCAGCCTAGTGTATATTACAGACTGCCGATGCTATTCACATTTACAGCGGAAAGTCGCACACTCCGTCTCCCGGCAATCGCAAGCCGATGCGCCCGCAATTCCGATGTGCTTTGCGTGGCAGACACAATTCTCATTAAAGGTACATTCCTCCGCCTTGCAGGATACTTTTGTCTCCTTTGTCGGATAATCTACGGAACTCTGATAATTCCCTTCGCCTCTCTCCCGGAAGCTGCTGCAGCAGGTATCTTTGGAATGTTTTGCATTATTGCCTTCCACTTGAATGTTATCCTTACAGCAGCTCTTTTCCTTGTTATACATGCAGCTTGTTACGGTACAGTCTAATCTTGTCATATTCATCTACCTCCATAAAAATATAAAAGTAGTATGTGCAGATTCCGCCTGTTTATACCTCCAAATCAAGTATCCAAAAGCCATATTTCACAGTGGAAAACTTATGAATTGCGAAGCTTCCTCTTTCTTATAACAATACCGGAGGCGAGTAAAATCAGGAAAATTATGGAAATTATTCTCCCCGCATGATAATACCATGGTTCTTGATATCTTACCTTTACAAGTCCCTGCGTTTCCCCGGAAATCCAAACACGCAGCGTTCCCTGATCGCCAATTCCCGTTTTTAATCGTGTTCCGTTCTCTCCATATGCCGCGTAGTTAGGATAGTAGGTAAACGGCACATCCACCCACGCTTCCTCCCCCTTAATTCCCGTCTCCGGCAGCTTATAACGGAATTCCGCCGTCAAATTCTCCGCTCTCTTACATTCGCTTAAGACAATTCCCTCCGAAGCCGCAAAAGTATTGCTCCTGTTCCAGATGCGGTAGCTGTTGGAATGAGGCACATTGACAAAATACAGGACGTCTACCTGACTCTGCTCCCTTTGATACTGATTTTCTTTTGAATATTTGGGCATTGCCTCCTCACTGTATCGGTTAATATAAATTCCGGCGCACAGAAAGGCCAGCACACAGGCGCCGCCGCATACCAGCCTGCGGACCTCTTTTTCGGATGAAAAACGATAAAAGCCAACTGCGCACACCAGGCAGAGTAGTGCGGATGTGAGCGCCAAAAAACGCCACGGCAATTGAATGGAGGTCACCAGCCTGTGAATCACAGACAGCCTCTGTACCTTATCCCAGGGAAAGAGATCCGTCGATAAATAGATTCCCAGAACGCCAAGCCAAAGAGCTCCCAAACTCCCCCTTAAAAGCCCGTCTCTCTTTTCTTCACGCAGATACACATATAAAAATGCCAAAAGCCCCACAAGCAGCACAAAGCCCAAAGAGCAGGGCATTTCTCCGCCGTTCTGAATCCCGGCATAGGTCCGCTCCGTAGGATTGGACAGAATAAAATCAAACAGCTTGGGCAGCGTTGCGGTCCACCAGCTTAAGGTGCTGTCCACAGCAAACACACGGTAGGGATAGGCGGCATGATGAAGCAGCGGAAAGATTACTCCCAGATTCAAAAGTACCGTACTGCCTGCCGCATAGAGCAAGGCCTTAAAACGATTTTTCTCTCTCAGGCGTCCCAGACAACACAAACCAAAAATCCCGCCAAAACATACCGTCAATTCCACGGAAAGCACATGAGACTGAAAAATTCCGGTAAAGCCCAAGGCCGCCAAATACCACTTCCTGGGATTCCCCAAAAACAGCTCATACATTCCCCACATAACCAAGGGGAAGAAAATCATAGCCATAGCCTCCCCAATGGCTGCCCGGGTATACAAATCGATCAGCCGATAAACGGAAAGGGTATAAAAAAGCGCCGCCAAAAGCCCCATTTTCCGCGAACGCGTCAGGCCGGAAAAAGAACGGTAGGCCACAAAGGCCGTGGCTCCATTCATACAAATCAGTAGCACCTTATAACAATTGACAAGAGACACTCCCAGACATCCTAACAGCGCAGGAAGGTATAAAAACAATTCCGGATAGAAGATAGATGATCCATAACCATAGCCATGAAGCATAGTACTGTGAATTTTCACCGGAAATTGGCCGCTTTTCAACCCCTCCTGTATACCAAGAATCCGGTTAAACTGATAATAAAGATCATTCCCGTCCAACACGAAATCATAGCTCAGCGGCAATGACACCAAAACAACCGCTGCTCCCAAAAGAAGCAAAGCTGTCCGCCCCTCCTGATCCATTTTTCCGCCGCAAAGCCTCCATACCAAAATTCCTGCTGAAATCAGAAGAATTGCTCCCATCAGGCAAAAGAAATCCGTATACATTCTTTCCGTAGATGCCAGGTATAGGCTGCTGACATTCAAACCGCCTTTTCCTCCATAGCCAATTTGGAAGGTAATATCCTCCATGGATTCCTCCGTTTCAAAACAGATCTCTGTCAAGTCTCCGCCCTGCTTCAAGTACTCCTTAGCGAGAAGTTCTCCCTCCGTATTATCCTCTTTTAACCTTCCGAAACTGTAAATCTCCACATAATTTTCATTATTTTCCGACAAAGACACTATCTGAAGCCGATAACCACCCTTCTGAAGCGTCACCGGCTCTGTCTTTGCCACAATTCCCGTATAATCATCTTCTGCTTCTACCATCAGAACCGGATCCTCTTCCTCAGTCAGAGCTGCCGCTCCCTCCGCCTCCGGCTGAAGCTCCAGCTCCGATACCTGGATTGCTCTGTCATAATAAGAATCAAAAGGTATTCCTGCCGCAAACACGAGCAGTATAAGGGTAACTAATAAATGAATTTTATAAGCTGATAAAAATCTTTTCATCGTTTGTCTCCTTTTCCCCTATTTCACCTTCGGCCTGTTATTACGCAGAACCGGCCAGGCACTTACTCTCTCCGTAAGCTCTGCCAGCCCCACGGCAGCCATTGGAAGCATCATCACAAAATAAGGCAGGATATAGCGTCCCTTTGCCTCCCAGAGCATGTGAAAAAGAAAGCCGCCAAATACAGTAACCAGAAGCACCTGATTCTCCAAAGGCTTTTCCCTCCAATACTGAAACACAATCCACAAAAAGACCCCTGCAAAAATGAGACTTTGATATTGATTCATAAACCAGGTCATCAGAGCATGCAGCTTACCCACATACATGCTGTTGACAATGCCGCAACGCTCCCATCCGTTGATATGAGTCATCGCAAAGCACTCATAGGTGGGATCATTCCATTGGCTGGTAAATTTCTCCCGGTAAAACTCGGCTGCATAAAGAGGCGCTGACCGGAAGCCGGATACCGAAGCGCGGATATCCTCCATCGCCATAGCCGAGGCCATCTCCCCGTCAAATTCCGAAGCTCCCCAATAAGCATGAAGTATATAACCGTTGGACCAGCCCGGTGCTCCCTCCCCCTTCTGCATTCCCATAGCTACATACAGAACCATAGGTGCACCTTCATTCAGCGAAACACCGGAGCGCTCCTCATACAGAGCGCGCAGGCCAAAGCGGGAAAGCAAAAATACCGCCATAAGAAGCACTGCTGCCGCAAAAGACCGCCACCGCTTTTTTCCAAATCCCGTAATTACCCATATACTTACAAAAGCGATCAAAAGAATCAAACTGTTATTGCGAATCAGACAGGCCAGGGCACAAGCAATACTGCAGGCTGCCAGACACCATAGCTTTTCCCTCTTCTGGTACTCCAAAAACATCCATACAGCCAAAAGAGAATACGTAATGGAGGGAATCTCCCCATATACAAAGGTCACATAGAAAAACAGAGGAAAGCAGCATGCCGCCAAAAGCAGATAATATACGCTTCCTCTCTTATCCTTTGCCAAAAGCCCGGTAATTCCATAGCCGGCGTACACGCAGAGAACGGCTCCCAGACAATTAAAATATTCAAAAGCCTGAAAGTTCCCATTTCCAAAGCATGCAAATATCAATTCAATCAATGCTGTCAATCCAAGCTGGTGCGGATGGATAAACAAATATTTTTCATAAGAATCCCGGGTGAGCATGGAAAAATCTCCATTGCGGAAGCCCTCCGCCGCCGCGCATACGGACGCCTGATCCCCCACGGGAATACAGCCTGCTCCCTTTACCCATAACACACAAAAGCAAAGGGTATAAAGAAGCACAAGCCCCAGCAGAATACGGATCCGCTTTTCCCCTTTGTCCCCCTTCAGAACCCATCCGGCAATCCGTTCCATACAAAACAGCCCAAAAGCACATACTGCCAGCACCATGGGAACAATATCCCCCATTTCATAGGGAATTTCCTCATAACTCGTTGAAAAATATACGGTAAAAAATAAACTAAAGCCCGTAAGCGCTCCAAAAAGGAGCAGGCCCAATATCGAAATTGTTCTATCTGCCAGCCTTAACAGCTTCATCCTTCGTCCCCCGCCTTTGAATCATTTCCTGCACCTGGTACAAGCCTCCCGCAGCCATGGGAAGCATCATTACAAAATAGGGAAGCACATACCGGGACTTGGCCTCCCACAGAAGATGGAACAGTACGCCTCCCAGAATTCCGATAAGAAGAATATAATTCTCCAGCGGCACCCGTTCCTTTCTCTTCTTTATAAGGAAAAGTAAAATTACCCCATAAATCAAAAGCTGATACGCATCCATAAAATACTTCAAACCCGTATTAAAGGCTCCTGCATAGAGCTTATCTCCCACAGGTCCCCGTTCCTTTCTCTCCAAGATCCCCTCTTCATTCGGTTCCGCAGATGCATGGGTCATGATAAAACAGCCATATGTCGGATCATCCCATTGGCTTGTAAACTTCCTGTAATAAAAATCCAATCCATAAATCGGATTTTTCAGAAATTCCTTCACACGGCTTCGTATTTCGGCCTTGCCAAGCGCCGCTGCCGTTGGGCCATGATAATGACAAACATCCTGATACATATATATGGAATATCCGTTGTACCAGCCGGCCTCTTTATCTCCTTCCTGCATTCCCATGGCTATCCATAAAATATAAGGCATTCCATCATTCAAGGTAATTCCCGATTTCCGTTCATAGTGCTGATTCAAAATCTGCTTGCTTCCGATTACTCCCACAATCAAAATAAGTATACAAGCTCCATATTGCCAGCGCTTCTTCCCAACCGCATACACCGCCAGAACAGCACACATGGCAATCAGTATAATCAGACTATTGTTGCGCAAAAGCACCGCTCCGGAAATTGCCGCGGTCAGAAACAGCACACTGCTCTTTTTTCCTTTCACATAACGCAGGAATTGCCAAACCCCAAACATGGAAAGCAGAATGGACATAACATCTCCATACACATAAGTACCATAGATAAAAAACGGAAAGCAGCAGCCTGACAGCAGCAAATAATAAGCAGCCGGCTCTTGTTTTTTAAAGATATGACGCACAATGCAGTATCCAATGCCTATGGTTCCTGTAATGGCCAAAGCATTTAATAATTGAAAAGCAGTAAAATTATCCCGTCCGAATATGTAAAATACCAATTCCTCCCAGGCGGCAAGCCCTAGCTGAAAGGGATAGTAAAAAAGATATTTTCCATAATCCAGCCTTCCGTAATCTCCTTCCAAAAACCTCTGTGCGCTGGAAACAACCATCATTTGATCAGACACCGGAACGCTTCTTGCCAACAGCACCCAGACAGTTCCGAAAATCAGGCTCCATCCTAAGACAATTATAAGAAGAAGCCTTAGATTACGTTCTCTGCGGGCCTCCTCCTTTAGAATCCGCTTTACCGAAATCAAAAGAAGCATGCCTATCAGAAGCGCTATCGGAAGTGATAAAAAGTCAAACCTGTTATGCGGAATCTCCCCCTGATAATCCTTGGAAAAATATCTGGTAAATACGAATGCCGACATAGTTAACAATACAAAAACAATGATACATAGCCAATGAACTACATACCCGGAAAAGTATTCTAAATTAAATGAATTCCTTTTTCTGCTCATGTTTCTTCTCTTTTCTGCTCTGAATGTATTGTGCCAAATCCCAAAGCCCTGCTGCGGCTACAGGCAGCACCAAGACAAAATAGAACAAACCATAGCGTCCCTTAACCTCCCAAAAGATATGAAAAAGATAACCTCCCAGTATCATTAACAGAGGTAAAACCTCTTCAATCTCTCTCTTCCTCCGAAGCCGCAATACGGCAAAACAGGATATCCCCAAAAATATCAGTGAATGATATCCATTCATCCAGAATTCCAATTTGGGTGTTTTGGGACTTCCCGCTGTTACTTGGCAGCCATAATCCGCATTATTCCACTGACTGACAAACTTTTGCTGAAAAAACCGGACTGCCGATACGGGATTTTCCGCAAAGCTTTGAATGGAGAGAGCAATTGCGGCATTTCCAATATCACGGGCCGCCTCCGGATTATAGCCAGCCTCCTCCTTGTAGATCCTTACCGGAAATTCATTCCACCAGCCGGCATTATCTCCTGTCCCCTGAAGTCCCATAGCTATCCAAAGATTCTTCGGCATAGCCTGATCAAGCGGCCACCCGCCGCGTACCTCATACAGCTTTGTCATAGCAGACTGTGAAATAAGAAGGGCCAGAATCATAGGGAACACCCAAAGAGCCGTCTTTCCTCTTTTTTCCGATAGGGACTTCAGCAGCATCACGATTCCAATGGCAACCGCTGCAATCAAAGCGTTATTTTTCATATATACGGCAAAGCACAGCCCTATAATCATCAGTACAATCTGCCAAATACGGCCTTCCTTCAGCCAAAGCAGCAGCATCCACAGTGCAAAGGCCGTCCAGGCTACCGCCAAAACCTCTCCGTAGATTACATTCGTATAAATAAGCAAAGGAAGACATCCTGCCGCCAGCACCAGAAAATTCACCTGAACCTCATCCCTGTGAAACAGCTTTTCCGTAACCTGAAAGCCGCAGAACACAAAGCCCAAAACACCTGCCGTATTTAAAATACGAAATGCCAGCAGGTTCTCATAGCCGAAGATCCGATATACCAGCTCCAACAAAAGCGCCTGGCCTGCCTGGTGAGGATAAGTATATAAATAGTCCATAGCGCTGAGCGGAACATCACCGTTTGCAAAGCCCCCTGCCAGAGCATGAATATACAATGGATCTCCCCGCAAGGCACTCCCCGCAAACAGGTTCCAGCACATACAGAAAATAAAGCAGTGAACCAGTACAGCTCCCAGCAGGCAGCAGATATTACGCTTTCGATGCTCTTCCTTTTGCAGAATCCATTTTCCCGCATAGTTCAAAATAACAAGGCTCATCACCACAAACAGAAGAACCGGCAAAAACGGATCCTTCACCTCTGTCGGAATCTCCAGATCATTACTTTTATAACAGGTGGTAAAGAACAAGCCATACACAAAGAGAAACACGCTTGGAATCCCGGAGGCCAGCAAAATCACATTTCCGGCCAAAGACTCCAATTTTCCCACAGGCAAAGCCTTTGCAAAGCTTTGAACGGCCGCTTTTTTCTCCGGATGCTTCTCCCAAAAAGTCCGTAATATTTTGAAAAGATGTTCAAAGCCTATGGCCGCCATAGGAATCATCAGGACAAAATAAGGAAACACATAACGAGATTTTGCTTCCCAAAAAGTAAAGAAAAGAAAACCACCGATGATAACAATCACCAGCACCAGTCTCTCTACCTGAACACAACTCTTTTTCCATAACAAAAGTAAAAAGAGTAAAGCTCCCATATAAATCAAGGATTGATAAATCCCCATCATATGCACAAATGGTTTCCATAGATCCCCTTTGTATAAGCGATCAAGTAATTTTGGCCTTTCCTTATCCCGATGATTTGTCTCCACCTGTGAAGCATAGGTTGGCTCATTCCACTGGCTAAAAATCTTTCTTCCGAAAAAATCAAGACCATAGGAGGGATTCTCCCAAAATACATTTATAGATTCCGCAATAGAAGCCTTAGCTATCTCTTTTGATTTCTCCTGATCCTTACCCGTATCCTCCACATACACATCCCAGGAATATCCGTTATACCATCCTGCCGGCCGTACTCCTTCCTGCAGCCCCATTGCTATCCACAAAACAGAGGGCATGCTTTGATCAAGAGGAACCCCAAGCCGAGGCTCATATGCTTTGATCAAGGCCGTATGAGAGACCCAGAAGGACAATATGCAAATTCCCAATGCCAGAATATGGCGGATTCTTTTTCCTGAAATCGCCTTCACAACAAGCACGCATCCTATGGCCGCCAAGACAATATAGCAATTGCTCCTTATCAGGCATGCAATGCTAATCGCCGCCGCCATAAATGCCATCTCCTTCCGGTCTTGCTTCTCCAGATAACACAGCAAGCCATATATTGACAAGAGCGTAAATAAAATCGACAGCAGCTCTCCATAGAAAAAGGCTACATAGATATAAAGGGGATGGCAGCCAAGCATCAATAATAAATAATACGCCCCACCCATTTCGTAATTTTTGCCTATTTTTTTAACAATCCGATAACCTGTAAAAACAATTCCGCCCGCCGCAAACCCATTGATAACCTGAAGAATATGCCAATTTTCCCAGCCTGCAATACGATACATCAACTCCATCAAGGCAATCAGGCCCATCTGATGAGGATAGGAAACAATATAGCTCAGTTCATGAGGACCCAGAGCATCTATCCCATGAGCCAGTTGATCCGCAAACAAAGAAACCATCTCCGAATCTACAAAAGGGTTGCATCTGCATGCCCAGGCCCACAACAAGCCATAAACCACTGCATAGCAGCAAGTAAAAGCCAGCAATATCCGTATATTCCGCTCTTTCTTCGCTTCGTCCTTAAACATCCATTTTCCAACATAAAAAAGCAGCAGCAGGATAAGAACCATCAAAAAGAGATTCCATGCTAACGGATCCTTTACCCGTTCTAACCGCTCCACATTATTGGCCTCAAACTCCTCCGTATACAATAAGCTGGAAGCGGACAGAAAAAAGAACAATACCATGCCAATCACAATTACGGCCCGACTGCAAAAATATTCAAATTTTTCCATATGAAGGGTCTTAATAACCATTGGCCTTCTCCTTACTCCTACTTAAAATAAGCCACCCCGGACTCAAAGATCTTCATATCCTGCTCCCCGTAAATATTCACGGCCACGGCCTCGTCACGCCGCTCCGAGTGAGCCATCTTCCCCAGCACCCGCCCGTCCGGGCTTGTGATTCCCTCAATGGCAGCATAGGAGCCGTTCACATTCCAGTACTCATCCATAACAGGCTCGCCCTCCAGATTTACATACTGGGTCGCCACCTGCCCATTGGCGAAGAGCCGGTCAATCCATTCCTTATCGGCCACAAAGCGTCCCTCTCCATGGGAAGCCGGATTTACATAAGTCTTGCCGAGCTCCGCAAGCTGAAGCCAGGGAGACTTGTTGGAAGCCACACGGGTATAAACCATCTTCGACACATGGCGGTTAATGGTATTGAAGGTCAGCGTGGGCGAGTTCTCTGTCTGTCCCACAATCTCCCCGTGAGGTACAAGCCCCAGCTTAATCAAAGCCTGGAAGCCGTTGCAGATGCCCAGAGCCAGTCCGTCGCGCTCCTTCAGCAGCCTCGTTACAGCCTCCTTCATCCTCTCATTCCGAAAAGCCGTGGCAAAGAACTTGGCCGATCCGTCCGGCTCATCGCCCGCGGAAAAACCGCCGGGGAACATAATAATCTGCGCCTGATTAATAGCTTTTTCAAAAATCTCCACCGACTCCCGGATATCCTCCGGTGTCAGATTGCGGAATACTCTCGTAATCACATCCGCACCGGCCCGCTCAAACGCCCTGCCGCTGTCATACTCACAGTTCGTTCCCGGGAATACGGGAATAAATACTGTGGGCCTTGCTGTCTTATGCCGGCATACATACACCTGATCCGCCCGGAACAACGCATCCGGCGCCTTCTCCTTCCCCGGAACTGCTATGGTCGGAAATACCTTTTCCAGCGGAGCCGTCCAAGTCTCTAATGCCTCATCCGTCCCGATATACATATCGCCGTAGGCAAAGCCGCTCTCGGTCACCTCGCCTACTACCGTATAGGTAACTGCCAGCTCGCCCACCTTACCGTCCGGAACCTCCGCCACGATATTGCCAAAGCCTGCGGTAAACAGGTCTCTCTTATCCACATTGTGCTCAAGCCTGACACCGAGTTTATTTCCAAAGGCCATCTTGCTCACGGCTGCCGCCAGACCCTTGCCGTCCAGGGCGTAGGCGGAAATAATTCTTCCTTCCTTCACATCCTGGAAGAACCTGCCGTACAAATCCTTAAGCTGCTCATAATCCGGCAGATCGTAAGCGTCTCTGTCTATGGAAATGAGCACCAGCTTATTGCCGGCCTTCTTAAGCTCCGGCGTAATGATATGCTTATGGCTGGCAATGTCCACCGCAAAGGAAACCAGCGTGGGCGGAACGTCTATCTCGTTAAAGGTGCCCGACATGCTGTCCTTTCCGCCGATAGAGGGAAGCCCGAAGCCAAGCTGCGCGCTATACGCCCCCAAAAGCGCCGCAAAAGGCTGACTCCAGCGATGGGGATCTTCGGTCATACGCCGGAAATATTCCTGGAAGGTAAAACGAATCTTCCGGTAATCACCGCCTGCTGCCGCAATTCTTGCCACAGACTCAATCACCGCATACACAGCTCCGTGATAAGGACTCCAGCTGGACAGATAGGGATCAAAGCCATAGCTCATCATGGTCACCGTATCTGTCCTGCCCTTTAAAACAGGAAGCCTGGCAACCATGGTCTGCGTCTCCGTCAGCTGATATCTTCCGCCGTAGGGCATAAATACGCTTCCGGCGCCGATGGAGGCGTCAAACATCTCCACCAGACCCTTCTGGGAGCAGACGTTCAGATCCTTTAAGGTATCCAGCCATTTTGCCCGAACATCCTCCACTTCATTTCTTACAAAATACTTCCGTTCCTCCTCCGGCAGATCCACGGCCACCGCAGTCTCCTGGTGCGCACCGTTGGTATCCAGGAAGGCTCTGGAAATATTAACAATCTCCTTTCCTCTCCAAATCAGAACCAGCCGGGGCTCCTCCGTCACATGCGCAACCGTCACGGCCTCCAGATTTTCCTCCTTTGCAAAAGCAAGAAAGGCTTCCTCATCCTTCTTATCCACAACAACGGCCATACGCTCCTGGGACTCGGATATGGCAATCTCCGTTCCGTCCAGTCCCGCATATTTCTTAGGTACAAGATCCAGATTCACCCGAAGACCGGCCGCCAGCTCTCCGATGGCTACGGACACGCCGCCTGCGCCGAAGTCGTTGCATTTCTTTATCAGCCGTGTTACCTCCGGACGGCGGAACAGTCTTTGAATCTTCCGTTCCGTGGGTGCATTTCCCTTCTGCACCTCGGCGCCGCAGGTCTCAATGGATGCCTCCGTATGAACCTTGGATGATCCGGTCGCGCCGCCGCAGCCGTCACGACCTGTCCGGCCGCCCAGCAGTACAATCAGATCTCCCGGATCCGAGGTCTCCCGGATTACGTCCTTCCGTGGCGCCGCACCCATCACCGCGCCAATCTCCATACGCTTTGCCACATAATCCGGATGGTAAATCTCCTTCACATAGCCCGTTGCAAGGCCAATCTGGTTGCCGTAGGAGCTGTAACCGCCGGCCGCTCCTCTTACCAGCTTTTTCTGGGGAAGCTTGCCCTTCATGGTATCCTTTACGGACACGGTGGGATCGGCCGCTCCCGTCACGCGCATGGCCTGGTACACATAGGTACGCCCCGACAGCGGATCCCGGATGGCTCCTCCCAGACAGGTGGCCGCACCGCCGAAGGGTTCAATCTCCGTGGGATGGTTGTGGGTCTCGTTTTTAAAATTCACCAGCCATTCTTCTGTCTGTCCGTCTATCTCCACAGGCACCACGATGGAGCAGGCATTGATTTCCTCCGACTCCTCCTGATCCTCCAGCTTCCCCTCCGCCTTCAGCTTCCGCATAGCCATAAGTGCCAGGTCCATTAAACATACAAACTTATCCTTCCGGCCTTTGAAAATCTCCTCCCGATCCGCAAGATACTGCCGGTACGTATCCTCCAGAGGCTTCCGGTAATAGCCCTCCCCAAAGGTTACATCCTTAAGCTCCGTGGAAAAAGTGGTATGGCGGCAGTGATCCGACCAGTAAGTATCCAATACGCGAATCTCCGTCATGGAGGGTTCCCGCTTCTCCTCCTCACGGAAATACTTTTGTATATGAAGGAAATCCTTGAAAGTCATGGCAAGGTTAAAGGATTGATACAGCTCTTTAAAGGCTCCCTCCTCCATTCGGCAGAAGCCTTCCAGGATTTTTACATCCGCCGGCTCCTCGAATTCCGTTATCAGGGTTTCCGGCTTTATCATATCCGTCTCCCTGGAATCCACCGGGTTGATGCAGAAGCTCTTGATGGCGGCAAATTCCTCTTCGGAAACGGAGCCCGTAATCACATAGGTCGTGGCTGTCCGAATCTCCGGCTCCTCGTCCTCCTTTAAAAACTTCACGCACTGTACCGCAGAATCCGCTCTCTGATCAAACTGGCCCGGAAGGTACTCCACGCTGAATACACGGGCGTCTTCCCCGGTCTCAAAAGCTTCCTCATAGAGCATGTCCACGGGAGGCTCGCAGAATACGGTCCGGCAGGCCGCCGAAAATACCTCATCGGAAATATTCTCCACATCATACCGGATCAGCACACGCACCTCCGATACGCCGTCAATCCCCAGATAGCTCTTAATCTCTTCCTTAAGCTCCTTTGCCTTTACCGCAAATGCCGGCTTTTTTTCCACAAAAATTCTTCTTACACTACCCATACACGACCTCCTGTATTTTCCTGCTATGCCTTAGTATTCCTAGTATACCACATATTTCTTATCTCAACAATCATAGCATAAAACTTCTAATAAGTATAATTAATAAATTTAATCTTATTTATAATTTTATCTAATAGCATTTAGCCAATACCTGTGTTATAATTTAAGAAACTCATATTTGAAATGCAAAATGGTTTAAAATTCCAATATACGGGGAGAAATGCAATGAATCTGCTTCGACAATACAAAGGCCAGTTACTGATTACCCTTATTCTTTTTCTTGTTATCCTTTTTATGCCCTTTCAGGATTATACGGAACGCACCTTTCCCCTGGAGGAGATGAATTATCCGGAGGATGTCATAGGTCTTGTCCAGACAGAGAACGGTCTTCTCTGTGTTCCGGATAACGCCGGCTCCGTTACCCTTACCAGCAGCCGCTATTACTTTAAACAGGGCACATATGAAATTACCTTTGATGTCCGATCCCATGCGGAGGGCAACCGGGTGGAGGTGGTGGATCCTCTTTTTGTTCAGCCTGACAACACATCAGGCAAAGTCCTTGCCTCCGCTCCCATTCCCACCACGGGAGAGCTTGTTCATCTGACCTTTACCGTTGACGAATTTTCCCAATGCGTTCAGTTCCTTGTACACACGGAAAGCGCTACGGAGTATGCCAGCGCCTATCTTATGTCTCAGAGGGGCTTGTATCGGGATCCCTATATCTATGGGGGACTGCTGCTTTTTGCTTCCGCCCTGCTTTTTATTTACCGCACACGCAGAAAGGTGCGCCCGGAGGTTCTGGTTCTTCTGGCCTTTGCCGCCGTCTGGTCCTGTCTGCCTCTCTGCTTTACCTGGCTTTTGCAGGGTCACGATTTATTCTTTCATTACGGAAGGCTTTTCAATCTTTCCCAGGAGCTTGCCCAGGGTCATTTTCCCGTGCGGATTCATTCAGGCATGTACCGGGGCTTTTCCTACATGTGCTCCGTCTTTTATCCGGAATTCTTCCTCTATCCCTTTGCCTTTTTAGGGATGCTCGGAATGTCGCCCATTGGCTGCTACAAGCTTCTGCTGGCCGGAATCAATTTTGCCACGGCAGGGGTTTCCTATTACTCCTTCTCCCGGCTGTTCCGTTCCCGGACCCCCGGACTTGCCGCCGCTTTTCTCTATACCCTCTCCATGTATCGGTTTATCAACCTGTATACAAGAGCCGCCGTGGGAGAGATTCTGGCTACGATCTTTCTCCCCTTGCTCCTGCTTGCCATGTATCAGCTCTTTCTGGGAGACTCCCGCAGGTGGTTTACGGCTGCTCTGGCTTTTACGGCCCTCTTTCAGTCCCATCTGATTACAACAGAGCTTTCCATCGGTTTCTGTATTATCTTCGGACTGTGGAACATCCGGCGGCTGAAGGATAAAAAGCGCCTGCTGCATCTGGTTCTGGGCGCCGTGTCCACTCTGCTTCTGAACCTGTGGTTTATCCTTCCTTTCCTGGATCATATGAGATATGACGTATGTGCCCTCAACGATGTAAGGAATCTTGCGGGCTATTCCCTCTATCCGCTCCAGATCTTTTCCCCGACTGCCATGAACCCTGCCGGGGAAGCATTGGGACGGGGAAGCATTGCCGGAGAAATGCCCTATGCCATCGGCCTTCCCCTACTGTTTGGCTGTCTCCTCTTTGTATTTACCTGGCTTCAGAAAAAACACAAGGATTTTCATTTGAAGCTGGGAGCATGCGGTCTGATACTCGGTATTCTGTGCCTTTATGCCTCCTCCTGCTATTTTCCATGGGAAGCCGTGCAGCGTATCGGCATAATCAACCGGCTGGCGGGAAATATCCAGTTTGCTTCCCGCTTTCTGCCCTTTGCCACACTGTTCCTGTGCCTTACCTCCGCTGTGGGAATCTGCGAATTTTTCAAATCCCGGGATTCCCGGAAGCTGCTTTTTATCCTATGCGGGCTTTTGACGGCGTATACCACCGGAAGCTTCCTCTCCTCCTACTCCAATGACGCCCCCGCATTTGTTTCCTGGGAGAATCAGATGGATCATGTGATGGATACGGACACCCTTTACCTGCTCAGCGACAATCATGAATATTTCAGTGTGCGTAAGATGTGGCTTCAGGATGTGACCTTTACGCCCTCGGAGCAGGTAACTCTCACGGACTGCTCACGCAGGGGTACAGACGCAGCATTTACCTATGCCAAAGGGGAGGGTGTCTCCGACGCCTATGTGGATGTGCCCTATAACTACTATCCCTATCTGCGCGCCTATGACAGTGCCGGCAACCGGCTTGAAACCAGTCACGGAGAGCTGATTCGCTTGCGGGTTCATCTTCCCGATGCTTTGACGGATACCGTGACCATACGCTTTGAGCTTCCGGGCTATTACCGGGCGGGTGATGTAATTTCCCTTCTTACCGGAGCGCTTTTCCTTGCCCTTTGGATACTTTCCCGCCGTTCCCGTCCTCAAAAGGCGGAACCCCTCACTGCCGAACATGCTTAAAGATTTGATAGGGGAAAGGATTGAGCTATGGATATTAATTATGAGCTTTACAAGGTCTTTTACCATGTAGCTGTTTCCCTGAGTTTTTCCGAAGCCTCCAAGCAGCTTTTTATCTCTCAGTCCGCCGTAAGCCAGTCTGTCAAGGTTCTGGAAAAGAAGCTGAACCAGAAGCTTTTTATCCGCAGCACCAAGCGGGTCAGGCTGACGCCGGAGGGTGAGGTTCTTCTGCGCCATATTGAGCCTGCCATCCATCTCATACGGCGGGGGGAAAATCAAATTCTTGAAACCCGCTCCTTAAACGGCGGCCAGCTTCGTATCGGTGCCAGCGATACCATCTGCCGTCATGTGCTGGTTCCCTATCTGAGCCGGTTTCATAAGGAATTTCCGGGGGTACACATCAAGGTGACCAACCGGACTTCCATCGGCTGTGTGGAGCTTCTGGAAAGCGGACAGGCGGACTTAATTTTCACCAACTATCCCAACTCCCATCTGGAACATTCCGGACCATTAAAAAAAGTCCTGGAATTCCAGGACATTTTTCTGGCTAACCGCAATTATTTTCATCTGGAGCATCAGAGACTTTCCTTTCGGGAGCTGTTAAACTACCCGATACTCATGCTGACTCGAAAAAGCACCACCAGCGAATTTCTCCATAACCTGTTTCAGCAGCACCAGCTGGATTTGGTTCCGGAGATTGAACTCAGCAGCAATGATCTGCTCCTGGATATGGCCGCCATCGGCCTGGGTATTGCCTTTGTACCGGACTACTGCAGAAAAAGCGCTTCCCCGGATCTGTTTCCCCTTACGCTCACGGAGGCTCTGCCCAAACGTCAGATTATGCTCGTCCACAATGAACAGCTTCCCTTAAGCCCGGCGGCCGCCGCTTTTATCCGGCTCTTTTCCCAAAACACTCCAGAACTCTTCCAAAAGCCGTGATGTATCGGAAAGCGTACACATCTCATACTCCTCCCATTCCAGCGGGTAAAGGCGCTTATACTCACTGTTTAAAAAACGCTCGTCCAGGAGCAGCACAATCCCCTGATCCTCCGGCGTGCGGATTACCCGGCCCGCCGCCTGCAAAACCTTATTCATGCCGGGATAACGGTAGGCATAGGCAAAGCCGTCCATTCCCTGAGCCTCATAAAAATTCTTCAGGATTTCCCTCTCATTGCATACCTGCGGCAGTCCTGTTCCTATAACGGCCGCTCCAATCAATGCCTCTCCCTTGAGATCAATCCCCTCGGAAAAGATCCCCCCCATCACGCAGAAGCCAAGCCGGCTCTTTTCACGAGCGCTGCTCTCCTCACGAAATCCCCTTAAAAACTCCTCCCGCTCCTCCTCATTCATACCCGGACTCTGGATAAGACATTCCGCCTCATCTCCCCCATATAGCTCAAGAAATATCTCATAAACCTCCAAAAGCATCCGGTAGGAGGGGAAAAATACCAGATAATTTCCTTTTCTGCTCTTAACCATAGCCTCAAGATAGCCTGCCATCCGCTCATATTCCTCCCGGGAGCGCCTCGTATACCGGCTGCTCACATCGCGGCCAATCAAAATAAGCCGCTGCTCCCCGGAAAACGGCGAACGGGCGTAAACCGCGTAGTCCTCCTCGTCTCCAAGCAGATGTTTATAATAGGGCATGGGAAGCAGAGTGGCCGAAAAGAAAACGGTACTGTTCCCCTTATCCAGACATTCTCTCAGATTTTTGGCTGTCTCTATACAGAAAAGCTTTAAGCGGAAGCGGCCGTCCTCCGAAAACTCGCTGTAAACCACATAGCTTTCGTCCAGGCGGTCATAGATGTTCAAAAAATCCCGAAGTCCGAACCAGAACTCCTGCACCTCCTTTTGAAGCTCCGGCTCCAATCCCTCCTCCAGCATGGCTTCCAGCTCTCCCATCAGAGACATCACCATCAGTGAAAAAGCACCCACGTCATCATGAAGCCGGTAGGTAGCACATTCCCGTTTCAAATCCAGCAGATAACGGTTGCAGCGCTCCAGACCGCGTTCCGCCTTCCGATAACGCCCCTTAATCCTGCGCTTCAGCTCCAGAAAATCCTCCTTGCAGAGAGCGGCGCTGAACATTTCCCGCCCCCGCTCCACCAGGTTATGAGCCTCATCAATCAAAAAGAGATACTCTCCCTTTACACCCTCAGAGAAAAAGCGCTTCAGGCGCACATTGGGATCAAAAACATAATTGTAATCGCAGATTACGGCGTCTGTCCAGTCAGACACATCCAGGCTCATTTCGAAGGGGCAGACCTGATACTCATGAGCCCAGGAGAGAAGCGCTTCCCTATTCAGGTTATCCGGCCCCTCCGTCAAAAGCCGGTAGACGGCCTCATTTACTCTGTCGTAATGCCCTTTTGCATAGGGGCAGCAATCGGGATTGCAGTCCGTTTCCGTGCAGATGCATAATTTTTCCTTTGCCGTCAGGGTTACGCTTTTGAGGCGGAGTCCCTTGTCCCTGAGTATCCCAAGAGCATCCTCCGCCACGGTTCTTGTTATAGTCTTTGCGGTCAGATAAAAAAGCTTGTCTCCAAGCCCCTCTCCCATGGCCTTTACGGCAGGAAATACTGCGGACATTGTTTTTCCCACACCGGTAGGCGCCTGGATAAAGAGGCGCTTTTTCCTGGCTATGGTGCGGTACACGCCATAGGCCAGATCCTTCTGGCCCTCCCGGTACGGAAAGGGAAATTCCAGAGGACGGATGCTTTCTCTTAAGGCGGCGCGCCACTCCGCCTGAAACACGGCCCATTTCTCATACTCCTTCATAAGAGCCTTAAACCATTCCTCCAGCTCCGATAGCCCATAGGAATAATAAAAGTATTTGAGCTCCTCCGTCTCAAGATTGCAGTAGGTCATCCGCACCCGAATCCCGGAAAGCTCCTGTTGGGTCCCATAGATATAGGCATAGCACATGGCCTGAGCCTTATGGACCTCCGCCGGAGCCTCCAGTAAGCTCACATCCCGGCAGACGCCCTTGATCTCATCCACCGTTGCCAGGCCGTCATCCATAAAAATTCCGTCAGCCCGGCCCTCAACGATACAGTCAAAGCTCTCCATGGCCGCCTGATATTTAAGCGGAACTTCTGCCTGATAACCCGCTCCCATGCGCTTCTGGAGCTTTCTGTGAAGACGGCTTCCCGCCTGCATGGCTTCCCGCTCCGCCCTTTTTCCTCTTCGATTGTCCAAATCTCCTCCCCGCAGGATGAATTCCACCAAACTGCGGACGGATATCTTGATTACCGTTCTATTATTTTCCATAAGAGTATTCTAACAGACATGAAAATACTCTGCAAGTCTTCACTGACGGCAAGCAAAAGCAGAGACCGCAAAATAAGACAACCGGCTTTCCCATAAGGAAACGGCTGACGGCTTATTTTGCGGCCTTCATTTTTACATTCTATATTCTGTTTTTACGTTTATGCCGCGGCGAACTTTGCCAGGACCTGATTGAATGCGTGGTTGTCACCATGGCAGCGGACAGTCAGTATACGGCTCAAATCCAGGCTCAAAACTCCCAGTATTGATTTGGCATCAATCAAAACCCGATTGTAGGAGACATCCACATCAAAGTCACATTGGCTTGCTCCGTACACGAATTCCTTTACATCCTCAGTGGCATTCAATCTAATTTTCTTTTCCTTCATTTTCATCACTCCTCAAAGCCAAACAAAACAATAGTTTCGATGGAGGTATTATGACAGCAAGACCATGATTTGTCAATCCTGCCTGTCTTTTCCTCCCTTCCCCCTAGACTTCCCCTTTTTTATATAAAATATACAACTTTTTGGGGCTTTCCACGGCGGCTTTTCCGCAATTTCGAAAATGAAGATTTTTCCAGCTTTTCCATAAAGCAAATTTTTTGAAAAAATTGAAATTTCTGTCAGGAGATTTTCTACTTAATCCAGGGATTCTATCAGGATCAAAACACCGGATTTTATGCGGATCAGAGCTTCCGCTTCCACAATCTCGTTGCTGACTCCAAGGCCGGCGCTTCCGGTACTGGTAAAGGTATGGTTGCGGAGAGGATATTTAAAGCCTGTCAAATCCACGCCCTCCGCCTGTGTGGTCAGCGGAATGAGAGATACGAAACGGCCGTATTGGCTGTCCCTTCTCAAAACCGTATCCTCCCCGATCAGACGAATCCGGTTATGTTCATCTACCATCACACAGTCCGCTCCGGCCGTTTTTGCCAGCATCATACTCTGGATGTTGCCCAGCACATGATCCAGGCGGCTTCCCGTCCCCCCCAGAATCACGATGGAACCACATTTGAGCTCCAGCGCCAGCTCGATGGCAATCTGCGTATCCGTGGAATCCTTCACCGGATTGAAACGCCGGATTTCAATGTCTTCCCTGCTCCGGTAATACTCCTCCAGACCGGGTCTTACGGAATCAAAATCACCTACAATATGCGTAGGCGTTATCCCGTATTCATACAGAAATCCCAATCCGCTGTCCACACCTATCACAGCGTCAAATTTCTTGTCTTTACAAAAAGAAAGGGCAAAATCCGGATCGATCCTGCCCCCGCTTACTATCAAAGCTCTCATGAATTCATAGCCTTTAAAAAGTCTTTCACGTTCTGTTCCACATCGCCGCCAAATACGGCGGAGCCTGCTACTATAACATTGGCTCCCGCATCTAAGACCTTTCCCACGTTGTCCAGCTTGATTCCGCCGTCTACCTCGATATCGATATTCAGCCCCCGCTCGGTAATCCATCCGCGCAGCTCCCGAATCTTCCGCGTACAGCTTTCAATATACTTCTGTCCTCCAAAGCCCGGATTTACCGTCATCAGAAGCACCATGTCCAGGTCCTCCAGAATATACTCAAGGGCGGTCAGAGGCGTGGCCGGATTCAGCACTACGCCGGCCTTCGCTCCCTGCTCCTTAATGGACGCAATGGTGCGGTTCAGATGGGGGCAGGCTTCCGCATGGACGGTAACAATATCCGCTCCGGCCGCCACAAATTCTCCGATATAGCGATCCGGGTCGCAGATCATCAGGTGGACATCAAATACCAGATCCGTCAGCTTCCGTATGGACTGAATAATAGGAAATCCCAGGGACAGACTGGGCACAAAGGCCCCATCCATTACGTCGATATGCAGATACTGGGCCCCTGCCCGCTCTGCCTTTTTTACATCCTCCCCCAACGCCGCAAAATCTGCGGAGAGAATGGACGGTGCAAGCTTGTTCATAAGTTAGTACCTCCTTTTGTTCTTTATTTCCTCATATAAGCATTTATAATTCTCATAGCGTATCCTGCTGATTTTCTTTTGTTCCAGGGCTTCCTTTACCCTGCAGTCCGGCTCATGTATATGTACACAGCCCTGAAATCTGCAGCCTTGTTCATACTCCTGAAATTCCGGAAAATAGTCCTTTAAATCCTCTTTTTCAAGCTCTGGCAGATATACCGAACTAAATCCCGGCGTGTCGCAGATATAACTCTCCCCGTCCAGTGCAAAGAGCTCCGAATGACGGGTCGTATGCTTTCCTCTTTCAATCTTCTCGCTGATAACGCCTGTCTCCATCCCTGCTTCCGGATGCAGCAGATTGATCAGAGAGGATTTTCCTACGCCGGAGGGACCTGCAACTGCTGTTGTCTTTCCCTGAAGCAGACCGCGCAGCTCCCCGATTCCCGTCTCCTCCATAGCGCTGGTAAAGCGGATTTGATAGCCGGCTCCCCGATATGCCTCCTGCAGAATGGCAAGCTCCTGCTGCGATACCATGTCCTGCTTGTTAAAACAGATCATCACGGGCACATCCTGATACTTCATCAGGATCAGGAAGCGATCCAGAAGGTTGAAATTCGGCTTTGGCTTTGCCGCTGCGAAAATGACAAGAGCCTGATCCATATTGGCTACGGCCGGACGGACTAAGGTGTTCTTTCTTGGCAGCAGCTCTTCGATGCTGCCGGTCTTTTCCTCTTCGTTAAGAATGGTCAGGCGGACGTTGTCGCCTACTAAGGGTTTGATCTTCTGATTCCGGAAGATTCCCTTTGCTTTACATTCATAGATGCCGGATTCTGCTGTGTGGACATAGTAGAATCCGGCTATTCCTTTTATTATTTTTCCTTGCATGGGCTGTTTACGTTTAAGGACTTGGTGTTACAGAGGGGATTTGAAATTCAGTACCGCATCTTGTACATTTTACCGTATCTCCCTCTTTTGCTCCGTCAGGTGGCTGATGGCTTCCATCCGAACAAGTCGGAACCGCCGCATATACTTTAACAGAAACTGAAGTTCCTTTATTCTGGCTTCCTGAATGACTTTGCCAATAAACCACACCATTCTTTTTATAGTCCGGTGCAATATCTCCATTAGCTGAGCCGCCCCAAGCCAACCCTGCACCAATTATCGCACTCTTCGCTTGATCCGCTGTCATTCCGGAAAGATTTGGAACACTAACTGTTTCCACTGGCTTCGGCCCAAGGCTGACAACAATATTCACCGTGCTTCCGACCTTTACCGTGCTTCCGTTCCCCGGCGAATAGGTGATTACATTTCCCTTGGCAACGGTATCATGATACTGTTCCGAACGTGATACTTTTAACCCCTTCTCGGTCAGATAGCTTGTAACAGCGCTCTCACTGCTGCCATTCTTTTCCGCATTGCCAATATAAACCTCTTTTATCTCCTTCCCCTTGCTCACCTCATAACTCACGGCCGTATCCTTGGGAACCTTTTTCCCCTTCTCAATGCTCTGGGAAATAATGCGTCCCTCCTCCACGGTATCGCTGAAGGCCGAACGTGCCGTGCCGGACTTCAACCCCGCATTTGTCAGGGCATTCTTGGCTTCCGCCTCCGTAAGTCCCAGAATGGAAGGCACCGTTGCCTCTTCCTCGTCTTCCTTCGGCCCCTTGCTCACAATCATGCGGATTACGCTGCCCTTGCTAGTCTTTCCTCCTGCCTTCGGTGTGATGGAAATAACCGTTCCTTCCGCAATCTTGTCGTCAAAAGCTTCGGTCAAATCCACGGTAAAGCCCAAATCCTCCAGAGCCTTCACAGCCCGCTCCCGGGTATAGCCCTCTACATCCGGAATCGTAACCTCCTCACCGTCTCCGCAGATATCCACAACAATGGTGCTGTTAGGCTCTATCTTTGTGCCCGCCTCTATGCTCTGGCCGATAATCTGTCCCGGCTCATACTCCGTGGAGGCCCTTGTCTCACCCAGCTGAATCCCCAAATTCAGGCCGTTCAGTACCTCTTTTGCCTCGGAATAGCTCTTGCCGCGAAGATCCGGAACCTCTACTTCCTCGTCCTCATCCTCCTCGCCGTCCAGCACATCCTCAATCTGAGGCTCATTGTTATCCTTCGGCTTCTTTCCCTTACCAAAGCCAAAGATCTTCGCTATAATGAAGATGATAATAATAACAATAATTACCGCAGCCACAATGCCGCCTATGGTCATAATCTTTTCCAGCTTCGGATCTAAGATGCCGCCGTCATCCTCCTCATCTTCCTCGTCTTCCTCATCATAACCGTCATAATCCTCGTCATCGTACTCATCATCGTCGTATTCATCGTCATAATCGTCGTCGAAAAAGCCCTCGTCATCTTCCCCAAAATCCTCCGGGTAAGAATCCGAAGAAACCCGCCCGGTCTCTTTCTTAATTCTTGACACCTCATCCCGGGAAATGGCGACTGTCTTTGCACCGTCAGGCAGAATCTCCTTCACAAAATTCACATCTGGCGTAACAAGGGACTGCTTTAAATCCGCCGTCAGATCGGATACATTGGCATAACGGCGATCCGGGCTCTTCTCCGTACATTTTAAAATAATGTGCTCCAGACTCACCGGAATATCGGAGGCATATACCCGCGGAGACACAATATCCTCCTGCAGATGCTTCACCGCCACCACCACCGTGGTTTCTCCGTCAAAAGGCACTCGTCCCGTAACCATTTCATACATCACAATGCCCAGGGAATAAATATCACTCTTTGCATCGCTGTAACCGCCTCTTGCCTGCTCCGGAGACGTATAATGAACGGAGCCCATGGCATCGGAGGTATTGGTATTGGAGGACACGGACTTTGCGATTCCGAAATCCGTCACCTTCACCTTGCCCTCCCGGGAGATGATAATATTCTGAGGCTTAATGTCCCGATGTACGATCTGGTTGTTATGTGCAATCTCCAGCCCTGCTCCCACCTGAATGGCAATACTGGTAGCCTCTTTAACCGTCAGCCTGCCCTTTCTTTCAATATAGGATTTTAAAGTGATTCCCTCTACCAGCTCCATCACAATGTAGTTGATGTTCTGTTCATCCCCTACATCATAGACATTCACAATATTGGGATGTGCCAGCCCTGCGGCGGCCTGGGCCTCCTCTTTGAATTTGCGGACAAAATTCTTGTCCTCCACAAACTCATCCTTCAAAACCTTTACCGCAATAAAGCGGTTCAATTTATGGTCTTTGCCCTTAAAAACATCCGCCATGCCGCCGGATCCGATTTTCTCCAGAATCTCATAGCGATCTCCTAAAAACATACCCAGTCTAATCATCTTATCACCTCATCCTGTTCTACCAACACTACCGCAATATTATCTCTTCCGCCGTTCCTGTTAGCCGTATCCACCAGCTCCTGTGCACATAAGCGAAGGTCCTGCCTTCTGCTTACAATCTCCAGGATCTGAGAATCTTCTATCATATTACTCAGTCCGTCCGAGCACAGAAGCATACATTCGCCCGGTTCCAGGCTCGTATTGAAGTAGTCCGGTTCCACCTCCCCGGACACCCCGATGGCTCTGGTAATAATATTCTTTTCAGGATGATTTCTTGCTTCCTCTTTTGAAATCTCTCCTATACGCACCATCTCCTCCACCAGGGAATGGTCCGTCGTTATCTGTTCGATGCTTTGTCCGATTTTATAAAGCCGGCTGTCTCCCACATTGGCAATGTAAGCCGTATTCCCCACAACCGTAGCCGCAACCAGCGTCGTCCCCATCCCCGTATAGGCACTCGATTCCCGCGCCTTCTCAATCAGCCTCTGATTGGCATACTGAAATGCACTTTTCAAAATCTGTAGGGGAATATTCCGCATACTTTTTTCGACTGCCTCCCGAATACGGGAAACTGTATACTCGGAGGCCAGATCGCCTGCTTTATGACCGCCCATTCCATCCGCCACAAGGAAAAGATTGGGTAAATTACCGACCGGTTTTTCTGAAATGTAAATATAATCCTGATTGATGCTCCGATAACGGCCCACATCCTTCATTCCATATGCCCTTAGCATTCGTCTCCTCCTTTCCCGGATCTTTTCATATATTTTCTGCGCAGCTGGCCGCAGGCGCCGTCTATATCGCGGCCCATCTCTCTCCTAAGTGTAGCATTAATCCCGCAATTTTCAAGATTTTTTTTGAAATTGTCTATAATTTTTTCCCTTGGCCGTACAAAATCCCGCTCCGTTACCGGATTCACCGGGATCAGATTTACATGGGCGTGAAGCGGTCCTGCCAACTTTGCCAGTTCCCTTGCATCCTCAGTACTGTCATTGGCGCCTGCCACCAGACTGTATTCCAGCGTGAGTCGCCTCCCTGTTTTACGGAAATAATCACCGCAGGCCCTTAAGACCTCTTCAAGCCCGTAACGATTGGCAATGGGCATCAGCTCCCGGCGTTTTTCCTGGGTCACCGCATGGAGTGACAGGGCCAATGTAATGGCCAAGTTCTCCTCCGAGAGCCTCTCAATCCCCGGCACAATACCGCAGGTTGATACGGTTACATTTCTCTGACTGATGTTCAGCCCCTTTTCATGGGTCAAAAGCCTGATAAAACGCACCAGATTGTCATAATTATCCAGAGGCTCTCCTGTTCCCATCACCACCACATTGGAAACACGCTCCCCGGAATCCGTTTGAATCCGGTAAATCTGCTCCAGCATCTCCGAAGGCCGCAGATTCCGTTCCAGGCCCCCGATAGCGGACGCGCAGAAGCGGCAGCCCATACGGCAGCCCACCTGCGAGGAGATACATACGGAATTTCCGTGATGATACCGCATGAGCACACTCTCAATCACATGTCCGTCCGGCAGACGAAAGAGATATTTACATGTGCCGTCCAATTTTGATCTCCGTACTTCTACGATCTCCAAAGTGACGTATTCATATTCCGTTTCCAGCCATTCCCGAAAAGCTTTCGGCAGATTTGTCATTTCAGAAAAATCTTCCGCCAGCTTTTCATGCATCCACTGATACAGCTGATCTGCCCGAAATGCCTTTTCTCCCCTCCTGACAAGCTCCTCTTGAAGCTCTTCCAAAGTCAGGGACTTTAAGTCAATCTGTTCCATTTGATGTTCATATCCTTCTGAATTTTGCAATAAAAAATCCGTCGCTCCCATGAATCCCCGGCAAAAGCTGGATATAGCCCCTGCCGGCTGTCTCTATATTCAGTCCGGCCGGCATGCCGGAATCCAGAGAAACGGCCTCAAAAGGAAAATGCCGTAAAAACCATTCCGCATTTTCCTCATTTTCTCCTTTATGGATGGTACAGGTACTGTATATCAAAATTCCTCCGGGCTTTACATAGGACTGCACCACCTCAAGAATCCGCCGCTGCAAAACGGCCAGCTCCTTTTGCTGCTCCCTGCTCATCCGGTATTTCAAATCCGTCTTTTTTCCCAGGACGCCAAGGCCCGAGCAGGGAAGATCCGCCAGAACCAGGTCTGCCGCCCCTTTCGATGCCTCATGGCAGATACAGGCATCCCATGGAAAAGCCCGTATATTTTTTGCTCCTGCGCGTATTCTGTTTTCCTCAATCAATGCCACCTTATAATCGGTAAGATCTCTTGCCTCCACGATGCCTGTACCATGCAGCTTTTCCGCCAGATGGAGACTCTTTCCGCCCGGAGCCGCACATACGTCAATACACAGGCTTCCTTCCTTCGGTTCCGCCAGCTCTACGGCAAGCATGGAGCTTATATCCTGAACTTGGAAAAGTCCCTGGGAAAATTCCGGAATTGCGCCCAGGTAATTATAATTTTCTATCCGCAGCGCATAATCCGGCCAGGCCGCCTGTGTCACCGTAATTCCCTGCTGTTCCAGGGCTTCCTTAAGCCGGTCCGGTGCAATCCGCTCCAGGTTCGGCCGAATGGATAAAGGCTCTTTTTCCAAAAACGCCTGAAGTATCCGTTCCGTCATATCCCTTCCGTAGGTCTTCAGCCAGTCCTCCACAATCCATTCCGGCATGGAATACATTACGGACAGATATGGAACAGCTTCCCTCTTATCCGGATAAACAACCTCCGAAAGCTGTCTTGCTATATTGCGCAGAACGCCGTTGACAAAGCCCTTAAGCCCCCGGAAGCCCTTTTTTACCGCCAGCTTCACCGCTTCGTTGCAGACGGCCGAGGCCGGCACGCTGTTCATAAACTTCAGCTGATACACGGACATCCGCAGGATGTTCCGGATTACCGGCTTCATTTTATTCACCTTTACATTGGAAAACTGATTGATGATATAGTCCAGGTGGAGCATCCATTCCAGTGTTCCCTCCGTAAGACGGGTCAGAAAAGCCCGCTCCTGCTTGCTCAGATACCGGTACTTTTCCAACACATTGCGAAGGGCAATATGGCTGTATTCCTCCTGCCCGGTTACTTCCATCAAAATACCGAGAGCCAGCTCCCGGCCGTTGGGCCCCTCAGTCACGGTTCCTTCCTCCAAATAAAATCAGCAGCCGGAGAAGGGAAAGTATGGAGGCAGCAGCCGCTGCCACATAGGTCATGGCTGCCGCTCCCAAGACCTTCCGGGTCTGCTTTATCTCTTCTTCATACAGGATACCGGAATCACTCAGAATACGGATCGCCCGTCCGGAAGCGTCAAACTCTACCGGCAAAGTAACAAGCTGAAAGAGCACTCCCAAAGAAAAGAGCAGAATTCCCAGATTTACCAAAAAATTGGAGCTTGCAAAAACAAGACCCACAAGAATAATCGGCCATGCCGCCTGTGTACCGATATTTGCAATGGGAACCAGAGAGTTGCGGATGCGTAAGGGTGCATAGGAACGATCATCCTGAATGGCATGGCCGCACTCGTGAGCCGCCACGCCGATGGCCGCTACGGACGCGGAACCGTATACGGAGTCTGACAAGCGCAGCACCTTTGATCTGGGATCGTAGTGATCCGTCAAGCTGCCCGCTATATGCTCAATCCGCACCTCATAAAGCCCTGCGGACCTTAAAATCCGCTCCGCCGCCTCCGCGCCCGTTAAGCCGGAACGGCTGCGCACTCTGCTGTACTTCGCATAGGTCCCTTTTACCTTTGCCGATGCAATCAGTGAAATCACCATTCCGATGATAACCAGTATATAGGTTGGGTCAAAATAGTATCCATATCCATAATAAGGCATTTTTTATCTCCTTTCCTTAGATCCGCACATAATTTTTGTGCATGGCGGTATCCCTCTCTAGCCAAGCAGGGCTCCCCTCTCCAGGCGGTATCCCCGGAGGAAGGCTGCCGTGTCCATACGTTTCTTTCCCTGCAGCTGCAGCTCATTAATCCGCAAAAGCCCCTGTCCGCAGGCCACATAGACGGCATCCTTTGAAACTCTCACAATCTCCCCGCAGGCAGTTCCCGCCTGCTCCTCCTCACATACATCCGCATCCCAGATTTTCAGTGTCTTTCCGGAAAGCTCCGTATAAGCGCTGGGCCAGGGATTTAAGCCCCGAATCAGCCGCTCCAGCTCCGCAGCCGGGCGGGACCAGTCAATCACTCCCATCTCCCTGGATAGCATTTTTGCATAGGCGGTGGGTGATTCCCCCTGTTTTTCCGGGATCAGCTCTCCGCGCTCAAGCTTTTCCAAAGCTTCCACACAGAGGGAGGCTCCCAGTGCACTCAGCTTGTCAAAAAGACTTCCCCCTGTCTCCTTTTTATCCAGAGGAACGGCAGCTTTTAAAAGCATATCACCCGTATCCAGCCCCTCATTCATCTGCATAATGGTAACGCCGCTTTCCTTCTCGCCGTCTATCACCGCCCACTGAACCGGGGCCGCTCCCCTGTATTTGGGCAGGAGAGAGCCGTGAACATTGATACAGCCATATTTCTTCATCTTCAGGATTTCTCCGGGAATCAATTGGCCAAAAGCAGCTACTACAATTACATCCGCCTCAGTGCTGCGAAGTGTCTCCACAGCCTCCTCATCCCGAACCCTGGCCGGCTGATAAATCTTCAGATTCTGTGACCGGGCCAGAGCCTTGACCGGTGTCGGAATCAGCTCATGACCCCTGCCCTTCGGCTTATCGGGCTGCGAAACCACCAGCGTAATCTCATGTCCCGCCTTAAGGAGCGCCTGCAGGGTTCCAACAGCAAAATCGGGCGTTCCCATAAAAATAATTTTCATACGTCTTACTCCTCGTAATCTTCCTCTTGCACATCGTAGAGCTCGCCTTCTACCTTATCCACATACACAATTCCCTCCAGATGATCCAGCTCATGACAGATGGCCCGTGCCAGATATCCTTCTGCTTCCACCTCATAGTGCACCATATTCTCGTCCCAGGCTTCCGCCCGCACAAAAGCAGGACGCGTCACGGAGCCTGCCTTCCCCGGAACACTCAAGCAGCCCTCGCTTGCCGTCTCGGTATCGTCGCTTATCTCCAGAATCTTCGGATTCACCATAGTGTAAGGAGTTCCGTCCACATCAATCACAACGATCCTTTTGAGAATCCCCACCTGGGAAGCCGCCAGACCCACGCCCTCCGCTTCGTACATGGTATCATACATGTCCTCGATAAGCTCCTGAAGCTTGGGTGTCATCTCCGGCACCTCCCGGCATTTTTTCCGCAGTATATCGTCTCCCAACTGCCTGATTTTTCTGATTGCCATCTTTTTTCCTCCATTTATAGTTCCGTAATCTCTCTTATACCGCATACCCATGAGGGATATTACTGTTTTCAGTTCCGCGATATTCCTCTCCTAAAAACCGTTCATGGGATCCATGTCAAATTGTATATTTAATTGTCCTATTACGGTATCCTCCCGGCAGAAAAGCTCCGTCTCTTCCTTCATAAAAAGCAGCTCTTCCATCTCCCGGCTCTTAAGATAAACTACCTTCCGGTAAATATCATTGATCTTTGCCACATAAGCATCCGCAGGGCCGATGATGCTTACCTTCCGGCCGTCCGCCTGCTTTAAGAGCAGCTCCTTCAGCCTGTCTGCTCCTCTTTCCAATCCGTCCTTATCCGTGTGGGTCAGGTATACTGCCAGCAGATGGGCGGCCGGCGGGTACTCCATCAACTGCCGGTAGGACAGCTCCCTTTCAAAAAACATCCCATAGTCCTGGGCTGCGGCCGCCTCAATCCCATAATGGTCCGGCGTGTAGGTTTGTACTACCGCGATTCCCTCTTCTCTTCCTCTTCCGGCTCTGCCTGCCGCCTGAGTAAGAAGCTGAAAGGTCCGCTCGGATGCCCTGTAATCTCCGGTATAAAGCGACAAATCCGCAGCCAGCACTCCGACCAGCGTCACATTCGGGAAGTCGTGCCCTTTTACAATCATCTGGGTTCCCACCAAAATGTCTGCCCGGCCCTCCGAAAAAGCTTCCAGAATCTTTTCATGGCCGTCCTTATTTTTCGTGGTATCCATATCCATCCGCAATATCCCGGCTCCCGGAAATTCTCTTCCGACAATTTCCGCCACTTGCTGAGTTCCCGCGCGAAAAGCCCCAATATAAGGAGAGCCGCAGGAGGGACACTCTCTGTTCGCCTGCTCCTCATATCCGCAGTAATGGCAGACCATACGCCCGCCCATATGAAGAGATAAAGACACATCACAATGTGGACATTTTAACACATGTCCGCAGGCTCTGCAAGAAACAAAACCCGCATAACCTCTTCGATTGAGAAACAGCATGATTTGCTGTCCCTTATTCAGCCGATCCTCCATCAGCTCCTTCAGGCGAATACTCAGGATAGAGCGATTGCCTTCTTTCAGCTCCCGGCGCAGATCCACAACCTCTACAGCCGGCAGCGGACGGCCATGTATCCGCTGTTCCAGCTTATACAGACAGTATGTGCCGTTCAGCGCCTTTTCATAAGACTCCACGGAGGGCGTCGCCGAGCCCATAACCACGAAAGCTCCCGTCATCTGCGCTCTCCGGACGGCCGTTTCCCTTGCATGATACCGCGGCGCCGTCTCGCTTTTGTAACTGGCTTCATGCTCCTCATCTATAACAATAATCCCCAGCTTCTGAAACGGAGTAAAGAGCGCGGAGCGCGGACCTATCATGACCCGCACCTCTCCCCGCCTTGCCCTTTCAAACTGATCGTACCGTTCTCCGGCAGACAGCCTGGAATTCATAATGGATACCAGATCACCAAAACGCTTATAAAATCGAAGGGCCGTTTGAAAGGTCAGGGCAATCTCCGGAATCAATACAATGGCTTCCTTCCCCCGTTCCAGGGCGCCGGCAATCAGTTCCAGATATACGGCCGTTTTTCCGCTTCCTGTTACGCCATAGAGTAAGGAAGGCCGCAGATCCTCTGCCTGTACACGCTTCCAAATACTGTCCACAACCGCCTGCTGGGAGACGTTCAGACAAAAAGGATGAGACTCCGTCCCGGAAGGCCGCACGGGATTTCGAAATACCATAGCGGTTTCTATCCGCAGAATCCCCATTTCCTCCAGCTTTTTTACGGTAGCCGCCGAAAGATGCAGCTGCTCCGATACAAGGCGGTAATCAAGCTCCGGTGTATCCATCAGGGCCGCCAGCAGCCGAAACCGGGCCGTCTGATGCTTACGCTCAAAGAGCTCCAGATATTCCCGGGCATCCTCCAAAGAAATCCTTCGTACCAGACGCTTTCTTGTCTTTTCCTGAACCTTCTTCCGAACCGGAAGCACGGTCTTTAAAGCCTGGTTCATGGTTCCGCCGTAAGTCCGGCGCATCCATCTGGCCAGGGCAATCAGCTGTCCCTCCAGGGGCATTCCTTTTTCTGCAACCGCCAGAATCTCCTTCATTTTGGAAGGCTCAAATTCACAGATATCTGTCAGTTCCAGAACATAGCCGGTGAGGGTACGGCTGCCGAAGGGAACTATCACCTGTGTTCCCACGGCCAGTTCCTCCTTAAGCTTATCCGGAATCCGGTATTGAAAGGTTTTATCCAGTTTTTCCATGGAAATATCCACAATTATATTGGCATAACGGGACACAATCCACCTCTTTCCGCCATATATCAGGTGTATTTTTCGGCAGTCTTCTTCTGCCTGCAGGCTATGGTATCTCAGGCTGGTTAAGCTCCTCCATTACCTCCTGAATCAGCACACGCTCATCCATCGGATACTTTACACCGCGTATCTCCTGGTAATCCTCATGGCCTTTGCCGGCCAGCACTATCACATCCCCCGGACGCCCGTGCTCAATCACGTAACGGATGGCTTCCTTCCGATCAATAATCTCCACATAGTCTCCGTCGGTTTTTTCAATTCCTGTCTTTATATCATCAATAATGGCCTGGGGCTCCTCAAATCGGGGATTGTCGGAGGTGATTACCGTCAAATCAGCCAGGCGGCCGGAAACCTCCCCCATCTCAAAGCGCCGCCGCCTGGAACGGTTGCCGCCGCAGCCAAACAGGCATACCAGCCGCTTCGGACCGTATTCCTTCAGAGTGGTCAGAAGACTTTCCAGGCTCATGGCATTGTGTGCATAGTCAATCATCAAGGTAAAATCATCGGATACCCTGATTTTTTCGATTCTTCCTTTTGTCTTTGCCTCCTTAAGAGCCTCCAGCATATCCTCCCCGGAAATGCCAAAATGCCGGCAGACGGCAATGGCCACCAGAGAATTATACACACTGAACTTGCCGGGAAGATCGATTTCCACAGGAAAATCCGCCAGCCCGGATACCTGATAAGAGGCGCCCAGATACCCCGGGCGGCTGATAAGCTTCATCTCAGAGGCCCTCAGATCCGCTTTCCCGGAAAAGCCGTAGGTTTCCAGCTCACACGTATGATCCTTTAATACCTCCATGCAGTATGTGTCGTCTATATTTGCAATTCCTATCCTGGACTGCCGGAACAGGCGGCTTTTGCAGGCAAGATATTCCTCAAAGCTCTCATGCTCCCCCGGTCCGATATGGTCCGGCGCCAGATTGGTAAAAATGCCTATATCAAACAGAATTCCGGCCGTTCGGTGAAGCTTCAGCCCCTGGGAGGACACCTCCATCACCACTACCTTGCAGCCGGCCGCCGCCATCTGTGCAAAATCCTCCTGGATTGCATAGGATTCCGGCGTCGTGTTGTCCGCCGGAATATGGCGGTCTCCGATAATGGTTTCGATCGTTCCGATCAATCCTGTGGAAATACCGGCATGCTCCAGAATGGAGCGTATCATAAAGGCCGTTGTGGTCTTTCCCTTTGTTCCTGTGATTCCTATGACCTTAAGCCTTCTCGCCGGATAATGAAAATATGCCGCCGAGATGAGGGCCAGCGCATATCGTGTATCCTTTACCAAAACAACGGTGATTCCCTCCGGCACCTCCACCGGCCGCTCCGCCACAATCACAACCGCGCCGGCCCCTGCCGCTTTTGCCGCCGCCTCGTGGCTGTCAAAGGCCATGCCCTTGATACATACAAAAAGACATTCCTTTGTAACCTTTGCCGTGTTGTAGACAAGATCGTTTACATTGATGTCAACACTTCCGCTTAAAACCTCATATTCCAGCTCTTTCAGCAGTTCTCTTGCTGCGCGCATATTATGCCTCCTATTAATAGCTCCGTAATCTTCTTGCCGGTACACCGATACGAAATCAGCTTCCGGTCACTGACTGTGCTGCCCTACTCGCCTATCACTAAATCATACGCCGTTTCGAAGCTTTCTCCTGCCTCCAGGCTTTGTATGTCGAATTTGTCCTTTAATTCTCCTGTAAAGCCGCTGTTGTCGCATCGGCCAATCCACGGCTCCAGGCAGATAAACGGAGCCTGCTTTCCTACGGGAGACCAGATTCCCACGCTCAAAGCTTCCGCGCAGCGCATGGTCACCAGCCGCGTTCCGTCCGCCTCCTCCAGACTCACCTGCTTTACCTGTCCATGGTCAAATATCAGGGCATCCCGATCAAAGGTATGCTCCTCCACCCGGTATACGCCCTGTTCAAGCTGCAGAATCTCCGGGTGCTCTATATCCACTCCGACCGTTTCCATATCAATGGCCACACGGCTTAATGTCTCTTTTCCCTCAAACACCACTCGGCTGCCAACGTTTTGTTTCACACAAAAGCCCGGGTGGCCGCCGATGGAAAAATACATCCGCTTTTTCCCGGGATTGCTTACCTTCCATTCTACTGTTACACAGTTTCCTTTCAATTTATGCACGATTTCAAGTTCAAAATCAAAGGGATACACCTTACGGCTCTCTTCGTCGGATATCAGTCGGTGACGGATCGTACTGCTGTCACCATTCAGGAAAAGGAATTCGCGGTCACGGGCAAAGCCGTGCTGTCCCATGGGATACTTCTGTCCTTCATAAGTATAAAAGCCCCCCGTAACCTTTCCCACAAACGGAAACAGTACCGGCGCATGGCGGTTCCAATAAGCGGGATCCGCTGTCCAGATTACCTCCCGGCCTGCCTTCTTATCATAAATGCTGCAAAGCTCCGCTCCCTGATCGCTGACACAGACCTTTAATTGTTCGTTTTCTATTGTGCGTATTGCGGACATCTTCCTTATCCTCCTTCTCTTTTATACTTCCAAATGGCGAATCACTTGCCGGAGGCTTTCCGCGCCCCAACTCATTCTTTGACAGTATACCACACTCCTTACTTTTTTTCCAATCCTTCCATGGGAATTTCGTTTGTCTTAAGGACATTTTAATTTTTGTGCAAATTTTTTAGCGTTCTTTTAGAAAATGGACATACTTTGAACACATTTGGATATTATAATAAGTGCAGATAGTTGATTTGAATATCACTATCTCCCCCCTCATAAGAAAGGAAAAAGCGCCCAGTCCCCTGGGTGCTTTTTTCTTTCGGAATTTTTCTCTTGATTTCTTGGCACCTTGTGTTATAATAGGAATACACGCAGATATAGTTCATTGGTAGAACACCAGCTTCCCAAGCTGGGGAGGCGGGTTCGATTCCCGTTATCTGCTTAAGGAAAGCCAGAAATACTGAATTTATCAGCATTTCCGGCTTTTTCTTTTTGCATCCGGGACACAAACGGGACATTTTCCTATTGACTTCTTATATTGTACCTATTCAAATACAAAGGGATCTCTTCCCGTTGACATCTGCTGGATCTTCCCCTGCTTGATGGTTTCTTCAAAAAGAGTCCGTCCATCAAGCTGTGCCACAAACTTATAGGTTGCACCGCCGCCAGGATTTCCATCTATACCCAGCCTTGACAACACCTTTAAAAGCAGTCTCTCGTTGGCCTGTTCGATTGTATCAAGTGGAGCCTCTATGTTCGTTCCATGTTTCTGGTCACCCAGCACCGCTAAAAACTCCCTGTTTGCCGGAATCACCGCTCCCGTGGCAAGCTTTGGTATTGGCGTGGTTCTAAAGGCTTCAAATTCCGGTGAGGCGTATAACGTGGAGGGAGCGGAACGGAATTTACTAGCAGAAAAACTACTGGACAGGAAGCGGTTTCCAGCCCCTGATTTCAAACTGGACTTTTTGCCTGCGAGGTCATTTATTGCGGAAATTGCATCTTTGACCCCGTCAACGATTCCCATTATAACCCCAATAATTCCGTCAACAATCCCTTTTATTACTCCAGCTATTCCGTCAAAAACTCTAGTAATTCCATTCCAGGCACGTTCCCAATCACCGCTAAATACTCCTATTAAAAATTGTATAATTCCCCTGATTGCATCAATAATTCCATTTATGATATCTGCTATTGCACCAAAAGCGGCAAAAAGTGCTTTTACAATTCCACTTATTATAGGGAGAATCACGGGTAGGACGTTTTGAATTATCCATGAAACAAGCGGCTTTAACACATTTTCCCACACAACCATCAAGAGATCTGCACAGTCTCCCAATAACTCAATAAAATTATTAATAGCCGGCTGTATATGCGTTTTCCAAAGTTCATCAAAATCAGCTGCCATTTGGTCAAGTATCGGTTGTACATTTCCATTCCAAAAAGTAAGAAATTCCCCAACCAGATCTGAAAGCCCCTGTGCAACAGAATCAAAGAAAGGTTTAAAATGCTCATCGTAAACCTCATTCAATTTATCAAATGTATCATCTACGGCATCTTTAATTGTTCCGGCCACAGTTGCAAGCACACCCAGAAATCCCTCTAATGCTGTACGAAATCCCTCTTTATTATCTACAAAAGGCTGTATGAAAACGTTGAGTATATCTCTTGCCAACTTTGATAATATTTCAATGGTCCCTATAGCCGCATCTGCATATATGCCTATTATGTTAGCGGTCAACTGCTGTCCGTTTTCACTTGCGAACGCTTCAAATACATAAGCAAAGCTCTGGAAAAAACTTGACAGCAAATTATTAATATCCGTCCAAATATCAAATATAGATATCAAAAATCCTTTTATCCGGTCTTTGTTCTGCTCCAGATATTTTGCAATACCCCCAAGAAGATTTGCACCGATTGTAAGGCCGATGTTTGCAAGAGAACCCACAAGACTTCCTAGCATATAGGCCACGGATTGAACGTATTTATCAGCCGAAGCAAGGACTTCCGGATCTGTCCATATATCAATCAAACTATCCTTAATAGAGGCAATACTATTCTTTATAGAATCCCAACGGTATTCCCAATCGCCCAGGCCGTCCCAGAATCCTTGATTAAATATATCTTTTAACTTTTTAGCATAAGCGGAAATTTTATCAAAATAATCAATTAACTTCTGATTAATCGGGACTTCTTCAAACATAGTCCCTCCGGTTCCTGCATCATCACCAGAATTATCCTGGGTAGAATATTGGTTGATTTCATCCAGAGGACTAAGATACCCTTTCGCTTCTTTGGCTGCTTCTTTGGTCGCTGCAGCTGTCTGCTTTATGGCTTTGGTATATGTTTTTTGTCCGGTAATCAAAGCCGTGAATTGGCCAAACAATCCCAAAAGTTTTGTGATGTAGTCCATTAGTCTCTGTATGTATGGTATTGCGACCTCCACCAACGGGCGAAAAGCAGAAGCAAAAGCATTTTTTAAGGTTTCGGAACTGGCTTTCAAGCTGTTAACGGAACTTCTAAATTTCTCGTTGTCTTTGTATAAATTTTCAAATCCCTGGCCTATCGCCTTAGTCATAGCATTAAAGGCTTTGCTTATCTGGTTAAAGATCAAGAGGGAAATGGCAAGCCCTTTAAACCTGCTAGCCATTGTCCCCAGGAGTCCACCGGATTTCTTTGTGGATTTATTTATTTTTTCAAAAGATTTTTTAGCAGTATCTCCCAGCTTTTTATAATTTTCCTTTACTTTTCCTATATCGTTGCCATAGTCTTTTATTTCCTGGTTAAGCTGTGCAAGCTCCTGTTGTGCGGAATCATATTGCTGATACCCTATACCTACCCCAGCTTTTTCCAGATCCGCAATTTCTTGTAACAATTGTTTTCTTCGCTCGATTACCTCTAAAATCCTCTGATTGCCAACAACAGCATTTTCCCTTATTTGTAAAAGGCGTTCTTCTTCGGCAACTTCTGCTTTGAGTTTAGCTTCTATTTCCGCTTCTTTTTGGATTCTGGCAGTTTCTTTTTGGAGATTCTTTTCTGCTTCCGCTTCAATCTTTCGCTGTGCAACCGCCTGGCGTTCGAGTGCTTCGAGCGTCTTTTCTGATAATTCTTTGTATTTTTTTCCGGCCTTTGCAATCGCTTCTTCTTCATATTGAAGCTGTCTTGCATAGCTGGCATATTCGGCGGTATTTTCCCCTAATGTAAAATCCTTGCCCTCTGATACGAGTTTGTTTAGTTTACTATACAGAGAATCAAATTCAGAAGATGCTCTTTTTATTGCATCATCAATGGTAACTATTTCTCCACCTATATTTAAACCGTAACCGGAGCCAACTTCTTTTTTTAGATTCACAAGACGCTCAAGCTCTTCATCTGCCTTTGCTACCTGCTTTTCAAGCTCTTTAAATTCTTCTGTATATATCTTTTTGCCTTTCAGAGCATCCATTTTTGAGCGCAGTTCGTCCATGTATTTAGCCGATTTCTTAATCTGCCACTCAAGACTTGCAAGGGAACCCTCCGCATCTTTTGTTGTAATTTTTGTAACTATCCTGATTGTTCCATCGTACTGTGCCATAAAAAAGACACCTCCATACAGCAGAGATGCCTTTTCTCTGCCCATAACTGTTAAAGGTTAGCGATACACTCTGACTGTGTACCGGCAATATGTTGTTTTATCCTGTTCTTTCTTCCGTATACGGAACTTGTCCCACTACTTGACTATCCCCCATATACTTTTTCTGCAGTAACTCTCATCCGCAGGTTTCATAAGTTCAAGCTCTGTCATCATATCAATGACAATCCCTACAGACAGCCTGGTAGAAATCCGAACCGCATTAAATATCATCTTTGAATAGATTTTCTCCACACTGTCCGTATACTCACACCCTTCCATAATTTCTTCTAAAAACTTATCCTTTTTCTCTACGAACTGCCTGTTAATTGCATTCTCTAACGCTTTCGCTCTTAAATCATCCATACTCTTATTACCTCCGGCCAAATTCTTTTTATACCTGCTTCAACGCAACATCCAGATAATGAAAGAACAGTCTCCGAATGGAATAGAAGTCCGACTTTCCGACGCATATCCTGCCTAGCTTGGAATCAAACTCCAGCTTGTCATAACTTTTGTTTTCTTTCACAGACTTTAGCAGATACTCCGCTATTTTCTCATCAGATCTGTAGGCGGCATTATGAACAAGTTCATCATATCGGCCAGACCTGACAACCTCCTGTAGCTCCGTATATCTTTTCTTGCCAATCCCATAGTCATCCCAAGACATAAACCGTGGATTCTTCCCTATGTATTCTCCCATCGTCAGCCCTCCGATGCTTTAGCCGCTTTCTCCCAGTATCTACGTTGATATTCCCTTAACCTGTCCTGGTTCCTGGCGTTCCAGTCCCTGCGTTTGCTGTTGATTCGGTCACGGTTCCTGTCCCTGTATGCTCGCTGGTACTCCCGCCTTGCCTCTAACGCTTCTGCTGTCATCTTCCTACCCCTCCATCCCTGAAAATGTGTCTCATGAATACCGCTTCATCTTACCGGAGTAAAACCAAAATTAAAATCAGCCGAATTTGCGTAAAAATCACTGCTCTTTCCTCCGGCATTTTCCACCTTTCCATTGACCGTTTCAACTGGAAAATCTTTGTCAAGATTGCTGAAATCCTCTCCCTCAAATGGCATCATCTCCGCAAGCGAAGCCTGCGCCAGATAATTGTGATAATCTGTCGGCGACTTAAGTCTTCCACTTCCGGATAACGCCGGGCAAGCGCCGGATTCAACAGCATGGTAGACCGTTTTCACAAATTGGCTGAATACTTTCGACCGGCTTTCCGGCGTCTGGCCGAACTGTACTACAGTGATGCTATTGCCCTTTTCTGCCGGACGGTTTGCTTCATACCGTTCTTTCAAAATCCGGGTCATAACAGCATTGTCTTTGTGGCGGTTCGCAAGCTCCTGATAGTCTGCATGGCTAAGATTGATGCCGCTGTTCAATAATGCCATTGTGCCGCTGTCAACCAAATTTCCGTCCAGCTTTCCGAGTTCTGCCATCTCTACATCATATTCATCTACCACCGCAAGAATCTGTGACAGAGCTCCGCTCACCTGCGCATCACGTTCTGCTTCCAGTTCCTTTTTCCTGTCCTGATAGCCTTTCTCCCCCAAAAGGTCAGCTTCATAAGCTCCTTTTGCCACCTCACAACCATGCGAATAATCTGACCTTGCTTGGCTAATGGCTCTGCTTGCGTTCTCTGCCAGCCTAACCGCTTTCTTGTAATACTCAATTGTCGTTTTTTTCATGATAAAATTCTCCTTTTCATTTTATTGGTTATTCAAAATCTGTAACATCACGATTTGGTACTGGATGCGTTACAACATCTGCTAAAGTTCCCATATTTTTTAACACTTCATCCAACTTATTTAATGAATCTACAGAAGAGGTATTCTTTGCAAATTTGTCCACTAAAATCCCTAAAGAAGTGGCAATTTCCGATAATTTGGCTTTTTCAATTTTCCCCGGATCTGCTAGTGCTTTCAGATAATCGTCTATAATTCCCTGCGCCTGCTCTCGGCGATTATCCATATATTGAAGCATGTCTAAGGTGTTCTGTTCTTTTTTTTGCTCGGAAATTCTCGAAGTTTGCGGATCTGATTCTATGATAGACTTTACAGTCTTATCTGATATTCCATTCATTCTACCAGTAGCAGCATAATTCCCAAGCTCTGCATAATCAGCAATTACTTTCTTTCTTTGCGCATCCGTCAATCTCGCTGCCATCATCACCACCTCCCCATACCTCTATTGCTGACGCATTCAGGGCCTTCAACATGGCATCATCTATATCGGATTCTACCATCTCTTCTTTTTGTCTGCTCTCTAACTTGAGCAACTCTATTTCCAGTTTTCGGCCGTCAATATCCCGTTTTAGTATTTCTCTCCCAGCCCATATCCGGTCTGTTATTTTTGCACCTGTTTCTTTTCCGTCCATTACATCTGTGAAAAACTGGAGAACCTGGTCAGCTGATGCTATTCGTCTTTGTTCAGTTGGGGTTGTGCGATTTTTGATATATTCCAATATTTCAGGTTTTTTCAGGTTTTCATTACCTATTGAATATGCTGTCTTTTTAGAATATCCGGCTTTCTTTGCCGCCTCAGTCGCATTTCCACATCCTATGTAATATTCCGCAAATGCTTTCTGTCTGTCATTCATCCTGCCTTTGCCTCCCACGCAGACATCCCAACTCTCTTTTTATATCCAAGCCGGTTCTGGCAACAAAATCAATATTATCCCTGCCGCAGAATGCTATCAATTCATCCGTTTTCTTTTCGTCCTGATAGTCAAATGATGCTCCCGGGATTTCTAAATATTCCGGAGTAGCCCTAAAGAATACCGTTACACTACCATTTCCGGGAATCCTTTCCAACAGGCTAAGCAGTCCTTTCTCACGTGCAGCATAATCGTCAAAATTTTTAAACCATAAATGTGCTTCAATCCTCCATCTCGGCTCCTCCATGTCATTCCTCCATAAATCTTTCTTTTTCTACTTTAATTTTACTGTATTTCAAAAAATAAGTTGTACCAATTTTAAATGCTTTCAAGCCTTAGTACCGACAACAGGCAGGAGCCCATCACGGTCACTGCCTGCATTACCTTACTTCTTCTTTGAGCGAACCGCATATACTATCAAAGCAGTCATCTCCAATATGGCAACAATCAAAATTCCATCAACAAGGCCATGTAAATACATTCTGCACACCTCCCCTCGTCAGCTCCCTGATGTTATTTTCACGCCTAAATCTCTGAATATTCCATTATGCCGCCGGGTTCAGGTGTTGGCGCACCGTTCCCCGGCTCATAAAGAACTTTCTTAAAACAGCCACTGGATGATATTAAGAGCAATACTCACGATTGCTACTGCCATCCAGAAATTACGTTCCCTTTTGATTCTGCTGAGTATTTCTGTCACAAAATTTTCTTTGTGCTTTCCCATTATGTAATGCCTCCTTGTTATTTGTCCTACTTTGTAATATTCTTACAGAATCTTAAAATCTGATTTAAGATCCACAAGTTGTCGATTGAAGATAAAATTTCATTAATTTTCTTCACATAATCGTCTTTCATACCGCCGCACCGCCTTTCTCTCTGAATAATTCTAAAAGCGTCTTTGCTACGGTATAAACTTTTTTGATACTTTCCGTATCAAGCTGCTGCATTATCTTTGTGGTTCTCTCTATGTATTCCTCTTTGCTCATGCTTTGCCCTCGCTTTCTCTCAAATACTCTCGGAGTGAAACATAGATCCGATGAAGAAACTTCTCATTGTCGATTTTCCATAAGAGCTTAATAATTTTTGTCTTGCAACTCATAATTTTCTTTCCTTTCTCCGGAAAACCGTGTTATCATGTAATTGTGAGTTGTACGGCTTTCCGGCTGTGCTTGCCCTGTTGGTACTGGTAATACCAATGGGGCACTTTAGTTTGTGCTGACATTGCCTGTAATGCACAAGAAATGATTGTTTCCGTTTACTGCTGTGCATCCGTCTAAATTTCTCTCCAGGCTTTCCAACGCCACGGAAATTTCTGACAGATTGCTGTTGATGTCTTCCACGGCTTTTACTAACCGGGTTAATAATTCTTCGTTCATTTGTTCTCCTTTCTTGTGGTAATACATTCCACTCATTCCACCATTCCATAAATCACCTTCAATCTCTTATAAAATAAGGCTTTTTAAAGTGGAATGAAAATTATTAGTCATTCCACTTTTTATATACCTAATTCCACTTGTGTGGAATAAATGGAATCTGTTGAATAAGTGGAGTTAGTGGAATTAGTGGAATTAAAAAAATATAAATTCTTTTTGTTAGTAGGCTTCATATTATAATTAATCTTGTCTACGGCCCATAAAAGCCCCTCATGCTTGTTGATAAAACTTCCTACCTTACGCACATCATCATATATCTGATTCCCGCAATATTTGCTGGCATCCACAATATCACTAGCCGAGCCTTCCCAATGACCGCCGTTCTGTTTTACCAGCTTTCTGATAGTTTCTATAACTGGACTTTGCTCATATTCTTCCAGCAAGCGTTGGCTCTCAATTTCTTCCTCCGTTCCAACGTATTCCCACCGGAATGTATTTTTATTAAAACGGATCTTTAACTTCTGTGATTCCATGTCACGGCCTGTTATATGTAATGTAGCTTCCTCAGAATAACGCTCCTCCTTGGTAATTACCCAGGCACAGTCCAAGGCTCCCATAACTCCAACAGAGCCGGACAACTCATTAAATACATCAGTGGGATCTTTCATCTTCCGAGTATGATGTATTAGCATCAAACCAATATTATACTTGTCCGCTATTTGCTTTAAAGTCTTGAAATCGTCATAGTCCCTGTCGTATCCGGTCTGATTTCGCTTTGCTGCTTGACGAACCATTTGGAATACGTCAACGATTATCAGCTTTATTTCTGGATGCTCCTTAAGTTGATATTCAATCTGGGTTTCAAACCCCTCCCCGATTCTCCCAATGTCATCCGTCCCTGTTATGACGTATAGGTTATCTGGATAAGGATTTCCTTTAAGAATCTGCTCTAACCGATTTTTAGGCCTGCGCTTTGTACTCTCAAGGTCAAGATATAAACATGCATGCCTTGTACAATTAAAATTTAGAAATTTCCACCCGTTACATATAGCGATACATAACCATAGAGCCATATAGCTTTTGAAATATTTACTCGGAGCGCCCAGCATGGACAATCCGATAGGAAGAATTTTCTCCACCAGCCATTCAATAGGGGGAATATCCATCTTTTCAAGCTCTGCTGCTGTTACTGCCCTTATAGGCTTAAATTCCTTCAACAGTCTTGATGAGCCACCGTCACAAACCGCTTTTCCAGAAGTGCACCCAGACTGCTTTTTCAATTCAGCGTCTGCAATAAGCTCAACAGCTCTTTGTCGCTCCTCTGGTGTAAGTCCTGTATTATTTCCTGTCTCCGTCTTCCATCACCTTCTTTCTGTCTTTTCTCCCATTGTTTTTCACATTCTCGCCGGTACCAGTCTGCCACAGGTTTCATCGCAGCATCATAAGCCGCCTCATATTCCCCAACCCAGGAATCATAATATTCCCTGGCTCTCGTACAGCCTGCGGCCTCTAAAGCAGTGATTGCCTGCTCCGCAAACTCTGGTTCCGTGATGGAGTAACCATAGATCTTTCGAAGAAAGCCCTTGGTCAGATGCATGTCTGGGTTAATGCTGGCAAGGAGCTCATTCTTACTCAGTAACACGGATGCCATAGAAGCGTTCCTCGAAATACGCCCGGGAAATTTTCCCCCTCACAACGTAAAAACCTTTCTCCTGGAGTTCTTGATTCAACTGCCGAATCATAGTATATGCAAGGCTTAAAGAAGAGCCTGTAATATCCGCAACCTCTTGGGCCGTCAAAAACTGCTTCGTCACTTATTACCCCTCCCGACATATTTCCCATACTTTTCCATAACGGAATTCGAAGTACCGCTTTTGTACAGCTTCCTGATATCCGCTATGGTCTCTTCTTCAAGCAACCTTAGCCATTCAATTAAATCCGCCCGGCCATTGGCAAAGTTACAACACTGACCTCCGGCATACTCAATTCGATACCTCATAGGCTCCCCCCTTAACTAATATGTTTTACATATTCTTGGGATACTACTAGCGGAGCCGTCTCTGTCGGGTCATAGATAATATCCACACCAAGCGTTACGTTATCTACCTGCCGTTCCAGCTCAATGCTCATTCCGCTTCCCTCTGCATTGATTCCTATGAGAACCTTAGTCACCTCACGGCCCTCCAGTAATCTTTCACTTATTTCTTCATAATCCCGAAACACCTTTGACATTATTCTTTTCCTCCTTAATTTTCAGTGTTTTTATTAAAATTCTGATATTATGCCTCTTAACATATCGCTCCTTTATGATATAATCTCCTTATCAAATGCAAAGGAGAACTTATGAGCAACCTAACATATAAAGATTTATTACTTTCTTTCCATGAACATTTAATACTCATTAAAGTTAGATTTTTTGGAATAAGTGATAAGTATATTTTTGATGATAAATATAAATTTCTCAAAAAATATAGCTTAATCAAACCATCCCTAAAAAAATCTCATAAATATTGCATCACTGATAATGGAAAAATGTACATAAGGTATCGCCGTCACTCATTCTGGAAGTTCGCAATTCCTGTCATTATCTCCATAATTGCATTATTTGGTGGATATGATGTATACACCAATCCATTATTGAAGGAACTGTTAGAAGCAATAGCGTTAATAGTGAAAAATGTAATGGAAACTCTGGGTATCGGTCTATAAACGGTACTCCCATAAACCATCCATACTTTTTCATTTCATTGTGAAGCTGACGCAACTCTTTTGGACTCATGCTTTCTCCATTTTCATTCAATATCCTTTCAAGTTCATAGTAATGGCTATCAAGCTCTCTTTTCGTTTTTCTCACCTCATTTTGAATTCTTATCACTTCTTTTAATCTTCTAAAATTTCAGTTACATCACACTCAAGAACGTCTGCCAGCCTCCCGGCTGAAACAACAGATACTTCCCTCTGGTTGAGAATGACATTCATCCTTGCCCGACTCACGCCGTAGGCTGCTGCCAAATCTGCCACGCTCATTTTCTTTCTTGCCCGGCAGATATCAACCTTGCCTCTACTGATTCTCATTTGTTCATCTCCTTTCCAACACCAAACCGGTGTTTTTAATATTGTAATTTTAACACCTTTATGCTATAATGTCAATATGCTATTGAAAAGAATACACCGTTCTGCTATTATCATTTGCAAAGGAGGGATTTACTATGTCTCACTTCGCAAACGGTTTAAAGCAACTAAGAACCGAACGCGGGCTAACTCAATCCGCACTTGCAAAAGAACTTCATGTAACGCAAAATGCTATTTTTAACTGGGAGAATGGAAAAAGAGAACCAAATTTAGATATGATTCGAAAAATAGCTGAATTCTTTAATACATCATTAGTTTATCTTTTAGATGGAAAAGAAGAATTTAAGGATACACCTAAATTTATTGCTTATGATGAAAATGGCAATGAGGTAAAAGACAAACCTATCAAATTTACAGATGCCAGCACATCCATTCGAGAAGGGCAGGAACGAGAAAAAGCTTATAATTTATTTAATTCTATATTTGATGAAGAGACGCTTAGCCAAAAACGAGAGGAAATCGCCATACAGCTTGGAGAAATTTTGACTTCATATAGTAGTTTAAATGAAATTGGAAGAAAAGCAGCCGTTGAGAGCATCAAAGGATTATGCTATTCCAATGCTATGACTGAATCACGTCTTGACACTATCTATTTTAACCGAATAAGAAACAAAATTGAAAACGGAGAAAGTTTAACACCAGATGAACTTGAATGGAAATATGCTTATTTAGAAAAATCGTTGAAAACAATAGGTGATGACTTTGGTATCTTTTATTCTATGCTGAATAGAGAAGGACAAGAACAGGCTTATATGCAAATAGACCAGGCACTGGAGAAAATAATAGCGCTCACCAAGATACCCGAATATCAAAAGATGCCAGACGCCCCACCTCAAGCTACCACCCCAACGAATAGCAAATAACCCTTCTATCTGCCCTATACAGGCATTTAATGCATCCCATTGACAAATACCATAAGTAACCATTCTACCCGTATATCAGCGACTGTACAATCCGCAGGGGCCTGTACCATGAAAATATAATATGCTTACCAAGGGAGCCAATGGGGCGATTATGTCAGCTACCGGACATTTACGGAAGGGAGCTGGTGCCAATGATTACATATCCTGAACTAATTCAGTTTGTGATTATGCTTTGCGCAGTAATAACTCTTGTTATTTATGCCACACGCAAAAAATAGCGCCCTCGTCCTGGTAAGATAAGGCGCTACTTTTTGCACTGAAACTTGCCGGCGGCTAGGTGTACTCTAGCCATTAGCTCTCTTGTTAAACATATTATATGCCATGTACCCGGATTTTTCAACCATAATTTAAAAACTTGCAATACCATAGTTTTGGACACTTTATCAAAATTTCCCACATCTATTGACTTGGTTCCGGTTTTCTGTATATAATCCATGTAACAGAAGCCCCCGCACCTCTCAACGATGTGTCCCAGGGGGCACATTTTAAAAGAAATAGGTGACGCATTTTGAAGAATCCACATAATAAGTATGAAAATGAACGATGTTTAATATTTGATGAATCTGGTAATCTTGGAAATTCCGGAAGGTATTTTGTAATTGCATGTATTGATACCAAAAACTATAAGTCATTACATAATGTTATGAAAAACAAGCTCCGTATTGCCAAAAAGCAGTTCCCGGAACTGGCACTTTTACATTCTAACGAAATAAAGGCAAAAGAAGCTTATCCCTGCATCAAATACCATATCCTTGAAACTATTGCTAAAAAGGAATTAAGCATCTCATATATCGTGGCAGATCTTAAGCATGTAAAGCCTGCATTATTGAAAGAAAAAAATATTTTTTATAATTACTTGATGAGATTACTGATTGACCGCTTAGTCTCACAGAAAGATAACGGAAATACAATAAATATTATCTGTGATAACCATACAAATAAGGTTGGCTCTGTTAATTCATTTGAAGAATATATTAAGCTTCACTTGATATACGAAAAAAACTACGATATACAATTAAATGTTGAATATATGGATTCTGATGATAGGCACGCCTATCCTGTACAAGCAGCGGATTATGTTGCAAATGCTCTTTATGGTTATTTTGAATATACGGACGGGCTCTATTATAGCCAATTCAAATCATGTATCGATAAAAAACTAAAATTTCCGAGTAAAACTTTTTCTACATAAAGCCTTGATTTTTTTGCACCTACATGGTATTATTATTGAACAAACAACATATAATGAAGTTGGATGGGTGCGTAAGCCTATACTAGTGTGCGAATATTTTAAGCATAAGTTGCCTATGTGGTAACCACTATTATAGCCGCACCCATTTCCTTTTATATTTACAAAAATCAAAAACCGCCCCAGCACGCCAATACCGGGACGGTTCCAGATACTATACATTGGACTGTATAATATCCACCTCACAGCGATATTATACCACAGTCCTCTGTAAAATGCACGAATTTTATAAGAAAGGACTGATTTTTATGCCAGTTTACAAGGATGAAAGCAACAATGGGACCTGGTACGTGAAATGTGTTTACGAAGATTACACCGGAACCAAGCACCAGAAAAAGAAGCGTGGCTTTAAGCTTCAGAGAGAAGCCAAGGAATGGGAAATGAACTTCCTACTTAAGCAAGGAGCCCAACCCTCTATGCCGTTTTCTGCTTTGGTGGATCTCTATCTGGAGGATAAAAGGGAACACAGCAAGCAGATTACTTATGAAACGAAAAAGAACCGTCTCGAAAAATGGATTTTGCCATACTTCGGGAAAAAGCCCTCTGACTCCATTTCAGCTACGGATGTCCGAAAATGGCAAGCGGAGCTAAAAAACTCCTTAAATGCAAATGGTGCCCCTTTATCCCCAGGATACATGCAAAACCTGGTCACAGAGCTTTCCAGTGTATTTAACTTTGCCGTAAAGTTCTACGGACTATCCGTGAATCCCTGCCGAATTGCCGGAAACACCGTAGGGAAGAAACAGAAAAGCCTTTCGTTCTGGACAAAGAGCGAATTTGACCGGTTTATAGAGACCTTTGACCATGCCGATCCTTATTATACGGCCTTTCTGGTTCTATATTATTGCGGCATCCGTATAGGAGAACTGGAAGCCCTCACAGCAGGTGATATTGACGCAGGTAGTGCTACGCTTACCATAAACAAAACATACCATTTAATCAATGGGGAAAGTGTTGTCACTCCGCCTAAGACAGCCAAGGCCAATAGAACTATTATAATGCCGCCTTTTCTAGTCAGCCGGATAAACACACACCTGACCCATTTATACCGCCCCGATAGCTCTACAAGGCTGTTTACGGCCTCTCATTCCTCTTATGCCAGACAGCTAGAGGAGCACACAAAAGCGGCCGGAATCAAGCGTATACGGCTCCATGACCTAAGACATTCTCACGCCTCACTACTCATAGAGCTTGGCTTCTCTGCACTTCTGGTTTCGGAACGGCTCGGCCATGAAAACGTATCAACCACCCTGGATATCTATTCCCACCTCTTCCCCTCTAAGCAGTCCGAGGTAGCCGAACGCCTGGAACTAATCTGTGCTGAAAACGACTATTAATCGGGACACAATCGGGACACAAAAAATAGGCAGAATAAAAACGCACTGCAAAAACAGCCTATATTTTTCATAAAATACATAGAAAACAGCCAAAATTTCCAGTGAAAATTGCGTATGCGATTCCCGTTATCTGCTGTCAACCTTGATTTTACAAGGAAAACGGGCTGTCTCCTATCCAAAGGAAGCAGCCCTGTTTTTATTTTTGATACCACTTTTTCTTTCACCACATCATAATGGCCGCGCTCTTGTCTGCCGGATTACTGACGTTTATACCATACTTATTTTTCAAAACAATATTTTCTGGCATTTTATACAAAATACAGACAAAATCCCCAAAACGAATGTGTTCTGGGGATTGAAATCCATAATTGATATTCCGTCTGCTTAACGCTTGCTGAACTGCGGAGCGCGACGAGCCGCCTTGAGGCCGTACTTCTTACGCTCTTTCATTCTCGGATCACGTGTCAGGTATCCTGCCTTCTTCAGAATCGGACGGTACTCCGGATCTGCCTGAAGCAGCGCTCTTGCAATACCATGACGGATGGCTCCTGCCTGTCCTGTGTATCCGCCGCCGTGTACATTCACCAGCACATCGAACTTGTCGGTGGTTTCGGTTGCTGTCAGAGGCTGACGAACGATAACCTTCAAAGTCTCCAGACCAAGGTACTCATCAATGCTTCTCTTGTTGATGGTAATATTTCCGGTACCAGGTACTAAGTATACTCTGGCGATTGATTTTTTTCTTCTGCCTGTTCCGTAAAATCTTGAATTAGCCACTGTAGATTTCCTCCTTCCGCTTTCTCACTTAAAATGTTAATACTTCCGGCTTCTGAGCCTGATGATTGTGCTCCGGGCCGGCGTATACATGAAGCTTGGTGTACATCTGTCTTCCCAGTGGTCCCTTCGGAAGCATGCCCTTTACAGCAAGCTCTACGACCTTTGCCGGTTTCTTTGCCATCATCTCGCGCAAGGTGGTTTCCTTCATACCTCCTACGTACTCGGAATGATGATAGTAAATCTTCTGATCCAGCTTTCTGCCGGTTACTTTTACCTTATCTGCATTTACGATGATTACATAATCACCTGTATCAATGTGAGGTGTAAAAATCGGCTTGTTCTTGCCTCTCAAAACCTTAGCCACCTCAGAAGCTAAGCGTCCTAATGTATATCCTGAAGCATCAACCACATACCATTTTCTCTCAATTGTTGCCGGACTGGCCATGAAACTCTTCATTGGTTCTCCTCCTGAAAATATATTCAACATTCTATGAAAAAATGCCTTTACCGGGGCTTGGATCCGGCATTTTTGCACTTCGTCGCACCAAAATATTATAGTACACTCATCCTTGTGTGTCAACCTGTTTTTTAGTGTTTTTGAGGAAATATTGAACCCGTCACCTGAAAAGCAGAGTAGAAATTTCCTCATACTCCATCCCCAGCAGTGTCAGTCCCTTTGCCGGAGCCGTAGGTCCTGCGGCCTGCCGGTCAAGGGCTTCCAGTATGGCCGGAATCTCTTCCGGTTCCATAAGCCCGCCTCCTATCCGTATCAGCGTCCCCGCAATAATCCTCACCATATTATAGAGGAAACCGTTTCCTGACACCTGAATACGGAACAAGTCTCCTATCTGTTTCACATCCAGATGATAAATGGTTCTGACAGTCGTCTCCGCCTGAGTATGAATACTGCAAAAGCTCTTAAAATCATGCTCCCCTAAAAAATACGGACAGGCCGCCCGCATCCGCTTTCCATCAAGAGACCGCCGGTAAAAATACGTATTCAGCCGCTCACCGGGCAGTTCAAAATCCCGGTTAAGAATCCGGTATTCATAATATTTGGTACAGGCACGTTTTCTCGGATGAAAATCAGCCGCCACCTCCAAAGACCGCTGAATCCGGATATCTTCCGGAAGGCGGCTGTTGAGAGCATAAGAGATCTTCTCCCCCGGCATACGGGTGTTTGTATCAAACACCGCCACATTTCCCAGGGCGTGAACACCGGAATCCGTGCGGCTGGCTCCAATCACCTGAAGCTCCTCCTGAAAAAAAGCGGAAAGCTCCCTGTTTAATACACCCTCAATGGTTTCTCCGTTCTTCTGTTCCTGCCATCCGCAGTAATTCGTTCCATCATAGGCAACTGCCAGAAAAATACGCTTCATAAAACAATTCTCAACGCAATGATAACTGCCAGAAAAAGGACCGTTACCCCATAAGCAGCATAATCCCTTTTGGCATATACAAGAGGCTTCATTTTTGTCCGTCCTTCACCGCCGCGGTAGCACCTGGCTTCCATAGCCATAGCCAGATCGTTGGCCCTGCGGAATGCCGAAATAAAGAGCGGTACGAGAAGCGGTACGAGATTTTTCGCCTTCTGAATAAGATTGCCGTTTTCAAAATCAGCTCCTCTGGCAATCTGAGCCTTCATAATCTTGTCCGTTTCCTCCAGCAAAATAGGAATAAACCGCAGAGCTATGGACATCATCATTGCCACCTCATGGACGGGAACGCGCAGCTTTTTCAAAGGACCCATCAGCCGCTCCAGACCGTCCGTCAAATCATTGGGCGTGGTAGTAAGCGTCATAACCGATGAACCTACAATCAAATAAATCAGCCGGATTGCCATAAAAACGGCCGTCCGCAATCCCGTATCCGTAATCTTAAGCTTCCACACCTGTACCAATATCCGCTCCCCGGGCGTCAAAAACAAATTAAAAATCACGGTAATCATTAAAATCATCACAATAGCCTTAAGCCCCCGCACCATAAAGGAAAACGGCACCTTAGACAGCTTAATCACCATTGCAAGAAACACGGTCGCCGCCAGATAACCCGGCCACCCCTTAGCCACAAACAGAGCCGTAATAAAGATCAGCGTTGCCGTAAGCTTCACCCTGGGATCTAATTTATGAAGAATGGAATCTGCCGGGTAATACTGTCCCAGCGTAATGTCTCGAATCATGATCTGTCTCCTAATATGTTCAGCAAATATCCGACATACTCTTCCTTAAAAGCAGTCTGCCCCGCATACGGGATCAACAATCCAGCTTCTGTTCCTCAAGAGCCGCCAGAATCGAATCCCGGGCCTCCTCTATGGTCGTCGCGTTCTCATCCACCGAAAGCCCCTTTTCCTTCAGAGCATGCATAATATAAGTTACCTGAGGCGCAGCCAAACCGACCTTCTCCAGCTCCTTATAATGGCGGAACACCTCTTGGGGCGCATTATCAAACAGAACCTCTCCGTGATTCATCACAACGATCCGTTTCACGTACCTGGCCACATCCTCCATGCTGTGAGATACCAGTACAATGCTAATCCCTCTCTCCTTATGGAGCAGGCTTATCTGATCCAAAATCTCATCTCTGCCCCTGGGATCCAGCCCCGCCGTCGGCTCATCCAGAACCAAAATCTCCGGTTCCATGGCCAGTACGCCGGCAATGGCCGCCCTGCGCTTCTGACCGCCGGAAAGCTCGAAGGGTGACTGATGGTAGAATTCTTCCCCCAGCCCCACCATTGCAAGTGCCGCTCTGGCTTTTTCCTCCGCCTCTTCCTTCGTAAGTCCTTGATTTCTGGGACCAAAGCACACATCGCTTAATACGTCCACCTCAAAAAGCTGATGCTCGGGATACTGGAACACAAGCCCCACCTTACTTCGCAGGCGGCGCATATCATAACCGACCCCATAGATATCCTCTCCATGAAACAGAATGCGGCCCTCCGTGGCCTTCACAAGTCCGTTCAAATGCTGCACCAATGTGGATTTTCCGGATCCCGTATGGCCGATCAGGCCCACAAATTCCCCGCTCTTAAGCTCCAGACAGATATCCTTCAGGGCGTGAATCTCATAAGCGGTTCCCGGGCTGTATATATAATTTACATGCTCTAGCTTTAATGACATAATGCCTCCACCAATTCTTCCCTTGTCAGAATTCCGTCAGGCAGATTGACACCCGCCTTTTTAAGCTCCCAGGCCAGCAAGGTCGCCTGAGGCACATCCAGACGGTAGGATCTGAGTTTTTCCACCTGAGAAAAGATTTCCCTGGGCGTTCCTTCCATAACCACCCGACCCCGATCCATTACAACTACCTTATCTGCATAAATAACCTCTTCCATATAATGTGTAATGAGAATCACCGTAATTTCTTCCACCTGATTCAGAGCACGCACGGCACGTATGACCTCCCTGCGCCCGTTGGGGTCCAGCATAGCCGTGGGTTCGTCCAGGACAATGCACTTGGGATGCATGGCCACCACTCCTGCAATGGCCACCCTCTGCTTCTGACCGCCGGAAAGCTTGTTGGGTGAATGATGACGGTACTTAAGCATATTGACCGCTTTTAAGCTCTCATCCACCCGCCCCCATATTTCCTTTGTAGGGACACCCATATTCTCCGGACCAAAACCCACATCCTCCTCCACAATGGTTCCGATGATCTGATTGTCCGGATTCTGGAATACCATTCCCGCACTCTGGCGGATCTCCCAAAGCTTATCCTCATCCCCAGTGTCATTGCCATCCACCCACATCGTACCGCCTGTGGGCGTTAAAATAGCATTCATATGCTTGGCCAAGGTGGATTTTCCGGAGCCGTTATGTCCCAGAATTGCTACAAAATCGCCCTTCTCCACCTGAAAGGATACCTCATCCACCGCACGGATCGCATCGGTCTCCCGGCCCTCTTCATCATATTTTTTATATTCATATACCAGGCTCTGAGCCTGAACCATCTCTTTTCCCATGGTTCTCAATACCTCTTCTGCTGTTAAACGCTGCTGTTTATTGTATAATAACTCTTTGTGTTTTGCAAGCAGACAATTGTTTTAATCATACAAAAACGCGGCCATATGGTCCGAATATCATATTCCAACCCTACAACCGCACTTTTTTCACTGACTGGTTATCATGCATCTTTTATTTCATGATTGTGAACCGAAGCCTGCCGCTCCAGGGATTCAGCCTTTTCTTCCATTGCCTGAAACAGCTCTTTTTTTATGTGATTATAATAAAGATCCTTCAAAAGTCCCTTTTTTTTACGAATTCTTCTGTTCACCTGCTCCCCTCCTTTCTTATTTGTCATCATTTGATTGCAATCCGTGTCTTCATTGTATCACATTCGCAACGTATATTCTACTTTTTTCATCGGCTTCTAACTCTTTTAAATACGTCGTATAATATACTAGAATGGAACGTATAATAATTGTAATGGAGCTATTTTTCATGTACGAAGAAAATTTTTGTATTAGACGAATCAAAGAACTTATGGAAAAGAATCATTTCAACACATACCGCCTTGCCAGCAAAGCCGGTATCTCTCTTTCCACACTGACATCTATGTTTGACAAAAATACGGATCCCCGGGTGCAGACTCTTGAAAAAATCTGCTCTGCCTGCGGCATTTCCGTTTCTCAGTTTTTCGAACGCTCCTCCCGGGACCTGACCGGAGATCAGGAATATCTGCTGAACGCTTACGACCTTCTGTCCCCCTCAGCAAAGGAACATCTGATATCCTATCTCAATTATCTGTCCCAAAATGTCCAGGAGCTGCCGGAACTCAAATAAGAAAAAGCACCACTTTGTGATAAGATCAGGGTTGTAAAAATCTATTACAAAGTGTGGTACTTTTTCTCCCATCTGTGGTATACTTATATGGAAGTTCAATTTCGGGAGAACCCTTTATGAACCGACATGCATACCTTATTATGGCCCATCATCAGTTCGATTTTTTAAAAGAGCTTCTTTCGGCTCTGGACGATGAAGCCAACGACATCTACCTCCACTTGGATCAAAAGGCAGGAAACCTGGATTTTTCAGCCTTTTCTTGTGTTGTTCAAAAATCAGGTCTGTATTTTACAAAGCGCTTCCGTGTTCACTGGGGCGGCTACAGCCAGACGGCCTGCGAGCTGGCTTTATTAAAGGCGGCCATTCCCGGCCGTTATGCCTATTATCATCTTCTCTCCGGTTCTGATTTTCCCTTAAAAAGCCAGGAGGAAATCCATAGCTTTTTTGATACCCATGCCGGATGGGAATTTCTCAGCTTTGATTCCGAAGAGTTTTCCCCAAAGCTTCGGGAACGCATTTCCCTATATCATTTATTTCGGGAAAGCTCCTGTCCTCTGGCTGAGCCTGTGGATATGATTCTCTCCAGGCTTCAAAGGCTCTTCCATGTGGATCGGTTGAAAAAGGAGGCTGTTTCTTTGCAGAAAGGGGCTAACTGGTTCAGCATTACCCATTCATTCGCAGAATATGTTCTAAGCCGGGAAGCTTGGATAGAAAAGCATTTCCGTCATTCGGTCTGTGCGGACGAGCTGCTTTTACAGACATTGGCTGTGAATTCCTCTTTTATGGAACGCGTCTTCGATCCCTTTGGCCAAAAACACTCTCTGGGGAACCTCCGCTATGTGGACTGGGAACGGGGAAGCCGCAACAGTCCTTATACCTTCCAAAAGGAAGATGCCGCTTTTCTTAAGTCCCTGCCGCATCTGTTTGCCCGAAAGTTCAATGAAAATATTTTCTCCTAAACCGGAAAACAATGTGTCGGAAGTTCTGCTGACGCCTTCCATCTTTCTTATTATAGATGGTTACACTCCAAAACGCAAGACTGCCGGCAGCAGACAAAAAGGACAAATTATCGACCCCATAATACCAGATTCGCCCTGGTAAACCATATAAAAATGGTCACAGCTCCATGATTCGGACCATGACCATTTTTTCAAAACGCTTTAACTGTTATCACCGATAATTCTCCATACACTTCACACAGCTTCCATTGCGACTGCAATGAAAGTCGTCCACAATATCATCCACACGCGTACAGGTGCTTTTGAGAAACCGCACGGTATGTACCACCTTGGAGGAATCTGTCGGACAAATCGTCTCAAACCTTTGGGTATAAGCGCGCTCCTCCTCCAGTTCCTGACCTTCTTTGCTTTCCTTCCAGCGATATTTCCGGGATTCCTTCAAGCGCTGATTAAAATCTGAAATCTCTCGTTCCATGCTCAATCTCCTTTAGATTTTGCTTTGTCCTCTCGCGAATTCTGTCACTTGTGATCCTTTTCATCTCCCTGGCTATGAGCGCTTCCCCTTTTTTCCGCGTATCCTCCGAAGCATAATCCATCAGATATTCCTTCAGGGTCATCAGGGCATTGGGCTGACAGCAGTTGGCAATCTGACCTGACTTCACCAGTTTCATAAACCGGTCCCCCGTGCGCCCCTCCCGATAGCAGGCCGTACAGAAGCTTGGAATCATTCCCAATTCCAGCAGCCAGTTTACCACCTGATCCAGTGTCCTGGTATCGCTCACGTCAAACTGAGCAGAATTCTCATCCTCCGGCTCCTCCTCCGCGTAACCTCCCACACTGGTCCGGGAGCCGCCGCTTATCTGTGATACTCCAAGCTCCAGCACCTTTTCCCGGGTGGCCTTTGATTCCCTGGTGGATATAATCATTCCCGTATAGGGAACGGCAATGCGTATTACCGCCACAATCCGGGCAAACAGCTCATCGGAAACGGCATCCTCAAAGGCGGAGGCATTAATATCGTCCGCATTGCGGATCCGGGGCACGCTGATCGTGTGAGGCCCTACTCCAAAGACCGACTCCAGATGCTCTGCATGCATCAAAAGCCCCGTAAAATCATACCGATAATGGTTGAGACCGAAGAGCACGCCAATCCCCACATCGTCAATGCCGCCCTCCATGGCCCGATCCATAGCCTCCGTGTGCCACGCATAATCATGCTTTGGTCCTGCAGGATGAAGCTTTTCATAATTTTCCTTATGGTAGGTTTCCTGGAACAGAATATAGGTTCCGATTCCCGCCTCCTTAAGCCTTTGGTAATTCTCCACCGTAGTAGCCGCAATATTGACATTGACCCGGCGGATAGCCCCGTTTTTATGGTGAATTTCATAGATCGTCCGTATGCTGTCCAGCACATATTCAATGGGATTGTTCACTGGATCCTCTCCCGTCTCCAGGGCCAGACGCTTGTGTCCCATATCCTGAAGGGCGATGACCTCCCGGCGGATCTCCTCCTGGGTCAGCTTCTTCCGGGCAATGTGCCTGTTTTTTAAATGATAAGGACAATATATACAGCCGTTTACGCAGTAATTGGACAGATACAGGGGCGCAAACATAACAATCCTGTTTCCATAGAATTTCCGCTTGATTTCACGGGCCAGCTGAAACATCCTGTCTGCCAGATCCGGCTCCTCACATTCCAGAAGCACCAGCGCTTCCCGGTGAGAGAGGCCCTTTAAGTCCTCCGCTTTCTCAAGAAGCCCTTCTATCAGCTTCCGGTTATTTTTATTTTCCTGTGCATACTGAATTGAGGCCAGAATTTCCTCATGATTGATAAATTCTTCTGCCTGCCGGGAGGCCGGGTTATACATAATTTCTTCCTTCTTTCTACAAAGCGCAATTACAAACAAATGTTCTAACATATTATACTAAGGATATACCTTACCGGACAAGGAGCCGTAAAGCGGGGGCGGCTTCCGTGAGGGCGCGTAACCTCTCCACAGCCGTCAGCTCCCCTCTATGGGTTCCTTTGATAAATCAGATTCAGACCCTTCAAAAGAAGGGCATCATCCATATGAATCTCCTCCCTGCAATGGGGTATGATGTGCTTCGCCATGCCGCCGGTGGCAACCACATGAAGCTCCGTACCCAGCTCTTCCCGAATCCGTCCAATCATCCCGTCCGCGCAGCAGGCATTGCCGTAGAGCACGCCGCTTTTCATGCAATCGACGGTGTTGCTGCCAATCAGCTTTTTGGGAGGATCCAGGCTGATCTTGGGAAGCTGGGAGGTACGGTTTGTCAGCGAATCCAGAGCAACGCCCACGCCCGGCAGAATCATTCCGCCGATAACCTGACGCTTTTCATTGACAACCGTAAAGGTAGTGGCCGTTCCCATATCAATAATCACCAGAGGACAGCCGTATTCCTCAATGCCGGCCACCGCTCCCACTACCAGATCCGGACCTAACTGGGCCGGATTGTCAATACGGATATCCAGACCTGTTTTCACGCCGGGACCCACTACAAGCAGCTCCTTTCCTATCACCTTGGCCGCTGCGTTCCGTATGGTTCCCGTCACCGGAGGTACTGCGGAGGAAATAATTCCTCCTTTCAGCTCCCTGCGGTTTACCCCATATATTTCCAGTACGTTTTTTACACTGATGGCATATTCCAGCTCCGATTTCTTCACATCCGTGTACAGACGTTCCACAAAAAGAATCCGGTTATCACGAATACAGCCGATTACAATGTTGGTATTTCCGATATCAATTGCAAGAATCATAAATGACAGCTCCTATCCCGGTTCCGCAATCTCCCGCAGCACCTTACTTTTCTTCTTTATTATGCACATACCGATAGCCCTCCCCCTCCTGCTCTATGGAAGAAAGCTCCTCATAAACCGCAGTATCCGTGGCCAGCTTCTTTTTGCGCAGCATCCAATTGGAATATTTCTTGATGAGATCGTAAATCACCGCAAAGGTGGGTACTCCGATGACCATTCCCACAAAGCCCATCAGCCCTCCGAAAAGCAGGATGGAGAACAGCACCCAGAAGCTTGACAGCCCCGTAGAGTCACCCAGAATCTTCGGTCCTAAAAAGTTCCCGTCAAACTGCTGCAGCACCAGTATAAGAATCAGAAAATATACGCATTTGATGGGACTGTCCGTAAGAATAATCAGCGCGCTGGGAATGGCCCCGATAAAGGGACCGAAAAACGGTATGATATTCGTCACCCCCACAATCACGCTGATCAGCATGCTATAGGGCATATTTAAAAAGTTCATAATAATAAAGCACAAGATTCCTATAATCAGGGAATCCAGAAGCTTACCGTCAATAAAACCGCCGAACACCCGGTTGATATAATTAATCTCATCCAGAATTCCATTTGCCACAGGAACCTTGACAAAGCTGTAAATCAGCTTTTTTCCCTGTGCCGCAAACTTCTTGCGGTTTCCCATCAGATAGGCGGCCGCAAAGACACCGATCACAATATTTTTCACCGCAACCAAGGCGCTTATCAGTCCCGCGGACACACCGCTTACAATCACCTGCATATTGGGCAGAAGCTTTGTGTTCAGCCAAATCTGCATGTTCTGATAAGCCGTATTGATAAACTGCTCCGCATAATTGGCCAGAACCTCATCATCCGCCAGCTTCTGCTGAATCCAGTCGCTCCATTTTACCACATTTCCGGGCAATACCTCCACAATCCCCCGCACGCTGACAAATACCTGGGGCAGTACCATGGCAAGAAGGAGATAGACAATGAAAAATCCAAACAAAAGGCTGAGACCGATTCCCATAGCCGCAGAAACCCGCGCCGCCTTCTGCTCCTTTACCCTGAGCCTGCCTGTCAGATGTCTGTACAGCCGAACCTCCACAAAGTTGCATACCGGGGTGAGAAGATAGGCAATCACCGCCCCGTAAATAAAGGGCATAAGAATATTTTCCAGTGTCCTTATCCCGTCCATTACCTGCTGAAACCGGAACAGGGTAAAGAAAAACACAATACATAATATAATGCCTAACGCCCCGGCCAGGCTGATAAACAGATATTTCCGAAATGAATCATCCTTCATGCTCCGCTTCCCCCTTGTTGTAAACGTCAAAGCCTGCCATAGCCTTGGAAATCACATAGCGGCTTCCGCCCCGTTCCTTTACATCCTCTATCATCATCACCATCAAAAGAGGCTTATCCGTATCTGCTCCGCTGATTCCCACAAACCATCCAAGCTCCGTACCGTTTGTATCCTCCTTGGAGTCCTTAATCTCCGCAGTCCCCGTCTTGCCTGCCAGCCGGTAATCGGCGCGGTAAGCCTCATGAGCTGTCCCTTCCGGATGCTCCACCACCTGATAAAGACCGTCCAGAACCCTCCCGGCCGCCTCCGGCGTAAAGACATTTTCCTTCCAGAATCCGCCTTCCTCTCCGTTTCTCAAATAAGGCTTCACCATATTCCCCTCATTGACAAAGGCAGAATAGATGGAGGCCAGATGAAGGGGATTCACAAGAATCTTTCCCTGTCCGTAAGCACTGTCAGCAAGCTCCGTCTCCGAACCCAGCTTACCCTCGCTGCCGTAAGCGGATGCTTTCAGGGCAAAAGCAAACTCCAGCTCTTCCCCGAAGCCCAGACTGTCAAGCCCCCTGGAAAATGCTTCCTCTCCCATATTCACCGCCGCCTTGGCAAAATAAATATTATCGGAATGAATCAGGGCATTTTCCAAATTCTTCACCGGATAGTCCGCCAGGGTTGTAACCTCATAGCTGCCCCAGCTTTCATCCTTCTGCCAGCTTAAGCCCTCATTTTTCATATCCTCGTCGGGATTCAGACTGCCGTTTGTCAGTCCTAAGGCCGCCGTAACCGGCTTAAACACGGAACCCGGCACCCAGGTGGACAGGCAGCGGTTGTAGAGGGGACGTGTCTCGTCATTATTGATCGCCTCCCATGCGCCGGATGTATAGCCCATCACAAAGTCATTGGGATCGTAGGCCGGAGCCCCGGCCAGTGCCAGTACCTCACCGCTCCTTGGATCTACGGCCACCGCGCAGCCTTCGTCCCCTTCAAGCTCCTGATACAAATGCTGCTGCAGAATAATATCAATGGTCAGCACCACATCCCTGCCGTCCTCCGCCGGTTTTTCCAGTACAATACTCTTCACGTCACCGCTGCTGTCAATAATCTGAATGGAATAGCCGTCTCTTGGCCGCAGGATATCCTCATAAATCCGCTCCGCTCCCGCTTTTCCAATCTGACTGTTCCTGTTATAGCCCTGGCCTTTTCGTTCTTCCAGCTCTTCCGCCGTGATGTTTTGTATATAACCGGTAAGCTGGGCTGTCTTTTTCTGAAAAGGATAAAACCGCACCGCAGTATCGGTAATCATCACTCCCGGAACCTCAAGAAGCTCTTCCTTGAGCTCAAACGCTTCCTTGGAAACCGTGCGTAGCGGGACAAAGGTATCATCCCGGACCCATCCTGCATTCATCTCCTTTTCAATCCGCTCCGCGCTCAATTCCAGTAATTCGGAAATCCGGTTAAGGGATTCCTCCCGGTTCTCCCCCAGCTTGCCGGGCACCACTCCCACGGAGGAAGCAATCCCCTCCCTTGCCAAACTTGTCCCGTTTCTGTCATAAATATTGCCCCGTTTGGCCTCAATAGTCTTTACGCGTACCTTATCTCCGGCACAGAGGCCCGGCAGAATATCCTGACTGTCCCAGCTCATTTTGTAAAAGCCTTCCTCATCCTTTGTAAAAATAGCTATGGTGTCAAAGGAGAGCTCTCCGGCCAGCGTTTCCATGGTAAGAGCGTACTTGAGCCTCTGGGTTACAGCTTTCTTGTCCTTATGTCCTTCCTCCCGCTCCTCAATATCTATTCGGATATTCATAGCCTCAATTCCGCCGTAAATATTCCGGTAGCGCTCCACATAGGCCTCCTGATCAATGGCAGCCTTTGCTTCCTCCGTGAGATAAGCATACATTTCTTCATATTTTTCTTGGTTAAGCAAATCCATATATTCCGTAAGCAGCTCCTCAGGCTCTGGTTTTTTTCCCTTGCAGCCCGTAAAAAGGGTAAGACCCAGAGCCAGAAGCGCCGCCGCCCATAAACGTTTCATTTGTTTTCTCCTTTGCAGATTGTTCCCTTAAACACACAATTTTTCAAGCCATTTTAATTTCTTTAGTTATCATACCATTTTCCGCTGTGTGATACAAGAGGCCGCCGCCTGTTACTTTTTGCATCCGCAACAATACAGAAATGCTTCAAACAGTGAATTTAAGCGGGCTGTCCCGGTTACAATACCGGTATATGTTCCGGGAGCAGCCCCATGACAAATCCTATAATTGGGATTATAATAGAAATAACAGAGATACGGATCAGGAAACTCAGACGAATTTCTATTGTTCGGAAAGGCAGGCTTTTTCTATGAAATACATCGATCTCCACATCCACTCTACCTTCTCCGACGGCACCTTCACCCCGTCGGAGCTTGCGGCCTGCGCCGCCGAAAAGGGGCTTTGCGCTTTTGCCCTGACAGATCACGACACCGCGGAGGGACTTTCCGAGGCTTCCCGGGCAGCCGCCGGCTTTTGTCTGGAATTTATCCCCGGCATTGAGCTTTCCGCCGCATACCAGGGACGTGATATCCATATTCTGGGGCTTGGTATCCATCCCGAGCAGAAGGATTTTGCACGGCTTCTCAAGTCCTTTCAGGACAGCAGGGAGGCCCGGAATGAGGAGATGGCAGGCCGCCTGCGCTCTCTTGAGGGCTTTGACATCACCCTGCAAAAGCTTCGGGAAACCTATAAAAGCTCCGTTCTTACCCGGGCCCATTTCGGCCGGTGGCTTTTTGAACAGCATTATACGTCATCTGTCTCCGAAGCATTTGCACGGTACATTGGCGAAGGCTGTCCCTGCTTTGTTCCCAAAAAGCTTACCGCTCCTGAAAAGGCCATTGGGGTCATTCTGGCTTCCGGGGGGATTCCCGTCCTTGCCCATCCCTTTCTGTACCATATGTCGGAGCCGGAGCTTCGAATCCTTCTTCTGTCTCTGAAGGAGATGGGCCTTAAGGGGCTGGAGGCCATCCACTCCTCCAATATGGGAAATGACGAGCAGAGACTGAAACGCCTGGCCCGGAGCCTGGAGCTCGGCATCTCCGGCGGTTCCGACTTCCACGGAAAAAACAAGCCGCTGATCCAGCTGGGCAGCGGCAAGGGGAACTTAAGGGTTCCCTACGAGGTATGGGAAAAGCTGCAGGCTTTCACTTTGCCTCTGCCTTCCGCCCTTCCGCCCAAAACGGACATTTTTCTTACCAGAACATAGTAGGCGGCGCTCACGCAGACAGCACTGCACAGCCAGGCGGTGGATTCCGCATAAAACAAGCCGTATTCTCCCATTGCCCTGGGAAGAAAGACTGCAACCGACACACGGCCCACACACTCCAAAAGACCGGCAATCATGGGAATTATGGTATTTCCCATGCCCTGAATTGCGGAACGATATACGTGCAGAGCATAAAGGATCGGCAATGTCGCGCTCATAATAGCAAGATACTGATAAGCCAGGCTGAGAACCTCCTGTGCATTTGCATCCGCGGAGGAGATAAACATCAGCAGCAGATATCTTCCGAATAACAGCATCAAAACGGAAATCGCCACGGAAAATACGGCCGCAAGCTTTACCGCACTTCTCATTCCCATGCGGATCCGCTGCAGATTCCCCGCTCCAAAGTTCTGTCCCATATAGGTTGCCGTAGCAAACCCAAAAGAAATAGCGGAGCTTTCCAAAAGGCCGTACAATTTGTTAGTAGCCGTAAATGCGGCAATAAACAGGGAACCGAAGCCGTTAATCACAAATTGAAGAATAATTCCCCCGAATACAATAGCAACATGGGAAAGGGCCAAAGGCGTTCCAAGCTTCAAAAGCCGCTTTATTACTGAAGCATCTATGCTCCAGTCCTCCCGCTTCATACTGATGGCCGGAATCTTCCCAATCATAACCAGGCAGTAGAGAAATGCCGCAAGCTGTGAGAATATGGTAGCTGCTGCAGCCCCTGCAATGCCCCATTTGAATCCCATTACCAGCAAAAGATCCAGTCCGATGTTGAGAACTGCGGCAATAATCATACCGGCGAGAGGAGTTTTCCCGTCTCCAAACGCACGCAGCACGGCGGAAGCCATGCTGTACGCCATCACAATCAGCGTCCCCCCATACATTACGGTTACATAAGAGCAGGCGCCGTCAAAAATATCTTCCGGCGTTTCCAAAAGCCCTAAAAGAGGCCGCGCAAGCAGCGGGAAAACAGCGGAAACCAGGATGCCGATTGTCAGGCACAAAATGGCAGACATGGCGATGGATTTCCTGATGCTTTTCTCATTTCCCTCCCCGATATTCTGTGTAATCAGAACTGCAAAGCCCTGGGTGAGAAACTGCACGGGCCAGAGTACCAGCCAGTAGATCCAGTCCGTAGCTCCAAGAGATGCCAGCGCATTCAGTCCCACCCCCTGGCCGACGATTACCGTATCCGTAATCATATAGAGCTGCTGACCCAGATTTCCCAGAATCAGCGGTAAGGCAAAAGAAAAAATCAGCTTTGTGGGATTTCCTTTTGTCATATCCTTCACCCGGTCTTTGTTCACCTTCCGGCTGCCATTGTGTTTTCCGATATGTAAAAAATTCATATTCCGTCCCCTTCTTTCCCATTTCCTGCATCTTTACTTTTCCATACGGAACGAATATAATGATAATATCGAAAATAAAATTTGTATATAACAAAAATCCCGAATTTTATCATAATAATTTCAAAAGGAGGGTTTTATGCTGATAAGTCCGGTAAAAACCGACGAACATTTAAGAGAACTGGTTAATTATAAGGATATTTCCTTCCCGCTGGATGTATGCACGGACAACTACGGTACATTTCCGGACTACACGCTGAATTGCCACTGGCACAGCACACTGGAGATCGGGACAGTCGCAGAGGGATGCCTGGATTTTTATATGGCTGAAACCTGTATAAAGCTGCATAAGGGCGACTGTGTATTCATCAATTCCAATGTGCTTCATATGGCCCGGCAGTCCGATCCTTTGGAAAATGCAGTGATGCTTGTTGCCAGCTTTCCGCCGTCCCTGTTTCCCGAGGGCAATATCTTTCACAAATATTTTCAGCCTGTGATGCAAATGCCGCTCCAGGGTTTCGGGATAAAGGCCTCCAACCCCCACGGCACACAAATCGCCCGGTTTCTTAAAGTCATCTGCAATTTAAAAAATGAGACTTATGGTTATGAGCTTGAATGTCTGGGTCTTTTAAGCCGGATCTGGCTGGAAGTTTTGAGGTATATGTCCGAGGAGGAACATTCCTTTGTGACAAAGGAAGCACGGCATCGCCACAGAGATCTTATGAAACAGATGATTTCCTATATCCAGGAACATTTTGCAGATAATATAACGATTCAGGATCTTACGGAACACGCCCACGTCAGCCGCAGCGAATGTTTCCGCTCCTTCCGGCGCTATACAGGGAAAAAACCGATGGAATATATCAACGAATACCGTCTGCTTCAGGCAGCCGGCCTATTGCGGGATACCAATCTTTCGATTTCCGAAGTCGGCAGCTCCTGCGGATTTGGAAGCTCCAGTTACTTTGGGAAGCTTTTCCGGGAGAAATACGGGGTTACTCCTCTGGAATACCGAAAAGAGAGCAGCATAAAGTCAAAAATTCCGCAGGAATAAGACAGCAGACATTCCTCACCGTTCTCACCGTTTATGCCTGCCGCCTTATCCGATACCATGCTTAAGTCCGTCTACCTGGGATTCCCCATAAAAAACAGCGCCATTGTCCCGGGGCCGGAATGTGCTCCGATGGTGGGGCCTACGTGATTGATCAGAAAGCTTTCCACGCCGAAGCGCTCCCGGACCAGCTTTTCCACATACCGGGCATCCTCCAGGCAGTCGCCGTGGCTGATAAATACCTCCGGATTCTCAAAGCCCTTGATCTGTTCTCCCATACGATCAACCAGGGCGGACAGGGATTTCTTTCTTCCGCGGACCTTGCCGACCGGTATGAGATGGCCTTCATTGTCCACATGGAGAATAGGCTTAATGTTGATCATAGTTCCCACAATAGCCGTGGCCTTGGATACGCGGCCGCCCCGCTGAAGGTGAAAGAGATCGTCTACCGTAAAATTATGGCACAGGTTCAGCTTGTTCTCCTCTACCCAGGCTGCCACCTCCTCCAGAGATTTCCCGGACTCTTTCAGCTGTACCGCCTTGTGTACCAGAAGACCCTGTCCCAGAGAAGCGCTCAGAGAATCCAGAACAATCACCTTTCTCTGCGGAAAGCGTCCCTCCTCCTTAAGCTCCTCCGCGGCAACTCTTCCGCTGTTGTACGTTCCGCTTAATCCTGATGAAAATGCAATATAAAGAACGTCCTTCCCCTGTTCCATACAGGCGGTAAAAGCTTCCCTGGCCTGCTCGGGATTGACCTGGGAGGTAGTGGGCATGGAACCGCCGCGCATTCGGCTGTAAAACTCTTCTACCTCAAGAGGATGTGTTCTGTCATAGGTTTCTCCGTCTATGATATAGCTCAGAGACAAAATTTCCAGGTTATGCTCCCGAATATAGTCTTCGGGAAGGTCCGCATTGATGTCTGTCATAATTACATAAGTGTTCATCTTAGTCCTCCATTCTAATTCTAGTAGTCCGTATCGGAAATATGCACAAGGATTTCCGGTACGAACTACTAGTCGCTGCGCGACAGCACTAAAGGGTAAAGTCGCTTCGGCACACCTGTATTGAGAGAAACTTTTATTCAGAAGGGCACTCATAAAAGTTTCTCTCGTGCACCTTTGCGGCTTTACCAGATCTTATTCCGGTTCCGTAATATCCCGCATCCTAATAATTCCCCAATATTTTCATATTTAATGCCTCTTCTCTGATTCCGCGAAGAGCGTTTTTCACGGCGCTGTCGTTTAAGTTGCCTTCAAAATCCACGAAGAAATGATACTCCCAGTTCTTTTCCGCAATGGGCCGTGACTCTATCCGGCACATATTGAGATTGTTGAATATAAAATGCGACAGTACATTGTAAAGGCAGCCGCTCTCGTGGCTGACCTCAAAGCAGATGCTCACCTTTCCTGCGCTCCTGCAGAAAATCCGCTGATTCGTTACAATCAGAAAACGAGTGGAGTTCTGACCGCTGAAATTGATGTTCTCCTTCAGCACCTTCAGTCCATGCTGCTTTCCGGCCAGAGTGCTTGCAATGGCCGCCTGGGTTTTATCCCCGTCCTCCGCCACCTTCTGAGCCGCTACCGCTGTGTTGAGAAGGCTGATCTGCCGCCACCGGCGGTTTTCATCCAGATATTTTGCGCACTGCATCAGGCCCTGGGGATGGGAATACACCGTTTGTATATCCGAAAGCTTTGCCTCCTGTGTTCCAAGGAGCGCATGACGGATGGTCATTACTTGCTCTCCCACAATGTAATTGTCAAACTCCTGGAGAAGATCATAGTTGTCGTTTACAATGCCTGCGGAAGAATTTTCAATGGGCAACACCGCATAGTCCGCCATCCCCTCGGCAATTGCCTCCATCGCGTCGCGCCACCGCTCCACATGGAAGTGGTTCACATCCTCCCCGAAAAATTCAAACATGGCCTGCTGCGCATAAGCTCCCTCCACGCCCTGGTAGACGACCCGGACATTCTTTTTCTCAAGCTCATCCACCATCACAAAGGGCAGACGGCCGATAGCCTGCTGCTCCATCCGCTGATACTGGAGCTTCCGGCTCATGGCCATAATCTGGTTGTACAGCTCTTCCACGCCGTGGCTGTTAAACTCATTGCAGGTCATGGACTTGACAGCCTGAATTTTCAGCTTTTCGCGCTCTTTATCCAGGATCTTTTTCCCCACGGCTACCTTATATTCCGCCACCTCTTCCGAGACGGCCATCCGCTGTTCAAAAAGCTTAACCATCTGTGCATCAATTTCGTCAATCTCCTGTCTCAGTTCTGCCAGATCTCTCATGTTGTGTTCCTTTCTTTACAAAAATGATATCCGATTTATTGACACTCCTTTTTCCTGACCGCGCGGATAAGCTCGCCAAGATAAGACAAGGAACCAAAGGCCAGAACCATTCCGTCCTCCCCTGCGTAGCTTCTCGCTTTTTCCACCGCCTCCGGAATATCCGCAGCCGCTTCTACCCGGGGATTGTACGGCCGCACCGCCTCCGCAAGCTTTTTTGCAGGCAGCGCCCTTTGATTGTCCGGCGTCATAACCGTCACAATCCGCTCCGCCTCGGGCGCCAGGCGGCTCATCATGTAATCATACTCCTTGTCCCCAAGGACGCCGATAATAAATATCTTCCGTTTTTCCGGCACATAAAGATTCAGTGTTTCCAATAGCCGATCCGCCGCGTCCCGGTTGTGCGCTCCGTCTGCCATAAACAGCGGATGCTCGTCCACTACGGTAAAGCGGCCGATCCATTGGGTCTGCTCCAGTCCTTTTCGCAAAGCCTCCTCCGAAGCAGGATATCCGACTTGGCCCAACGCATCGATTACCTCAACTGCTGCGGCCGCATTTTCAAGCTGACAGCTTCCCAGGATTCCCGGCCGGAGCTTTGTTCTGTCTTTATAGGTGAAGCTCTGCTCCGCAAAGCTTATCTTTTTATCTCTGAGATCCGTTTCCCTTACCTCCCGGTAAGAAGCCTGTTTTTCCCGGCAGGCTTCCTCAAGAACCTTGCGCACCTGAGGCTTTTGGGACGTGCTTACCACTATGGTATCGGGCTTGATGATTCCCGATTTGATTTTTGCGATCTCCTCCAGAGTATTTCCCAAAAATCCCATATGATCCATACTGATAGACGCAAATGCGGATACCAGGGTGGTTTTTACCACGTTTGTCGCATCCGTCAGGCCACCCATACCGGTTTCCAGCACTACGATGTCGCAGTTCATTTCTTTAAAATAGAGAAATGCCAGAGCTGTCTCCACCTCAAAGGCGGTGGGATGAGCAAGCCCCTCCGAGAGCATCTCCTGTCCTGCATGGTAGATCCGCTCCGCCAGTCTTGCCACAGCTTCCTCCGGTATATAGACTTCATTTACCTGGATTCGCTCACGGTATTCAAAAATCGTGGGGGAAATGTACCTTCCCACCTTGTAGCCGGCTTCCTTCAATATAGTCGATACGTAGGCCAGAATGGAACCCTTGCCGTTGGTTCCTGCTATATGGACAAACTTCAAATCATCCTGCGGATTTCCGAGACGGCCCAGCAGCTCCGTCACCGTATCCAGGCCCAGGATATAGCCGTATTTTGATGTGTCATCTATAAATGCTCTTGCTTCCTTGTATGTCATGATTTCCTCTTTCCAATCTGCTGTTAACTGCTGTCTGACGGTCGGCAGCAGGCCGAATTGTTTATTATCTGCTTTGTAAAGGGCTGTAATCTCCGCATCGGCCGGATGAATTTGGGAATTTTATCTGTAAATTCTTCCAATCTGCCGCATCCCAAGTATATTACATCCTTCACATGATTTCAATAGAATTTCTTTCGGCTTTTCAGCGCATACTATCCTTATGAAAAATAAATTTATTGTCTGCGGACTTATCGGCTGGTGCCTGGAAATCTTCTGGACAGGGCTCAAATCTCTTCAGAGGAGACAGATGAAGCTTGAGGGCCATTCCTCTATCTGGATGTTTCCCATCTATGGGATGGCCGCTTTTCTGGCTCCTGTCTCCCGTTGGATTCGAAAAAAAGGGACGCTGTTTCGGGGGAGCGTCTATGCCTGTGCTATTTTCCTTGGAGAATTCATCACCGGAAGTCTGCTGAAAAAACGCGGTATGTGCCCCTGGGACTACAGCAGGGCACGGTGGAATATTGACGGTGTGATACGGCTTGACTATGCGCCGGTATGGTTTCTGACCGGGCTGCTGTATGAACGGCTGTTCCGGCGGATGCAGCCGGACGCCGGTTCATCTGCGGACACCCGCCCGTAAATGAAAAGATGCCGCAAAATAAGGCCGCAGCTTTTTCCCATATCAGCTGACCGGGTACTTGACCGGATATTGGTGCTTGATTAGGTTTGATATGGAAATGGCTGCCGGCTTATTTTGCGGTATTTTTTTATGGCGCATGTTCTGTTATCTTTAGTGTGTCTTCTCCAAAGCTTTGTAAAAATGCTTTGCAGTATATTTTTTGTTACTGCTTCCTGTCAAATTGGTATTCCGTGATATTCTTAAAGTCATTATTTAAAACGTAGTAAATCCGATTCTCTTTCACCGAATATACAAAAGAAACCCGTGTCGCCCAAAGTCCTTCTTGACTTACTGCGTTTAATACATGGAATGCATCCGTGACGGAAAAATTATCATTCTGTTTCTTTAGCTGCTCATCAGCCCTCTCAAATCTGTCGTCCCCAAATACAATATAGGGTCTGGTTATTTCGGGATTCAAAACCGAATAGTTGGTAATCAGCGAATACTTTGTTTTCTCCAGGCGGTATCCTATCCCTGGCTCAATAATAAGAACATGTCCGTCTTTATCAGAAAGCATAGCCTGCATTGTGGCGTCTTTTGCATATACAATTTTCTTGCTCCGTACCATATGGAGCGCATCGTCAAATAGAATTTCGCCTTTAATATAGCTTTCTGTTAAATCAGCAATTGTAATACATGTCTCATCGCCGCAATATTCACCATTCTTATTTCCGTTCACATAAAGCAAGGTCCCGACATTCCCGTTTCTATTGATTCCATGAAATGAGTGATATCTAAACTTCCATAAGCTCCTTGATACATCCCGACCGTATTGCCCCTATATGTTGGGAGATCTTTTCTTTTGGCCAGTTCCACCATTTGATATGAAGTAAATCAGAAATCGTATCTTCATCAAACCGTTTTTTAATTGGCTTCGCCGGAATACCTCCTGCAATGGTATATGGGGGCACGTCTTTTGTGACAACGGCTTGAGTACCAATGATTGCTCCGTCGCCAATTGTAACTCCTGCTAAGATAACAGCTTCAAAGCCAATCCATACGTCATTGCCGATTATAATGCCGCCCTTATTATCCCAACTTTCCGCCACATTCTGTTTTTCCAGCCCCCATTCTTCAAAAAACAAAGGAAAAGGGTAGGTACTTAGGGATGCTAACGTGTGATTGGCGCTATTGAAAAGGAATTTTACTCCGCAGGCAATGGAACAAAATTTTCCGATTATAAGCTTGTCATGATTGATGGGATAATGATATAATACATTATTTTTTTCAAACTCCCCAGGGTCATTTACAAAATCGTTATACATCGTATAATCGCCAACTTCAATATTGGGCTTTGTAATCACATTTTTAAGATAAACAGTCTGCTTGTCTCCTGTGCGCGGATATATTTTCTTTGAATCAGCCATTTTCAATTCCTCCTGCCTGTCACGTATAACATAATTTTATTCCTCTGCCTCGATGTTTTCAATACACCAAACGTTACAGACGTAAAGTGTAAAAAGAGAGCCGCTTTTTCATTAAGCAGCTCCCTGTCATTATTTTTGATATATTATTTTTCTAACGGCATAAACCGAAAGCCGGTAATAATCAGCAAGCTCCTCCATAGATACACCCTGCTTATATTCTGAAATAATCTTTTTATTACGGTCTTCAAGCTCTTTTCGGTAGCCGGATACTTCTCCCCAAGCTTTGTGCTGCTCGGCTTTTGCAGGAATATAGAGATAACCTGCCTGTATATACTTTTGCAATTCTTCAACCAAGCAAACAGGGAGAATTTCATTTGCATTCATATATTTCATTTGCGGCTTCCTCCTTGATTGATTTAGTCAAGCAGCAAAGCCAGCAATATATATCAGCGACTAATGATTACTCCATGCAAGTGTCGCTTATACTGGCTTTGCATGGAGACAGGCTTTATTCTTTCTTTTTTTGTTTATACACATAAATCTCACCACCAAAATGTCTTTGTATTGAAAGTATAACACTATGTTTTGAGCAGTTCAAGCAAATAAAGAAGCGTTTGCTGCCCATCTTCATCCCTTCTTAAGATTTTCTCCCCAAATTTTAAAGAACTTTTGGAGCTTTTTCTGATATAGTTAAAAAAATGTGGTAAACTGTCATTAGATACCACCCCCAGCGGAATCGCGAATCGGATGCAGAACCAAAATCAGAAAGGAATCACTACATATTATGGAAGCAAAAATATTAGTCGTAGACGACGAAAAAGAAATCGCCGATCTCATAGAACTCTATCTCTCCAACGAATCCTACGAGGTTCACAAATTTTACAACGGCAAAGAAGTCCTCTCCTACCTAGAGCATGACACCCCTGATCTCGCCATCTTAGACGTCATGCTGCCGGACATGAGCGGCTTCTCCATCTGCCAGAAAATCCGGGAAACCCAAAACTTTCCCATTATTATGTTGACCGCAAAAGACGAAGAGATCGACAAAATCACCGGCCTTACCCTGGGCGCGGACGACTACATCACCAAGCCCTTCCGCCCCCTGGAGCTTATCGCCCGCGTAAAAGCCCAGCTCCGCCGCTTCACCAAATACAACAACCTCCCGGCCCAGGAGGAGGACCCTGACACCATCGCTATCTCCGGCCTAACCATCAACAAGCGCGATCACACCTGCACCCTGAACGAAAAGCCCCTGGCCCTCACCCCTACCGAGTTCTCCATCCTCTGGAGCCTCTGCAAAAACCGCGGCGAGGTAGTAAGCTCCGACCGGCTTTTCTTCGACGTATGGGGCGAAAAATACTACAGCAGCAATAACAACACCATCATGGTACACATCCGGCATCTGCGGGAAAAAATGAACGATTCCAGCGAAAAACCAAAATACATCAAAACCGTTTGGGGAGTGGGGTATAAAATTGAGTAAAAAAACAGCACGAAAGAGTAATTACTATCAGTTTGAACGGAAAATGATGCGGAAAATGTTCTCCCTCATTCTCATTTCTATCGGAATGGTTCTTTTCTTAAGAGAACTGATACGGGGACGCTTCGGTGAGGCCGTTGTCACCTTCCTGGCCAGCAAATTCCGCCTGGACTACTTGGATGCCCTGTATATCTACAAGACCACCTTCCGGGAAAATCTGGACATAATCATCTGCATCGCCATTATCATAGCTCTGATCGCCGTTTTCCGCTATTCCGTCCATTGGGTCACCGGCTATTTCAATGAGATCTCCGCCGGCTGCGACGCTCTTCTGGACGAATCACGGGAGCTTATCACCCTCTCGCCGGAAATGAGCTTTCTGGAGCTTAAGCTCAACGAATGTAAAAATGTCCTGGAAAAACGGGAGCGTGACGCTCGTCAGGCCGAACAGCGGAAAAACGATCTGGTGGTCTACCTGGCCCACGATATCCGCACGCCCTTAACCTCCGTTATCGGCTATCTGGATCTTATGAACGAAGCCCCGGAGCTTTCTGCAGAACAGCGTGCCAAATACCTTTCCATTACCTTAGATAAGTCTTACCGCCTGGAGCAGCTCATCAATGAATTTTTTGAAATCACCCGCTTCAACCTCCAGTCCATCCCCCTAAACCGGGAAAACCTGCATCTTTCCTATATGCTGCAGCAGATGGTGGAGGAATTTTATCCTATACTGTCCCCGGCGGGAAAGACGGCTCACGTGCATGTGCCGGAGGACTTAGTACTGCCCGGCGATCCTGACAAGCTTGCCCGCGTGTTCAACAACATCCTGAAAAATGCTGCCGCTTACAGCTACCCGGACACAGTTATTGAAATACGCGCATGGCAGGAGGGAAGTCAGGTCCGCATCACCTTTACCAACCAGGGTCCGGTGATTCCTCCGGAAAATCTGCGCTCCATCTTCGAAAAATTCTTCCGCCTGGACAGCGCCCGTTCCACCGGTACGGGAGGCGCCGGCCTGGGACTTGCCATAGCTAAGGAGATCGTCACGGCCCACCAGGGCACCATTTCCGCCGCCAGCAGCGAGGAAGGAACCGTATTCTCCATCTCACTGCCTGCATTGGAAAAAGAGCCGTCGTCCACAAACTAAATTTTAAGAAGCAAAACAACATGGACTGCGCATAAAGTATCGGAAAGATACACAAAATTCCTTCCATACTTTTGGCAATTCCATTTAATAACCCATGAAACAAAGGCTCGATTCCGAACTTTAACGCACCCCGGACTCGAGCCTAAAATAATCTATATAATCTTTGTATCTATCCCCCAACATACAACCATTGAAACAGCATATTCCTGCTCAATCACAATCCGCATAGTTTCTTAAAAAATTAATATTTTATTCCATCATTCTTAAGCTTACAGACAGAGAATCTACAGGTTTTTCATCCGCAGGTCTGATACCATACAGGTATCAATCAAAGCAACCAACAGCTTCACAACATAGGCCCAGGTGCAGCGAACAGGGGAAAAACACACCCTGCCCAATCATGACAATACTGTCACTAAAAAGTCATGGTCCTGTCACCCGAAAGCACTATTCTGAAAATGGGCTTTACCAAAAGAGAAAGGATGTTCATATTATGGAAAATAAAACAGTAATTGCAATCATATTCGGCGGCTGCTCCACGGAGTACGAGGTTTCCCTCCAATCCGCCTATTCCGTCATTTCACATATCAGTCAGGAAAAATACCGGGTCCACATGATCGGCATTACCCGCGAAGGCGCCTGGCTTTACTACCAGGACGACCTGGACCGGATTCCGGCGGACACCTGGGCCTCCGCCGACTGTTTCCCGGCCATGATCTCCCCCAACCGGACGGATCACGGCCTTTACCTGATGCGCGGCGGCGAAATTGAACTGATCCGCCTGGACGCCGTCTTTCCCGTCCTTCACGGAAAAAACGGCGAGGACGGTACGATTCAGGGCTTGTGCGAGCTGGCGGGTATCCCCGTGGTTGGCTGCGGCATGAAAAGCTCCGTCCTCGGCATGGACAAGCACCTTGCCCACACCCTGGTAAATCTGGACGGCATCGAGGTTCCAAAGTCCGTGCTCTTCCGGCGGATGCCCACAGAGGCGGAACAGTTTTCCATGACGGAGCACCTGACCTACCCCCTCTTTGTAAAACCCGTAAAAGCCGGCTCCTCCTTTGGCATTACCAAGATCGAAACCCCCGGCAATCTGGAGGAGGCCATCACTCTGGCTTTTTCCCACGATGACTGCGTGATTGTGGAGGAAGCCATCCCCGGCTTCGAAGTCGGCTGCGCCGTTCTGGGAAATAACGAACTGATTTTAGGTCAGCCTGATGAAATCGAGCTTTCCGACGGCTTCTTCGACTATACGGAAAAATATACCTTAAAGACCTCCCGGATTCACATGCCCGCCCGGATAGCCCCGGAAACAGCGGAGCGCATCCGGGAAACGGCAGGACGCATTTACCGCATCTTATCCTGTAAGGGCTTTGCAAGGGTAGATCTCTTCCTCACCCCCGACGGACGGCTGGTATTCAACGAGGTGAATACAATCCCCGGCTTCACCTCCCACAGCCGCTATCCCAATATGCTAAAGGGCATCGGCATGACCTTCGAGGAAATCGTGGATGCTCTCATCCGTCTGGCGGTAGAGCCATGAAAGCGGTAACACTTCACCGGGAACAGGTCTATTCGGGGAACCTGATTCTGGTAAACGCCCAATATTCCTTGCAGCAGAACACCCCGCCGGAGCAGATCCGGCCCCTGGAGCATCCCCAGGCATATTCGGAAAATAAAACAGCGCCGCCGCATGCTCAAGAATCTTTTGGGCATACGGCCGCACTTCCGTCTTCCTGCGTTTCCTTGGAACGAAAAACCGCCCTGGTTCTGGAAACATTATTTACCACCATAGGAAGCGGCTCTTCCTTGATTCCGGTCAGCGGCTTCCGCACCCGCCGGGAACAGGAGGAAATCTACGCCTCCTCCTTAGCCGAGCACGGAAAAGACTTTACCGAAAGCTATGTAGCCTCTCCCGGCCACAGCGAGCACGAAACAGGTCTGGCAATTGATCTGGCCCTCAACCGGGACCCCATCGACTTTCTGCGCCCTTATTTCCCAAGGGACGGCATCTGCGGACGGTTCCGCAGCAAAGCGGCTTCCTACGGCTTTGTGGAGCGGTATCAGGAAGGAAAAGAAGCGCTGACAGGAATCGCACCGGAGCCCTGGCACTTTCGGTATGTGGGCCTCCCCCACGCCACCATTATGAACACCTACGGCTTCTGCCTGGAGGAATATCTGGACTATCTGAAAGATTTTCCCTATGAAGGCCGCCACCTGGAGGTTCATGTGGAAAATAAGAGCTTTGAGCTTTTTTACAAAAAGGCCGAAGACGATTTGACCGAACTGACGCTCCCCGGATACCTGCCCTTCCAGGTGTCCGGCGACAACCGGGAAGGCTTCGTCTTCACCCTTTGGAGGTAAACATGACGCAAAAATACTATTACCCCGCAATCGACCGCTTCAAGCTTCTGGCTGCCTTTCTGGTCATTGCCATTCACACCTCGCCTCTCACCTTCATAAGCCCGGAGGCAGACTATATCCTGGCCCGGGTTCTGGCCCGGGTAGCCGTTCCCTTCTTTTTCATGGTAACGGGATATTTTGTTCTGCCGAAGGCTTTGGAAGACGGGGCATACGGACTGGCCTACTTAAAGCGCATCGGCCTCATTTATCTGATATCAATGGCGCTCTATCTTCCTGTGGGAATTTATGCCGGACACTTCAAGGGCGCAGGCGTCATTTCCATCCTGAAAATGATTTTCCTGGACGGAACCTTTTACCACCTGTGGTATCTCCCTGCCCTGATCCTGGGCTTTGCCGTCCTTCTTCCGCTGCTGCGCGCCCTGCCTCTGCCGGCTGCCGGCACAGTCTGCGGACTGCTCTATCTCATAGGACTGTTCGGTGACAGCTATTACGGCCTGATTGGGGAAGAATCCTTTGTGTATTCCATTTACCAGGGATTATTTCACCTCTTTGAATACACCCGGAACGGACTGTTCTACACGCCAGTCTTTCTTTTCCTGGGCTATACGCTCACACAGAGACGGCCGTCCTTTGCCCTGGCAGCAGGGGCCCTGGGCGGTTCCTTCGGACTGCTTCTGGGAGAAGGAATTATACTAAAACTGGCGGAAGCGCAGCGGCATGACAGCATGTATATTTTCCTGCTGCCGGTGATGTATTTTCTGTTCTCCGCTCTGTTAGAAAATTGTACCGAAGAACATCAAAAATCCTTCCCCAAGGATCTGCCGCTGTTCATCTACCTCCTTCACCCGCTTTTTATCATTCTTGTGAGAGGCGGCGCAAAGGTGACAAAGCTGACATTTTTTGTAGATAACAGCCTGGCACACTATACGGCAACAGCCGTCTCCACCTTTGCGGGAGCGCTTATTTTAACAAAGCTTTTAGAAATGCTGAAAAGGCAGACCGGTTCCCGAAAAAAGTCCGTTCCTCGTTCCGGAAACAGAAATGCCAGTACCCGCAGAAGAAATGCTGAGAGAACATCTTATGAGACAGAGTAATCCCTCTGCATGCTTTTGCAAACCATACCTTTTATATAAAAAACCATCTGACTGCCTATAAGAAAGAGGGGAAAATTATTTATGATCACAAAAATCAACCAAGACGCCATGATCGTCCGTCTGCTTCCCGAGCGGAGAGCCTGGAAAGAAATTCACTATGAAAATCTGAAATACAACGTAGAAACCCTACAAAGCCTGCTTCCAAAAGGCTGTGAATTTATGGCCGTCGTAAAAGCAAATGCCTACGGCCACGGAGCCGTGCCAACCGCCTCCTACTTAAATCACTTAGGCATCCGCGCCTTCGCCGTCGCTACGGTTCAGGAGGGCGTAGAACTGCGCCTGCACGGAATCAAGGGGGAAATCCTGGTGCTGGGCTACACCTCCCCCCACCAGGTCCATCTGCTCACCACCTACGATCTCATCCAAACCGCCGTCGACTGCGCCCACGCCCATGCCCTCAATGAAGCCTCATACTACCCGATAAAAATCCACATCAAGCTGGACACCGGTATGCACCGCTTAGGGGAACGTTCCGATCACATCCAGGAACTAGCCTCCATTTTCGCCTGCGAAAAGCTGCAAATTCTGGGTACATTCTCCCACCTCTGTGTGGCAGACAGTCAGAAAATGGAAGACATCCTCTTTACCAAACTCCAAATCTCCGCCTTCTTCAAAACCATAGAACAGCTAAAAGAACAGGGCTTAAATCCCGGCAAGCTCCACCTCCAAAGCAGCTACGGCGTCCTAAACTACCCGGATCTGCCCTTAAACTACGCCCGTTTCGGCATCGCCATGTACGGCTGCTACAGCACCCCCGACCCTGACCTAATGAACCGTCTCCCCCTGCGCCCGGTTCTCTCCCTCCACGCCCGAATCTCCGTCATAAAGGACCTTAAAGCAGGCGAAACCGTCAGCTACGGCCGCAACTTCCGCACCGAAGCCCCCATGCGCATCGCCGCCGTCACCATCGGCTACGCCGACGGCCTCCCCCGCAGCCTGTCCAACCAACAGATCCCCGTCCTGCTCCACGGCCGAAAAACCCACATCATCGGCAACATCTGCATGGACCAACTGCTCATAGACATCACCCAGATCCCAACCGCCCGTCCCGGCGACATCGTAACCCTCCTAGGAACCGACGGCCCACACACCCTCCGCCCCGAACCCCTGGCCGAAGCCGCCGGAACCATCACCAACGAACTACTAAGCCGCCTAAACCTCCGCGAAGAATAATACACATACACCCCCACCTCCAACCCCAGAGTAACAGCCGCAAAGCCCTCCCCTTTTTCCGATATCCGGTGTCCGGCTGTTCGCGAACAGGCGGTCTGATATGGACGGACATTGTAAGCCATCAAAACGCCACCGAAACGTCAAAGCAATGTCCGTACAGAGCAGACAGTCTGTACGCGAACCGTCCGAACCGTTGTAATAAGGAGGGACCCGCAAGGCGGGAGGATTCCTTATTGCTGGGGATATGGAAAAAGGGGAGGGCTTTGCGGCTGTTACTCGTCCGTCTGCTCCTCGTCCGTCTACCCCTTATTTCCGATTCTTCCTCAACTTCTCCTCACAATACTTACACCGATAAATCTCCTTCTCCTCATTCGTCAAAATAAACACATGATCCAGTTCCTGCTCAATAGAAGTAATACACCGCGGATTCCTGCACCGAACAATATTCCGAATCTCCTTCGGCAGCGTCAGCGCCATCTTCTCCACAATCTCCTCATCTTTCACAATATTCACCGTAATATTATGATCAATAAACCCCAAAACCTCCAAATCTATGTAATCAATCGGACACTCAATCTTCATAATGTCCTTCTTCCCCATCTTCCCGCTCCGGGCATTCTTAATAATCGCCACCGTACAATCCAGCTTATCCAAATTCAGATACTTATAAATCTCCATACTCTTCCCGGCCTGAATATGGTCCAGAACAAACCCTTCCGCAATCCGCCCAACATTCAAAATACTTGCCATTACACATTCACCTCCAACAGCGTAAGAATCAAAGCCATCCTCACATAAACCCCGAACTGCACCTGCCTGAAATAAGCAGCCCTTGGATCATTATCCACCTCTACGGAAATCTCATTTACTCTGGGAAGGGGATGCATCACCAGCATATCCGGCCCGGCCAGCGCCATCTTCGCCTTATCCAGAATATAAAAATCCTTCAACCGCACATAATCCTCTTCATTAAAAAACCGTTCCCTTTGAACCCGGGTCATATACAAAAGATCAAGGCTTCCAATCACATCCTCCAGGCGCTCCACCTCCTTATAAGACACGCCCTTCTCATCCAATACATCCTCCCGGATATACCCCGGAATCCTCAGCTCCTCCGGCGAAATAAACACAAAGGAAATATTCTCATACCGCACCAATGCATTGATCAAGGAGTGCACCGTCCGTCCAAACTTCAAATCACCGCACAAACCAATCGTCAAGTGGTCCAAACGGCCCTTGAGGGATCGAATCGTCATTAAATCGGTAAGTGTCTGGGTGGGATGCTGATGTCCGCCGTCGCCGGCATTGATTACTGGAATGGAAGAAACTGCTGAAGCCACCACGGGAGCTCCCTCCTTGGGATGCCGCATGGCACAAATATCAGCGTAACAAGAAATCATACGAATTGTGTCGGAAACGCTTTCTCCCTTTGACGCCGAGCTGGACGCCGCACTGGAGAAACCAAGTACCTGACCGCCTAAATGGATCATAGCCGATTCAAAGCTTAACCTTGTTCTGGTACTCGGTTCATAGAACAGGGTCGCCAGAACCTTTCCGTCACAGGCGTGTGCATATTTTGCCGGATTTTTCTCAATGTCCCTGGCCAAGTCAAGCAATCGGCCAAGCTCCTCCACGGAAAAATCCAAGGGGCTCATCAAATGTCTCATAATACCTCCATCATTTTCCGGAAAACCTCTTCGCGTTCTCATAACGCCGACGGTTTCCACCGGGTGAAAATACATCTGTCAAGTACGGTCTCATCTCTTACTGCGAGGCCATACCGGTTGCTGAATAACCGCCGCTCATTCCATACAATCGGCAGCGCTGAATATTCCTGTACTATGTTACATCAAACCTGAGTGGATTTCAATAAAATTATTTTGCAAAAAGCAACTTTTTCATATATAGTAATAAGAAAGGGAATCCCTGTGCGGATCAAGGAAACACCCTTCGGGTATACCTATATGCACAAAAATATGTGCGGATTAAGGAAAGGAGAAATACGTATGGAATTTAAAGAGAAAAAAAGATGGGTTTTCTTCGGACTGCCCCTGACCTTCACCACCTATACAATCAAACCGGAAGTCCTGACTATCAATGAAGGTTTCCTGAACCATAAGGAAAATGACTGCTACATGTACAAAATTCAGGATGTCACCCTCAATTCCAGTCTGTTTGAGCGAATCTTCGGCCTGGGAACCATCGTGTGCAGCACCGGCGACATTACCCACCCAAGGCTTGAACTTCTGCATATCAAAAATGCCCGGGCCGTAAAGGACTTCATTCTGGAGCAGTCAGAGGAACAGCGCTTAAAACGCCGGACACTGAACACCCAGAACATCGGAGCCGCCCCGGAATTTGACCTTGAGGATGACGACGAATAATGTGTAAGCCCTTCCATTCATACAGCCAGGCGTCCGGAAGTACAAAAAGTATTTTCAGACGCCTGAATCTATATAAAACGATCCCGGTACATCAAAAATGAAATAACGGACCCTTCTCCTGCCCGTATCTCCGATGTACCGGAAAAGTATTATTTTATCTTGTGCAGTAATTCTTTCCCGGATATGCCGGGCTCGGTCATATGAACCGGATCCAGGATTTCATTTAATTCCTGTTCCGATAACAGGTTTTCCTCAAGAATCAGGCTGCGCACGGATTCGCCGGTTTTAATCGCTCGTTTTGCAATTTCAGCGGCCTTCTGATACCCCACATGGGGACAAATTGCGGTAATAATGCCGACGCTGTTTTCCACAAGATAACGGCATCTGTTTTCATTCGCAGTAATTCCCGTCACGCAGTTGTCAACAAAGGTCTGAACCGCATAAGCCAGCGTGTCTATGGACTGAAACATGCAGTAAAATATAATCGGTTCAAAAGCATTAAGCTCCAGCTGCCCGCCCTCTGCCGCCATAGTAATCGTCACATCATTTCCGATAACATAAAAAGCCACCTGATTCACCACTTCCGGAATCACCGGATTGACCTTTCCGGGCATAATGGAAGAACCGTTCTGCTTGGCCGGAAGATTGATTTCACCAAAGCCTGCTCTGGGGCCGGAAGACATCAGGCGCAAATCATTGGCAATCTTGGACAGAGTTACCGCACAGGCTTTGACAGAGCCGGATACAGACACAAAGGAATCCAGGTTCTGAGTGGCGTCAATTAAGTCAAATGCCTGAATGAATTCCATATCTGAGACATTACTTAAATTGGGAACAATGCGTTTTAAGTAAGCTTCGTCCGCATTGATTCCGGTGCCCACGGCTGTACCGCCCATGTTCAGGGAACGCATCTCGTCCATAGATTTATCCATACGGCAGATATCCCGCATAATGGCGGCGGAATAGGCCTTGAATTCTTGTCCCAGACGGATGGGAACGGCGTCCTGCATCTGGGTCCGCCCCATTTTTATGATATGGTCGAATTCCTCCGCTTTTCTTTCCAGGGCCTTGTGAAGCCGCAAAAGCTCCCTTTTCAGATTGCCGAGAAGCCGCAGCGAGGTCATTTTGCCGGCAGTAGGAATCACATCATTTGTTGATTGTCCGCAGTTGACGTCATCATTGGGGTGAACGAGCGTGTAGTCTCCCTTTTTACCGCCCAGGATCTCGATAGCCCGATTGGCGATTACTTCATTTGCATTCATATTCAGGGAAGTGCCCGCGCCGCCCTGGATCGGATCTACAATGAAATCCCGATGAAACTTTCCGGCCAGAATTTCTTCGCAGGCAAGCACAATAGCCCTGGCCTTGGCCTTATCCAGAATCCCGATCTCGCAGTTTGTAATAGCGGCAGCCTTCTTAATGTATGCCATGCTATTGATAAATTCCGGATGCATGGCCAGGCCGGTAATATGGAAGTTTTCGGCGGCACGCAGAGATTGGACGCCGTAATATACACTTTCCGGAATATCCTTGGAACCGATTGAATCTTCCTCTATCCGATAATCCTTCGCCTTTGTTATATTATCCATAGTGTTTCGTTATTCTCCGATAAAATTAAGGAATTTGGCAATACGTTCATTTTCTTTTCTTACGGTTGAGAAAAACTCTTCCGCAGTAACATCCGCTTCCATAGAACCCTTGTCCATAAAAATGATGCGGCTTGCAGCATGCTTCGCAAACTGCATTTCATGGGTGACGCACAGCATACAGACGCCTTCCGCTGCAAGATTCTCCAATATTTTCAGAACCTCGCTTGTCATTTCCGGATCAAGGGCGGAGGTTATTTCATCCAAAAGCAGCGCCTTGGGATTCATCATAAGCGCCCGGGCAATGGCGATTCTTTGCTGCTCGCCGCCGGAAAGCTCATTGTGCAGAGCCTTTGCCTTTGATTCCAGACCCACCTTTTTGAGATAATAAATTGCTTTTTCTTCGGCCTTAGCTTTGTCCATTTTCAGCAGCTTGACAGGACTCATAGTCAGGTTCTGCATTACATTCAGATGCGGAAACAGTACGGTGCGCTGAAACACCATTCCGCAGTCCAGACGGATATCACGGAGATTCTTTTTTTCTTTTACGGAGCGTCCGTTTACCAGAATATCTCCCTCATCTACCGTTTCCAACCCATTGATGCAGCGAAGCAGCGTACTTTTTCCCGTCCCGCTGGGGCCTAAAAGAACCGTAACGCCCTCCTGGTTAAATTCTACGTTAAAGTTTTTTAATACGGTCAGAGTTCCAAAGCTTTTTGTAACATTTTTTACTTCAATCATTGCCATTTCTTTTCCCACCTTCCCAGTCATATCATGAATCAGAGATTCATGATCGTCATTCGTCGTTCGTTGAATATGCAAGCATATTCCCCTCACTAACACTCATTATCCTAATAGTTAAACGACAGCTTCTTTTCCAAATCTCTGGCCAGTTTTGACAGGGGACTGGAAAGAATGTAATAAATCAGGAATACAATTCCATAGATCATAAATGGTTTCAAAGTCCGCAGAGCCAGATTCTGTCCAAGCTTGGTCAGATCCATAATTCCAATCAGCGCCACCAGAGAAGAGCACTGAAGCTGGCTGATATACAGAGTTATGGCCTGCGGAATCAAAAGCCGGAAGGCCTGTCTGGCAATCACATGAATGAAAGTGGAGGCAGAGCTGTGCCCCAATGCCAGTCCCGCTTCCCATTGTCCCTGGGGAATCGCAGAGATGGAATTGTGTACCAGTACCGCCATAAAAGCAGCCGTATTCAGAGATATGGCCAATATAGCGGCCGGATAGGGGGCAAGCATAATGCTGCTGACCATAGGAAGGCCGTAATAAATCAAAAACAGCTGTGTAACAAGCGGGGAATTGCGCAAAGGCTCAATGAGAATCAGCGGCAGTGCTGAGACTGCCTTGTTCTTGGAACACCGTACAATTCCAAGGGCAATTCCCAGAATACTCCCAATCAGCAGGGATACAATTGTAATATACAGGGTGACGCCTGCCGCCCGAAGGAACTGCATGGCATCATTACCCGTCAGGTTTGCATAATCGTAAAATGACATATTCGTTCCTCCTACAGTACAATGTGTATCTTCTTATCTACTAATTTCGCAAGAAAAGAGATAATGTATGTAAAGATACAGTAGCAAAGTAAAATTAACAGGTAAATCTCGAATGGTCTGGAGGTTCTTCCAACAATAATCTTGGCTGCCCCCATAGTCTCCACCACAGTGATGGAGAAGCACACGGACGAGGTGAGCACCAGATTGATGAAATTGTTTACCAGAGATTTGAAAGCAAGCCGGAAGGCAATGGGCAGAACGAACAATTGAAGCGTCTGCACTTTTCCATACCCCAGAGCTGCCGCACATTCATAGTATTCTTTTTTTACGGCCATAAGACCGGAACGGATGATCTCGCAGTTCTGGGCGCTTGTGTTGATTCCCAGGGCAATGATTGCCGTAGGGATCGGCCCCGTCCGGATTCCCAGTACCGGAAGGCCATAGTAAAAGAAGAATAGCTGTACAAGAAAAGGGGTGTTGCGCAGAATATCAACAAATATTGTGGCTGTGCCCTTTATCAGCTTGTTGCGGGACTGGCGGCAAAGAGCCAAAACCGTACCCAACAAAAAGCCAATGATCAGACATCCGAAGACAATCAGCAAGGTGGTTTTCATCCCGTCAATCAGCATGTCCCCATACCTGTTCAGAAAGTTAAAATTTAGTTTATACATGTGCATCACCCCTTTTCGGTTTGCTGGCTCATTACCAGATGTAATCTAACTCGGCCGGCTCTGTTCCCCACCACTTCTCATAGGTTTCCGCCTGCCATCCTGAGCTAATCTGCCATGATACGAACATATCCAGGTAACGGACGAATTCCATGTCGCCCTTGCGGCATACAACGCAGATGGGATCTGAGGTATAAAGACCTTCCTGAGCCTCTAACTTATCATTCTGGGAAGCAGCATAGTCTACTACGGTGTTGTCTTCAAAGGAAGCGTCTGCTTTGCCCTGCTCCAGCTGCAGAACGGAATCCGTAAAGTTATCTACATAGAGAATATTTGCATTGGGTGCATACTGTGTTACAAGAGCCTCGCCGGTAGAGCCCCGGTTAACGGACACATTGATGCTTGGATCGTTGAGATCTTCAATGGTATGCAGATTGGATCCTGCCGCAGTAATCATTTTAACACCGCAGCGCAGATACGGCATCGTAAAGTCAACCGTCTGAGCACGCTCCAGATTACCGGTGGTATTGGCAAAGAGTACGTCCACACGGCCGGAGGTCAGAGCCGGAAGACGTGTTTCCGCATCCACATTCTGAATTTCAACCTCTACCCCAAGGACTTCTCCCAGGCGGTTTGCCCAGTCTACGTCATAGCCCATAGGGGTGCCGCTGTCATCCGTAAAGCCTATAGGGGCTCCGTTTAAGGAACAGCCGATTACTATCTTGCCGTCTGCCAGAATTTTGTCCAATGTGGGGCTGCCGCTTCCGGATTGCGCCGCAGCGCCGCCTGCCGCGTCAGAACCGGCGGATTTGGAACCGCATCCTATCATCAGTCCTGCTGCCATACTAACCGTTAACAGGGCAGCCATAAGCTTCTTCGTCATTTGTTTCATCATTCTTTTTCCTCCTATTAAAAGTCGCTGCGCGACGGCACTAAAGAGTAAAGTCGCTTCGACACACCTGTAATGAGAGCAACTTTCATTCGAAAGGACACTCATAAAAGTTCCTCTCGTGCGCCTTTGCGACTTTACTTTAGTCGCTGCGCGACGGCACTAAAGGGTAAAGTCACTTCGGCGCACCTGTAATGAGAGAAACTTTTATTCGAAAGGGCACTCATAAAAGTTCCTCTCG
>OFFY01000014.1_pt1 | contig 174233 bp, 148 predicted proteins | sample 1521481 | NCBI WGS metagenome assembly OFFY01 (sample SAMEA3504117, study PRJEB24116) | mouse gut metagenome | biome: mouse gut; feature: mouse-associated habitat; material: faeces | place: Denmark | collected 2011
CATCAATAAATTACATGAAAAAATACAAAAAGAACGGACAGGAAGTCATCTGTTTACAGTAAAAGGAACAGTTATTAAAGTACGCCAAAATCCAGCAGATTTTCTTAAAACAGGAAAACGCTGGATTTTTTGTTAGTAGAAATAGAGCAGAGGGCTGCCCGGAGGCATTGTCCTGGTCCAGTGCTGCTATTGTTTTTATATGGGAGCCATGGTATAATTAATAACTCGCTCTTTTGAACAGAAGAAATACGGAGGGACAGAATATGAAAATGATTCCGAAAATGTGCACACAATGCGGGGCACAGCTGCACATGGAGAAAGGGGACGAGGTGATTGTATGTCCTTATTGCGATACGGAATATACAATAGAGAAGCCCCGGTGGAATCCATATGAGAACGGTCCGATTGTGGTTAAACTGAACTATGCTTCGACAGGCAGCAGCCCTACAGGCATTAATGTAGTAAATGGCAGCGGGCAGAGCAGCGTGGCAGAGGAGAGGGAATTTAATATTGACAGAGGGGTGTTGGTAAGATATGGTGGAACTTCGACAGATGTAATGATTCCCCAAGAGGTGGCTGCGATTGGTAATAATGCATTTTTAAGCAAGAAAATAAAAAGCGTCATAATGTCGGATCATGTAACGGAAATCAGAGAAGGGGCGTTTTATAACTGTGATGCATTGAAAACCGTAACACTGTCCAAAAACCTGAGAGTAATTGGATCCTATGCGTTTTGGGGGTGTAAAAGTCTGGAAAATATAGTCCTGCCCAATGGACTGAAAGAGATTGGGAGAGATGCGTTTGCTGACTCTTTCAAATTGCAGTTATATCTGCCGGACAGCCTGGAGAAACTTGACCCGAGATATAATCATTTTAAGGGATGCCACAGCGTGTATCTGTCAAGCAGATTGGTATATAAGCTGGGTACGCCGCCGATTTGGTCTCAAAATGTCTATATCGATTCCGTTTTACTGACAGCGAATATGCTGCAAAGAGATTCCGCATTGATGAAGGCTATGAGATATACCTTGATAGGCAACCAGATAGAAAAAGCGGCATATTATGAGGAGAGCCGCAGACAGGGAATGATCAGACAATGGATGGGTGAGGGGCTTTGCCGGTATTGCGGAGGAGAATTTGGAGGAACTTTCATAAAAAAATGTAATAACTGCAGAAGAAAAAAAGATTATTAGCTGGAGATTTATGTAAAAATCTCCAGGAAAGCATAAAAATCCCAAAATACCTATTGCTTAAAAGAGGAGATGACGATACAATAGACATAACAGGAAGTTTTTTAACAGAGTCAAGGATGACAGGAGGGTAAGATTATGGGAATCAGTTTTGATGTGCAAGCTACAAAGCCTGACTATTCGCATCTCTTTTCCAGCGTAGGATCTGCTGCAGGCAATGCCGCCTCCAGCAACTGGCTGGGTGATTACGCAGCCATCAAGAACGGCAGCTACGGCAAGCTGATGAAGGCTTATTATGCGGATTCCAAGGGAGAAAGCGCATGGCAGAGTACGGGTACAACGGCCACCTCGAAAAGCAGTAAAAGCAATGTTCTGGACAGGATTCTGGAGGAGAAGAGGCATCCAAAGGTCTCTAAAGAGGCCCAGAAGGCAAATGCCGAATTGACATCGGGACTTTCAAGTCTGAAGACGTCTGTTTCCGTGCTGCAGAATGATAAGACTTATACGGATACGGCGAATGGACAGAGTGCGGCAGACAAGGTAGTCTCTGCGATAAAATCTTATGTATCAGAATACAATAATGTAGTGAATGCGGCGAAAAATTCCACTTTGGCCAATAAAACGGCGTATGTGGCGAATGTGATGAGCACCTCGGCTACGAATGCCGATAAACTTTCGGAAATCGGCATTACGGTGAATTCCAACGGGACGCTTGATCTTGATGAAGCCAAGCTGAAAGAGGCGGGAGTTTCCAAGGTGCAGGAGATGTTCTCCTCCAAGAATGTCATGAGTTATGGTTCTACGGTTGCCTCACGCCTTCAGTTTGCGGGCGCCGCGAACGGTTCAAACGCTACGGACAACAACGGGACAGACAGCACGGCGGCGTCCAGCGCGTCTTCCCTCAAGGCAGACGGTAAAGCCCTTGCGTCCAGCGCTTTATATGAAAAGGTAAAGGATAAGGACGGCAATGAGACAGATCAATACGATATTGAGAAGATCTTTGCCACAGCCAAGAGTTTTGTAAACAACTACAACCGTATGTTTGACGCTGCCGAATCCAGTTCAAATTCAGGTGTGCTGGCCAATTTGTCTCACATCAGAGAAAAGACGGCGCAGAATGCGGATGCGCTTAAGCAGTTTGGCATTAATGTGGATGAAAAGGGCAAGCTGAAGATTGACGAGGACACATTTAAGAAAGCAGATATGTCCCAGGTTCAGAAGTTTTTCAGCGACTACGGTTCTTCCATCGCAACCAGCGCTTCGCTTGTGGACTACTATATGACGACCCAGGCCAATGCCGCCAGCGGGTATACCTCTACCGGGGCTTATAATGTGCAGGGAAGTTCCCGCTATGCAGATACCGTATAGACCTTATAAAAGAAGATAAGAATTAGAGACTGGGTATTAGAAACTTAAGGGTGTGAATCTTCGGAAATTTATTTCAGTAGATTCACATCCTTTTTTATTCATGACAATAGATTTTTAGCAGAGCGTGGATTGTATTCAGGCTTTTTGTAAGAAGCAGAAGCGCCGCACCGGGCTCAAAAAATAAAAAGCAGTTGTATTTCTCAAAGATTTTGACTATAATGTATGCATGATTTGAGCAGATTTCTGCTATTTTAGAGCAACAGGGAGTCGGACAGAGGCAGATACGAATTATAAGAAGGCCGGAAGGGAAACCATAGGATGAAAAGTAAAGCGAAGAAAAAACAATTCAGGCAGGATGTACCGGAGGGCTGGTTTTACATGTTCCATGGGGATATGACGGTAGGTGCGTTGAAAGAGGCATTGTCCGACACGGCATACGAGATGGAGTACTGGGAAGCCGCCCAGGTATTGGAGATCGACCTGGGAGCGGGCGGCTGTATGGATGTAGAGGCCATGGAGCCGGATTTTGGGGAGGCATCTGCTGATGCTTTTCTGAAGGAACATCAGGTGAAGTTTCTCTGTTATATTACGTTTCGGACGGAGGACTACCAGGCCGCCAGAGGGGTGATGGAGCATATCTGCGACAGAATCGGCGGCTTCTTCTGCGGGGATACGGATGATTTTACCCCGGTGATTAATGCTGTCAAACAGGATCTGTGAGGAGAAGCGCTTATCATTGGAAGCTCCGATACTGAAAGGAATAAGCGGAATGACTAAGGTCTATTATGGCCGTGCCGGGAATGCCCCGTTTTGGATGTGTGTCGGCGGGGATAGGAATGTGAAATAACTATAAAACAATGCTGGCGAAAGGATGAACAGGGATGACCAAATTGGAGGAGGCAAGGGAGTTTTTCAAGGCGGATACTTACGCCACCCAGACCACAGGGATTGTCATTGAGGAGGTGGCGGAGGGCTACGCCCGCTGCAGCCTGCTTACGGAGGAGAAGCATATGGCGGCCCATCGCCATGTGATGGGAGGAGCGTTGTTTACCATGGCAGACTTTGCATTTGCGGTGGCATCCAATCCACCGGGACATATGACCGTGACTGCCAACAGCAATATCAGTTTTATCAGTATGCCCAAGGATGCCCGGCTGGTGGCGGAATGCAGGCAGATTAAGGACGGCAGGCGGGCCTGTTACTACGAAACCCGGATTACGGATGGGCAGGATAATCTGGTGGCGGTGGTGACGGCCATGGGTATGCATATGAGTTAGTGACGGATCGGGGTTCAAGCGGCCAGTATCCTCTGTGCAGAGCGAGTACCGCCGTCGGCGGGCTGTGATCCGTGTAAACAGGGGATGGGAGAGAATAATCGTATGATCATAAAAGTGTTGGTGGAAAACACGGCAGTCTCGTCAGAGTACGGGAAAGTCCACGGTTTATGCCTGTATATTGAGACCGAAAATCATAAGGTATTGTTTGATCTGGGACCGAGCGGACTTTTTCTGGAGAATGCGTTGAAGATGGGTGTAAAAATTGAGGAGGTTGATACTGTGGTCATCTCCCATGGACATTATGACCATGGCGGGGCCTTGGGACTCTTTCTGCGGCAGAATTCCAGGGCAAGAGTATATGTTCACAGGAAAGCCTTTGACAGGCACTTTTCCAAGGTGCTGTGTCTGTATGCAGATATAGGACTGGACGATTCCCTTGCTTCTCATGATCAGGTGGTTCTCACCGAAGGCAATTTAGAACTGGACCAGGAACTGATGATTATAGCGGATGTGAAAAAGCGGGAATTATATCCGCAGTCCAACCGAAACCTGTATACTTTGGAAGGCGGAAAGAAGCGGCAGGATGATTTTTCCCATGAGCAAAGCCTGCTGATCCGCCAGGGGGAGTACCGGGTCCTGCTGGCGGGCTGCGCTCATTGCGGCATTGTCAATATCATGGACAAGGCATGTTGTGATCTGGGAGAACGCATAACCCATGTGGTGGGCGGGTTTCACATTATGAGAGACAAGTCCCCGGAGCCGGTGCGGGAGTTGGCCCGGTGCTTGAAAGGAGAGGACGTTCAATATTACACCTGCCACTGCACGGGCCGGGAGAATTTTGCCTTAATGCGGGAGGAGATGAAGGAACAGATAGAATATGTATCGGCGGGGGCGGTCCTGCAGCTCTAAGGTAAGTAATGCCCAATGGCTGCAGCCTCCAGTCAAAAGAGTATGAAGCAAAAACCTGACGCGGGGAGGATGTCATGGAATGTATTGCTCCGTACAATGGGATATTTTTTTAATTTAGGGATTGACAATATTTTTACTTCCTGTATAATAAAAGTCACAATAGCAGAGAGAACAGTACCTCATGTGTTGGGGTGTTGTTCTCTCTGATTACACGCTATTTCTAATATGCTGACCCCCATCAGAGAAGATATACGGGGAATAAAAAAAGATATGCAAGACATGAAAAGCGATATGGAGGAACTAAGAGAGGATATCAGGGAACTGAAAGAGGATGTACGGATACTGAAAGAGGATGTACAAATACTGAAAGAGGATGTACGGAAGCTGAAAGAGGATGTACGGAATCTGAAAGAGGAGGTACGGAAGCTGAAAGAGGAGGTACAGGAACTCAAAGTAAGAGTAAAAAATATAGAATTGACGTTGGAAAACATTGTTATGCCGCGCCTGAATACAATAGAATCCTGTTATACATCAACGTTTGAACGCTACAAGATAAGCGTGGAAGACTATGAGAATATGAAACAGGATATATCCGTCTGTAAAGAAGTACTGGCAGAACACTCTGAAAAACTTAAAAGATTGGCGTAAAGCAGAAAGGTGCTGTTCACGGCCTGTTTCGGAAACACAGCCGGTTTTGCTGACTCTCCTTGAATCCTGTGGCGACATGTGGTAGAATCAGATTGACATGTTAATGCGGGTGGAGTGATGAAGGGGGAAACATGAAACTGGTATTGATAGTAGGAAGCGGCGCGGTAGGCAAGATGACGGTGGGGCAGGAATTGATGAAAAGAACGGGATTGCGGCTGTTCCATAATCATATGATGATTGAGCCTGTGATTGAGATCTTTGGCGGATGGCGGGGAGATGTGATTAACAGGCTTCGCAGCGTTGTGCTGGAGGAGTTTGTGAAGAGTGACTACGAGGGCATGATTTTCACGTATATGTGGGCTTTTGACATGCACTCCGATTGGGATTACATACAGGAAGTAGTCGGGCTTTTTGAGGATAATGGAGCGGAGATTTACTGCGTGGAACTGGTGGCTTCCCAAGAGATCCGGCTACAGCGAAACCGAACGGAGAATCGTTTGAATAATAAGGCGTCTAAGCGGGATGTGGAGTTTTCCGAAGGCCTCATACGGAAGGAGGATGCCAATTACCGCCTGGTGAGCCGGGAAGGGGAAATACCCTTTGCCAATTATATTCGAATTGACAATTCCCGGCTGTCGCCGGAGAAGGTGGCGCAGCAAATCCAGGAGCATTTCGGGTGGTAAAGGGGTAAGAGAGGAAGAATACGATGGGCTGCATTACAACATATACGGGCAGGCATTTTGATCCGGTTTGTCCGGAGAGTGGCGAGATTGACATTCGGGATATTGCCCATGCTCTGTCCCTGATCTGCCGGGGGAACGGACATGTAAAAACTTTTTTTTCCGTGGGACAGCATTGTATTCATTGTGCCCGGGAGGCAGAGGCCAGGGGCTATTCTGACCGGCTGATATTGGCCTGTCTGCTGCATGACGCCAGCGAATGTTATCTGTCGGATGTACCCCGACCGATCAAGGGCGTCATGCCGCAGTATAAGGCTGTGGAGGAGCGGCTGCTGGAACAGATATATATCAAATATCTGGGAACTGTCCTGACGAATGAGGAGGAGAGGCAGGTTAAGCAAATTGACAATGATATGCTCTATTATGACCTGCTGAACCTGCTGAACGAGCGCATAGAACAGAAGCCGCCGGTGATGGCCGCAGAGTTCTCCTACGAGGCGCTGCCTTTTGAAGAGGTGGAGAATCGGTTTCTGGAGATGTTTATGCGCTATGGGGTATATGCCGGAAAAGAGGGCGTGTTTTCCACAGAATTTTTTGAACTTCATTACAGCCAATCCTGTCAGAAGCTGGTTGGGGATATAGTCGGGACGCTTCTGGAAAATATGGAGAGGATCATGAACTTTTTCCTGCTGGAGAAGTTGGATCAAAAGGTATTGGTGGTCATACATTCTAACGTGGATGTTTACGCTGCCCATGTGGCGGAGTGCGGACAGGATTACAGGGATTGGATGATTGCGGATACTTTTGATGGCAGGATTCACATATTGTCTTTGGAGGCATGCCGTGAAAGCAGTTCTCATGCCCACATGGACAGGGAGGAATACGCACGGCTGATTGTCCACGAGTTTGTACATATTTGTCAGCAGCAGGTGGAACCCAATTGCAATGGTGTCATATGGTTTTGGGAGGCTTTGGCCACCAATCTGGCAGGACAGGTCATGGCTCCTGTGGAACTGAATTGCAGCCGTGACGAATTGATGTTCCATTACCAGGAACTTCCTGCGGCTTACTCCATCTCTTATCGTCTGGGAAAATATATGCTGGAGTATCTGTCCCATGAGCAGATATATGAGTACATCCGCAATCCCGGAGCACTGTGGACGGATACAGAGAACATACTGGAGGCTGTGGGGCAGAAAAAGGGACTTAAATAATACAGAGCAGAGGAGAATGGAGATGCGACTCGATTTTTCTCTGCTTTTTTATAGAAATTATAAAGTGTTACTTGACTTTTGAAAATAAAGGCAGTATTATACATATGACTGATATGTTATTTTGAGTCACAAAGAGAGGTGCAATTTATGGCAAGAAGTTTTACAGAACGAGAAAAGAATAATATTAGAAGGAACTTGCGGGAAATTTGTAAGCGATACTGGACACAGTACGGTTATAAGAAAACCAGTGTAGATGACCTTTGTAAGCAGGCAGGAATCTCGAAAGGCGCATTTTATCTATTTTTTGAATCGAAAGAGGCTCTGTTTTGTGAAGTAATATGTTCTGTGCAGGAACAAATTTGCAATGCAGCATCTGCATTGATTGAGAAGTATAAAGATAGGTATGGTGTTGCGGAAGCCTTGAAGTTCATTTATCGAGAATATGATCAAAATAATTTTTTATGCAATTCGAATAGTACTGATTTTACAATCTTTATGAACAAGCTGTCAGAGGAACAATCAAAAAAAATTGTAGAGTCCAATAAGAAGAGCCAACAGCTTTTTCTCAATCCATCCTATTTGAGATGTAAGGTTGATGCGGATATGGCGATGTCAGTTATTTATTCTCTAATTTTGAATATCAAAAACAAGGATATTCTTCCGCAGGATCATGTGGAAACATTTGATTTTATGGTTGATCATTTGATTGACAGCTTGTATGAATAGCAGGAGGAAGCTCCCTGTCGAACTTTTAGAAAATGTTGTTGTGAGATATAGCAAAGTGTTTGTGATTTATATGGAGGTAGAATATGAAAACAGAAGTTATTAAAAAAAATAATACGGAGATTGCGGTAATAAGCAGCGATAAATTGCTGATTACAGACGTTCAGTCTGCTCTGGATCTGATTATGACAGTGAAATACGAAACGGGATGTGAAAATATTGCCGTAAACAAGGGAGCTATTGTAGACGATTTCTTTGTTTTGAGTAGTTGTCTGGCAGGGGAAATCTTACAAAAATTCATTAATTATGGCGTGAGGTTTGCAATATACGGGGATTTTTCAAAATATACGAGCAAGCCTTTGAAAGATTTTATGTATGAGTGCAATAAAGGAAAGGACATTTATTTTCAGCCCACGGCTTATCTTGCTGTTGACAGGCTCTCAGGAAGTACGGAGAACAAAATGTGAGAGTAAATTAATGGACGCTCTTTCCACCGAAAATCTTATATGTTGTGGGAAAAATAGACCGTTTTCAGAAGGCGCAGGGCAATATATGGGGGGCAAATACTGTGAGGAGGATAGGAGGATGATCTCCAAGTTTATCATTTGTTTTTTGGCAGGAATAGGGGCCGGGCTGGGCACCGGATTTGCGGGCATGAGTGCCGCCGCCGTGATCAGCCCCATGCTGATTACGTTCCTGGGGCTTCCGGCCTATGAGGCCGTGGGAATCGCCTTAGCCAGCGATGTTCTGGCCAGTGCTGTCAGCGCTTACACTTACGGCAAGAACAAGAATCTGGATATCCGCAACGGCCTGGTGATGATGGCCACGGTGCTGTTGTTCACCTTGGGGGGAAGCTGGGTGGCCAGCCAAGTGCCGAACACCACCATGGGCAGTTTTTCCGTGTTTATGACCCTGCTGCTGGGCATCAAGTTTATTGTAAAGCCTGTTATGACCACCAGGGAAGCCATGAACAGAGTCAGCAGGAAAAAGCGGATCATACAATCCATGGTTTGCGGAACCCTGGTGGGCTTTATCTGCGGCTTTATCGGGGCAGGGGGCGGCATGATGATGCTGTTAATCCTTACCAGCGTGCTGGGGTACGAACTCAAGACAGCGGTAGGAACCAGTGTTTTTATCATGACTTTTACGGCATTGACCGGTTCGGCCAGCCACTTTGTCATCGGTGGGATGCCGGATCTGTGGTGTCTGCTGTTCTGCGTGGGTTCCACACTGCTGTGGGCCAGGATCGCCGCCAAGTTTGCCAACAAGGCCAGCGCCGTCACTTTGAACCGGGCAACGGGCGTGGTTTTGGCGGTGCTGGGGGCCGCTATCCTGGTGGTAAATTACGTTTTCTGAACCCATTATACAAAGCCCATGGCGGGTGCAAAGGACAAGCCACGGGCAGTGGATCGGAAGCGCTCGATAAGCCGGGAATAGTGACGTTCCTATTCCTGCTCCTTGCTGTGAGTCATATTCAGACGGCATCTGACGTCTCTGTATTCCTGGGGAATGTTCTCCGGGGAAAGGGTTCGGACGGCGTTTTCTGTGCCGGCTTTTTGGGCAGTCTCATAGTACCAGCATTTATATTCCAGCAGAGAAAGAGTCTCCTGCAATTCCCGGATCTGTTTCTGGACGGCGGTACGCCGTCCCCGGAACAGAGCCAGGCGGTCTTTGATGGAGGCGTCCCCCTGTGCGGCCATGGAGATGAAAGATTTGATTTCCTTTATGGACAGTCCGGATTTTTTCAAGTAACCGATGACCATCAAGGTCTCATAATCGGCGTCCGTGAATATGCGCATCCCGCTGCCGGAGCGCTTTACAAAAGGCAGCAGTCCTTCCTGATCGTAATATCTGAGCGTGGAGGCCGGAATTCCCAGTTCCCTCGCCATTTCTCCCACAGTAAATAGCATAGTTTCCTCCTTTGCATTCTGTGCTGTACCGAAAGGTCTGAAATATATAGTCCTTGGTAAATACCGATTTTTCCCGATAGTAGTATAAGACAAGAAAAAAGTCTTGACTTAAAGTGAACTTTAAGCTGTATACTATCCTTAGAGCAATTTTATAAACTGCAAGGGCAGATGTCAAGTATACTTTCTGCTGCTGCCACAGGATCCGGGCGCATAACCTCTTTTTCAGGAATGGGGATTGTCTGCCCATGCTTTTAGAGCGCAGGAGTTTTGGGCATGCAGGAGGAACGATGCTGCCGGCAAGAGAGAGGAGAAGCATATGGAAAAGGCAAAGGTCTATTTCACAAAAGAAATTACGCCGCAAGCGGTCATTAGGATGTATGAAGTGCTGGGAAAGGAATTGCCGGGCAAGGTGGCGGTAAAAGTACATTCCGGCGAGAAGGGCAATCAGAACTATCTGCGGCCCCAGTTTATGCAGCCCATGGTGGAGGCGGTAAAGGGAACCATTGTGGAATGCAACACCGCCTATGACGGGGCCAGAAATTCCACGGAGAAACATAAAATGCTGATGATGGAGCACGGGTGGAGCAGGTATTTCCAGGTGGATTTGATGGATGGAGAGGGTCCGGACCTGGTACTGCCCATCCCCGGCGGCAAGGTGCTGCGTGAGAACTTTGTGGGCAAAAATATGGCAAACTATGATTCCATGCTGGTGCTGTCTCATTTTAAGGGACATCCCATGGGTGGCTTTGGCGGAGCCCTGAAACAGCTTTCCATCGGCTGTGCCTCCACCAAAGGGAAATGTCTGATTCACTCCGGCGGTAAGACCGGTGACCAGACCGTGGTATGGGACAATGTGGCAGAACAGGATGTGTTCTGCGAGGCCATGGCGGACGCCGCCGGAAGCGTGATGGAATACTTCAGGGGAAATACTGCTTTTGTCAATATGATGTGCAATCTGTCCGTGGACTGCGACTGCTGCGCCGTGGCAGAGGATCCCTGCATGAAAGACATCGGAATTCTATCCTCTCTGGATTCGGTGGCGTTGGACCAGGCGTGCATGGATTTGATTTATCAGTCTAAGGACCCGGGAAGAGACCATTTCCTTCAGAGGGTAGAGTCCCGGCATGGTACCCATACCATTGACGCAGCGGCGGAACTGGGATTCGGTATGAAAGAGTATGAACTTATATCTGTATAAAACGCAGGTTCTCACAGTAGCACTGTTATTGGCTCCATGTTTTATAACCGGGAATATGGTGCCGATAGCAGTGTTACTCCCTTTTCGGAATTGTGTGTCTATTAGAAAATGACTTATAAATATGCATTCAAAATGACAGTAAAGATTCATGATTAAGTATATAGATCTAGAATTTGTAAAGGAGTATATAGGGATATCGGATATGAGACCTGCAATATGAAATTTTCCTTGCGGTCGGCGGCTTTGATCTTTAAAAATGATTGTGTTCTGCTTGTAAAGAGTGATCATCATCATTGTTTTTATACTGTTGGCGGAGGAATACAGGAAAATGAAACTTCGGAAAGTGCGGTTATTAGGGAATGCTATGAGGAAACGAGTTATCATTTTGAAATTGACAGATTAGTATTTATTGAGGAGCGTTTTTTCAGCGTTGACAGTGTTTCTCATCGGGAAATTGTTTTTTCTATTTAATGAAAGAAGCAGACATAAAGATAGTCAGTGGTGTCAGTACAGATCAAAATCATGAACATTTGTATTGGATCCCCATGGAAAAACTGAAATATATTGATCTTGTACCTAAATTTTTGAAAACTTCATTAGAAAATATACCAAATGAGATTACACACATTTTGTCATATGAATAAATATCAGTTTATAGAGCTGTTACGCTGTTGCAGATTATGTGCTTTTCTATAAATATACTTAAAACACTTTTCCGAAAAGGGAGTTAGAAAATAGATGCCGGGAAGTGTTACAAACTATAGGGTATCTTTGGCTACGACATTATTTATCTTGAATACGGATACTGCAAATTTTGGACAACTTAAGTGAGAATTCTAGACAGAGTCAATGCCATATATGCCTTGCTCGAGACCACTAAATCAAATGGTCTGAATTCACAGAAATATTTTGCACACCTTCTTGAACCAAGACCAAATGAATCATGTCTGACAAAGAACTCGAAAATATGGTGTCTTGGAATCTAGTATTCCAAGCCTGCTGGGTGAATAATTCATAAAGCATTGTGAATTGGTGAATTTCTCTAAATCTTTCGGGTAAGTCTACTTCCTTACTTCTTGCTTATAATGACGAGGTTCATTATCCCTATTATTAGATATTCAAAAGTTTAATATATTAAGCCATTCATAGTTAATGGAATGGTTTTGTCGGTGGGTTAAATATTCACGGGTGTTTTTCTTCCCGATATTTATGTCGCATATGCAAAAAGTCTAATTCAGCTTCAATATATAAAATAGCTTGTACAAATCCTTCAGTCCAATATGTGTTTGGTATCAACTTTCCTTTGGCATTATCAAAAGAAGGAGCAGGGGGTATCCGGCTTTCAGAAAGCGCTGCTGAAAGGATCAGTATGACAAAAATATCCCTACAGCACAGGATTACGTCTGTACAGGGAACTGGCGACTTTACGGACGTGGGGCGATATGCTATACTGAATTATATTTTCCATACCGCTGAATGGAATTCTCACGGATATTATGCGGAAAAAATCGGTGAGGCATATGCTGTAGCACAGCAAAGGATGTGGATTTAGAAAAAACTCGGGCCGCCTGTGTGCGACGGCGTATGGAGGAAGATGCATTGGCTGAAATGGGCTTGCATTGTGATGGCTTTTTGTCTGGAAGGATGGAGCATATGGGATATATATACAAACCGAAGAATCCCCGGGAGGCGGAGCCTTTATTCGCGGGCTGGGGGGAGACCATGATTGATTCCTGTCTGCAGGGCATTATGGGAGAGATTTATGTTGTGGGGGACGGTTCTGCCGCTCCCCGTTCCGCCAAGGCGGTGCTGGGAGACTTCTGCTTTTTGGCAGGGGAACCGAATGTGGATCTGGCAGTTCATAAGCCAAAGGGCTGTGGCAAAAATTTTTGGATTATGGTTGCGAGGGATTCTTTTGAAGATTCGTCCCAGGAGGCCCTGGGCCTGCAGAAGTTCCGAGACTCAGCCGGGGGGATCACGATTCCCCAGGAACGAAAGGAGATATGCGGGGAAGAATCTTCAGGCATGACTTGGGAGAGCGCAATTCGCCGGGCCTATGGTCACAGCGTGCGCCGAGTGACCCGCTACGCCATCAAAAAGGAGCCCGGGGTCTGGGATCCGAACAGGCTGCGGCGGGCAGTGGCAGGTCTTTCTCACGAGTACAGCCTGAATCTGATTGACGGGGAACTTTACCGAAAGTGCCTGGAAAATTCCTGGAGCCGGGATCTGGTGGCTCAGTATGGCAGCTATGAGAGATTTCAGGAATGGGGCCTTGGCGCAGTGATTTTAAAGGGAGAGGAACTGGTGGCGGGAGCCTCTTCTTATTCCAGTTACAGGGGCGGAATAGAAGTAGAGATCGACACCAGAGAGGATCAGCGCAGAAGAGGGCTGGCCTATGTCTGCGGTGCCCGGCTGATTCTGGAATGTTGTTCCCGCAGTCTGTATCCCAGTTGGGATGCCCACAATCTCTGGTCGGTGGCGCTGGCCGAAAAGCTGGGGTATCATTTTGACCATTCTTATACAGCTTATGAGACGGAAGGGGGCTGAGACCGGGGAGAAATATCCTTTACCATCGGCGGATCGGAACGCCGCCGGATTTAACAGGTACCCAAAAGAGTTACTACAGACTTTGGAGAAAGGAACATAGACATGGAATTCATTTTACTGGACGGTACACAAAAAACTTATTTACAGCAGGCGGCCGGGATTCTGCGGCAGGCTTTCCCTCATTGTTACGGGGATTGCGCGGAGGAAGAAGTACAGGAGATGTTGGAGGAGGGAAAATTGGCTCTGGGCGCGGTTCTGGCCGGCCGGCTGGCGGGCCTGGCGGGTGCTGCTCCCCGGTATGACCTGACGGCCTGGGAACTGCACCCGCTGGCAGTGGAGGAATCCTGCCGCTCCCAGGGAGTGGGCAGTGCCCTGGTGCGGGAACTGGAAAGGTGGCTGAAAGAAAAGGGCTGCCTGACCCTGTACTTGGGTAGTGACGATGAGGACGGGAGTACTACGCTGTCAGAGGGCAATTTGTTTGAAGATACCTTTGCTAAAATTCGGAATATCCGAAACCTGAAAAATCATCCTTTTACATTTTACCAAAAGCTGGGATATCAGATCATCGGCGTGATTCCGGATGCCAACGGGTTGGGCAAGCCGGATATCTGGATGGGGAAAAGCCTGGTTCGTTAGAGACCCGGAGCATTCCGGGCTATGGGAGGTATAGGGGGATAAAGGAAGTATGGATGTAAGAGCCTTGGGGGAACTGTATTTGACTTTTTTCCGAATCGGGGGACTGACATTTGGCGGCGGCCTTACCATGCTGCCCATGCTGAAGCATGAATTGGTACGGAAAAAGAAATGGATCAGTGAAGAGGAACTGCTGGACTGCTATGCCATCGGGCAGTGTACGCCCGGCGTTATAGCTGTAAATACTGCTACTTTTGTGGGATATAAGAGGGAGGGGATAGCGGGCGGGATTGCCGCCACGCTGGGCATGATCTCTCCGTCGCTGGCTTTGATCACTCTGATCGCTTCTTTTTTTCAGACGCTGGTGGATAACATCTGGTTTCAACATGCGATGATGGGGATTAAGGGGGTGGTCTGTGCGCTGATGCTGAATACGGTTATAACCATGGCCAGAAAAAGCCTGGTGAATCTGGTGTGTGTGACGGTCTGTGCCATGTCTCTGGTGTTGGCCCTGTTTACCCCTGTTCCCACCATCGCCATCGTGGCGCTGGCAGGGCTTTTCGGCGGAGCATCGGAACTTCTGAGGAAGAAGCGCAGGGAAAAAGGAGGGCTTCAGCAATGACGTTTCTTCTTCTTTTCTGGGAGTTTTTCAAGATCGGTCTGTTTGCGGTGGGAGGAGGCCCCGCCACCTTGCCTTTTCTGATGGACCTGGCGGAAAAATATGACTGGTACGCCCTGGAGGACCTGACCGATATGGTGGCGGTGTCGGAAAGCACGCCGGGCCCCCTGGGAGTGAATATGGCTACCTATGCGGGTTATCAGGGGGCGGGAATACCGGGCGGGCTGACGGCAACCCTGGCGCTGGTACTGCCCAGTGTCATAATCATGATTCTCATTGCCAGATTTCTCACCAATTTCAGCGAGAAACCCATGGTGAAAGCGGTGTTTGCCGGGGTGCGTCCGGCGGTGACGGCTCTGATCGCCGCCGCTGTATGGGGGCTTTTCAAAGTGGTGCTGGTGACGGAGGAAGGCGCATTGCACACAGGGCCTTTGATCCTGTGCGTGGCGGTGTTCGGACTGATGCGGATCAGGCTTTTCCGAAAGCTGCATCCGGCGGTGTGGCTGCTGGCTGCAGCGGTGGTGGGGATGGTATTTCGGTTCTGATAAGGGACGGAAGAATCTGGTGTATTCCGCTTCATGAGGGATGTCCGGGGGGTGTATTACAATGTAAGCAGGAGGCTGTGCGGATTTGGATAAAGAAACTGGCAGAGGCATACAAGGGAGGCCAATGGCGGGACAGGAAGAATATTAAGTACGGAAAGGACAGAAATTACAGGCATGACGAAAGTACAATTCTATGAAGAAGTGGAGGATCATCTGTTGAAATATGCAGTGATTATCGCAAGGGCAGGGGATCAATGGGTGTTCTGTAAACATCGGGACAGGAAGACCTATGAAGTTCCGGGAGGACATCGGGAGCCGGGGGAGAAGATTGACGATACCGCCAGGCGGGAACTGTATGAGGAGACGGGAGCGGTCCGCTACACCCTGCTGCCTGTGTGCGTGTATTCGGTAGCGGCCACGGATGGTTCTGACGGGCAGGAGGAATCGGATGCCATATCTTTGTGTTCAGAACCATGTACTGGCCGTTCTGGGATATGCGGGACGGAAGAGAGTTTCGGAATGCTGTACTATGCCCAAATTGAAACCTTTGAGCCGGAACTGCACAGCGAGATTGAAAAAATTCTGCTGACGAAGGAACTGCCCGAGGAGTGGACTTATCCCGAGATACAGCCCCGGCTTCTGGAGGAGGCCCATAGGCGGGGGATATTATGAAAAAATTGTATTTGGACTGCACCGAAGGAGAGGTGGTCTCCGTCTATGTCCGGGATGCGGAGGTGATCCCGGCGGGGACCACTGTCTATACCATGCCTCTGCGGGAGAGGGGCCCTGCGTATGACCGCTGGGGGAAGGAATATGGAATTTACTTTCTCTTTGAAGATATGGAGGTGGAAATACCTTTTTATGCCGTGCCCAGAGTAGATATTTTCGCGGTGGACGGTCAGGGAGGATTTTTTGGAACTGTGGGTCAGGGGACGGATCCGGAGGGAGAGGGGCCGGTCTGCTTTTTTAAGGAGGGGAAATGCCGTCTCATAGCAGAGAGCGGCCCGGAATTTATAGCAAATGGCGCTGTATGGCGGCAACGCCTGAGAGATTATCCACAGGTGAGGCTGTATGATTCCAGAGAGCAGGCGGCCCGGGAATTGGAGTTTATTTCTCTTGAAGAGGGGAAATGAAACGGCTTGGGAAACTGTAAAAACAGGTGAGGAGACCGATATGGCAGAGTATGAACAGGTGGTGCAGCCCTTTGCGCCGGTATATGACAAAGATTCCCGGATTTTGATACTGGGCAGCCTGCCCTCCGTGAAATCCAGAGAGCAAGGTTTTTATTACGGGCACGCCAGGAACCGCTTCTGGCCCATGCTGGCAGCGGTTTACGGGGAGCCGGTGCCCAGGGATATCCCGGAGAAAAAGGCCCTGCTTCTGCGCCATGGCCTGGCGGTGTATGATGTGATTGAAAGTTGCCAGATCCGGGGTTCCAGCGACAGCAGTATCCGCAATGTGAAAGCGGCGGATCTTCGGGCTGTCATGGAGGCGTCCCGGATAGAAAAGATACTGGTAAACGGCAGGACTGCGGCAAAATATTTCAAAGCATACCAGCCGGAGGCCTATGGGCATCTGGTGGTGGAACTGCCTTCCACCAGTCCGGCTAACGCCGCTTTTTCTCTGGAAAAGCTGGTGCAGATCTGGGGAGAGCACCTGGGGTAGCAGAGTCTGGTATGCTGCCGGCCAGGGATTCCGCTGCCGTGATTCCATTGTTGGTCAGCGGATCGCGCCGCTCATATCCGAACAACACAAGCGTGGGTTCATCAAAGATGTGAGTAAACACTTCCCCATGCAGTCTCTTGGTCAGTTCCCGGTAATTGCAGTCCGCCAGTTCCGGGAATCTTGTATGTTCCAAAGACTCCCGGTGCAGCGCGTCATGAATGACTTCTTTCCAGGGCTCCTGAGAGGGGGCGAAGGCGGGGCGGTTCTTCATATGCTCGCGCAGATACAGATCGTAGAGAAGGACTTCTTTCAATCGGGAGATCTGACTGTCCGCTTCATCCTTTATAGACGGCACGTCGGAGCGTATCTGCCCGCCTGTGCCAGTCTGCCCCGACAACGGCGGTGTCTGCGGCTCTCCGAGGATGCAGGCAATTCCCCACTCCAGTAGAATCTCATATTTCCGTATGCGGGAGGACTGCACTCCGAACAACGCATGTCTGTCAAACCATGCCGCAAGACTTTCATACATGGCATAGGGGCCATGGAAGCGGGACAGCATGAATTCCAGGGTATGGGCAAACTGGCCGCTGTTGTAGTACAACTCCACCGTCTCCTCAATCTGTTTCAGCCGACAGAGATCCTCATAGGAAAGCCAGCGGGTGGACAGCACCTCATAGGGAGGCTGGTCGGCATATATCAGGTCATACCCGGGAGCCAGCCGTTCCATGTCCGATCCCTTCAGCACTTTTAAAAAGCCAAGCTGAAGCTGCTGGGGGCGGAGGCTGTACACATCGTCAAAGGAAATCCGAAACCGCTGCAGATCCTCAAAGGGCAGTCCCGCGATCAGGTCCAAATGGATATGAATATTTCTCCAGGAAGAGATGCGCCGGACAACGGAGGCCACTTTATGAAAATCCATGCGGCGGTGTATTTCCGCAATGGTTTCCGGACAGGTTGACTGTACGCCGATTTCAAGCTGCACGGCGCCGGGGCGCAGTTTTTCCATCACTGCGAAGTAATCTTCGTCCAAAAGATCTGCGGCGATTTCGAAGTGGAAGTTGGTTTCGCCGTTATCATGCGCCAGAATATGCCGCAGGATGGGCAGGGCATGCTCTTTCCGGCAGTTAAAGGTACGGTCTACAAATTTTACCTGAGGCACCTTCTTTTCTAAAAAGAAATCCAGTTCCCGGCAAACCTGGTCTACAGAACGGAAGTCCATGGACCGGTCGATGGAGGAGAGACAGTAGCTGCAGGAGAATGGGCATCCCCGGCTGCTCTCATAATAGATAATGCGGTACGCAAAATCTTCCATATTTTTGTACCAGAAGGGCAGCTGGTCCAGTTTCGGACGCATTCGGTTCCCGTCAAGGACGGCGGGCAGTTCTTCGGCGGTTCCCGTTCCATAGGCCGCCGCCATACGGGCAAAAGCCGTTTCCCCGGGCCCGGTGATCACGCCCCGCAGGCGCCATCTGCCTATGGCTCCGGCGGCGTCATGGGAAACTTCCGGGCCGCCGGCCCAGAAGTCCGCATGAGGCAGCAGTTTATGCAGATCGGGGAGAACCGCGTCCATTATGCCGCGGTTCCAGATATAGCAGGAGAAGGCAATTACATCGGGCCTCCTTCTATAGATTTCCCGCATAATGTAGGATGGCTGCTGGTTGATGGTATATTCCGCGATTTCCACGCAGTCTTCATATTCGCCCGCGCAGGCTTTCAGGGAGTGGACTGCGGGATTGGAATGGATGTATTTGGCGTTGACAGCCACCAGTAGTATTTTCATGGGAGAACCTCTTTTCTATGAGATTTTGTGGGATTTTGCTGAAATTCTGCCCGGACTCAGGCAATTCTATTTTACCAGAAGGGAAGAAAAACGCAAGGTAAACCACTAAAAGCCAGGGTGGATTTTTCGCAAGGCAGCATGAAAAGAAATTGCATTATTTTCAAGCAGCTGATATACTGTATAAAATCATGACTGCAAAAGGAGACAAACCATGACCAATATACAGAAAACAGAAGCCTTTTTGAGGGAGCGGTTCGCGGACTGCGCTTTTTTCAGGGAGCATCCGGCGGATGGGGAGTACCGCCTGCAGCATTCCTACCGGGTGGCCCATGCCGCCGGGGAGATCGCCCGCAGGGAGGGCTTGGACCAGGAAGGGCTGGTGATCGGCGGTCTTTTGCACGATGTGGGTTACAGTCTGCCCTTTAGGGAAAAGGATGGCTGGGGGGAGCATGGGCGCATGTCGGCCCGGCTGGTCCGGCCTTTTCTGGAACAGCTTGATTTGGGGCCGAAGCGGGTGCAGGAGATCTGTTACGGTATCGCGATCCATGTGGACGGAAAGGCGGATTTTCCGGGAGAGAACACTGCTTTTGCCCTGAGCATCGGGGATGCGGACGATGTGGACCGTTTTGACGCCTATCGCATCTACGATGCCATGGAGTACGCGGATTTCCGCAACCTGAAGATCGAGGATAAGCGCAAGTGGCTTCGGGAGAAGTTGGACTGGATTCGCTGGCGGCTGGGGGAAAAGTCCGGCACGGAGACTGCCGGACAGATGATTGCCCAGCGGCTGCAATATCAGCGGCAGTACTATGAGAAAGTGCTGGAGCAGATGGAGCGCAGCGAGGCGATCAGCATAACGCCGTCATCTGCTCCATAAGGGGCTTGCGGAACCGATGTAAATATGGCATTATATTTTAAGTAAGTTCGGAAGTATTTTACAGGAAAAGAGGATTGGACAGATATGACGGAGAGCAAACAAAGACACGCGGGGCAGATGGAGACTATTAAAAAGGTATTGCATTATATAAAGAAATACAGACTGCTGGTGGGGATGTCTCTGGTGCTGGCGGCGGTGATTGTGGCGCTGACGCTGTATGTTCCCATTCTAACGGGGGATGCGGTGGATCTGATCGTGGATCAGGGGCTGGTGGATATGCCGGGGATCCTGGTGATCCTGGGCAGGATTGCCATCGCCATGGCGCTCACCGCCGTGGCGCAGTGGGTCATGAATACCGCCAACAATTATATCACTTATCATGTAATTCAGGACATCCGGCAGGACGCGTTTCACAAGCTGGAGAATCTGCCATTGAAATATCTGGACGCCAAGTCCTACGGAGATATTGTGAGCCGGGTTATCGCGGATGTGGACACCTTTGCGGACGGTCTGCTCATGGGCTTCACCCAGTTGTTCACCGGAGGGCTGACCATCGTGGGAACGCTGGTGTTCATGCTGGTTACCAATATACCCATCGCCCTGGTGGTAATCTGTATCACTCCGGTGTCCTTTCTGGTGGCAAAATTCATTGCTACCAGGACTTACACCATGTTTAAAGAGCAGTCCGAGACCAGGGGAGAGCAGACGGGGCTGATTGAGGAGATGGTGGGCAGCCAGAAGATCGTAAAGACCTTTTCCCGGGAGTCGGCGGTGACGGAGCAATTCCGGGAGATCAACGGCAGACTGGAGAAATGTTCCCTGAAAGCAATTTTTTACTCCTCCCTGACCAATCCCTGTACCCGCTTTGTCAACAGCCTGGTGTATGCGGGCGTAGGTATCTTCGGCGCTCTGGTGGCGATCCGGGGAGGGATCACCGTGGGCAGATTGTCCTGTTTCCTAAGCTATGCCAACCAATATACCAAGCCCTTTAATGAGATCTCCGGTGTGATCACGGAACTGCAGAACGCCATTGCCTGCGCCGCCCGGATCTTCCAACTCATTGAGGAGAAGGCCCAGACGCCGGATGGGGAAAATGCGGCAGTACTGACCGATGCCCGGGGCAATGTGCAGCTGGAGCATGTGCATTTTCAGTATGTGCCCGATAAAAAGCTGATTCAGGATTTCAATCTGCAGGTGGAGCCGGGCCAGCGGGTGGCCATTATAGGTCCTACGGGCTGCGGTAAGACCACAGTGATCAATCTGTTGATGCGGTTCTATGACGTGGACCAGGGATGCATCCGGGTGGACGGCACGGATATCCGGGATCTGACCAGAGGAAGCCTGCGCACCAGCTACGGCATGGTACTGCAGGATACCTGGCTGCGGGCCGGAACGATTCTGGACAACATCCGTATGGGCAAACCCCAGGCCACGGAAGAAGAGGTGGTGGAGGCGGCCAGGGCGGCCCATGCCCACAGCTTTATCAAGCGGCTGCCGGAGGGGTATCACACGGTGATCACCGAGGACGGAGGCAGTCTTTCCCAGGGACAGAAACAGCTTCTGTGCATCGCCAGGGTGATGCTGTGTCTGCCGCCAATGTTGATTTTGGACGAAGCCACCTCTTCCATAGATACCCGCACCGAAATACGGATTCAGAAAGCCTTTGCCCGCATGATGGAGGGAAGGACCAGCTTTATCGTGGCCCACAGGCTGTCCACCATCCGGGAGGCGGATGTGATTCTGGTTATGAAAGACGGCAATATTATCGAACAGGGCAGTCATGAGAGCCTGCTGGCCCGGGGAGGCTTTTACAGGGATCTCTACAACAGCCAGTTTGCGGGATAGGAGGCCGGGAGGCGCATATGTATAAAATCTTGATTGTGGAGGATGATGAGGGGATCGCCGAGTCTCTGTCCCGGCAGATCTCCAGCTGGGATATGGAACCTCATCTCATTTCGGATTTTCATAAGGTGATGCAGGAATTCGCCGCCGTCTCTCCCCATTTGGTGCTGCTGGATATCATGTTGCCTTTTTATAATGGCTATTACTGGTGCAGTGAGATTCGCCGGGTATCCAAGGTGCCCATTGTCTTTTTGTCTTCCGCTTCCGACAATATGAACATTGTCATGGCCATGAACATGGGCGGGGATGATTTTATTGCCAAGCCCTTTGACATGGAGGTGTTGATTTCCAAGATCCAGGCTCTGCTGCGCAGGACCTATGATTTTGGGGGTACGCTGCCGGTGCTGGAGCATCGGGGAGCGCTGCTCAACACCGGGGACAACACCCTGACTTACCGGGGAGAGCAGATTCCATTGAGCAAGAATGAGTACCGCATCCTGCTGTCCCTGCTGGAGAGCAAGGGTCAGGTGGTGAGCCGGGAGCGGCTGATGGAGAAGCTGTGGGAGACGGACAGCTTTGTGGATGACAACACGCTGACGGTGAATGTGAACCGCCTGCGCAAGAAGCTGGAAGCCGCGGGTTTGGAGGATTTCATTGCCACAAAATTCGGCTTGGGATACATGGTCAGCGGATAGGAATGAAAACATGCATACGGACATGGGGATAGAAATATGGGACATTTTATAAGGATCTATATGAGACAGCAGAAAAGGCAGATTTTGACCGATCTGCTGTTTTTGATTATCTTTGTGGCAGTAATGAGCCTGTACCGGCTGCCCCCGGCGGCGATGCTGTACCCGCTGCTGCTCTGCGCTGCGGTCGGACTGGCCAGTATGGGGATCGGGGGCTATCGGACTTACCGCCGGTATGTTTCTCTGCAGAAGATATTGGAAGCCGTGGGACTGGACCTGGAACAGGAATTCCTGCCCGGGAAGAAAGCTGCCGGGAACGGACAGAAGACGATCCAGGAGGACTGTGCCTGGGAATTGCTGCAGGAGATATTGGAAGGCCGGGAAAAAAAACGCCTGGAAAAAGGGGACTGGGAGAGCCATATATACCGGGAGATGGTGAGGCGCCTGCTGCTGGAACAGAGACGGAGGCAGGACATTATGCAGATGCGCCATCAGGATACCGTGGACTACTATACCACATGGGTTCATCAGATCAAGACCCCCATCGCTGCCATGGGCCTGATACTGCAGCAACAGGACACGGAGGATTCCCGCAGACTCAGCGAGGAACTGCAGCGTATCGAGCAATATGTGGATATGGTTCTCACCTATCTGCGGCTGGGCAGCAGGGATACGGACTATGTGTTTACCCAGGTGGACCTGGACCGTCTATTGCACGGATGTATCAGGAAATACGCGGGACAGTTTATCCGCAGGCATCTGGTACTGGACTACCACAATATGAATTGTCAGGTGCTGACGGATGAAAAGTGGCTGGCTTTTGTGGTGGAGCAGGTGCTTTCCAACGCCTTGAAATATACCCGGGAGGGAAGCGTCAGCATCTGTCTGGAACCGCCCTGCACGCTGTGCATCCGGGATACCGGTATTGGCATCGCTCCGGAGGATCTGCCCCGGATATTCGAGAAAGGATATACGGGATATAACGGACGCAGTGACAGGAAAGCCACGGGCCTTGGCCTGTATCTGTGCAGACAGATCTGCGGCCGACTGAAACATACCATCACTGCGGAGTCGGCGCCCGGAGAGGGGACCCTGATCCGCATCGGCCTGGGGCGGGAAGTGCTGGAGGTGGAGTAGGAATTTGTGACAAAACTGTAAGGTTTCAGGGGGGAAATGTAAGTCGATTCGATGGCGTTCATTTTCCTCTTTTTCTATAATATACCCATCAACAGAGGATTGCCGCTGATCCCGGAGGGACTGTCGGGCCGACGGCCTGCAGGCGCCGCGCGGATGCGGCATATTTTTCAGGAGGTATATATGAGCATATTGGAAGTCAGAGAAGTGAGAAAGACCTATACCACCCGTCTGGGCAGCAATCGGGTGGAGGCGCTTAGAAATGTTTCTTTCAGTGTGGAGCAGGGGGAATACGTGGCCATTATGGGAGAGTCGGGCTCCGGTAAAACCACCCTGCTGAATATTCTGGCGGCGCTGGATAAGCCCACCGGGGGCAGCGTGATCCTGGGAGGCCAGGATCTGGGACGGATCAAAGAATCCGCAGTGGCGGCATTTCGGCGGGACAATCTGGGATTTGTGTTCCAGGACTTTAACCTGTTGGACACCTTTACCCTGGAGGACAATATCTATCTGCCTCTGGTACTGGCGGGGAAACGTCACGACGAGATGCGGGTGCGGCTGCAGCCCATTGCGGAGCAGCTTGGTATCACACAGTTACTGAAAAAATATCCCTATGAGGTATCCGGCGGACAGAAACAGAGAGCGGCGGTGGCCAGGGCTTTGATAACAGGCCCCAAGCTGGTGCTGGCCGACGAGCCTACAGGCGCGCTGGACTCCCGGGCCACGGATGAACTGCTGCGCCTCTTTGCCGGAATCAATCGGAGCGGGCAGACCATTCTGATGGTAACCCATTCTGTCAAGGCAGCCAGTCATGCGGGACGGGTGCTCTTCATACGGGACGGCGAGGTGTTCCACCAGATCTATCGGGGCAGCAGCACCAATGAGCAGCTATACCAGAAGATATCGGATACCCTGACACTGCTGGCCACACAGCCGGGCCGCCTGGAGGTCCAGAACGGTCATACAGACCAGCAGCCCCGGGCGACGCAGGCCTGCGCTGGAGAGGAGGGAGAAGCATGAAAATGGGTTTTTATCCCCGCCTGGCCTGGTCAGGTATACGAAAAAATAAAGAACTTTACATTCCCTATCTGCTCACTGCTACAGGTATGATTATGATGTTCTATATTGTGAGTTATCTGTATACCAGTTCCATGATGACCACAGTGCGGGGCGGTTCCGTCATTGTGTTTTTCATGATGCTTGGACGTGCGGTGATCGGCGTGTTTTCCATCGGTTTTTTGTTCTACACCCATTCTTTTCTGATCCGCAGACGAAAGAAGGAATTTGGGCTGTACAGCGTCCTGGGTATGAACAAGAGCAATCTCTCCTGGATCATGATCTGGGAGAGCCTGATGGTGACTTGCATCAGTCTGACCTCCGGCCTGGGGCTGGGGATTCTGTTTTCCAAGCTGGCGGAATTGCTGATGAACTTTCTTCTGCGGGCGGATGTGGACTATACCATGCGGATCATCCCCTCCAATGTGACCAACACAGTGGTCTGGTATCTGATTATTTTCGGTCTGATTCTGGCAGTGACATTGTGTCAGGTCCGGGTGACAGATCCGATACAGCTATTGCGCAGTGAAAATGTGGGGGAGCGTCCGCCTAAGGCCAACTGGCCCATGGCGCTGGTCGGAGCGGCCCTGCTGGGATTTGCCTACTTTCTGGCAGTCACCATCAAACATCCCGTAGAGGCCATGCTGGTGTTTTTCGGCGCCGTGTTGTTGGTGATCGGGGGCACTTATCTGCTGTTCATTGCAGGTTCCGTAGCCCTTTGCAGGATATTGCAGAAAAATAAGCGCTATTATTACAAGACCAATCATTTTGTGTCCGTCTCTTCCATGCTCTACCGCATGAAGAGAAACGGAGCAGGACTGGCGACGATCTGTATCCTGTGCACCATGGTGCTGGTCATGCTGGCCTCCACGGTGTGTCTGTATGGAGGACAGGAGAGCAGCCTGCGCTCCCGGTACCCCAGAAACATTCTCATAGACAACTATGCAGGCAGCTGGGAAGAACTGAAGGAGGAAAATTTCGGCCCGGTCCGGGAAGCAGTGGGAGAAGTGCTGGCCGTCCGTGGGCAGGCTGCAGGCAATGTGCTGGAGTACTCCTATGTCTCCATGGAAATATTTCTGGGCGACGGCATTCTCAATATTCTTCCCCAAGATGTAAACAATGTTGATTATAAGGAGGTTGTACAGGAGTTGTGGAGCGTCTTTGTGATCTCCCTGGAGGATTATAACCGTCTTATGGGAACCCAGGAGACTCTAGGGGCGGGAGAGCTGATGATGTATACTACAAAGCTGTGGTTCCGTCAGGACAGTCTGCGCCTTGCGGGCACAGATCAGGTATGGCAGGTCAAAAGGATAAAAAAATTTGTGGACAACGGCGTGGATGCCATGCAGATTATTCCCTCCATGTTCCTCGTCGTGGAGGATGTGCCCGGCTTTATCCGCCCTCTGAAGGAACAGGCAGAAGCTGTCGGGAATTTTCCGTTACGGTATGACTGGATCTATGGGTTTGACCTGGACTGCAACGATGAGGAACAGGGGACCATCTTCTATGAAATCCAGGGCGGCCTGGGACAACTGGCACAGGAAGGGTATCCGCTGTACAGCCGTGCGGAGTCTATGGCGGTGAACCGGGACGGCTACAGCGAAATGTACGGCGGTCTGTTCTTTCTGGGAATTATGCTCAGCATTGTGTTTGTATTTGCTACCACTTTGATTATGTATTATAAACAGATTTCGGAAGGATACGAAGATCAGGGACGCTTTGAGATTCTGCAAAAGGTGGGTATGACCAAAAAAGAGGTCAAAAAGACCATCAACAGCCAGGTGTTGACCGTGTTTTTCCTGCCCCTGATCGTGGCGGGAATCCATCTGGCTTTCGCTTTCCCGTTCCTGTACAAGGGCCTGCTGCTGCTGAACTTCAGCAATTTGTGGATGCTGGTGCAGGTGGCGGTGCTGGCTTATCTGCTCTTCTGCATCGGATACGTGGTGGTATATCGGATTACTTCCAGAGCCTATTACCACTTGGTGGGTGGGGCCGGATAATTGGGTCCGATACATGACCGAATGGAAAAAGATTGAAAATTTCCCATCAGGAAAGAAATTGTAGAATTTTTCAAAAATACAAAAAAAAGGTTGCAATTTTCGTGGAAATATATTATAGTAAACAAGTGCCACGAAAATGGCAACTGTGGCTGATTGGTCAAGCGGTCAAGACGCCGCCCTCTCACGGCGGAAACAGGGGTTCGATTCCCCTATCAGCTGTTATTCTTTTAGAAGAATAGCCCAACCCGGAAAGTGCTGAAAGCAAGATGCTTCCAGTGCTTTTTTTATTTCCACCTCTTGACATTCCGTATCTGATGCGTTAGACTTGGCACAGGTCTAACGGATTAGATTTTCTGCACACACACACCGGGATGACAAGGAGAACGATCCCGGGGAAAGGAGTAAAAATGGACATGCCGAAAATATTTGAGAGTGAATACCGCTTCTGCCAGATTCTGTGGGAGAAGGAACCCATTGGCAGCGGGGAACTGGCGGAACTTTGCTTTCAACGGCTGGGGTGGAAGAAATCCACCACCTATACGGTGATTAAGCGGCTGACAGAGCGGGGAGTGGTCAGGTCGGAAAAGGCCGTGGTGACTTCTGTGGTTTCCAGAGAACAGATACAGGAGGCGGAGAGCCAGGAAGTGGTAGCCAGAAGTTTTTCCGGTTCCCTGCCCCAGTTTGTGGCGGCTTTTACCAGAAGCTGCAAGCTGCGTCCGGAGGAGGTGGAGGAGATTCGCAGACTGATTGAGGAGTATCATGAGTAACACGGTGCCTGCCGGCGCGGGCAGAGGGGAGAAGGCATGGAGAGCATATTTTTGAGAGTTCTGGAGATGAATATGAGGGCCACGATCTGCATACTGTTTGTTCTGGTAATCCGCTTTCTGCTCAGGAGGAAGCCCAGGTCTTTCTCCTATGCGCTGTGGGCGGTGGTTTTTCTGCGGCTTTTGTGTCCTTTTTCCCTGCGCAGTTCCTATTACGGCCTGACGCTGGGCGGTGTGGGACAGGCTCTGGAGTCCGCTGCCTATCGGCAGGAGGCGGTGCATTATCAGCTGTTGATCCATAAGGACGGCACAGTGGAGACCCTGGCCGGCCGGAATATGCCGGGAGACCCGGGGGTGCAGAAGTCCCCGGAACTTTCAATGGAATCCGGGGAGGGAATTTTCGGAACCGGGCACGGGTCTGTAGGAAGTGACAGGGGATATGCCGGTTCTTTGTACCAGAATGCTGTCAACAGACGTTATACCCGGAGTGAGGTCCTGCGACTGGAACGGAACTGGGTCACCCTGTGCAGCCTGGCCTGGGCGGCGGGGGTGGCCATATTGCTGGTGTACAGTCTGCTTTCCTATCTGCTGCTCCATCGGCGGCTGAGGCAGGCCGTGCGGGTGCAGGAGGACGTGTATGAGAGCGAACGCATCAACACCCCTTTCCTGCTGGGGATTCTGGATCCCAGAATCTATCTGCCGGTGGGGCTGCCCAAGGAGGAGCGGGCCTATGTGCTTGCCCACGAACTGGCTCATCTGAGGCGGGGGGACTATCTGGTGAAGCTGGCCACCTGGCTGGCTCTCTCCCTGCATTGGTTCAATCCCCTCGTATGGCTGGCCTATGGCCTTATGTCACGGGATATGGAAATGTCCTGTGATGAGAGAGTGATCCACAGGCTGGGCAAGGGCAGCAAAAAGGCCTATTCTCAGACACTGCTCTCCATCTCCGAAGCATCCGGAGGAGCCCGGGAAAGAAGGTATTCCGTTCCCTTGAGCTTTGGGGAGGATGATATCGGCGGCAGGGTGAAGAATGTTCTGGCATACCGGGGAGTAAAGGCTGGAACGGCGGTGGCGTTGACACTGGCGCTGGGGGCCGCAGGACTGGTGCTGTTGACAGACTGGCAGGGGGCAGAACAAAATGTTTCCATCTTCGGGGCGGACAGGGGAGCAGCGGCGGCGGGAAAACAGCGGAGTCTGCCCTATTCAGAGAGCACACAGATATTGGCGGGGGCGGATGAACCGAACGAAGAGGACATATACGATCTTCGGGAAGAGGCCGTCCGCATGGCCCGCAGCATCTGTTTTACCCACAGGGCCTGGGAGTCCGGGGACGCTTCCTCTTGACATTTGGCAAGGAGGGGGATATATTTGTCCTATGAGGAAGGAGTCCTGGATTTCATCTCATCCAGATAGTCCTGAAGGAGCGCCGTCAGATTTTCGGTCTCTTTTCGGTTCTGTTCCCTGCATTTGGCAACGCGCCGTTCACCCTGTTCCATGGTATGGGTCAGAAACCAGAGCGGACGGGCTAGTGGGGCGTAGGACAATGTTATATAGGTCTGGTTCATCCAGTGGTAGCGGTAGCAGACTTGCAGTTTTTGCCAAAGGCTCATACGTGTTTTCCCCATGATGGATTCCTTTCCTGAGTCGATTATATGTTATATGATTTTCGGCGTACGGAACTTCGCACCACAAAAATATTATTATATCATTATAGCTTGTGCGACGGGAAAGCGCAATGGGTTTTTCTAAAAAAATATAAGAAAATAATGTTAAAGAATGGAGCTGGCAGGATTATGATGGAGAAAAACGCGAAGATATATGTGGCCGGACATCGGGGAATGGTGGGTTCCGCCATTGTGCGGGAATTGGAAAAGCAGGGATATAGGAATCTGCTCACCTGCACTCATCGGGAACTTGATCTGTGCAGCCAGCGGGCGGTGGAGGATTTCTTTGCCGCGGAGAGGCCGGCATATGTATTTCTGGCAGCGGCCAAGGTGGGTGGGATTATGGCCAACGACAACGCTTTGGCGGATTTCATGTATGACAATATGATGCTGGCGATGAATGTGATTCACAGTGCCTGGAAACATGGCTGCCGGAAGCTGGAGTTCCTGGGATCCTCCTGCATCTATCCCCGGATGGCACCCCAGCCCATGCGGGAGAACTGTCTGCTTACCGGGGAACTGGAGAAAACCAATGAAGCCTATGCTCTGGCAAAGATTTCCGGTCTGAAATACTGCGAGTTTCTGAACAGGCAGTATGGTACGGATTATATCTCGGTGATGCCCACCAATCTCTATGGACCCAATGACAATTATCATCCCACCCACAGTCATGTGCTGCCTGCTTTGATCCGGCGTTTTCATGAGGCGAAGGAACAGAGGCTGCCTTATGTGACCTGTTGGGGAGACGGAAGTGCCCTGCGGGAATTTCTCTATGTGGATGATCTGGCCGAACTGTGCGTGTTCTTGATGAACCATTACAGCGGTGACGAGACGGTGAACGCGGGAACGGGCAAAGAAATCAGCATCCGGGAACTGGCCGGAATGGTGGCCCGGGTGGTGGGCTATGAGGGAGAGATCCGCTGGGATGCCACCAAACCCAACGGAACCCCCAGGAAGCTGTTGGATGTGAGCAAGGCCAGGGAACTGGGCTGGCAGTATCATACGGAACTGGAGGACGGGATCCGGCTGGCCTATGAAGATTTCCTGCACAACCCCATGCGGGCGGAGCGTTGATACAGAAAAGAGACCCCTTGCTGCAGGGGCTCTTTTCTTTTGGTCCGACAAGTCGGCAAATTCACGATTTCTAAAATGCAGGCCTATTCCGACAGGGGGACTTCATCCGGTTTTTTTTCACTGTCCTCCTCCGGGGATTCCGGCTCCAAAGGGGTGAATACAACTGCTCTGCGTTCCGGGGCGTTAAGGGGAGGCAGGATATTCCCGTCGCAGGCGGACAGCATGGTCAGATATTTCACCAGGTCCCGGCGGCTTTGGGGTGACAGTTCCAGAATGATATTCATGATATCGCCGGCAGTGTATCGGTCCGCCAATTCCGTGCTCAGGCCGTCGATGGGGGCGACATAGTCCGTGCGGTCCAGCAGATAGTCCGCCGACACACGGAAATAGCTGGCCAGCTTGCTCAGGGTCTTCAGATCGGGGGAATGTATGCCGTTCTCATAATTCGAGATGGTGCCCACCGATACATGCAGATACGCGGCTAACTGCTTTTGGTAGATACCCCGCTCTACCCGCAGACGGTATAGTTTTTCTCCGAAGTTCATATGCTTTCTCCTGATTTTAACGCCGCATCGGCCCGTCCGGCACGGAGGGATCGGAAGAGCGTTCCGATTTATGGATGATCGGATCTGTCTCTGTGCACGGTTTGGGAAGATGCTGTTTTCTGTTCCTTTGTTATTTTCTCTGTATTGAAATATATTGTAACGCATTTTTGAAAAAACAAAATAGCATTATAGAACTTGGGAAAATTTTCATTTTAAGAAAACTGAAATATAGAATGGATGAAATGAGGAGAGCCTTTTTGAAATAAGGAAAAACTTTTTTGCAAAAGCATATTGACAAGCAGGGGACAAGAGCATATACTGACAATAGAATTTAAAGATTGTAATTAGAGTGAGAGTGGTTGCAAACCACTCTTTCTTGATGTTATGGCAGAGAAAAGAGGTAGACACAGGCATGTCGAGGAGAGAAGATTACGAGAGCAGGACGGAAGCATTGCTGCAGCCCATAGCCGCCGGGCAGGGCGTGGAGATCTATGATGTGGAATATGTGAAGGAAGGCAGTGATTATTATCTGCGGGCCTATATCGACAAGCCGGAGGGGGTCAATATTACGGACTGTGAAAATGTGAGCCGTGCGCTTTCTGATGCATTGGACCGGGAAGACTTTATTCCTGACGCCTACATCCTGGAGGTGAGCAGCCCCGGTCTGGGGCGCGCTCTCAAAAAGGACAGACATCTGGCCCGCAGTATAGGCCAGGAGGTGGAGATCAGACTTTACAAGCCGCTGGAGGGGAATAAGGAGTACACCGGTGTGCTGAAGTCCTTTGACGGCAGCAGCATCATTGTCACGGGGGAAGACGGGGAGCGCACTTTTGCGAGAAACGATATAGCAGTGATTCGGCTTGCGCTTGACTTTTAGACAGGAATTGCCCCCAGAAGGGCAGAATGGAGGAAAAGTAGAAAATGAATAAGGAACTGATGGATGCACTGGACATTCTGGAGAAGGAGAAGGAGATCAGCAAGGAGACATTGTTTGAAGCTATAGAAAACTCGCTGGTGACCGCCTGCAAGAATCATTTCGGCAAGGCGGACAATGTCAGGGTAGAGATCGACCGTGAGACCGGAGACTTCCTGTGCTATATGGAGAAGGAAGTGGTGGAGACAGAGGACGATGTGGAAGATCCCGTACTGCAGATCGCCCTGGAGGATGCCCGGGAACTCTCCAAGAAGGCCCAGGTGGGCGATGTCCTGAACGTGGAGGTCAAGTCCAGGGAGTTCGGCCGCATTGCCACTCAGAATGCCAAGAACGTGATCCTGCAGAAGATCCGGGAAGAAGAGCGCAGCGTGATTTACAACCAGTATTTCGAGAAGGAGAAGGATGTGGTGACCGGCGTGGTACAGCGTTATATCGGCCGGAACATCAGCATTAATCTGGGTAAGGCGGATGCCATGCTCACCGAGAACGAACAGGTGCGCGGGGAGGTGTTCATGCCTACGGAGCGTATCAAGGTGTATGTGCTGGAGGTGAAGAACACGCCCAAGGGCCCCCGCATCAATGTGAGCCGCACCCATCCGGAGCTGGTGAAGAGGTTGTTTGAGTCCGAAGTGACGGAAATCAAGGACGGTACGGTGGAGATCATGAGCATTGCCCGGGAGGCGGGAAGCCGCACCAAGCTGGCGGTATGGTCCCACAACCCCAATGTGGACGCGGTGGGAGCCTGTGTGGGCCTGAACGGCGCCAGGGTCAACGCCATCGTGGAAGAGTTGCGGGGGGAGAAAATCGACATCGTGAACTGGGATGAAAACCCGGGCAATCTGATTCAGAACGCCCTTTCCCCGGCCAAGATCGTGGCGGTTTTCGCGGATCCTGATGAAAAGACCGCCAAGGTGGTGGTTCCGGATTATCAGCTTTCCTTGGCAATTGGCAAGGAGGGACAGAACGCCCGACTGGCGGCCAGGCTGACGGGTTATAAAATTGATATTAAGTCCGAGACCCAGGCTAAGGACGCGCCGGGCTTCCGCTACGAAGACTACCTGGACGACGAGTATGACGAGGATGAGGATTACATCGAGGAATATGAGGACGGCGAAGACGGCTATGCCGGAACGTATGAGGGACAGGGCGAATATGCCGAATCCGATGAAGAGGATACCGCGTATGCCGGAGAGCAGGACAGCGACGGATCTGCCGTTGCATATGAAGACAGTGAATACGCCGGAGACAGCGGACAGTTGGAGTAAGGGGGCGGTGCAATGGCAAAAAAGGTTCCCTTGCGGCAGTGTGTGGGCTGCGGCGAAATGAAGGGCAAGAAGGAAATGATGCGGGTCTTAAAGACTGCGGACGGCGGGATCTGCCTGGATGTTACAGGAAAAAAGAACGGCAGGGGCGCATATATTTGTACACAGAGAGAATGCCTGCGAAAGGCCCGGAAGAACAAAGGGCTGGAGCGCTCCTTTAAGATGAGTATTCCCGAGGAAGTATACGAGACCCTGGATAAGGAGTTTGAAAGTATTGAGACAAAATAAAGTATTATCATTGCTCGGACTGGCAATCAGAGGGCGCAATTTGGTAAGCGGTGAGTTTCAGACGGAGAACGCAGTAAAAAGCGGGCACGCTATGCTGGTTATCGTGGCAGAGGATGCGTCAGCGAATACCAAAAAGTTATTTTCAGACAAGAGTTCCTACTACGGCGTCCCGGTTTATCAGTACGGGACCAAGGAGAGCCTGGGCGAGGCCATAGGTAAGGAACAGAGGTCTTCTCTGGCAGTATGCGATGCAGGTTTGGCACAGGCGGTTATGAAGGCACTGGAGGGTGAAGGTGCTTGCCGGGTAAAGGGAGGTAGTGAGCATGGCAAAAGTGAAAGTACATGAGTTGGCGAAGGAAGTCAACAGGCAGAGCAAGGAAATCCTGGCCTTTTTGCAGGAGAAAGGAATAGAGGCCAAGGCGGCCAACAGTTCCGTGGAGGAATCCGGTGCGGAACTGGTGAGAAAGGCATTTGGCGGAAAGGGAGATACACAGGTGGGAGAGACTGGTGAGAAAGCCTCCAAGGAGGTAAAAAAGGAAACTGCCATGCAGGAAAAGGAAAAAGTTCCGACGGCCCCCAAGGCGGAGGCAGGCGTGGGAAACAGGCCCGCAGCTGCTCCGGAGGCCGTAGGGAAAGGGGAAAAGCAGCCTGAGAGGCAGGCCCCTCCTAAAAAGAAGAGTAAGATTATCGTGGTCAGCAATCCGGAGAATTCCAAGATGTCCGGACAGCGCCAGAAGAGCAACAAACAGCAGGGGCAGGGCAGACAGGGAGGACAGGGCCAGCAGAACAGCCGGGGAAACCAGGGCGGCCAGCGCAGCGGCAACGGCGGCAGGCCGGCTCCAAGAACCCCCATCAAGCCATTGACACCTCCTTCCCCTACCCCCAGTGTGCAGATGGTAACCATGAAGCCCCAGCCTAAGCCCAAGCAGCCCAGGGAGGAGCAGACGGCAGAAAAACCTGTAATGCCGCAGAATCCGGCGGCTTTGCAGCCTGCGGCAGAAAAGCCCATTGAAAAGCCCGTGGAAAAGCCTTCCCAGGAGCGCAGACCCGAGCAGCCCGGCCAGAGCAGAGAACAGGCCAGGAACACGGACCGGGGTACAGAGCGGAACTTCGATAGAGGTGCGGATCGGAATTCCGACAGAAGCACGGATCGTGGTTTTGACAGAAACGGTGATCGGAATGCCGAACGGAGCGGTTACCAGGGGAACCGTCAGGGCAGCCAGACTGAACGTGACGGTCAGCGGAGCGGCTACCAGGGAAATCGTGACGGCCAGCACAGCGGCTATCAGGGAAATCGTGACGGCCAGCGCGGCGGTTACCAGGGAGGCAGAGACGGCCAGCGCAGCGGCGGCTATCAGGGGAACCGTCCGGGCGGCCAGGGCGGTCGTGACGGCCAGACCCGCGGCGGCTATCAGGGAGGCAGAGACGGCCAGCGCAGCGGCAGCTATCAGGGGAACCGTCCGGGCGGCGGCCAGTTCGGCGGACGCGGCGCGGCTCCCGGCGGCAGGCAGGCCTTCGGCGGCGGCAACAGCGGCGGCGGACGTCCTTTCGGAGGCGGCGGCAGGCCCGGGCAGGGTGACAAGTTCCGCGGCCAGCAGCAGGGCAGCAAGGGATTTGCTGCTGAGGCTCCCGGCAAGGACAGCGAGAAGCACAGGGAAGAGGAAAAGAGGCGCATCAGCCAGGAGAAGGATAAGCGCAACCGCAAGGATTATATGTATGAGGAAGACGGGACGCTGAAGAACAAGCCCGGTCGTTTTATAAAGCCTGAGAAAAAGCGGGAAGAAGCGGTGGAGGAGGTCATCAAGGTGATCGTTCTTCCTGAGAATATCACCATCAAGGAACTGGCGGAAAAGATGAAGCTGCAGCCTGCGGCCATCGTCAAGAAGCTGTTCCTGGAGGGCAAGATCGTCACCGTCAATCAGGAGATCTCCTACGAAGACGCGGAGAACATCGCCATGGAGTACGATATCCTCTGTGAGAGGGAAGTAAAGGTGGATGTGATCGAGGAACTGCTGAAGGAGGATGAGGAGGCGGAGGAGAGCCTGGTGGAAAGACCTCCCGTCATCTGCGTCATGGGGCATGTTGACCATGGCAAGACCTCCTTGCTGGACGCCATCCGCAAGACCAATGTGACGGACAAGGAGGCTGGAGGCATCACGCAGCATATCGGTGCTTATACCGTGTCCATCAACGGACGGAAAATTACATTCCTGGATACCCCCGGCCACGAGGCGTTTACCGCCATGCGTATGCGGGGAGCCAACGCTACGGATATCGCGGTGCTGGTGGTGGCGGCCGATGACGGCGTGATGCCCCAGACAGTGGAGGCCATTAACCATGCCAAGGCAGCAGGCATCGAGATCGTGGTGGCAGTGAACAAGATCGACAAACCAGGCGCCAATGTGGAGCGGGTGAAGCAGGAACTTACGGAGCATGAACTGATTCCCGTGGACTGGGGCGGAACCACCGAGTTTGTCCCCGTATCCGCCAAGGCGGGAGACGGCATCGAGAATCTGCTGGAGACCATATTGCTGACTGCGGATATCCTGGAACTGAAGGCTAATCCCGACAGGAGGGCCAGAGGTCTGGTGATCGAGGCGGAGCTGGATAAGGGCCGGGGCCCGGTGGCTACGGTACTGGTGCAGAAGGGCCGGCTGCAGGTGGGAGATTTCATCTCCGCAGGCTCCAGCCACGGCAAAGTCCGCGCCATGATCGACGATAAGGGGCGCAGAGTGAAGGAAGCCCTTCCTTCTACCCCCGTGGAGATTCTGGGTCTCTCCGATGTGCCCAGCGCAGGCGAGGTGTTTATTGCCCATGACAGCGATAAGACCGCAAAAAATTACGCGGAGACATATTTAGCGCAGAATAAGGAAAAGATGTTAGAGGAGACCAAATCCCGCATGTCCCTGGATGATTTGTTCTCCCAGATCAAGGAAGGCAATCTGAAGGAACTGAACCTGATCGTGAAAGCGGATGTACAGGGCAGCGTGGAGGCTGTGAAGCAGTCCCTGATGAAGCTGACCAACGAGGAAGTGGTGGTGAAATGCATTCACGGCGGCGTGGGCGCCATCAACGAGTCGGATGTGTCTCTGGCCAGCGCTTCCAACGCCATCATCATCGGCTTCAACGTGCGGCCCGACCCCACTGCCAAGGCGACTGCCGAGAGGGAGAAAGTGGATGTGCGTCTCTACAGGGTGATTTACCAGGCCATCGAGGATATCGAGGCAGCCATGAAGGGCATGCTGGATCCTGTTTTCGAGGAAAAGGTTATCGGCCATGCGGAGGTACGCCAGATCTTCAAGGCTTCCGCTGTGGGCAATATCGCCGGTTCCTATGTGCTGGACGGTATCTTCCAGAGAGGCTGTAAGATCCGTATTACCAGAGAGGGCGAGCAGATTTACGAAGGCAGTCTGGCATCTCTGAAGCGCTTCAAGGACGATGTGAAGGAAGTTAAGGCCGGGTTTGAATGCGGCCTGGTGTTTGAGGACTTTGACCGGATGCAGGAGTTGGACGTAGTGGAGGCTTATATCATGGTGGAAGTCCCCAGAACCTGACACGGAAAAAAGTAAAGGCAAGCTTGCAGTAATCGGGCGGGGGCATACGCCTTCAAAGAAAGAGGATTTATGAGAAAGAACAGTATTAAAAACACCCGTATCAACGGGGAAGTACAGAGGGCTCTGGCAGAGATCATCCGCAGCGGGATCAAGGATCCCCGCATCAGTCCCCTGACCAGTGTGGTGGCCGTGGAAGTGGCCCCCGACCTGAAAAGCTGCAAGGCATGGATCAGTGTACTGGGCGGAGACGAAGCCAGGGAGGCCACTTATCAGGGGCTCAGGAGCGCTGAGGGCTTTATCCGCTCTCAGCTGGCGAAATCCATCAACCTGCGCAACACCCCGGTGATCACCTTCGTCATGGATCAGTCCATCGAGTACGGCGTGAACATGTCCAAAAGGATAGATGAGGTCATCAGCGCTGATGAAAAGGCAGGCCGGCCCGCAACGGAAGACTGACCGGAAGGAGATACAAGTGGATATTTTACAGGAATGTCAGGGGGCTTCCCGCATCGCCATCACCGGCCATGTCCGGCCTGACGGCGACTGCGTGGGCTCCTGCCTGGCACTTTGCCAGTATTTGCAAAAAAAACTGCCCCAGGCTCTGATACAGGTATATCTGGAGCAGCCTGCGGAGATTTATGCGCAGATTAAAGGGTATGACCGGATTGACAGCCGTTGTGGGGACACCGATCCCTACGATGTATTTTTCGTGCTGGACAGCATACCCGGGCGCATGATGGAACCTGCGAAAAAACTATACGAACAGGCCCGGAAAACCGTTAATATTGATCATCATATCAGCAATGAGGGGGCCGGCGACGTCTTCTGGGTAGTGCCGGAAGCCAGCTCCACGGCGGAACTGATCTACGAAGGAATAGACAGGGAGGCGCTGGACCAGGATCTGGCCATGGCTCTCTACATAGGCATTATCCATGATACCGGTGTATTCCAGTATTCCAATACCTCTCCCAAAACCATGCAAATCGGGGCGGACCTGATCCGCTACGGGTTTGATTTTCCGCGGCTGATTCTGGAGACTTTCTATCAGAGGACTTATGTACAGAGCCAGGTGCTGGGCAGGGTGCTGCTGGAGAGCATCCGCTTAATGGAAGGCAGCTGTATCGTCAGCTGTCTGGACCGCAAGATCATGGATTTCTATGAGGTGGAACATGCGGACCTGGACGGCATCGTGAACCATCTGCGCAATATTAAGGGGATTCACTGTGCCATCTTCATGTACCAGACGGATGTGCTGGAGTACAAGGTGAGCCTGCGCTCCGACGAGTGGGTGGATGTGGCCCAGGTGGCGGCCTTCTTTGGCGGCGGCGGGCACAAGCGGGCTGCGGGCTGTACCATGCGGGGGACATTTCACGACTGTGTGAACAATCTTTCCCTGCACATCAAGGAACAGATGGAGAGCAGATCCGGCGCCCGGGAGGGTGCAGGTTCCGGGCGGGAGTGACGAGAGAAGATGTATCATGGAATTCTGATTATTCATAAAGAGAAGGGCTTTACCTCCCATGATGTGGTGGCGAAGCTGCGGGGCATCTGCGGACAGAGAAAGATCGGGCATACCGGTACTCTGGACCCGGAGGCCACGGGGGTGCTGCCCGTGTGTCTGGGCAGCGGCACCAGACTCTGCGACATGCTCACCGATCAGGACAAGGAGTATGTGGCCCGGCTGCGGCTGGGGGTGGAGACCGACACCCAGGACATGACCGGGAACGTACTGGCCCGGCAGGAGGTGGAGGCCGGGCCGGAACAGGCGCGGGAAGCGGCGCTGTCCTTTGTGGGCGCTTATCTGCAGATTCCTCCCATGTACTCCGCCCTGAAAGTGAACGGCAAAAAACTCTATGAACTGGCCCGGGAGGGCAAAGAAGTGGAGCGCCGGGCCAGGGAGGTGCGGATCGAGGAACTGGAGATACTGGATCTGCGTCTGCCCGTGATGGAGATGCGGGTAGTCTGCAGCAAGGGGACCTATATTCGGACTCTGTGCGCGGACATCGGCCGGAAACTGGGCTGCGGCGGGGCCATGGAGAGTCTCACCCGCACCCGGGTGGGGCGTTTTTGTCTGAAGGAGGCGCTGACCCTGGAACAGCTGCAGGGCATGAAAGACCAGGGGCGGCTTGGGGAGGCGGTGCTGTCCGTGGAGAGTATGTTTGAAAGCTGTCCCGTGCTGCATGTGCGCCCGGATCTGGCCAGACTTCTGGACAACGGCAACGCGCTGACGGTGGAACAGACTCAGGAGCGGGAACGGTACGCGCCGGGGCGCTGGGTGAGGGTTCGCCGGCCGGATAATCATTTTGCGGGGATCTACGCTTATGATGAGGGCAGGGAAAGGTATCAGCCGGTGAAAATGTTCCCCGAGCAGGATTAAAACAGGAAAATCAGTCATATGCAAAATACAAAAATGGAGATTATTACAAATACACTGGAGTTTCAACTGGATAGAGATACGGCGGTGGCGATGGGCAAGTTTGACGGTCTGCATATCGGGCACAGGAAGTTGCTGGACCTGGTGCTGAGGCAGAGAGACCAGAGGCTTGCCCCCTGTGTTTTTACCTTTGATCCCTCTCCCGCAGTATTTTTCGGTCTCTCTGACGGGAGGGAACTGATGACCAGGGAGGAAAAACGGCGGGCCTTTGAGAGAATGGGCGTAGAACTGCTGATCGAATTTCCGCTGACGGAGAAATCAGCCGCCATGGAACCGGAAGCCTTTGCGGAACAGATTCTGGCCAAGCGGATGCGCACCCGCTATATAGCGGCGGGGGAGGATGTCTCTTTCGGACGGCGGGGTTCCGGGAACGGAGCCCTGCTGCGCCGGCTGGGAAAACTTTATGGCTATGAGGTACAGACCATTGAAAAACTGCGGCTCCATGGACGGGAGGTCAGTTCCACCTATGTGCGGAGCCGATTGGAGGCCGGGGAAGTGAAAGAGGTCGCAGAGCTGCTGGGGGATTATTATACCATCGAAGGCAGGGTGTGCCATGGGGCCAGGCTGGGCCATGATCTGGGAATGCCCACCGTGAACCTGCTGCCTCCGGTGAATAAACTGCTGCCTCCCTATGGAGTGTATTTTTCCAGAGTATTGTATCGGGGGAATGTCTATGGGGCCATCAGCAATGTGGGTTGTAAGCCCACCGTTGCCCAACGGGGGCTTCCTGGAGTGGAGACCTATCTCTATGATTTTGACAGGGAAATCTACGGGGAGGAAATCAGGGTACAGCTTCTGGCCTTCCGCCGACCGGAACTGCATTTTCCCTCGGTGGACGCTTTGCGGGCGCAGATTCTGGCCGATATGGAGGCCGGGCGGGAATATGCCCGCGAAAATATGAAAATTGTGTAAAAAATGTATTGCCAGCATGGCTGTTTTCCCTTAAAATAGAAGTATCTGTGTGTAGGACGTAGATACGAATGAGGGGAACAGACGCATGAATGTACGTATTTTCTTATCTTTGGCCGGGGGCCTTGGACTTTTCCTGTTTGGCATGGACCTGATGAGCGATTCCATTGAGAAGGTGGCAGGCGCCAGGCTCCGGCGGATTCTGGAGTTTTTTACCACCAACCGTTTTACGGGCATGTTGGTGGGTATTGTTTTCACGGGTATTATCCAGTCCTCCTCAGCCTGCACGGCCATGGTGGTCAGCTTTGTGAATTCGGGGCTTATGAATCTGTACCAGGCTGCGGGGGTGATCTTCGGCGCCAACATCGGTACCACCATCACTTCTCAGCTGGTGTCTTTCAATCTGTCAGCCATAGCGCCGGTGTTTCTGCTCTGCGGCGTGCTGGTCATGATGTTCAGCAAAAAGGAAAAAATCAAAAAGTTCGCAGAGGTAATCGTGGGTTTCGGCATTCTGTTCACCGGCCTTAACACCATGTCCAGCGGCATGGCAGAGATGAAGAATGTGCCCGAAGTGGTGAATCTGATGAAATCTCTCACCAGCCCTCTGCTGGCAACTCTGGTGGGCACCGTGCTCACGGCGGTGATCCAGAGTTCTTCCGTGACGGTGAGTATTGTGCTGCTGTTGGCCAATCAGGGCTTCCTGGATCTGGGAATCTGTCTGTATATCATTCTGGGATGTAATATCGGAGCCTGCGCCACGGCGCTGATCGCTTCCCTGCCGGGCAAGAAGGACGCCAAGAGAGCGGCGCTGATTCATTTTTGGTTTAATGTCATCGGTACGCTGTTGATCTACGTGATTCTCTTTGTGGGCAAGGAGCCCATTATCCGTCTGATCCAGTCCGTCTCGGCGGACAACGGCAGGTTTGTGGCCAACGCCCACACCATCATCAAGATCTTCCAGGTGATCGTCCTGTTCCCCTTCTCCGGGGCCATTGTAAAGCTGGCCAGTATTACCGTGCCGGGGGAGGACAAGAAGGTCGGATACCGGGAGAGTTACCAGTTGAAATACATAGGGGAAAAGGTGGTGTTCAACCCGGCTACGGCAGTGGTGGAGGTAATCAAGGAACTGGACCGTATGGCTTCCCTGGCCAGCGAGAATTTGAACCGGGCCATGAATGCTCTGATTACGCTGGATGAGGAAGACATCGAGGAAGTATACCAGGTGGAGAAAAACATCAATTTCCTGAACCATGCCATCACCAACTACTTGGTAAAGATCAACCAGACCACCCTGCCCATAGAAGATTTGAAGAGTCTGGGCGCCCTCTTCCATGTGGTCAATGACATAGAACGCATCGGCGATCATGCGGAGAATATAGCGGACGCGGCAGCCCAGCGCAGGGACGGAAATATTCAGATCAGCAAGGAAGCGCAGAAGGAACTGGGGGAAATGCTGGACATGGTCAACACCATTATCCAGTATGCCATCGAGATGTTTGCCAAGAGCGACGACCGTCATATGAACGATGTGGCCCTTTTGGAAGACAAAGTGGATAATAAGGAGAGGGAACTGCAGCAGCGCCATGTGGAGCGCCTGGCCCGGGGAGAGTGTACCCCCGAGGCGGGCATGATCTTCTCCGATATAGTTTCCGGGCTGGAGCGGGTGGCGGATCATGCCACAAATATCGCTTTCGCCATCCGGGAAGAGGAGAACTGAAACAGGAAAAACAAGGAAATGTGCAGAAACGGTTGACAAAATAGAGGAAATATGGTTATAATTCATATCAGTTAATAAATTCGTAACAAATTCGTAACGATTGTGACTGGTATGACGGGAAAGGGGTTTCATGCCGGCAGGTGTGAAACCCCTTATATAATACGGAGGTAATATGACAGGAAGAAAAAAGATTGCGTTAAAAACCATAAGCTTCTGGACGGCGGCCTGTCTGCTGCTGCCCATGAGTGTTCAGGCGGCGCAGGACGGCGGTGCGAAGGGAGTGCTGCAGCAGGCAGGCATTGCGTCCATGATGGATGTATCCCTCTCGGAAGAGGAATACATAGCGGCGGCCCAGGAGGCCCAGGGGGCTTCCTGGGGATATACCAATATCGGCATTGCGGAGGTGGAGTCAGGCAATCTCAATGTCAGAGCCGAGGCTTCCACCAATGGCAAGGTGGTGGGGAAGATGCCCAAGGGATCGGCCTGCGAAGTACTGGAGAACTTTCCCGATATCGGCTGGGCTCATATCAAGTCCGGCGAAGTGGAAGGCTATGTGAGTACGGAATTTCTGCTGATGGGGCCGGACGCCAAGCTGCGGGCCAACGAACTGGTGAGGACCGTGGTGGTGGCGGATACGGACGGCCTGCGGGTGAGAGATGAGGCCAGTACCGACGGAGCGGTGTTTACCCAGGTACCCCAGGGAGAAGAACTGGATTATGTGGCTACCCTGGAGGGCTGGTATCAGGTGGATATAGACGGCGAGAGCGTTTATGTATCCGCGGAGTATGCACATGTGGAGGAGCGGCTGGACACAGCGGTTACCATGGCACAGCTGCTGTATGGACAAGGTATATCAGACCTTCGGGTGGACCTGGTGGAATATGCCAAGCAGTTCCTGGGCAATCCCTATGTGTGGGGCGGCACCAGCCTGACCAAGGGCGCCGACTGCTCCGGTTTCGTGCTGAGCGTATACAAGAATTTTGGTATTACCCTCAGCCACAGTTCCCGGGCACAGGCCGGGGAGGGAACCCGGATCTCCTACTCCGAGATACAGCCCGGCGACCTGGTGTTCTATGCCAACAGCAGCGGCACCATCAATCATGTGGCAATCTATATCGGGGGCGGCAAGGTAATCAGTGCCAGCAACCCCACCAGCGGTATTCGGATCAACAAATACAACTACCGTACGCCGGTAAGATATGTGCGCATATTAAATGAATAATTTTCCTGTTTAGTGGTTTACAAATACCGAAAGATATGTTATCCTTAATCGGTATGAGTTCGCCGGTGCTCAGATACGGGACACTCCAACCCGGTCTTAGTGCACGGTGGGTACAATAATTATATGGAGGAAGAAGAAATGATTTCTAAGGAAAAAAAGACCGCAATTATCAATGAGTATGCCAGGACTGCCGGTGACACGGGTTCACCTGAAGTTCAGATCGCAGTACTGACCGCAAGGATCAAGGAGTTGACCGAGCATATGAAGGCCAATCCCAAGGATTATCACTCCAACCGCGGCCTGCTGAAGCTGGTCGGTCAGAGGCGTGGTCTGCTCGCATATCTGAAGAGCAAGGATATCACCAGATATCGTGAACTGATCGAAAAGTTAGGTCTGAGAAAGTAAGACTTTGGGAAGGCGGAGCAGCAGCCGTATACGGCACTCCGCCTTTTTACCATAGCGCAAAAGACTGATTAGTGCCGTGTCGCAGGCTGATCTGCGATACGCGGAAAGAGGGAAATATGTATAATTCTTATTCAATGGAACTGGCCGGCCGTACTTTGACCGTGGACATCAACAGAGTGGGTAAACAGGCTAACGGCTGCGCGTTTATGCATTATGGCGAGACCACGGTGCTCAGTACCGCCACGGCGTCCGAAAAGCCCAGGGAGGGCATTGATTTCTTCCCCTTGAGTGTGGAGTTTGAGGAGAAGCTGTATTCCGTGGGCAAGATCCCCGGAGGTTTCAACAAGAGGGAAGGAAAGGCCAGTGAGAACGCAGTGCTGACCAGCCGGGTGATCGACAGACCCATGCGTCCCCTGTTTCCCAAGGATTACCGCAATGACGTGACCCTGAACAATATGGTGATGAGCGTGGATCCCACATGCCGTCCGGAATTGGTGGCCATGCTGGGCGCTGCCATCGCCACCAGCATCTCGGACATCCCCTTTGACGGTCCCTGTGCCATGACCCAGGTGGGAATGATTGACGGGGAATTCATCATCAATCCCACTCAGGAGCAGTGGAAGAAGGGAGATTTGAACCTCACCGTGGCATCCACCCGGGAGAAGGTGATCATGATTGAGGCCGGCGCCAACGAAGTGCCGGAGGCCAGGATGATTGAAGCCATCTACAAGGCCCATGAAGTCAACCAGACTATCATTGCCTTCATCGACAAGATCGTGGCCGAGGTGGGCAAGCCCAAGCACAGCTATACCAGCTGCGCCATCCCCCAGGAGATGTTTGACGAGATCATGAGGATCGCCACTCCCCAGGAGATGGAAGTGGCCGTGTTCACCGATGACAAACAGACCCGGGAAGAGAACATCCGCCAGATCACAGCCAGGCTGGAGGAGGCTTTTGCGGAGAAGGAAGAGTGGCTGTCCATGTTGGGCGAAGCCGTTTACCAGTATGAGAAAAAGACCGTGCGCAAGATGATTCTGAAGGATCGCAAGCGCCCTGACGGCCGTGAGATCACCCAGATCCGTCCTCTGGCGGCAGAGATTGACCTGATCCCCAGAGTTCATGGTTCCGCCATGTTCACTCGGGGACAGACCCAGATCTGCAATGTATGTACGCTGGCTCCTCTCTCCGAGCAGCAGAAGCTGGACGGACTGGATGAAAACGAAGTGAGCAAGAGATATATGCACCACTATAATTTCCCCTCCTATTCCGTGGGTGAGACCAAGCCCTCCAGAGGGCCGGGACGCCGTGAGATCGGTCATGGCGCGCTGGCGGAGCGGGCGCTGATTCCGGTACTCCCCAGCGAGGAGGAATTCCCTTACGCCATCCGCACGGTGTCGGAGACTTTCGAAAGCAATGGTTCTACCTCCATGGCTTCCACCTGTGCCTCCTGCATGTCCCTGATGGCGGCGGGTGTGCCCATCAAGAAGATGGTGGCGGGTATTTCCTGCGGCCTGGTGACCGGCGACACGGATGAGGATTTCGTATTGCTCACGGATATCCAGGGCCTGGAGGACTTCTTCGGCGATATGGACTTCAAGGTTACCGGTACCACGGAGGGTATTACGGCCATCCAGATGGATATTAAGATCCACGGCCTTACCAGGCCCATTGTGGAAGGGGCCATCGCGCGCTGCCGGGAGGCCCGGCTGTTCATCATGGACAACTGCATGAAGCCTGCCATCTCCGTGCCCCGTCCTCAGGTTGGACCCTATGCGCCCAAGATCATATCCATTCAGATTGATCCTGAGAAGATCGGCGATGTGGTGGGACAGAGAGGCAAGACCATCAATGAGATCATCGCCCGCACCGGCGTGAAGATTGATATTACCGATGACGGCAAGGTGTCCGTTTGCGGTACCGACAGAGAGATGATGGACAAGGCCGTGGAGATGATCAAGATGATTACCACGGATTTTGAGGAAGGTCAGATCTTCAAGGGCAAGGTGGTCAGCATCAAGGAATTCGGTGCCTTTATTGAGTTTGCTCCCGGCAAGGAGGGTATGGTGCATATCTCCAAGATTGCCAAGGAGAGAATCGGCCGCGTGGAGGATGTATTGACCCTGGGCGATGTGGTCACCGTGGTTTGTCTGGGCAAGGACAAGATGGGCCGTATCAGCTTCTCCATGAAGGATGTAGCACAGGCTTAATCGTATAAAAAGAGCGCGCCACTATCCACAGGTTTGGTAGTGGCGCTTTTTATGATTAATTTAGAAATGTTTACAAAGAATATATTGTATTTGCCGGGCATAGGGCGTAGGATGAAAGGGAAAGGCAGTTTAATACGCGTTTTCGGAATACAGAACAGAGGTGGCCAGAGATGAGAGAGAAAATGATGCGCTTTATGCAGGGCAGATACGGCAATGACAGACTGGGACAGGTGATGCTGGGACTGGCATTGGTCTGCGTGGTATTGTCCCTGTTTCGGATCCCCTTTATTTCCACCATCGGACTGGTGGTGCTGATCCTCACATATTACCGAATGTTTTCCCGGCAGATAGCCAGGCGGACGGCGGAGAACCAGAAGTATCTGCAACTGGAGTGGAAGCTGCGGGCGAAACTGCAGAAGCAGAAGCAGTCCCTGGCCCGGCGCAGGACTCATCGCATCTACAAGTGTCCCAACTGCAGGCAGAAGATCCGGGTGCCCAGAAACAGGGGGCGCATCGCCATAAGCTGTAGGAAATGCGGTACGGAGTTTATCAGGAAAACCTGATGCGGAGAGGATGGGCCCATGTTTGGATATATTGTGGTAAATCAGCCGGAACTGCGCATCCGGGAATGGGAGATATACCATTCCTATTACTGCGGTCTGTGCCGGGTTCTGAAGAAGAAATACGGCAGGGTGGGACAGGCTACCCTGAGTTATGACATGACCTTTCTTCTGATCCTGTTGTCCGGGCTCTATGAGCCGGAGACCATATGCGGGGAGAGCCGCTGTATCATGCATCCGGGCAAGAAGCATATGTATCGCTGCAACGAGTTGACGGAGTATGTGGCGGACATGAATATGCTTCTGACAGAGTATAAATGCATGGATGACTGGAAGGATGAAGGGAAGCGCTTTCGCCTTATGCTGGCCGGGATATTGGAGCGCAGGACGGGAGTGAGCAGGCGTAAATACGCCCGCAAGCTGGAGCAGATTGCTTCTGCCATGGAGGAATTGTCCCGGAGAGAGGAACAGGGGGAGACAGATCTGGACAGAATGGCAGGGGGGTTCGGGCGTGTCATGGCCCAGGTGGTCTCCGTCCGGCAGGACGAGTGGGAGGCGGGTCTGCAGCGTTTTGGGTTCTATCTGGGTAAATTCGTCTACTTGATGGACGCCTACGAGGACATCGAAGAAGATTTGAAAAAGGGGCGTTACAATCCCTTGAAGGAGAGATATGGGAATCCGGGTTTTGAGGAGGACTGCCGGGACATTCTGACCATGATGATGTCGGCCTGCTGCCGGGAGTTTGAGCAGCTTCCCATACTGGACAATGTGGAGATCCTCCGCAACATCCTGTACTCCGGTGTGTGGAGCCGGTATGAGGCGGTTCGGTCGGCAAGAAGAACTTCTGAAGACGATTTGCCATAGGACGAAAGAGATTTGATTGTCTGCCAGGGCGGGCAAATAAAGGTTAGAGAGAAGGAACGGAGACATTATGAGTGATCCCTATCAGGTGCTGGGAGTGCCCCGAGGCGCCACGGAAGAGGAAATCAAAAAAGCATACCGGGCGCTGAGCAGGAAATATCATCCCGACGCCAATGTGAATAATCCCAATAAAGCCCAGGCGGAGGAGAAATTCAAGGAGATCCAGGGGGCATACCAGCAGGTCATGAAAGAAAGAACCGGGGGGTATGCCGGGACAGCGGGCTCAGGCCAGGGGGAGCAGGACCCCTTCGGCTTCGGAGGCTTTGGATTCGGCCCCTTTGGCGGATTTTATGGCAGTTATGGCCAGAGACGAAGCACCGGTTATGAGGAGCAGCTTCATCTGCGGGCGGCAGGCAACTATATCCGCAACGGCTATTACCGGGAGGCCCGTACCACGCTGGACCAGATGGACAGTGGGGAGAGGAATGCCCGTTGGTTCTATTACAGTGCCGTAACCCACTCCAGCCTGGGCAACAATGTGGCGGCGCTGGAACATGCCCGTCGGGCAGTTGCCCTGGAACCGGGAAACAGTGATTACAGAGAATTGCAGCAGGTATTGGAGAACGGCGGGAGTTGGTATCGCCAGCGTCAGGCGGGATACGGTTATCCCACCATGAACGGGGGCAATATGTGCATGAAGCTGTGCCTGGCCAATATGATCTGCAACATGTGCTGCTGTGGGAGAGGATTTTTCTGCATATAAGGGGGCGCCCCTTATATGCAGAAAGCCCGGAAAGGGTCCGTCAGTCGGAATCGGAAGCAGCATTCTCCAGACGGCCCCGTACAGTGATGCCGTTTACTTCCACATCGGTTCCCAGTTCGATCACCAGATATTCCCGGCCGTCTATGATCCGGGTGGAGATCAGGTCCGTGCGTCCGGGATCTACCTTGATCACCACATCGGGGGTTTTCACGTCAAAGGATCGGCTGTTTGCCACATTGCTGATATACAACTGCGTGTCGCTGCCTGCGGTGGCGTCATAACATCGGTCGAAAGTCTCCATCTTCTCGTTGGCCACGCCGCTGCCTGCAAACACGGTTTTTACCTCGTTTTTGTCCAGCACCAGGGGGGCGGGGTCCTCCTTGTGTTCTTCCACCATTTCAATGATTTTTTCGTGAATGTTTTTCACTGCCTCGATGCTGCAGGTCTCCCCCAGGGTTTCCTCCACCAGCATCTGGAAGGTCTCCTTCTGTCCTCCGGCGGACAGAGGCAGGGGGCAGCCCAGAAGCAGTTCTACAAATGCCTCTTTCAGTTCTTCCCCGTTTTTTGAATAGTAGAGGGCGCTGTGGAGATCCGTGCTGCGGTCGTTGAACGCGGGGAACAGAAAGCCCGTGTCCGGGGCTCCCACCACCCAGTCCCGGATGCGGTTGCGGAAGCTGTTTTCCTCTGCGTCGTAGGACAGGCCGGGCTTGGACAGATTCACCGGGCAGATGCTGACCAGGATGTATTCATAGACTTCGTCGGAGGCGTCCTCCATTTCCAGTCCGTCCCGGGTGCGGCCGGGCACATCGTAGGCATCGTGAATTACCAGGATCAGATAGTTGCCCACAAACTCATAGGAATCTATAATGTTTTGATAGAACTGCTCCAGCAGTTCTTCATCCTTCAGTTTGCTGTCCCGGAGGCGCAGCAGCAGTTCCTGGGTGCCGCCCTCCTCCTCGGCTTTCAGGGGAAACTCCAGGGTGTGCAGATTCTTGCCGATGGAGCCGGAGAGGGTTTTTCGGAGAATTTCAAAATACTTGAACATCTCCTCCTCGGGCAGAGCCAGGAATGCCTGCCGAAACTGGGCCTTCTTATTTTTCTCCCCGTCCACATAGCAGCCGCATATGCGGGTGATGGAGCAGTTGTTCTGGGTGAAAAGTTTCTTGATTTCCGATATTTCCTGTTTTACCATATGTACCTCGTTTCTGCGTATGTCCGCCGGGCTTTGCGATGGGAGTTTTTACTGTTCGGAAAAGTAAAGTGCCGAAAACCCGGGGAAGTCTGGGTTTTGCGACACTGCAAAATGGGACGGAGCGCTAAGTTTTAATATCACTATTATATGCCTGTGCTCCATGGCTGTCAAGAAGTTTGAAGGAAGCAGGGACGCCGAAAGCGGGGGGGAGAGTATCAATAGGGTGAACGGGAGGCAATCTGCTGTTCCCGCCGGGCCAGCATCAGGAGACTTGCCTCATATGCCCGGGATACCTGGGCGCGCTGACGGTCTTCATTCCAGGTTTTCAGCAGGCGGGCATGCTCCAGCAGCTGTTTCGTGTGCTTTGCCTTCAAGAGTTGTTCCTGAAGCCGTTTGGCCTGGGCTTTCTTTTTCAGGTATTCTTTCAACAGCTTTTTGCGCCGCTCCTTTTCGGCCTGCCGGGCTTTCAGACGCCTTCTGGCGGCGGCGCGCCGGGCCCGATCATCATCCTGATATCCATAGGTGTAGCCGTAACATTTTTCCCGGGTGTCATCAATGTGAATCAGGCCGAATCTGGGGACACAGTATCCATAGCCGGTGGATTTTATTCCGGCCACAAAATCCAGAACCCACTGCTCGTAAGCCGGGTCTTTCTGCATCCTCCTGTAGGCGGCGTCGCTGATATCAATAAACCAGTCCAATCTTTTCTGAGAAGGATGTGTATAGAGCCTTTTGATTTTTTCGTGAATGTACAGCTTGTATTCCGCCAGTGTCATGTCCTTCGGGGACAGGGAATATTTTTCCCACAGGGTCTGGGTAAAGCTGCGGTCTTCCGCTTTTTCGCTGTCTGCGGCGGAAGTGCTTGACGTGTTGTCATAACCGATTCCGGCGATGTATCCGGCGTGAATCCTTTGTTTCATGACTGTCCCTCCCTTGGCACTACGGCATGCTTTGTAAAATCGGATTGTCCATATCCCGGCTGTCACAATGGAGTGATCCAAAATATGGTGCGACTATAACATATATCGGGATATAAACGGATTTATTGATATACAGAGCATAAATCGCCGAAAAGGGGATCAAGGGCTTCCCGGGCAAAGAGTAACTTCTTTTCCGTCGCCACATATCTTATTTATGACAGGAAAGAAGGAGAATGCAATCCATATGGCGATCGGATATTTGCTCATACAGGCGAGGACGGCCCATGACGCGGTTCCCCTGAGCGGCGTACAGGTGAAAATCCAGGGAGAACAGGGGGAGACTCTCTATGATCTGGTGACGGATGAGAGCGGAGAGACGCGGAAAGTGCCGCTGGAGACTCTGGATAAAAGTTTCTCACAGAACCAATATTATGCGGGGGTTCCCTATAAAAGTTATAACGTACTGGGACAGAAAGAGGGATTCGACAGAATCTATGTGGCCCAGATTCCCATCTATGAGGGAGAGACGGCGGTACTGCCCCTTATGCTGGTGCCCATGGAACAGAGGCAGACCCACCAGGGACAGGCCAGAATCTTTGTGGGAAAACCGGCCGTGGCCATGCGTGAGCCCCGCTCACAGGAAGGCGGGGAAGCAGATCCCCGGATTATGCGTCAGGTGATAATTCCCAATCCCATTACGGTGCATTTGGGGGCGCCGGGGTCCTATGCCTCCAATGTGCAGGTTTCCTTTCCGGATTATGTGAAAAATGTGGCCAGCAGCGAGATTTATCCCACCTGGCCGGAAGCCTCGCTGCGAGCCAATATATATGCAATCATCACATTTGCGTTAAATCGGATTTTCACGGAATGGTACAGAAGCAGAGGCTATGACTATGATATTACCAACAGTACTGCCTACGATCAGTATTATGTGTATGGAAGACCCATCTATGATTCCATCAGCAGGGTGACCGACGATATTTTCAATGAATATGTCAGGCGGCAGGGGCAGAACGCGCCCTATTTCACTTCCTTCTGCAGCGGCTCGACAGTAAGCTGTCAGGGGATGTCGCAGTGGGGGACGGTGACTCTGGCGGAAAACGGGTATACCCCTCTGCAGATTCTGCGGAATTACTATCCCAATGATGTGGAGATTGCGGAGACCCAGGCCATTGCCAATGTGCCCTCTTCTTATCCGGGAACGGCCTTACGGGTGGGAAGCACGGGGCTGGATGTGCAGACGATCCAGACTTATCTCAATCGTATCCGCCGTAATTATCCCGCTATTCCCGTTATCACGGATCAGGAGGGAACTTTCGGGGAAAGTACAAAGGCGGCAGTGACAAAATTCCAGAGCATCTTCGGTCTGGCGGCGGACGGCATCGTGGGAAAAGCCACCTGGTACAAAATCTCCATGCTCTATACCGCGGTGGCCAGGCTGGCAGAACTGGACAGCGAGGGGACTTCTCTGGGAATAGGGACGGTTCCCCCTTCCGCCGTGCTGCGGCAGGGCGCCCGGGGGCAGGATGTGGTCACATTGCAGTATCTCTTGGACGTTATTTCGGAGTACTATCCCACGGTTCCCGCTCCGGCGCAGGACGGCATCTTCGGAGGCGGGACACAGCAGGCGGTGACGGCTTTCCAGAGGGCCGTGGGGCTGGTGCCGGACGGGATAGTGGGACCGGCCACCTGGAAGAAGCTGTATGAAGTATATCTGGGTATCGGTAACAATGTGCCGGGACAGGACGGGCCGACAGGTCCGGGCAGCGGAGGAGGAGGCCAGCAGCCCGGCACGGGAAGCGGTGTCCGGGAATATGTGGTGAAGGCGGGAGACAGCCTCTGGCTGATCGCCCAGCGGTTCGGCACCACCGTGGAGGCCATCAAACGGCTGAACGGTTTTACCACCGATCTGCTCAACATCGGCCAGGTGCTGAAGATTCCCGCTTCCCAGTCAGGATCTTATATTGAGTATACAGTCCGGCCCGGGGACACCCTGTGGCTGCTGTCCCGGAGATATAACACCACCGTGGACGCCATAAAAAAACTCAACGGATTGTCAGGCGACAGACTGGATATCGGTCAGGTGCTGAAGATTCCTGCCCGCTGAGAGGAAAGCCCGGACAGCCTTGATAAACTGAGTCTGAAGAAGGAAAATCCTGCCGTAAAATGCCAAAACCGCCCGAATGCCGGGCGGTTTCTATTTTGCGTCTGAATCCGAAGGGTCCTGACGGACATGCCTTATTTATGATTGCTGAAAAAGAAAAGTGTCCTGCCCTTCGGATAAAGGGTTTCAGAACACTGTAAAATGGAGATAGCGAGACTCGAACTCGTGACCTATACGTTGCGAACGTATCGCTCTCCCAACTGAGCTATATCCCCATTGGAACTTTGATGTGGGAACCATTTTCCGGCCCCTGCATTTGATACTGCTATATTATACCACATCAGGTGGAGAATGCAAGTATATATTTATTTTTTTGCGGAGATTTTTGTGCCTGGGCGCGTTTTTTGGCGGATGCTGACGTAATAGAGGGCATAATGACAGGGAGAAGGGGAACTTGCGGTGAATTGCAGTTGCTGTCTGATCTGGAAGAATCGTATAATAGATAATGATAAAAAGTCAATATGTGGAGGAATAGACATGGAACAGTTGCGCATTACCGCTGCCGATGATAATGAGAAAGTATACAGGATCCTGGGGGATCTGATGAACGGGGATAAAGAATTCCAGATCATGATTACCGTGCCCGCGGGGCGGAAAGACACGGAGGATTTGCAGCAGACGGCCGGGGAAGTGCTGATCCGGGCCGCAGAGGAGAAAGCGGGGGTGGAGAGTCCGGCGGAAAAAGCCTATGACCTGGAGCAGGACGTAACGGATATCATTCATGAGATCGGGGTGCCGGCACATATCAAAGGCTATCAGTACTTACGGGAGGCCATCATGATGTCCGTGCGGGAACCTTCCATGATCAGTTCCATCACCAAAGTGCTCTATCCCACCATAGCGAAGCGGTTTCAGACCACGCCCAGCCGGGTGGAGAGGGCCATCCGCCATGCCATTGAGGTGGCCTGGTCCCGGGGCAGGATGGAGACCCTTGACGCCCTGTTCGGATACACGGTGAACACCGGCAAGGGAAAGCCCACCAACTCCGAGTTTATCGCTCTGATCGCGGACCGCATCCGCCTGAAGTACAGGGAATAAAATTTTCAGAAAAGGCTTTCCTAACGATACAGGATGTAGTATAATCGAATTATCTACGAGAAGGTACAAATGGAGGTTGGCACATGAAGAAAATACTGTTTGCGGCATCTGAAGGGGTTCCTTTCATCAAGACGGGAGGGCTGGCCGATGTGGTGGGCTCCCTGCCCAAATGCATCGACAAAGAATATTTCGACGTGCGGGTGATCCTGCCCAGGTATACCTGCATGAAGCAGGAGATGAAGGATAGGCTGGAGTATGTGACTCATTTCTACATGGATTTCAACTGGACGGACGCCTATGTGGGCGTGCTGAAGGCCGAGGTGGACGGGATTCAGTATTACTTCATCGACAATGAGGGATATTTCGGCGGATTTAAGCCCTATGGGGACAATGCGCTGTTTGAGATTGAGAAGTATGCCTTTTTCTCCAAGGCGGTACTGTCCGTACTGCCCATCCTGGATTTCCGGCCGGATCTGATCCACTGCCATGACTGGCAGACAGGCCTGGTTCCGGTGTATTTGAAGGAAAGATTCCAGGGCAATGATTTCTTCAGGGGCATCAAGTCTGTAATCACGATCCATAACCTGAAGTTCCAGGGGAAATGGGATCCCAAGGTGGTACAGAACATCACCGGGCTGCCTCAGTACTATTTCACGCCGGATAAGCTGGAGGCTTACAAGGACGCCAATCTTCTCAAGGGAGGGATTGTGTTCGCGGATGCTGTGACCACGGTGAGCGACACCTATGCGGAGGAGATCAAAACCAAATTCTACGGGGAGGGCCTGGAGGGTCTGCTGAAGGCCCGCAGCGGCGATCTGCGGGGGATTGTCAACGGCATCGACTATGAGGAGTTTAATCCCGAGACGGATAAATATATTGTGAAGCCCTATAACGCAGTGAATTTCCGCAAGGAGAAGGCCAAGAATAAGAGAGCGCTGCAGGAGGAACTGGGCCTTCAGGTGGACGAGAAGAAGATGATGATCGGCGTGGTCTCCCGTCTGACGGACCAGAAGGGTTTTGATCTGATTGCATATGTGATGGATGAACTGTGCCGGGATGATATTCAACTGGTGGTACTGGGCACAGGTGAAGAGCAGTACGAGAACATGTTCCGGCATTTTGACTGGAAATACAGCGATAAAGTGTCCGCCAATATATTCTATTCCGAGGAATTGTCACACAAGATCTATGCATCCTGTGACGCTTTCCTGATGCCGTCCCTGTTTGAGCCCTGCGGCCTGAGCCAGCTTATGTCTCTGCGCTACGGCACGGTGCCCATTGTCAGGGAGACCGGGGGACTGAAGGACACCGTACAGCCCTACAACGAGTTCGAGGGAACGGGAACGGGCTTCAGCTTCGCCAATTACAACGCCCATGAAATGCTGGCCGCGGTACGCTACGCAGAGCAGGTATTCTATGACAGGAAGCGGGAGTGGAACAAGATCGTGGACCGCGCCATGGCGGCGGATTTCTCCTGGGAAGTGTCCGCAAAGAAGTATCAGGAGATGTATGACTGGTTAATAGGGTATTAGAGAGAATGAACGGCGGCAAAAAAAGAGACAGTTTTATCCTGCAGGCGGGTATTCTGGCCGCCGCAGGATTTATCAGCCGGATCATAGGGCTCCTGTATGTGAGCCCTGTGACCCGGATCATCGGCCATGTGGGTCTGGGGTATTATCAGTCGGCGTACAATTACTATGCCATTGTGCTGATGATTTCCTCCTACAGCATTCCCTCCGCGATCTCTAAGGTGATTGCCCAGAAGTTATCGCTGCGGGAGTACCGCAATGCCCACAGGGTTTTCATATGTGCCATGTACTATGTGCTGGGAGTGGGACTCGTTGCGAGCTTACTCCTCTTTTTTGGTGCGGGGCATCTGGTGCCGGAATCGGCGGCCCCGGTGCTGCAGGTGTTGGCCCCCACCATTTTCGTCTATGGCGTTTTGGGGGTGCTGCGGGGGTATTTCCAGGCTCATAAGAGCATGGTACAGACTTCCGTCTCCCAGATTCTGGAGCAGATTGTCAATGCGGCGGTGAGCATCGGGGCAGCATACGGATTTATTGTATGGTTCATGGGAACTTATGAGAAGAGCAGTGAGGCGGCAGAGCAGACCCGCCGTGCCGTGTACGGCGCCATGGGGAGTGCTCTGGGGACAGGCGCGGGGGTGCTGGCGGCGCTGCTGTTTATGGCCGCCGTCTATGCGCTGAACCGTCCCATGATCCAAAGGCGGATCGAGAGGGATCATACCCGGCATGTGGATTCCTACCGGGAGATCAGTGTCATGATCCTGCAGGTGGTGCTTCCCTTTATCATGAGCACCGCCGTCTACAACCTCAGCAGTTCGCTGAACAACAAGCTGTATACGGACATCATGATAAAATTCCGCCATGCGGCGGAAGATCTGGTGGTGGGGGACTACGGGCTGTTCAACGGGGAGGCCATGAAGATTTCCAATATTCCCATCGCGTTTTCTTCGGCCATGGCCGCCGCCATCATTCCCACCGTCTCCCAGCTTGTGGCCCGCAAAGAACTGGCGGACGCCCGGGACAAGATGGCCCAGGCAGTCAAGACCATTATGCTGATATCCATCCCTTCGGCGGTGGGGCTCTTTGTGCTGGCAAAGCCTGTTACCTGGCTGCTGTTTCCGGATGAAGCCACCATTGAACTGGCCGCAAAGATCCTGATGGCATTGGCCGTGTCCGTGATTTTCTATGCCCTGTCCACCCTGAGCAATTCCATTTTACAGGGCGTGGGAAGAGTCAATACGCCCATTGTCAATGCTGCCATTGCGCTGCTGATTCAGACGGCGGTGATGGTGCCCCTGTTGTTCTTTACGGATCTGGGCATCTACGGAGTGGTAATCGCCACCATCCTGTATTCCGGCCTGATGTGCGTCCTGAACCAGTTGTCTCTGCGCAAGGCGCTGGGATACCGCCAGGAGATTATGAACACATTTATTGTGCCGTTTATCGCCTCTGCTTTCATGGGGGCCATCGCCTGGGTAATCTATGAGAGCCTGCTGATACTCACGGGGTCCATTGTGGTATCCGTTCTTCCGGCCATTGCGGTGGGGGCGGTGGTGTACTTTGCCCTGGTGATTCTGTTTAAAGGGGTGACGGAGGAAGAACTGCGGGCCATGCCCAAGGGGCATTTACTGGTCAGGGCGGCCCGGAAATGCGGCTTGCTGCGTTAAACTTGTTCCAGCCCGGAGATATCGTCATCCATCATCATGGAGAAATTGGTGTAATATACCACGAATCCCGGCTTGGCCCCGTTGGGCTTCTTCACATGTTTTTTCTGGATATAGTCAATCTCCACTTTTTCCTGGCCCCGGCCCTTGGAATAGTAGGCGGCCAGCTTTGCCGCCTCCTCGAAGGTCCGATCCGGCAGGTTGTCCTCCCCCTGACATTTCACCACCACATGGGAGCCGGGCATTCCCTTGGCGTGGAACCACCAGTCGTTTCCGCTGGCAAATTTAAAGGTCAGTTCATCGTTCTGATAATTGTTTTTTCCCACATACATATGAAAGCCGTCGCTGCTCACATAGTGGAAGGGTTTGCTGGTGACCTTTTCCCGCTTACCGCCGCCCCGTCTGTGGATATAGCCGCTGGCGGCCAGTTCTTCCCGGATCTGCACCAGATCCTCTTCCAGCAGGGCGATATCCAGGGCTGTGGCAATGGACTCCAGATGCCGGATTTCGGCCCTGACTTCCTCCGTCAGAGTGGACAGGGCTTCAAAGGTACGCTTTAACTTGCCGTATTTGTCAAAATACCGCTTGGCGTTTTCGGCGGGAGTCATATCCGGGTCCAGGGGGATGGTGATTGTCTCTCCCGTGTAGTAGTTCAGGGCTTCCATGGATTTGCTGCCCTCGGGCACATTATAGCCGTAGGTGTTGAGCAATTCTCCGTAGATCCGATATTTGTCGCGTTTTTCCGTGTCCTTGATCTGCTGAAGCTGCAAGTCGTATTTTTTTACATTGCGCTCCAGGGCAGTCTGCACAATGCGGCGCAGATCCACGGATTTCTGTCGGATGCGGGTCAGTGTGTTCTTCTCGGCGTAGTATTGCTCCAGCAGGGCGGAAATGGAACTGCAGGGCCGCAGGCTGTCCTCTCCGTTGGTGTAGAGTGTCAGGGGCAGGGCCGCGTATTCCGCCGGCTGCCGACCCGTATAGGCGATGGCCGGGGCAAAGCTGCCGGACTGCACCTGGTCCATCATTCTCCGAAACTCCCGGAATGCCGCTTCCAACTCCCGGGGGGAAAAGGCGGCAGTGGGGGCGTCCCCATCCAGCCCGGCCCGGTGGCATACCTCCTGGGCCAGTATGGGCGAGATACCGGTATAACTCTGGTAGATGGCCTTGTACAGCGGGGCGGGGCGGGAGGCCAGGGCCGCGGAGAATTGTTCCGGTCCGCAGGTCAGGGGGTCCAGCTTGTCCTGGGTATGGGCCACGAAATAGGGCTTGCCGGGCAGCACCTCCCGGAGACTGCTGACCAGGCCGGACACATGTTTGATACTGTCCAGGATCATGCCGTCTTCATTGCAGAAGATGATGTTGCTGTGTTTTCCCATGATCTCTATAATCAGTGTTTTATGCCGCAGATCCCCCATCTCGTCCAGATGCTCCACATCTATATGAATAATGCGTTCCAGTCCCGGCTGGGTGATGGCGGTAACGCGCCCGTTCTGCAGATGCTTTCGCAGCAGCATGCAGAAGCCCGGGGCCGTCATGGGGCTGGGCTTGTTCTGCCCGGTGAGATATACCAGGGGCAGGGAGGCGTCCGCAGACAGGAGCAGACGCCGCTGGCCGCCGGGGGTCTTGATGGTCAGCAGCAGTTCGTCACTCTCCGGCTGCGCGATTTTATAGAGCCTGCCTCCCAGGCAGGTGTCGTTCAGTTCTTTTACGATAGCGGCAATGGTCACGCCGTCAAAAGCCATGTGGGTGTCCTCCTACTATAAAATTACAGTGTATTTTCCTTATATTATAGCAAATTGCCGGGAAATGACAAGTGTTTTCCGCGTCCGCTATTGACTATCGGAGTGATGTCTATTATAATGTAATGAAGTATGGATGTTTCCCGTCTGGTTTGCTTTCCCGGGACCGCAGGATACAGGAGGATAAATGGCGCAGGATCTGCATGGAGAGAAGACGATGATAAAGAGCATGACCGGTTTCGGCAGGTGTGAAGTAGCCGAGAATAACCGCAAATTTACCGTGGAGATAAAGTCCGTAAATCATCGGTATCTGGATGTGAATATCAAGATGCCCAAGAAGCTGAACTTTTTTGAGTCTGCTATACGGGCGGAACTGAAGAACTATATTTCCCGGGGAAAGGTGGATCTGTTCATATCCTACGAGGATTACACGGAGAACCATGCAAATATCCGCTATAACAGGGAACTGGCGGCGGAATACAGGAAGTATCTCCGTCAAATGCAGGAAGAGTTCGGCCTGGAGGATGACATCAGGGTATCCACTCTGTCCCGGTATCCGGAAGTGTTTACCATGGAAGAGCAGAACGTGGACGAGGGAGAACTCTGGAAGGAACTCCGAAAGGCCATTCAGGGGGCTGCGGAGAGTTTTGTACAGACCCGGGTCGCGGAGGGAGAACGTCTGCGGGAGGACCTGCTTCAAAAGCTGGACGGTATGCTGGGACTGGTGGACTTTATAGCGGAGAGATCTCCCCGGATCGTGCAGGAATACCGGCAGAAACTGGAGGAGCGGGTGAAAGATCTGCTGGGGGATGCCCAGGTGGACGAAAACAGGCTGCTGACGGAGGTTACGATTTTTGCGGACAAGGTGTGTGTGGACGAGGAACTGGTGCGGCTGCGCAGCCATATTGAGACTACAAAGGCCACCCTGCAGGAGGGCGGCAGCATGGGCCGCAAGCTGGATTTTATCGCGCAGGAAATGAACAGGGAAGCCAACACTACTCTGTCCAAATCCAACGATCTGGAGGTCTCCAACTGTGCCATCGAGTTGAAAACGGAGATTGAGAAGGTCCGGGAACAGATCCAGAACATTGAATAACGTCGGGGATATTTATGGATAAATTGATTCATATCGGCTTTGGAAATATTGTGAATACCGGCAAGATCATCGCCATTGTCAGCCCGGATTCCGCGCCCGTCAAGCGGTTGGTGCAGAGGGCCAGGGAAGAGGGTACGGTGGTGGACGCCACTCAGGGACGCAAGACCAAGGCCGTGCTGGTCATGGAGAACAATCGGATCGTGTTATCGGCCTTGCTGCCGGAGACCATTGCCGGCAGGGCCCGCGCGGAGAGCGGAGGGAATGAGGATGAGTAAAGGAATTTTAACTGTGATATCCGGCTTTTCCGGTGCCGGCAAAGGGACATTGATGAGAAAACTGACTCGGGACTACTCCAATTACGCATTGTCCGTGTCCATGACCACCAGAGCCCCCAGACAGGGGGAACGGGAAGGCAAGGAGTACTTTTTTGTGGATACGGATACCTTTCAGGAGCGCATCCGGCAGGGGAAAATGCTGGAGTATGCATGTTACTGCGGGAATTATTACGGCACCCCCGGGGATTATGTGCAGAAACAGCTGGAAGCCGGAAAGGACGTGATCCTGGAGATTGAGATTCAGGGGGCCCTGCAGATCAGGAAGCTGATGCCGGACTGTCTGCTGCTCTTTGTGACCCCGCCCAATGCAGGGGAACTTCGAAGGCGGCTGGAAGGTCGGGGGACGGAACCGCCGGAAGTGATCGCCAGGCGGCTGGCCCGCGCGGCGGAGGAATCAGAAGGCATAGAGGCATATGATTATATCGTCATCAACGATGACCTGGAAGAATGCGTTAAGCAGATTCACAGCATGGTACAGAATGCCCGCTATATCCCGGCCAGACAGGAAGCATTGATTAACGAGATCAGAGGAGAATTAAAAGAATTCTCGAAAGGAGCAGAATAATGTTACATCCATCTTATTCCGATTTAATGAAAGTAGTAAACAGCGAGGTTGAGCAGGGGGAGGCACCCGTGGTCAACAGCAGGTATTCGATTGTGATGGCCACCTCCAAGAGGGCCAGGCAGATTATCGGCGGTGATGAGCCTCTGGTGGGCGGTGTGGGCAAGAAGCCTCTGTCCCTGGCGGTGGAGGAATTGAACCAGGGCAAGATCAAGATTCTGGCCGAGGATGAGGTCATGGAGGAGCAGGAGATCTACGACCGGGTAGAAGCCCCGTCTCAGGACCAGGTGCAGGACCTGGAGGACGGACAGGAAGAGGCTTTGGACGAATCGGAGAACGGGCAGGACGAGGCAGAGGATGCCGGGGACGGACAGGAAACGGAGCAGGAAGCGTAAGTCAGGGGGAGAAATGTTCGGCTATGAGTATTTCTCCCTTTTTTAAGGACTACTTTCAGGATGGCTGAGCCCATCATATGCAGACAGAGGGCAAATATGAAGATACTGTTTATTTCCCTGGGATGCGATAAGAACCTGGTGGATACGGAAGAGATGCTGGGACTGTTGCAGCAGAGGGGATATACCTTTACCGATGATGAAAACGATTGCGATATTGTGGTGGTGAACACCTGCTGCTTTATTGGCGATGCCAAGGAAGAAAGCATTAACGCGCTGTTAGAGGCGGCGGAACTGAAGAAGAGCGGCAGGGTGAAAGCGCTGGTGGCGGCGGGATGCCTGGCCCAGCGTTACCACAGGGAGATCCGACTGGAGATTCCGGAGGTGGACGCCATTGTGGGCACCACCTGCATCGGGCAGATCGTGGATGCGGTGGAGCAGGTGCTGGAGGGGAAAAGTCCCATATTAGTGCAAGATCCCGACGCACTGACGGATTTTCGGGTGGACAGGGTGCTGACCACCGGCGGTCATTACGCCTATCTGAAGATTGCGGAAGGATGTAACAAGCGGTGCAGCTACTGCATCATCCCCCAGATCCGGGGCAGTTATCGCAGCGTACCCATGGAAATTCTGCTGGAGCAGGCCAATGTGCTGGCCGAGCGGGGCGTCAGGGAACTGATTCTGGTGGCCCAGGAGACCACCTTGTACGGATTGGATCGGTATGGAGAAAAGAGCCTGCCGCTGCTGCTGCATGAATTGGCTCAGATCCCCGGGATCAGTTGGATCAGGATTCTGTACTGCTATCCGGAGGAGATCAACGACGAATTGATTCAGACCATAAAGAAGGAACCCAAGGTATGCCATTATCTGGATATTCCCATTCAACATGCCAGTGACAGGATTCTGCGCCGTATGGGCAGGCGTACCACCCAGGGGCAGCTGCGGGAGATGATTGGCAGGCTGCGGGAGGAGATTCCCGATATCTGTCTGCGCACCACCCTGATTGCCGGTTTTCCCGGGGAGACCCAGGAGGATCACGAAAAGCTGGTGGATTTTGTCAATGAGATGGAATTTGACCGTCTGGGAGTGTTTCCTTACTCCCAGGAGGAGGGAACGGCTGCGGCAGAGATGCCGGATCAGGTTTCCGAGGAGCAGAAAGAGGCCTGGCGGCAGGAGATTATGGAATTGCAGCAGGAGATTGCGTTTGCCAGGGCGGAGGATATGGTGGGCAGCGTGCTCACAGTGATGATCGAGGGCAAGGTGGCGGACGAGGATGTCTATGTGGCCCGCACCTACCGGGACGCGCCGGGAGTGGACGGCTATCTGTTCGTACACACTTCCGCAGTGCTGATGACCGGGGATCTGGTCCAGGCGCGGGTCACCGGCTGTAATGAGTATGACCTGGTGGGCGAGATCTGGCAGGAAGAGGAGGAGAGTAAGCAATGAATTTACCCAATAAACTCACGGTATTCCGTGTAATCCTGATAGTGCCTTTCGTGGTGGCACTGCTGGGGGGGAACGCAGGCTGGTTCGGCGACAATCCGCTGCCTTCGGAAATCACGGCGCTGGCGATTTTCATCATCGCCAGTCTGACGGACCTGATCGACGGCAAGATTGCCAGAAAGTATAATCTGATTACCAATTTCGGAAAATTTATGGATCCTCTGGCGGATAAGCTGCTGGTCAGCGCCGCCATGATCGCGCTGGTGGCCATGGGGCGTATCCCTGCCTGGGTGGTGATTATCATTATCAGCCGGGAATTCATTATCAGCGGTTTCAGGCTGGTGGCCGCAGACAACCGGGTGGTGATCGCGGCAAACTACTGGGGCAAATTCAAGACCACTTTTCAGATGGTTATGGTGTGTCTGATGATCGTGGATCTGTCCCGGTTCCTGCCCTGGATGGGATTGCTGACGGATGTGATCATGTGGATTGCGCTGGTGCTGACAGTGATTTCTCTGGTGGACTACCTGGTGAAAAACAAGGCGGTTATGAAAGGACAGATGTAGGAGGGCAGCAGGGATGACAGTGGAACTGATTTGCGTGGGAACGGAACTTTTGCTGGGCAATATCGTAAATACCAATGCCGCCTATCTGGCGGAAAAATGTGCCGGGCTGGGATTGTCCTGCTACTATCAGACCGTGGTGGGGGACAATGCGGAGCGCCTGGGCGAAGTCCTGCGGACGGCGGCAGGGCGTTCGGATGTGGTGATTCTGTCCGGGGGCCTTGGTCCCACGGAGGACGATCTGACCAAGGAGGTGGCCGCCGGGATTATGGGCCGGGAACTGGTGGAAGATCCCGGTTCCAGAGCGCATATTCAGGCATTTTTTGCTTCCAGAAACGCCGTGCCTACGGACAACAACTGGAAACAGGCCATGATGCCCCAAGGCGGCATTGTACTGCCCAATCCAAACGGCACCGCGCCGGGGGTTATCATAGCGGATGAATCCACCCATGTGGTGTTGCTGCCGGGACCGCCCCATGAATTGAAACCCATGTTTGAAAACCATGTGATCCCCTATCTGAAAAAGCTGGAGCCCGGCGTTATTTCCTCCCAGACCGTAAAAGTCTGCGGCGTGGGAGAGAGCAGGGTGGAAACCATGCTGCGGGATCTGATTGACGGTCAGGGCAACCCTACCCTGGCCACCTACGCCAAGCCGGGTGAAGTACATATCCGGGTGACGGCCAGGGCGGAGGGGGAGAAAGAGGCCCGCAGGCTGATCAAACCCGTAGTCAAGGAGATTAAGGCCCGCATGGGCGGCGATATCTATACCACCGACGAGGAAGTTACCCTGGAGAAGGCGGTAGTGGAATTGCTGGTGGCCAACGAACTCACCGTGACCTGTGCGGAGTCCTGTACCGGGGGAATGCTTTCGGCCCGGCTGATCAATGTGCCCGGCGTGTCGGAAGTCTACAAATCCGGCTATGTGACCTATTCCAATAAGGCCAAGAGAAAGCTGCTGGGAGTAAAAAAGAGTACTCTGGAGAAATACGGGGCCGTCAGTCCTCAGACGGCGGAGGAGATGGCAAAGGGCCTGGCCTTCGTGTCCAAGGGGGATGTGGCGGTGGGCATCACCGGTCTGGCAGGCCCGGACGGGGGAACGGAGAAGAAACCTGTGGGGCTGGTGTACATCGCATGCAGCGTAAAAGGGGAGGTGACGGTGCGGGAGTATCATTTTTCCGGAAACCGGCAGACCATCCGGGAGGCAACGGTGTCCGCGGCTCTGACGTTGATGCGGAACTGCATTCTGGAATATTTCAGCAAGATCACCTTTGGCAAGAAAAAGTAGCCCGTATACGGACGAATATATGAAAAGAATATAAAATGTATCATATCTCTTGTGGTTTTGCAGGAAATGTGATACATTTTCTGCATGCGGGACAGATTGGGGCATGGCCCCGGGACCTGGGCGGCAGGGCCTGTCTGTCGGCGCTGTATTCTCATACGGTTATATCTCTTTATATAGTCCGGCGTTTCGCCTTGGAATTCATTTAATAAGATTGAGCAGAGGAGGGATGGTTATAAGTACGGTTTATGGGACTTGAAATGCGCTATTATGGATATAACAGTAAAGCAAAGGAAGTGTGTTCCAAAAAACAGTTGACAAATCCGAACGAATGTTTTATTCTATTTTCAGGAAAGAACGTTTGTTCTGAAGGGGAAAAACCTGTGGCATGATCCGGCGGTGTGTCAGGCGGAGCATCACACTTCCAAATAAATGTGGAGCGGATCCCGGAAGATTCTGCGGATCCCGGAAAGAGGTTAATATGGAAAAGAACGACAAGCTGAAGGCATTGGACGCGGCGATCAGCCAGATTGAAAAGCAGTATGGCAAAGGGGCCGTGATGAAACTGGGTGATCCTGCCAACTCCATGAATGTGGAGACCATTCCCACAGGCTCACTGAGTTTGGACATTGCATTGGGACTGGGCGGTATTCCCAAGGGGAGAATCGTGGAAATCTACGGTCCTGAGTCCAGCGGTAAGACCACGGTTACGCTGCACATGGTTGCGGAGGTGCAGAAGCGGGGAGGCATTGCCGGTTTTATTGACGCGGAGCACGCTCTGGATCCGGTCTATGCCAAGAATATCGGTGTGGATATTGACAATCTGTACATATCCCAGCCGGACAACGGGGAGCAGGCACTGGAAATTACCGAGACTATGGTGCGCTCCGGCGCCATTGACATTGTGGTGGTGGACTCTGTGGCGGCGCTGGTGCCCAAGGCGGAGATTGACGGAGAGATGGGGGATTCCCATGTGGGACTCCAGGCCCGCCTGATGTCTCAGGCACTGCGGAAGCTGACGGCTGTGATCAGCAAGTCTAATTGTACCGTAATCTTCATCAATCAGCTGCGTGAGAAAGTGGGCGTCATGTTCGGCAATCCGGAGACCACCACAGGCGGCCGGGCGCTTAAGTTTTATTCTTCCGTGCGTATGGATGTGCGCCGGGTGGAATCCCTGAAGCAGGGCGGTGAGATCATCGGCAACCATACCCGGGTCAAGGTGGTCAAGAACAAGATTGCTCCTCCTTTCAAGGAGGCGGAGTTTGATATCATGTTCGGAGAGGGAATCTCCGTGGTGGGAGATATTCTGGATCTGGCGGCCAGTGTGGATATCGTGAACAAGTCCGGCGCATGGTATGCCTATAACGGCGACAAGATCGGACAGGGCCGTGAGAATGCCAAGCAGTATCTCCGGGACAATCCGGCAGTGTGTCGGGAGATTGAGAACAGGGTGCGGGAACATTTCGGGTTAAACGGCAGCGTGCCGGGGGAGATTTCCCCAGAGGAAGCCGCACCCAAGGAGGCCGCACCGAAAAAAGCCGCGTCTGAGAAGAAGGAAAAGCAGTAAATGGTAGTGACGGAGATAACGGATATTTCAAAGAGGCAGAGCAGGGTGTGCACAGACCAGGATATCAGTTTTGTGCTCTACAAAGGGGAACTGCGTCAATATGGTATAGCGGAGGGAGAAGAACTGCCCGGGGAGACCTGTGAAACCCTGTTGGAAGATCTGCTCCCCCGCAGGGCCAGACTGCGGGCCATGAACCTGCTGCAGATCCGGGATTATACGGAAAAGCAGCTCCTTGATAAACTGCTGGGCGGCGGTTATCCCCAGCCGGTGGCAGAGCAGGCGGTGGAATATGTAAAGTCTTTTCATTACATTGACGATTTTCGGTACGCCGGGGACTACCTCACCGCCTTCGCGGGCAGGAAGTCCCTGCGCAGGATGGAGCAGGATCTGCAGCAGAAAGGCGTCCCCAAAGGGATTCTGGAACAGGCTGTCGCCGCCTGGCAGGAGCAGGACGGGGGACAGGATGAACTTCAGATGGCAAGCGCCCTTCTGGAGAAAAAGCATTACGACAGAGATACCGCTGACCGCAGACAGCAGCAGCGCTTATACAACTTCCTGATGTACAGAGGCTTTTCGGGCGAAGTAATTCGCAAAGCCCTGCAAATGGACTGGGATGCTTAGTATATGATTTCATTTTCCGAGTAGTCTTTAAGGTAGTTATAAAGTGAAAATTTCCACTTGACATAATGTTCATTTCGGTTTAGAATTTATATGTTGTAGATTGCCTGTTAGAATGTGAGCATTACATACATTCTATATTAGATATTTGCACAATGAAAATTTAATAAGGAGGTGCTCCTGTAATGGAACCAAGTGTTATTATCGGTTGTGCTATTACAGCGGTAATCTGTATCCTTGTGACTGCGGTGGTCACGGCGTTTGCCACTTCTTCCTATCAGAAGAAAGTTGCGGCAACCACTGTGGGCAATGCGGAGGACAGGGCCAGAGAGATTATTGATGAAGCCCTCAAGACTGCGGAAACCAAAAAACGCGAGTCGCTGCTTGAAGTCAAGGAAGAGTCCATTCGTACCAAGAATGAGCTGGACAAGGAGATCAAGGAACGCAGGGCGGAGGCGCAGCGCTATGAGCGCCGGGTTCAGCAGAAAGAGGAAAACATTGATAAGAAAGCTGATGCCATCGAAAAGCGTGAAGCCAGCTTGACTGCCCGTGAGGAATCCTTGAACAAACTCAAGGAAGAAGTTTCCAAACTGAACGAGCAGAGAGTACAGGAACTGGAAAGAATTTCCGGATTAACCTCTGAACAGGCAAAAGACTACTTGCTGAAAATTGTTGAGGATGAAGTAAAGCATGAAACGGCCGTGATGATCAAAGATATGGAGAGTCGGGCCAAAGAAGAAGCAGACAAGAAAGCGAAGGAATATGTGGTATCTGCTATCCAGAGATGTGCTGCAGACCATGTCTCTGAAACCACTATTTCTGTAGTACAGCTTCCTAACGATGAGATGAAAGGACGTATCATTGGGCGAGAGGGACGCAATATCCGTACCCTGGAGACCATGACCGGCGTGGATCTGATTATAGACGACACACCGGAGGCAGTCATTCTGTCAGGCTTCGATCCGATTCGCCGCGAGGTGGCAAGGATCGCCCTGGAGAAGTTGATTGTGGACGGCCGCATACATCCCGCCAGAATCGAAGAGATGGTGGAAAAAGCCCAAAGGGAAGTGGAAGTGATGATCAAGGAGGAAGGCGAGGCGGCCACCCTGGAGGTGGGCGTTCATGGTATTCATCCGGAATTGGTCAAGCTGTTGGGCAGGATGAAGTTCAGGACCAGTTATGGTCAGAATGCCTTAAAACATTCCGTTGAGGTTGCTCAGCTTTCGGGCTTGCTTGCAGCCGAGATGGGACTGGATGTGAGATTGGCCAAGCGTGCCGGCCTGCTGCATGATATCGGCAAGGCCGTGGACCATGAGATGGAAGGTTCTCATATCCAACTGGGAGTAGAACTCTGTAGGAAATACAAAGAGAATGCTACAGTTATCAATGCGGTGGAGTCCCATCATGGTGATGTGGAGGCCACTACCCTGATCGCATGTATTGTACAGGCTGCTGATACAATCTCTGCTGCAAGACCGGGGGCTAGAAGGGAAACTCTGGAGACCTATACTAGCAGATTAAAGCAGTTAGAAGAAATAACCAACAATTTCAAGGGAGTAGACAAGTCTTTTGCTATTCAGGCAGGTCGTGAAGTCCGTGTGATGGTAGTACCTGAGCAGATTACCGATGCAGACATGGTTCTGCTGGCCCGTGACATCTCTAAGCAGATTGAGGCCGAGTTGGAATATCCCGGACAGATCAAAGTAAATGTGATCCGTGAATCTCGCGTGATAGATTACGCGAAGTAAAGACGCCAGTGTTAAAAGAGTTCCGTTATCGGAGCTCTTTTTTTTGAAAAAACTCTTGTGTATTGAGGAAATTTGTAGTAATATATACGGGATGTATGATTGTATACAATTATCCAATCATATACCGAGGAAAGAACCGGGAGGCGGGGAGCCGGAAATACCCAATGTGCCGGAAGGTGCTGTGTTTTGACCGGGGCAGAACGGATTCCGCGGCATAAGGCGGTGTCTTGGCAATATATATGGAAAGGCTAGGTTGAGGATCATGGAGAGAAAGGCTTACAAGGACTTGAGCAGAGAGGAATTGCAGCAGCTGCATACGCAGTTGTCGAAGGAATATGAGGATGCGAAGGCCAGAGGGCTGAAGCTGGATATGTCCAGAGGGAAGCCCGGCGTGACCCAGTTGGATATGGGTATGGATATCTTTGACGTGCTGAATGCGCAGAGCGATATGAGAAGCCTGGAAAAAGTGGATGTGCGTAATTACGGAGTTTTGGACGGCATAACGGAGGCCAAGCATATGATGGCAGATATTATGGGTGTATCCGCGGACAATGTGATTGTATGCGGTAATGCCAGCCTGACCATAATGTATGATACGGTATCCCGTTCCATGACCCATGGCGTAATGGGCAGTACGCCATGGTGTAAATTGGAAAATGTGAAGTTTCTGTGCCCTGTGCCGGGATATGACAGGCATTTCGCCATCACAGAGCATTTCGGCATTGAGATGATTAATGTGCCCATGACACCCCAGGGGCCGGATATGGATCTGGTGGAAAAGCTGGTGGCGGGGGATGAGAGTGTCAAGGGCATCTGGTGTGTACCCAAGTATTCCAACCCTCAGGGATACAGTTATTCCGACGACACAGTCAGGAGATTGGCTGCGCTGAAGCCTGCAGCGGAGGATTTTCGTATTTTCTGGGACAATGCCTATGCGGTGCACCATCTGTATGAGGACCGCCAGGACGAAATTCTGGAGATTCTGACGGAGTGTGAGAAGGCGGGGAATTCGGACATGGTGTATGAGTTCGCCTCCACCTCCAAGATCAGTTTTTCCGGTGCGGGAGTGGCCGCCATTGCCGCATCCGAAGGGAATCTGAATTTTATCAGAAAGTCCATGACCATTCAGACCATCGGTTACGATAAAATCAACCAGCTTCGGCATGTGCGGTACTTCAAGGATTTTGAGGGGATCAAGGCTCATATGAGGAAGCATGCGGCCATTATGCGTCCCAAGTTTGAGGCGGTGCAGCAGGTGCTGGAGGAAGAACTGGAAGGGCTGCAGATCGGCAGCTGGACCAAACCCAACGGCGGCTATTTCATTTCTTTTGACGCCCTGGAGGGCTGTGCCGGGGCCATTGTGGCAAAGTGTAAAGAAGCGGGAGTGACGCTGACAGGGGCCGGAGCCACCTATCCTTATGGCAGGGATCCCTTGGACAGCAATATCCGCATTGCACCGTCCTTCCCCACACCGGAGGAGATGGCTTTGGCCACGGATCTCTTTGTACTCTGTGTGAAACTGGTGAGTGTGGAGAAGCTGCTGGCTTGCTGAGTCCTGTTCTCCCTTCCTGCCGCATTTACCGCACAGACAGCTTTGGCCAAAATTGTGTTGCCCCGCATTGGAAGCAGGACGGCATGGCAGTCATGTAAACATATTCTGCGGCATACAATAGAGTGTCCACATTTAATGTATGCAGATAGCGGGAAGAGGAAACATTGAAACTTGTCAATAAACAGTTGATTCTATTTATCATCGGAATATGCGGCGGCATTCTGCTCGCCGGTCTGATAAAAAGTGAGTTGTTGTCGGGAACGGAACTCCTGGGGGAGAATGCCCTGTTACAGGTGCGCTATGCCGAGATCCACAGCAAGTCACTTTTTCTGCGTCTTTTGGGACAAAGGCTGGGGGAGGCGCTGCTGTTGATCCTGCTTTCCACCACGTTTCTGGGGATGGCAGCAGCCTGGTTCTACGCCTTTCGTTTCGGGTTGTCTCTGGGGATGTTGTTGGTGACATTGTTTGCCGCCCAAGGGATCAAGGGGCTGTTGCTGCTGGCGGCCGGCCTGCTTCCTCAGATGCTGGTCTATGTTCCCGTGTGGGCTTTGCTGCTGGCTTTAGCGGAACGGACCTGCAGACGGCTTTACTATTTGAATGGATATGAAGGACTAGGCGGGCTGAAGCGGATGGGGATACATTTGTCGGCACAGGCGGGACTTTTGCTGTTTGTGCTGGCTGTGGGATGCTGGCTGGAGGCCTATGTGAACCCTTATTTACTGCGGCTGGCAGTGAAGATTTTCTGACATTACTGCAACATATAAAATAGGGCTTGATCCCGGGAAATATTGTTGTTATGCTAGAGATAGACATCGGCGGAGGGAATCGGGAGGCCGCCAGGGGAAGAGGGACACATATGGAAGAGAGAATGGAACAATTCATTACATATCTGGGGCAGGTCAGGGGCCTGTCCGAAAATACGGTGCTTTCTTATCGACGGGATCTGCTGCATTTCAAGAACTATATGGAAGGCGAACTGGGGATAAGCGATTTCCGGGAGGTGACACCCGATTGTCTGGAGGACTATTTTTGTATGCTGAAGCAGGAGAAAAAGCCTTCCACTGTGTCCCGTCATATGTGTTCTGTCCGGGCCTTATACCGTTATCTGGTGAAAATGTATCTGGTGAAGGAGGATATTACGGAAAGGCTTCGGGCGCCCGGAGTACAGCGGGACATGCCGGAAGTTCTTACTGTGGAGGAGGCGAAAGCACTGGTGGAGCAGCCCTCTGGCGTTGGCCCCAGACAGCTGCGGGACCGGGCTATCCTGGAATTGATGTATGCCACGGGAATCAAGGTGTCGGAATTGGTGGCGCTGAAAGTCTCTGATGTGAATCTACGGTTGGGGTTCTTGCATTGCAGGGAGGAGGGGAAGGATCGGGTTATTCCCTTTGGAAACTGTGCCAGATCGGCACTGCTGCAATATTTGGACGGGGGACGGGATGCCTTGCTGGCAGAGGAGCGCTGCGAGATCCTGTTTGTGAATTACAGCGGCGCCGCCATGACCCGCCAGGGGGTGTGGAAGCTGATCCGCAGATACGGGGAACTGGCGGGTATACAGAAAGAAGTCAATCCCCACAGCCTGCGTCATGCCTTTGCAGTGCATCTGATTGAAAACGGGGCGGATCTGCAGAGCGTGCAGGAGATGATGGGACATGCCGGCAGGGCGGCTACGCAGATTTACGCGGCCGCCCGCCGGCCTGGGAACAGGGAAGCATACAGCAGGAATCATCCCAGAAAATAGAGCCATTTTCTTTTTATTCATATTCCGCCAAATCCAGGATCAGTCTCTCTGTATCCGCCCATCCCAGACAGGGGTCGGTAATGGATTTCCCGTAGACGCCGCCCCCTACTTTTTGACATCCTTCTTCAATATAACTTTCCACCATGACGCCTTTGACCAGCTTGTGAATGTCCGCATTCAGCCTGCGGCTGTGCATGACTTCCTTGACGATACGGATTTGCTGGGCAAATTGTTTGTTGGAGTTGGAATGATTGGCGTCAATGATGCAGGCCGGGTTCTTCAGATCCATCTTGCCGTACATTTCCATCAGGCGGCTTAAGTCCTCATAGTGGTAGTTGGGGGTATTGTTGCCGTGTTTACTGGTGGCTCCCCGCAGCACCGTATGAGCCAGGTCATTGCCGTCCGTCTTGACAGACCAGCCCCGGTAGATAAAGGAGTGGGGGTGCTGGGCTGCGAATACGGAGTTCAGCATCACCGAGAAATCGCCGCTGGTGGGGTTCTTCATCCCGGCGGGCACGTCGAAACCGCTGACGGTGAGACGGTGCTGCTGGTCCTCCACAGAGCGGGCTCCAATAGCCACATAGGAGAGGATGTCGGACACATAGCCCCAGTTTTCAGGGTAGAGCATCTCGTCCGCCGCAGTCAGACCGGTTTCCTCCACGGCCCGGATATGCATTTTCCGCATGGCGATAAGCCCGGCCAGAAAATCTTCCTGCTTTGCGGGGTCAGGCTGGTGGACGATCCCCTTATAGCCCTCTCCGGTGGTGCGGGGCTTATTGGTATAGATCCGGGGAATCAGAATCAGTTTTTCGGCTACTCTGTCGTTTAATGCTGCCAGTCGGTCTACGTAATCGCACACGGAGTCTTCGTTGTCCGCAGAGCAGGGGCCCACGATCACCAGCAGTTTGGAACTTTGGCCAGTGAGCACTTCCCGGATTTCCCGGTCACGTTCTGCCTTTCGCTGTGCCAGCGCCTGGGGCAGAGGATATTGGGCCCGTATTTCATCGGGGGTGGGTAATTTTTCTATAAATGTAAAACTCATTGTATCTTCAGACCTTTCTATATTGGTATGCCGCTGATTTTTCCAGGCAGTACTCATTATAGTCTATCGTAAAAAGTATGGCAAGTATTTTGAGGCAAATATTTATACCCGGGTGCAGTTGGGCTGCGGCAGATCAATTTCTCTTTTTCCCACGCAGGCTCTGACGCCGCAGACATCCCAGATAAAGGGCGCATTGCAGGATCTGGCTGGCCAGCAGTCCGTACAGGTAGCCCTGGATGCCCAGGCGGGGCACTGTCAGCAGGATAAACAGCAGCCGCACCAGCAGGGAGGTCACATTGATCAGAAACAGCCGTCCTGCCAGCCCCAGTCCCTGCAGCACGCTGGACAGGGTGGTGTCCAGATAGAGGAAGGGGCAGATCAGGCTCAGGGTGCGGATAAAATGTCCCGCCAGGGGGCTGCGGTACAGTCCCTCCCCCAGGAGCCGGCCTGCGAGCAGGAAAAAGCCCATGCAGGCCAGGCCCAGCAGAAAGCAGTATTTTACCGTGCGCAGGACGGCCCGGCGGATGCCCTGGTCATCTCCTCTGGCATAGCATTCGGAGATCATGGGCAACAGCATGACGGACACGGATCCGGTCAGGGCGTTGGGAAAAAAGATCATGGGGAAGGCCATGCCCGTGAGCACGCCGTACACGCTGAGGGCAGTGGCATTGTCATAGCCATAGCTGCGCAGCCCGGCGGGGATAGATACGGACTCCACGCTCTGCAGCAGGTTCAGCACGATCCGGTTGGCGGTGAGAGGGAGGACCATTCCCAGCAGCTGTCCATAGCCGGGGGCGGTCAGGGAACGGGGGGATAATGTACCGTTCCCTGCCGCGGAGGCATATCGGGAAAAATGTATCCAGGCGGCCAACAGGGCAGCCAGCATGGAACAGCCTTCGCCGATGGTCAGCCCCAGTACTGCCACATTAATGGAAGGAATACGGCCCTGGGCCAGTATGGCGGCGGAGACCAGATAGACGCAGGCCACCCGGCAGCATTGTTCCAGCAGCTGGGTGCCTGCGGGGACCCCCGCCTTTTTGATACCGTAAAAGTATCCGTTGACACAGGCATGGATGGCACTCAGAGGAATGGAGGGGGCCAAAATGCGGATCATAGGGGCTGTGCGGGGTTCCAGGAGCAGTCTGACCGCTATGTAGTCGCTGCCCGCATAGAGTCCGGCAGTGCAGGCCAGGGACAGGGGGACTGTCAGCAGCAGCCCCATTATCATGGGCCGCCGGGAGGGAAGAGCAGTGTCTTCCAGACCGGCCTGAGCCGCCACAAATTTGGAGATGGCAGTCTGGAAGCCTGCGGCGGTCAGAGAAAAGGACAGGGCCAGTACGGGGGACAGCAGTTGATAGATGCCCATGCCTTCCTCCCCAAAAAGCCGGGACAGATAGATGCGGTAGAAAAATCCGATAATCCGGGTCACCAGCCCGGTGACGGTCAGGATGGCGGCTCCCATGACCAGGGGATGCCTGACGCGGGAGTGTTTTTTTTTGGAAGATGACATAGGGGTCCTCATATTAATGCAGTTTCCCTATTATATTACCCGGCTCGGCCTGCTATGCATATCCGGGATAACCGCCGGGGCATGCGGAGCCTGAAATCATCTGTCCCGGGGAGTTGACAGAAGATCTGTGTAGTGCTATATTGGAACTGTTAAATCTTAGTAAGTTACTAGGAATTAAGCAGATCCGGGTAGGATATGCGGAACTACAATCAGCAAATCCCGGAGGGTGCGCTGAATCATGTCAGAACGCGAGAGCGGTCGGACATGATTCACAGTGCTGCGTACCCATCGGGATATGCGGAACTCTAAATAGGAGGAATCGCCTGTGATTTATTTGGATAATGCGGCAACCACAAAGACTGCCCCGGAAGTGGTGGAGGCCATGCTTCCCTTTTTCAGTGAGTACTATGGCAATGCCAGCAGTATTTATACGCTGGGCGCGGCCAGCAAAAAAGCCCTGAACCAGGCTAGGAGGACTCTGGCGGACTGTCTGGGGGCAAAACCGGAGGAAATCTATTTTACCGCCGGTGGCTCCGAGGCGGACAACTGGGCTCTGAAAGCGGCGGCGGAGGCTTATAAAGAGAAGGGAAGGCATATTATTACCACCCGGATTGAACACCATGCCGTCCTGCACACCTGCGAATATCTGGAAAAACAGGGCTATGAGGTGACTTATGTGGGGGTGGATGAAAACGGTATTGTGAATCTGGAAGAACTGGAGGCGGCCATTCGGCCGGATACCATTTTGCTGTCGGTGATGTATGCCAATAATGAGGTGGGTACTTTGCAGCCCATCCGTGAGATCGGAGAGATGACCCGCCAACGGGGGATTCTGTTTCATACGGACGCGGTGCAGGCATTTGGGCAGCTGCCCATCCAGGTAGACGAACTGCATATTGACATGCTCAGTGCCAGCGCCCACAAGGTGAACGGCCCTAAGGGTGTGGGCTGTCTCTATATACGTTCGGGGCTGAAACTGCGCAGTTTTATCCACGGCGGCGCCCAGGAGCGGTCCCGGCGGGCGGGGACGGAGAACATTCCCGCCATTGTGGGCTTTGGCAAGGCAGCAGAGCGGGCCATGCGGATTATGCCGGAGAAGATTCGGAAGGAAACGGAACTGCGGGATTATCTCATTCAACAGATTTATGGGAAAGTCCCCTATTGTCGTCTGAACGGGGATCCTCACAGAAGGCTGCCCGGCAATGTGAATTTTAGCTTCGCGTTTATCGAAGGGGAGTCCCTGCTGATTATGCTGGATATGAAAGGGATCTGCGCGTCCAGCGGCTCGGCCTGCACTTCCGGGGCGCTGGATCCCTCTCATGTGCTGCTGGCCATGGGCCTGTCCCATGAGCTGTCCCATGGCTCCCTGAGGCTCACTTTGTCGGAGGAGAATACCAGGGAGGAGATGGACCTGGTGGTGGAAGCTATTGGGGAGATCGTGGGGAAGCTGCGGGCCATGTCGCCATTGTATGAAGATTTTGTAAAATCGGAAAAAGAATGCGCCCCTGAGAATAATACCGGGGAGAGACAGCCCGAAAGCGGGCCGGGGCTTTGCACACAGTTCATGACAGACGGAAAGGGCTGAAAGGAGACGGATATGTACAGTGATAAAGTAATGGATCATTTTCAGAATCCCCGGAATGTGGGGGAGATAGAAGACGCCAGCGGCGTGGGGACCGTGGGCAACGCCAAATGCGGTGATATCATGAGAATATATCTGGAGATAGACGATGAGGGGATCATTCGGGATGTGAAATTTAAAACCTTCGGATGCGGGGCGGCAGTGGCCACCAGTTCCATGGCCACGGAACTGGTCAAGGGAAAAAGCATCCGGGAGGCCATGCTTGTCACCAATAAAGCGGTGATGGAGGCCCTGGACGGCCTTCCGCCGGTGAAGGTACATTGTTCCCTGCTGGCGGAGGAAGCCATTCACGCGGCTCTGTGGGATTACGCGGAGAAAAACGGCATTGTCATCGAAGGACTGGAGAGACCCAGGTCTGACATCAGTGAACATGAGGAGGAAGCGGCCTATTAGAAGCAGGCGGCATTTGTGTTTTCCGGCTTGCTATGGTATAATGGCTGCGTCGGGTTGGCGCAATATCACAGACGGATTTCAGGTTCGGTCCGGTCCGAACTTGGGATCTGCAGACAGAGGGAAGAATGAAGCAGAAAGTGGTGGTGGGCATGTCCGGGGGGGTGGATTCCTCGGTGGCGGCCTATTTGTTACAACAACAGGGATATGAGGTGATCGGCATCACCATGCAGGTCTGGCAGGAGGAAGAGCCCTCGGAGCAGGCCCGGCAGGGGGGATGCTGCGGCCTGTCGGCAGTGGAGGACGCCAGAAGGGTGGCAGAGACTCTGGGTATCCCGCATTATGTGATGAATTTCCGGCGGGAGTTCAAAGAGCAGGTGATAGATTACTTTGTGGAGGAATACCTTCAGGGGAGGACCCCCAACCCCTGTATCGCCTGTAACCGATATGTAAAATGGGAATCCCTGCTGCGGCGCAGCCTGGAATTGGGGGCGGATTATATAGCCACAGGCCATTATGCCAGGGTGGACAGGCTGGATAACGGGCGCTATGCCATCAGGAATTCGGTGACAGCGGAGAAGGACCAGACTTATGCCCTGTACAGCCTGACCCAGGATCAGCTTGCCCGCACGCTGATGCCGGTGGGAGCGTATGCAAAGGGGGAAATCCGGCAGATTGCACAGGAATTGGGCCTTTCGGTGGCTCAAAAGCCGGACAGCCAGGAGATCTGTTTTATTCCGGACCATGACTATGGGGCCTTTATCCACCGGGAAGCCTCGGACAGAGTATCGCCACCGGGAAATTTTGTCACCCGGGACGGCCGGGTGCTGGGGACACACAGAGGAATCAGCCATTATACCATCGGACAGCGCAGAGGGCTGGATCTGGCCATGGGCCGCCGGGTGTTTGTGACCCGGATCAGGCCGGAGACAAATGAGGTGGTCATCGGGGAAAACGAGGACACCTTTACCCGGCGGGTGCTCTGTGACCATGTGAATTATATGGCTCTGGAGGATTTGACAGGTCCCAGGAGAGTGGTGGCAAAGATCCGCTACAACCATGCCGGTGCTCCCTGCGTGATTGAGAAACAGCCGGAGGGCCGGGTGCTGTGCAGTTTTGAACAGCCGGTGCGGGCCGCCACCCCCGGTCAGGCGGTGGTGTTTTATGAGGGGGAATATGTGCTGGGAGGCGGGACCATCCTGGAGGGATGAAGCCGCGGCGGCGGGGTTGTCTGCAGATGGACGAGCTGGCAGGGAAGCCGGGTAGGGAATAGTAATTTGCCTGAATCGGGGAATTGTGAAAGCAGGGCTTTCCGCCAGGAAACCGGACGGGCATCAAGGCATATTATGAAGGAGACAGCGGTTTGCCCGGGATGGCCTGCCGCCGGGAAGAAGCATACCGGGACGGGCCATGGGCAAAGGCTGCGCTGTAGAATCACATGGGCATGTGGGGGAGCCTGTTCAGGGCCGGACTGGGTTTTCAGCCGGGTTTCGGCCAGGGCCGGTCCCCCGGTATGCAGGAAAGAGGCAAGGATGGATATGCAATTTGACAGAAACCGAAGGAGAGAAAAAAGTTACCGTGGCGTGGAGGGTACCATTGTGAGCATGGAACCTACCCGCATCGGCAACCGCCGGGCAGACGGCTGCGTGATGTTCGTTGGCCTGGAGGACCAGAACGGGAATCTGGTGAACTTCCTGGTATCCCCCACCGCGTTTGTGCTGGATTATGTGATGCTGCGGGAGGGGATGGAAGTGACCATGTATTACCGCACAGACGAGCCGGTGCCCCTGATCTATCCGCCCCAGTACAGGGCGGCAGTGGCAGTGCCCCGGATGTCGGGGCAGATGGTGGATGTGGATTATTACAACAGATCCCTGATTAATCAGGATATGACGCTGCAGTTGAACCTGGACGGCAGCGTGGATATCACTACCACCAACAATCAGCGCTTTTTGGGTAGCCCGGCAGGCAATGACCTGGTGGTGGTATACAGCAGTTCCACCAGGAGCATTCCGGCTCAGACCACTCCGTCCCGGATCGTGGTGTTATGCCCTAAAAGCGTTTAAACTCCGGCTGACGGTTTTCAAAGACAGTATAGTACCGGAAGCCGCATTCCTGCAGCACCTCCTCGGCTCTGTGGAAATGGGCGGCAATCTCGGCGGGATCATGGGCATCGGAACCGATGGTGATGATCTCGCCTCCTTTTTGCCGATAGCGGCGGAGTACTTCCCTGCATGGGTGCACATCCCGCATCCCGTCCGAGATTCCCCCGGTGTTGAGTTCAAGCCCCTTTCCCTTCTCCAGCAGCAGTTCCAATATTCGGTCAAACAGGTCGCTATATGTTTCGTAACAATAGCCCCTGTCCTTTTCGGGTCCGTAGCGCACCACATAGTCCAGATGGCCGTACACGTCAAAATTGTCAAATTTTTTCAGATTTTCAATTACGGACTGAAAATATTCCCGGTAGGCCTCCTCCTGGCTGCGTCCCTCATAAAAGGCGGGATAGTAGGGATCCTGGCCCCCGCATACATGGGAGGAACCGATGATAAAGTCATAATCGTGGTTTTTGGCGAAAATGGCGTTTTGCCGCATCAGATGGGGCTGCAGGCCCAGTTCCACGCCGAAAAGAATCCGAATCTGCCCGGCGTATTTTTCCCGCAGCCGAATCAGATCATAGAGGTAAGCGTCCGGGTTCAGTTCAAACATACCCTGGGGCGTGTCCTCCGAAACAGGGAAGTCGAAATCATTGTGTTCGGTAAAGCACATGTGAGTCAGTCCCAGGGCAATCCCTTTTTGGATCATTTCTTCCATGGAGGCGTCCGAGTCCCCGGAGTGGGAGGAGTGCAAATGGCAATCGGCTTTGATGGACATGCTCTGTCTCCTTTCGATCAGTTGCTTTTTCTATAGTTAGCTGTTATAATACCATGTCCCATATGAAAAAACAAGAGGGAATGCCATGAGAGCAGACTTTTCAGAGTCTTTTACTGCAGATTGATTATTGCCCGATTCGGATGTATAATACAGCTATGGGCGTGAATGCCTGCAGTTGAGATTACAGGGAAGGAAAAAGAATATGGCTGTACAGGGTGAGACAAGGGAGAGAACCGAAATTGAGATCAGGGAGCCAAAACGTTACCAGGTCATCATGCATAACGACGATTTTACTCCCATGGATTTTGTGGTGGAACTTTTGCGGGAGATTTTCCATAAGGATGAGATAGAGGCCGTCCATCTGATGATGAAGGTGCATGAGAGCGGCCGGGCAGCAGTGGGCGTATATCCCCGGGATATCGCCGCTACCAGAGTGCATAACGCCACAGCCAGGGCCAGGGAGGAAGGGTATCCCTTTCGGATGACCATGGAAGCAATCTGAGAGAAATGAGGATAATGAAAATGGGTGTATCGGAAGAAGTGGAGGAGATAATCAATCGGACGGTTGTTTTGGCTAAAAGCGCGCATTTTGAGTATGTGGTGCCGGAACTGATGCTGTTCGTGATCTGCCAGAATGATGTGTTTGCGCAGGCATTTGAAAACTGCGGGGGCAGCGTTTCGGAATTGGACTACCATCTGAGGACATATCTTGAAGAGCAGATGGAATGCCGGGAGGCGGATGAGGGGAAGGCTCCCGAACTGTCCCTGGACATGCAGAACGTGCTGGAAAAGGTGGGAGAACTGGCGGAAAACAGTGGGAAAGAGGCGGTGGAACTGTCCCATGTCCTGTTTGCCATATACGGGCTGGAGGAAAGCTATGCTGTCTATTATATGCGGGCCCAGGGAGTGGAACGGAACACACTCCTTCAGGAAATGGCCGTTCTTTATGAAGAGGGGAGCCGCGGCAATAACAGGAAGCCGGGTGCGGATCATTGGGAAGAAAAGGATGGCATGGCGGCGGGACAGGAACAGCCCCAGGACGAGCCGGAGGAAGGGGAGGATTGGGAAGGGCAGGAGCGGCCCCGCGGCAGCAGGCAGGGCGCCGGCTGGCAGCGGTATGTGGTCTGTCTCAATGATCTGGCGGAGCAAGCCAATCCTCTCATCGGCAGGGAGGAAGAACTGGAGCGCACCATGCAGATTCTCTGCCGCAGGGAGAAAAACAATCCTCTCCACATAGGGGAACCGGGGGTGGGAAAGACCGCCATTGCCTATGGTCTTGCCAGGCTTTTAGAGGAAGGCAGGGTTCCGGAACCTCTGCGGGGGGCAAAGATATATGCCCTGGATCTGGGAAGCCTGCTGGCGGGTACCCAGTACAGGGGAGATTTCGAGAAGCGCTTTAAGAAGGTGATGGACGGCGTCAGCCGCCAGGAGAAACCCATCCTCTATATGGACGAAATCCATAATATTGTGGGTGCGGGGGCGGTGGGCGGCGGAGCCTTTGATGTTTCCAACATGCTGAAGCCCTATCTGGAGAGGGGGCAGATTCGGTTTATCGGCGCCACCACATACGGGGAATATAAAAAGTATTTTGAGAAGAGTAAGGGCCTTGTGCGGAGGTTTCAGAACATTGAGATCCGGGAACCGGCCCCGGAGGACTGTGTGCGTATTCTGGAAGGCTTGAAAGAGGGCTATGAGCGGTTCCACGGCGTCACCTATGAGGAGGGGGCGCTGGAATACGCGGTGGAGATGAGCGCAAAGCATATCAATGAGCGCTTTCTGCCGGATAAGGCCGTGGATCTGATGGACGAGGCGGGAGCCTACCGTCGGCTGCACCCTCTTGCGGGGGAAGGGCAGTCCGTGGGAAAGGATCTTATCGACGAACTTCTTTCCAAAGTCTGCCATATTCCCAGGCAGGCGGTGGAAAGGGACGAGGCGGCAGTGCTGGCCGCTCTGGAGGGGCGCCTGCAGGGCCAGATCTTCGGCCAGGAGGAGGCGGTCTCCCAGGTGGTCAATGCGGTGAAATTCTCAAAAGCCGGGCTTCTGGAGGAGGGAAAGCCCCTGGCCAGCCTGCTCTTTGTGGGGCCTACCGGGGTGGGGAAAACGGAGATCGCCAAAAGCCTGGCCAGAGAACTGGGCATCAGCCTGGTCCGCTTCGACATGAGCGAATACGGGGAGAAACATGCAGTGGCCAAGCTGGTGGGCGCGCCCGCCGGTTATGTGGGCTATGAGGAGGGCGGCCTTCTCACAGAAGAGATCCGCAAACATCCGCATGCAGTCCTTCTGCTGGACGAGATCGAGAAGGCACATCCGGATATCTACAATATTCTGCTGCAGGTAATGGATTATGCCACGCTGACGGATAACCAGGGCAGAAAGGCGGATTTCCGGAACATTATTTTGATCATGACATCCAATGCGGGAGCCAGCCGGGTGGGAAAACCCGGCATCGGTTTCGGTGGGGTGCAGGTAAAGTCAGATGCTATTCTGGAGGAGGTGAAACGTATCTTCCAGCCGGAGTTTCGCAATCGTCTGACCAGGACGGTGGTATTTAACGGAATGGACGACAGGATGGCCGGACAGATCGTGGACAAGAAGCTGGGGGAACTGAAACAGATGCTTCTGCGCAGGAATATAGAACTGTCGGCGGATGAAAAGGCGAGGGCGGGAATCAAAAGAAAAGGCACAAGCGCGGAATTCGGAGCCCGGGAAATCGAAAGGGTGATACAGGGGGAGATCAAGCCCCTTCTGGTGGATGAGATATTGTTCGGCTCTTTGAAAGAAGGGGGGAAATGCTTTCTTTCCTGTGAGGACGGAACCTTTACCATCAAACAGTAGCCTTCGGAAAGGAGTTGGACAGATTGCCGGTATTTCGTTTGAATCCCGGGGAAATATCTTTCCCCAATCCCTTGTTGGCCCGGGAGGACGGGCTGCTGGCCGTGGGGGGAGATCTGTGCGTGGAACGTCTGCTGCTGGCGTATACCCATGGCATTTTTCCTTGGTACGAGCCGGGGGAGGAGATATTGTGGTGGTGCCCCAGGGAGCGTTTTCTGATTTTTCCCGGGGAAATCCATATCTCCCGTTCCATGAAAAAATATGCGCAAAAACATCAATATCATATGGAACTTAACCGGGACTTCGGGGACACCATGCACCGATGCCGGGTCAAGCGGGAATTCGCGGAGGGTACCTGGATCACGGATGAGATGGAAGAGGCCTACCGCAGACTGCACCGGGAGGGCTATGCCCTGAGTCTGGAAGCCTATGAGGACGGCGTGCTGGCAGGGGGGCTCTACGGTGTCTCCATCGGGAAGTGTTTTTTCGGGGAGAGTATGTTTTCAGAAAAAGAAAACGGCTCCAAGGCAGCGCTGATCGCCCTGGCCCGATTGCTGGAAGAGAAGGGATTCCTGTTCATTGACTGTCAGTTTCATACGCCTCATCTGGAGCGTATGGGAGGGAGGTATGTCTCCTGGGAAGCGTATGACGGAATGCTTCGGAAGGGCATGTAATAAAATTATTAACAAACTGTAAAAATTGCCAGTTTTGCCAATTATTTTTGATTTACATCTTGAATTTTGGACAGGAATTAGGTAAAATAACAGTGTTGACAAAATTTTGACAATCCGATGGCTGGATGCCTGGGGAGTTTCTTGTCAAAACAATATAAAATTTTAGGAGGAAACTAAAATGGCAGTAAGAGTAGCAATTAATGGTTTTGGCCGTATCGGTCGTCTGGCTTTCAGGCAGATGTTCGACGCAGAGGGCTACGAGGTAGTGGCTATCAACGATCTGACCAGCCCCAAGATGCTGGCGCACCTGCTGAAGTATGACTCTTCCCAGGGCAAGTATAAGTACGCTGACAGCGTAGTGGCCGGTGAGGACAATATCACCGTGAACGGCAAGACCATCACCATCTACAAAGAGGCGGACGCTTCCAAGCTCCCCTGGGGTGAACTGAAGGTAGACGTGGTTCTGGAGTGCACCGGTTTCTACACCTCCAAGGACAAGGCTTCCGCGCATATCACCGCCGGCGCCCGCAAGGTTGTTATCTCTGCTCCCGCAGGCAATGACCTTCCTACCATCGTATACAATGTAAACCATGACACCCTGAAGGCTGAGGATACCGTTATCTCCGCAGCTTCCTGCACCACCAACTGCCTGGCTCCCATGGCTAAGGCACTGAACGATTTCGCAGCGATCCAGAGCGGTATCATGACCACCGTGCACGCTTACACCGGTGATCAGATGATTCTGGACGGTCCCCAGAGAAAGGGTGATCTGAGAAGAAGCCGCGCAGGCGCATGCAATATCGTTCCCAACTCCACCGGCGCTGCCAAGGCCATCGGCCTGGTTATCCCTGAGTTGAACGGCAAGCTGATCGGTTCCGCTCAGCGCGTTCCCACCCCTACCGGCTCCACCACGATTCTGGTAGCTGTTGTAAAGGGTGAGGTTACCAAGGAAGGCATCAACGCCGCCATGAAGGCAGCAGCTACCGAGTCCTTTGCTTACAATGAGGATGAGATCGTATCCTCCGATGTGATCGGCAGCACCTATGGTTCCATCTTCGATGCTACCCAGACCATGGTTTCCAAGATGGAAGACGGTAACTCCCTGGTACAGGTTGTGTCCTGGTATGACAATGAGAACAGCTATACCTCTCAGATGGTCCGCACCATTAAGTACTTCAGCGAGTTGGCTTAAGTATCATATAATAAGACCTTTTTAAGGGTCCGGTCCTTGGACCGGGCCCTTGGCTTTTGCATTAAATAAACAGCGACTATTAATGAAGATGTAAGGAGATCATAAAATGGGCTTGAACAAGAAATCCGTTGATGATATCAACGTAAAAGGAAGAAGAGTTCTGGTTAGATGCGATTTTAACGTGCCTCTGAAGAATGGTGAGATCACCGACGAAACCCGTATCGTGGCGGCACTGCCTACGATTCAGAAGCTGATTGGCGACGGCGGCAGGGTAATTCTCTGCTCCCACCTGGGCAAGGTGAAGGAAGGCCCCAATGAGAAGGAGTCCCTGGCTCCTGTGGCCAAGAGACTGTCCGAGAAGCTGGGCAAGGAAGTGGTGTTCGTAGCGGACTACAATGTGACCGGCGAGGCCGCCACCGCCGCTGTGGAAGCCATGAAGGAAGGGGATGTGGTTCTGCTGCAGAATACCCGTTTCCGCGGCAAGGAGGAGACCAAGAACGGCGAGCAGTTCTCTCAGGAACTGGCTGATCTGGCGGATGATTATGTGTGTGACGCCTTTGGTTCTTCCCACAGGGCCCATGCTTCTGTGGAGGGTGTGACCAAGTGTATTACCGCCAAGGGCGGCTCCAATGTGGTGGGCTATCTGATGCAGAAGGAGATCAATTTCCTGGGCAACGCGGTGGAGAATCCGGTAAGGCCCTTTGTGGCGATTCTGGGCGGTGCCAAGGTTGCGGATAAACTGAATGTAATCTCCAATCTGCTGGAGAAATGTGATACGCTGATTATCGGCGGCGGCATGGCCTATACATTCCTGAAGGCCCAGGGTTATGAGATCGGCAAATCCCTGGTGGACAATGAGAAGCTGGATTACTGCAAGGAGATGTTGGAAAAGGCCGAGAAGCTGGGCAAAAAGCTGCTGCTTCCCGTGGACTCCGTGACCATCGCCGAGTTCCCCAATCCCATTGACGCTCCTGTGGAGGTGGAAGTATATGATGTGGAGAACATGCCTGCGGACAGAGAGGGCTGCGATATCGGACCCAAGACCGCAGCCATGTACGCCGAGGCGGTAAAGACTGCTAAGACAGTGGTTTGGAACGGACCCATGGGCGTGTTTGAGAATCCCACTCTGGCGGCAGGCACCATCGCTGTGGCTAAGGCTCTGGCAGAGACCGATGCTACCACCATCATTGGCGGCGGTGATTCCGCGGCGGCAGTGAACCAGTTGGGCTTCGGTGACAAGATGAGCCATATCTCCACCGGCGGCGGCGCTTCTCTGGAGTTTTTGGAGGGCAAGACCCTTCCCGGCGTGGCGGCTGCTGACGACAAATAGAAATGTGACAGCGGGGCCTGAGTCCCCGTATCGGAAAAATAGACAGAAATCGAGGAGAAGAGTATGGCTAGAAAGAAGATTATTGCCGGCAACTGGAAGATGAATATGACGCCCAGCCAGGCAGTGGAACTGGTAAATACCCTGAAACCCCTGGTGGTAAATGACGAGGTGGACGTGGTATTCTGTGTGCCCGCCATTGATATTATCCCCGCCATGGAAGCGGCCAAGGGTACAAATATCCAGATCGGTGCGGAAAATATGTACTATGAGGAGAAGGGCGCGTTCACGGGCGAAATCGCTCCTGATATGTTGACGGATGTGGGCGTGAAGTATGTGATCATAGGCCATTCTGAGAGAAGAGAGTACTTTGCGGAGACGGATGAGACCGTGAACAGAAAGGTGCTGAAAGCCTTTGAACATGGTATCACCCCTATTATCTGCTGCGGTGAGTCCCTGACCCAGAGAGAGCAGGGGATCACCATTGACTGGATCCGTCAGCAGATCAAGATCGCGTTCCTGAACGTGACTGCGGAGCAGGCTGCTTCCGCCGTAATTGCCTATGAGCCCATCTGGGCCATCGGCACAGGCAAGGTGGCTACCACCGAGCAGGCGCAGGAGGTGTGCAAAGCCATCCGTGACTGCATAGCCGAGATCTATGATCAGGCCACGGCGGAGGCCATTCGGATTCAGTACGGCGGCTCCGTGTCTGCCTCCAGCGCTCCCGAGTTGTTTGCGCAGCCGGATATTGACGGCGGCCTGGTGGGCGGTGCGTCCCTGAAGCCGGATTTTGGCGCGATTGTGAATTATAAATAGGCAGTAAAGTTCATAATATGAGGAATCGGATGCAGGATACATACTCCTGTATCCGGTTCCTTTTTTATGGCTCTGGGAGGTGTAGACTATTTGATTATAAAAATCCACATTATAGAATAAACAAACAATATTATAAAACAATCCAGATAAATACATTTAACATGAAGTAAAATTAATATTACATAACGCCTTGAAAAAAACTATGGATATGGTATAATAGATTAGAAACATGCATTCCTTTTTTGATTGAGAATGCATGGAAGCATATGGAATATTAAAAATTTAAAAAACAGGAGGTATTTCTTATGAAAGGTTTCATGTTGATTGGATTGATTGGTACATTGCTGACAGGTATGACGCCGGCAGCAGGATGCTCTCATGATCATACCACGTTCCTGCCGGACGGAACCCGATTTAGTCATGGGTATAGCCATAGTTATAACACATCTCAGGGGGTTAAGGGCTGTAACGTAACGGTTTACTATGTCTATACCCGGGAGGAGTGTAATTCCTGCCATGCAGTTCTGCAGTCTTTTAAAACCGGTGAGACGGAGTTACATAGCGAGCCGGATCATAAATAGTGTGACACGGGACGCACAGCTTGAATTGGAAGGAGAGATGGGATTTGAAAAGGGCTGCTCTGCTCGTTATGGTTCTGCTGTTGACAGCCTGCGGACAGGCGGGGACGGAAGAGAGAACTTCCGTGGATTCTTCTTTTGTCCAGGAACCCCAGTCTGAGGCATTTGACTGGCAAGACGAAATATGGAATGCGGATCTAAAGGAAGGCTTGGCTTATACATTGTATTTGAGACAATATATTGATGATCTGGAGACAGATACGGCCTATAGTCTCTATGAGAAACAAAACACTTTTTACAGTGTATGGGGAAAGCATATCTATGCCTTGGACTGTTTGGGCATGACACTTCAGGATGGGGGAAGCGTTCAGCTGTCCTATTGCCTGAATCATTATGAAGAAGGAGCAGAGGAGATCAGGCATCAGGAATTTCAACTTCCCGATCTCCCTGGCGCTGTCGGCCTCTACAAAAATGTGGTGGCATTTGATATCGTAAATGAAGAGGAGTGTGTTCTCTTTGTTCAGGTGAAACAGGATGAGCAGCTTGAAAAGTATGTGGCTATCCACATATCCGCAGACGGAGAAGTCCAGCGCATGACGGATCTGTATCCGGCCATGGCGGAGAACGGAATTTTAGGTCAGGAAGGATATGTCTTTGACAAGATTTATACGGATGCCCAGGGGAATTATTATTTGATATCGGATGGCAGGCTGGGAGAGATTCTGGTACTTGGAGAGGACGGAGCGGTACAGGCGCATGTGGAGACCGGGGGGAGCGAGGTACAGTTTTCCATGAAAGATCCCAATGGCGCCCCTGTTTTCGAGTGGTATGATCCAGGGGAGGAGTTGTTACATCTGGTGGGCTATGATCTCACATCGGGGATCAAGACCTTAGCCAGTGTGAAACTTCCGCCTTTTACGCCAAAGGTCTTGTCGGAAGAGGGCTTTTTGTATTATCTGGACACGGATACAAAACTGTACCGCTGGAAACTGGGCACAGGAGAAGTAGCGTACTGCATGGACGGTGAAGCCATGGGGTTGAGCGCCAATCCAGCGCTGATGCGGATATCCGTCGGCGCTGGCGGGAAGCCGCTTTTGCTCAGTCATGCCGGAGGTAATACATGTATTTATCTGTTGGATACCGAACAGGCGTCCTCTAAAGTCATGCTACGCCTGGTAAGCACAATGTCTTATTGCGATTATGTTTTGGACTGTGCTGCGCAATTTTCCAGGCAACAGGAAAATTCTGTTCTGCTTGTGGATAAGCCGGAAATAGAGGGCATTACGGCAGCGGAGGAAATTACCCGCATACAGAACGAATTTCGGGAACGCGCATTACTGGAACTCACCTCCGGAGAGTCGGCGGATCTCTATCTGGTATCTGCAGCGGATATGAGGATGCTGTATAAAAAAGGCGCTCTTGCGGATTTGACAGGGGTTCTGCCTTCGGAACTTGAGAATTGTATTTTCCCCGGCGTACTGGAAAGCGGTGTGATTGAGGGCAGGCAGATTGGTCTGGCGCCCCAGGCCGCTGCCACCGTTGCCATGGTATCCAATGAATTGTGGACAGGGGACAGTTGGACCTATGAGGAGGCATTGGATTTATGGGACAGCCAGCCGGGGCTGGAATATCTTCTGGTCTCTCCGGGTTACAATTATGGGACAGGATATTTGTATCAAACATTTCTGCGGGATCTGGCCCGTTCTCCCTTTCTGGATTTGGAAAAGGGGACATGTAATTTTACAGATCCGCTGTTTATACGGATTCTGGAGCATATGCAGGATTATCGCGGTTCCGGCAGATGGGAGGAGAACCCTTTGGAGGAGGGAAAAGCAGCGGGCTTTTTTGTCACGCTGGTCTCTTATCCCTATTTCACCCAATTAATGGCTCAGTATGGGGAACAGTATCATCCTGTGGGCTTTCCCACACAGGAAGGGGCCGGAAATTACTGGAATGGTGATTACTATCTGGTGATGAGCAAGGATAGTCCGAACCGGGAGATTGTGCAGGAATATCTGCTGTCGCTCTTTGATCCGGAGCAGCAGCGGGACAGTGACCATCCCGTTCGGAACGATCTGATTTCCCGTTATACCGTGTACAACGATACCGGACAGGGCCCCAAATTGCAGTATGACATGGGAGACGGTGTATTCTCCGTTCTGGAAACAAAGAAGGATGGCAGCAGCTGGGAAGAGGAGTATCTGGCGCTGATGAACGGTTGCGGCTATTGCTCAGAGGACACGGGAGAGATATTGGAGATTATTAAGGAGGAGGCGGAATACTGTTTTTCCGGCGGCAGAGATGTGTGGAAAACGGCGGAGATTATTCAAAACCGCGTGCAGACATATATGAATGAACATAGTGATTAGTAGGCAGGGCGTTCCGCAGCGTTGTGGGGCGCCCTGCCAGTTTAAGAGGCTATATAGCTTCTTTTTGTTTCTCCGTATTCTCGTCCGTCCCGGCATTTTCATTGCCGGAGGTAATCTCTTCCCCCACGCTGTCTTCCAGGTCCTCCATTTCTTTTTGGACGGATTGCAGCTTGGTATCCAGGTGAATGGCCCGCAGGATCCGATTCACATCCTCTGGGGAAAACATGCCGATGGCCTTGGATAGCTGGCCGATCTCTCCCCTGTTTACTTTCAGGTGCCCGCCGCCGGAAAGGGGGATGTTGATGGTCTTTTTAGGATCTGACACATCTCCCAGGCAAATGCTGTTTGTTTTTTCATCACAGATAAACGCCACTCCATTGTAGGTGATTACCCCGTCCTTGGCCAGATAGCCATAGGGAACTTTTGGAGCGGTTTTGAGGCTGGTAATGGGCGTCTTGCTGCCCTGGAGGGCGGCTTCATAGATTTTGTGGACGTCGCTTCTGTCACCTGTTTTTTCATGGCCTGTCCCGCCGGAGATATGATCCGTCTGTTCCTCGTCCAGGGGCTGCTTCTGAAACAGGCTGCCGCAAGATTCCAGCCAGCCTGAATTGTCCGCCCGGAGGCCCTGGGTAAAGCGTCCCGTCCGAAAGCCTGCGGCGGGAGCGCTCTTTGTCATACCTGTCTGTTCTGTATGGATTCTCATATCGTTTTCCTCCTGAAATTAAGCCACGGACGGCACTGAAACTGCTCTGTGCCATCCGTGGCCAAAATGCTTACGCTGATAAAAATATCGGCATATTCTACGGAAGATTTAGTGCCGCTGATAGTCGTTTTTTGCAGTCCTTGCAAATCCATTCAGGCATCAGGCGCGCCTGATTTGTGCATTGCGGAAAAGAGAGTTTTTTGATACAATATAATAGAATGTGAATCTGCAAACTGAACGGGAGGGAAAAATAAATCATGATATTCAAATGCAAGAACTGTGGAGGCAATTCGGTCTACAGTCCTGAGAAGAAGATGATGTACTGTCCGTTTTGTGACAGTGAAAAAAGCGAAGAACGGCAATATGAGCATGCCCGTATGCAAGTATGTCCCAACTGCGGCGGCGAGACAGCTTATACCGAACATACCTCGGCCATGCAATGCCCCTACTGTGACCATTACATAATTTTGGACGAGAGAATAGAGGGGGCCTACACCCCCGGCAGGATTATTCCGTTCAAATTGGGCAAGGAGAGTGTGAAGGGACTGCTGCGGGACAAATTCAAGAAGTGTACTTTCGCGCCCACGGATTTTTTGTCGGAGGTGCGGCTGAACACCATGTCAGGGGAATACGTCCCTTTTTGGATGTATGACTATCATACCCGCTGTCAGTTCCAGGGAGAAGGCATCAAGAGCCGCAGCTGGATCACGGATGACATGCAATATACCGAGCGTTCTTACTATAATGTGGTGCGGGACATGGGCATAGAGTTTCAGGGGATTCCGGCGGATGCCTCTGTGAAGATGCCGGACGGCATCATGGACCTTTTGGAGCCTTACAATTATGGGGAGCTGGTTGCTTTCCGACCGGAGTATATGTCCGGTTTTATGGGAGAGAAGTACAATATGGCAGCGGAAATGATAGAGAGCCGCGCCCACGCCAAGATGGAGAGCAGCGCTTCGGCCATGCTGCAAAAGAGCATCGGCGGATATTCTTTTGTGACACCTGTGAATCGGAGCATAACGGCCCCGCCTCCCGGCACGGAGTTTGATCTTTTGCCGGTATGGGTGTACCGCTATACCTATAAGGATAAAGAATATCCTTTTTATGTGAATGGGCAGACCGGCAAGATTATCGGGACCACGCCCGTATCCAAGGCCAAGGTCTGGGCCTATGGAGCAACATTGTGGGCCTGTCTGACTGCCATTTTAGTCCTGCTGGGCGTTTTGTCCGCATATGCCCTGACCGGAATTTTTACCCTGTTGAACACTTATTCAGCATAGGAGGGCGTTTGAGATGGAGAATGATATAAAGAAGGAAGCCAAAAGGCAATATATTCATTTTTTTCGTATCTGGTTTATCATAGTGGGTGTACTGCTGGTGATGGCGGTGCCGGTAGTTGCGGTAAAGCTGATGTCGCGCCCGTCGGAAGGGCGTGGCAATCATCAGGCCCCGAAGGAGCGGGTCTTTGACTATGCGGATGTACTGACGGAAGGGGAAGAGGAGCAACTGCGGGAACTGATCAAGAAGAGTGAGGAAGAGATTGGCTGTGACCTGATTCTGGTGACCATGCGTCAGCCGGTGGAGGGAAGTGAAGCCAGGGAGGCATATAATTACCGCTATGAGGACTGGGAACTGAATATGCAGGACATAGCGGATGATTTCTATGATAACAATATGTACGGATATAATGCCCCCTATGGGGACGGCGTGCTGATATTGGACAACTGGTATGAGGGACAGTCAGGTACGCATCTGTCCACCAGCGGCAGGTCTTTTGATATATTTGGTGACTATGAGATTGATCAGGCCCTGACTTGTGTGGCCAATTATATCGAGAGTGATCCCTGCAGAGCGTACAGCGACTGCATCAATTATATCACAGACAGAATGAGCAGCAACGGCGGTACAGTTATCGCTTCCGGGCTTCTGAAGCTGGCACTGGTGCTTCCCACTGTTATTGCGGGGGTATTTGTGGGCATGAATCTGCGCAGCAAGGAGGGAAAAAAGACCACTACGGCTACTACCTATATTGCCGGCGGTAAACCGGTGATGAATCTGCAGAGAGATGATTTCATCCGCAAAGAGGTGAGCCGGAGGCGGATTGAGACCAGTTCCGGCTCCAGTAGCGGAGGAGGAGGCGGCGGTGGGCGCGGCGGCGCTCATGTGAGCAGCGGCGGTCATACTCATGGAGGCGGCAGCCACCGTAGATAAAGGCCTGCCCGACAGAGAAGGTTTTCCTTATTAAATTGCAAAAGCACAAAAAAAAGAAGCATCCACATGACGGTATGGATGCTTCTTCTTTCGTTTGATTTATGCCATCTGGTTTACGGCTTTGCTCAGATGGGACACCTTTCTGGCGGCATTGTTCTTGTGATAAATGCCCTTGGAAGCAGCCATCTCGATGGTCTTGGTCGCTGCCTTCAACTCGGCTTCTGCAGCGGACTTGTCCCCTGCCTCGATAGCGGCGTACACCTTCTTCATAGCAGTCTTGGTGCCGGACTTGATAGACTTGTTTCTCTCAGCCTTGGTGCGGTTTACCAGAATTCTCTTCTTCGCGGATTTAATATTTGCCAAAATTACACCTCCAATTACGATCCAAATATGTTATTATCGACCGGTTTATCTTAGCCAGACACGGAGGACTAAGGTAAACATACTCTTGTATTTTAGTAAAAGAATGGCAATTTGTCAATACATAAAACCCAAAAAAACGCAAAAACTGTTACTATTTCGATGGAATGCGCAATGGATGTGGAGCCGCCGTATACAGACGATGTGGCGGATCATTATGTGACCGATCATTTAAGGAATAAGGAGAATGCATATGAGTGGGTTTCAGGTAAGGACGGATCTGGCCTTGGAAGCCAGGGAGAGCATTTCGGAGGCCGACAGTGAATTACGGGGTGTCCGGGTGGAGGAATACTGTCAGGAACAGGAGGATATCAAGGTCACCAAGGTGATGATTGACACCAAAAACGGGGCTAAGGCCATGGGAAAACCCATGGGAACTTACATTACCATAGAGGCTCCCACCATGCTGGAGCCGGATGAGGACTATCACCGGGAAATCTCGGAGTGTCTGTCCCGGGAACTGGTACAGATGATGGAGCAGGAGAAAGAGGAATTGTCCGTTCTGGTGGTGGGACTGGGCAACCGGGAGGTCACGGCCGATGCCCTGGGGCCTCAGGTGGTGGACAATCTGTTTATTACCAGGCATATTGTGAAGGCTTACGGCTCTGCAGCTTATAACAAAAAACGCATGAACCTGATCAGCAGCATCGAGCCGGGGGTGATGGCCAAAACCGGCATGGAGACAGCGGAGATCATCAAGGGGGTGGTGACGGAGACACAGCCGGACCTGCTGATCGTGATCGACGCGCTGGCGGCCCGCAGCACCCGACGTCTGAACCGCACCATCCAGATTACCAACACGGGTATACAGCCCGGTTCAGGGGTGGGGAATCACCGCAATGCCCTGACCAGGGAAAGTCTGGGGGTGCCTGTGATCGCCATCGGCGTGCCCACGGTGGTGGACGCTGCCACCATTGTGGGGGATGCGCTGGAACGGATTATGGAGGCGGAGAAGGATTTTGACCGGGTAAAGTATATGGGGAACCACCGCACCGCCTTCGCGGAACTGAACAATATGTATATGACGGGCAAGGATATTGACGCGGTGGTAAAACGGGTCAGCTACACCGTTTCGGAGGGCATCAACATAGCTTTGGAATGTCAGTAAGGCTTCCTGCCCGGAGTCCCATACTGGAATGTCCCGGGCCGGGTACGCATATAGTAGTAGGGATGAACCGGGAAAGCGGGTGAGGCCTGTCAAACGCAGGAAAAGCAATAAAATAATTCCCGTCATAGTGATATGCGGCATCCTGCTGCTGATCTGGCAGGCCCTTGTGGGCGGGCGGGGAAAAACGGAGGAGGACGGTCTGTTTTCCAGCCTGTTGGAGGCGGGGCGGGACCAGGGGATCCGGGAACTGATGCCGGTGTTGGCAGGGCAGTCGGAAGGCCGGGAGGACCGGGAAGGCCTGCTCCTCCGGGAGGAGAGTCTTGGGGATTGGATGCCGGGCTACCTCTACCAGACCCAGTCCGGACAGGTGGCAGTGCGGCAGGAGCATCAGGAGGCCGTTACAGGGCAGGAGGAAACGGAATTGTCCCTGGAGGAACTGATGCGGATGGAAAACCAGGAGAGCACACAGGAGGAGGGCGTGGTGGTATTGGATCTGGAGAGTCTGCTGGCGGAAAATGGCTGGGATGTCCGGGAACCTTCCCCGGAGGAGGAAGCGGCGGTCTCGGAGGCCGTGGATCCGGAGAGTCGGACAGACGGAGGGGCCTTCACAGAATTTATTCCTCATATTCGGCAGCAGGTCGTGGATCTGACGGCATTGCAGGATTATGAGACGCTTCGCAACGGATTTTATATTGTGGACAGCGTCACCAATATTGGCCGGGACCTGCTGGATGTGGATGCGCTGACCGGCCGGGACATGACCATTGACAAGGAGAGTGCGGGACCCCAGATTCTGATTTACCACACCCATTCCCAGGAGGGCTTTGCGGATTCCGTACCCGGGGATGAGAGTACCACCATTATGGGTGTGGGGCAGCATCTGGCGGATATTCTGGAGGAGCAATATGGGTATCAGGTGCTGCATCACGAGGGAACCTATGATGTGCCGGGGCGTGACGATGCTTATTCCCGTTCCCTGCCGGAGATTACCCGGCTGCTGGAGGAGAATCCTCAGATTCAGGTGGTTATTGATCTGCACCGGGACGCGGTGGCGGATGAGAACACCCGCCTGGTCATGGACCTGGACGGCAGACCCACTGCCCGGTTCATGTTTTTCAACGGCATCAGCTGGACCCGCAGGACCGGCAGCATCAGTTATCTGCAAAACGACAACTTGCCGGACAATCTGGCGTTTTCCTTTCAGATGAAGCTGAAGGCGGAAGAGTATTACCCGGGACTGACCCGGAAGAATTACATAAATGGTTACCGTTATAATATGCATTTGCGTCCCCGCACTTTGTTGATTGAACTGGGGGCCCAGAACAATACCCTGGAGGAGGCCATGAATGCCTGCGATCCCATCGCCCATCTGCTGGATCTGGTGTTGTCCGGGGAGGAGGCCGCTCCTTTGGAGGCGCAGGGATAGAAAGGAATACTATCAACTTGCATAGATGGCCTGTTTCTGTTAAAATAAGGCATATGTAATAAAATGGAACAATAAAAGGCACAGACGGAGAGGAAATACGGATGAGTTCTATAGAGCAGAGCAGAATACGCAACTTTTGCATTGTGGCCCATATTGACCATGGCAAATCCACGTTGGCGGATCGGATCATTGAGAGCACCGGGCTTTTGACCAGCCGGGAGATGCAGGCCCAGGTGCTGGACAATATGGAACTGGAGCGGGAGCGGGGTATCACCATCAAGGCCCAGACTGTACGCACCATCTATAAAGCCCGGGATGGGGAGGAGTATGTCTTTAACCTGATCGACACTCCGGGACATGTGGATTTCAATTATGAGGTCAGCCGTTCCCTGGCGGCCTGCGACGGGGCTATTCTGGTGGTGGACGCCGCCCAGGGCATTGAGGCCCAGACTCTGGCCAATGTGTATCTGGCCCTGGACCATGACCTGGATGTATTTCCGGTGATCAACAAGATTGACCTGCCCAGTGCGGAACCTCAGCGGGTGATCGAGGAGATTGAGGATGTGATCGGTCTGGAGGCCCAGGACGCGCCTCTGATCTCCGCCAAGAACGGCATCGGCATTGAGGAAGTACTGGAACAGATCGTTCACAGAATCCCGGCTCCCGGCGGCAGCCCGGAGAATCCGCTGCAGGCACTGATCTTTGACTCGGTGTACGACCCATATAAAGGGGTTATTATTTTTTGCCGCATCATGGAGGGCAGGGTAAAAAAGGGTACTGTAATCCGCATGATGGCCACCGGGGCCAGGCAGGAAGTGGTGGAGGTGGGGTATTTCGGCGCGGGCCAGTTCCTTCCCTGCGAAGAACTGAGTGCGGGCATGGTGGGCTACATCACCGCCTCTATCAAGAACCTGAAGGATACGGCAGTGGGGGATACGGTGACGGATGACAACAACCCCTGCGGGGAACCGCTGCCCGGTTATAAGAAGGTGCAGTCCATGGTGTACTGCGGTATGTATCCGGCGGACGGTGCCAAATATCCCGATCTGAGGGACGCTTTGGAGAAATTGCAGTTAAATGATGCGTCTCTGAATTATGAGCCGGAGACTTCCGTGGCCTTGGGCTTTGGGTTCCGCTGCGGATTTCTGGGGCTTTTACATCTGGAGATTATACAGGAGCGGCTGGAGCGGGAGTATAATTTGGATCTGGTTACCACTGCGCCGGGGGTTATTTATAAAGTGCATCGGACCAATGGGGAAGTCATCGAACTGACCAATCCCTCCAATCTGCCGGATCCCTCCGAGATTGAATATATGGAAGAGCCCATCGTCAATGCAGAAATTATGGTGACCAGCGAGTTTATCGGCTCCATTATGGAACTCTGCCAGGAGAGGCGGGGGCGGTATCTGGGCATGGAGTATATTGAGGGCGCCAGGGCGCTGCTGAAATATGAACTGCCTTTGAATGAAATCATATATGACTTTTTTGACGCGCTGAAGTCCCGCTCCCGGGGGTATGCCTCCTTTGATTATGACTTAAAGGGGTACGAGCAGTCCAGTCTGGTGAAGCTGGACATCCTGATCAACCGGGAGGAAGTGGACGCGCTGTCCTTCATCGTCCATGCGGATTCTGCCTACGAGCGGGGCAGGAAGATGTGCGAAAAGCTGAAAGACGAGATTCCCCGGCATCTGTTTGAAATCCCCATCCAGGCGGCAGTGGGAGGCAAAATCATCGCCAGAGAGACAGTTAAGGCCATGCGCAAGGACGTGCTGGCCAAGTGCTACGGCGGCGATATCACCCGAAAGAAGAAGCTGCTGGAGAAGCAGAAGGAGGGAAAGAAGCGCATGCGCCAGATCGGCAGCGTAGAGATCCCCCAGAAAGCCTTTATGAGCGTGCTGAAGCTGGATGATCGGAAATGACAGTATGCAGATAGCGGTGTCAGAGGGAGATGATTTGCAGAGGACAGGCAAAACTTAAGCAGGTGAGTGAGGCTGAGTGAAAAATATAGAAATATACATTCATATTCCTTTCTGCGTGCGCAAATGCGGGTATTGTGACTTTTTGTCCGCTCCTGCAGGACAGGATACGCAGGTAAAATATATAGAGGCTCTGGAGCGGGAAATGGAGGGCCGGGCGCAGGCATATGAGGATTTCCAGGTGGTCACTGTCTTTATTGGCGGGGGTACTCCCAGTTTGCTGGGGCCGGAGGGGATCGGGCGGATTCTGGAGACTTTACGGCGTTGTTATCGGGTGCTGCCCGGGGCCGAAACCACTCTGGAGGCCAACCCGGGCACGGTGGATCGCAAATCGCTGACAGGGTATTATAAGGCGGGGGTCAACCGTCTGAGCCTGGGACTGCAATCCTCCTGGGACGGGGAATTGAAGACTTTGGGAAGGGTCCACACCTGGGGGCAGTTTCTGGAAGCCTATGAGGGGGCGGTGGCAGCAGGCTTTTCCCATATCAATGTGGATCTGATGAGTGGTTTGCCAGGGCAGACTTCCGCCTCTTACCAGGCCACCTTGAGAAGGGTGGCGCAGCTTGTGCCTGCCCCGGAACATATCTCCGCCTACAGTTTGATTCTGGAGGAGGGAACGGATTTTGCCAGACGGTTTGAGGCCGGAAGTCTGGAACTGCCGGATGAGGAGACGGAGCGGGCTTTGTATGGGCTGACGGAGCAGGTTTTGCGGGCGTATGGCTATGGGCGCTACGAGATCTCCAACTATGCAAAAGAGGGTTGTGAGTGCCGCCATAATCTGGGGTATTGGACCCGGGAAAACTATCTGGGCTTTGGTATTGGGGCAGCTTCTCTGGTGGAAAACATAAGGTTTCAAAACGGAGCGGATTTGCAGGCGTATCTGGGGGATCCTCTGGGGCAGCGGGAGCTGGAACAGCGTCTGAGCGTGGCGGAGCAGATGGAGGAATATATGTTTCTGGGCCTTCGGCTGACGGCGGGCATCGAGGCGGAGAGATTTTATGAGATATTCCACTGTGGGCTGGAACAGATTTATGGGGATGTAATCAGGAAACATGTGGCCCGGGGACTGCTGGTTTACCGGGAGGGGGAGGCGGGCAGAACCTTATGCCTGACCCCAAAAGGGCTGGACCTGGCCAATTATGTAATGGCGGATTTTCTGGAACCGAAGCCTTTGGAATCCGGGCCATCCATTTAAAAAGTAGGAAAGGCACGCAAAATGTCCTAATCACATAGACTAGAGGTAAGAGTATCCTGTGGAGGCTACGATTGAAGACCTTTCAAAAGCCCTTAACCTCTGGAGAAGAAGCTCACTATGTCCGCCTGCTCAGGGAAGGAGATGCCGACCAGGCCCGGGCAGCCAAGGACACCTTAATAGAGCGCAATCTGCGCCTGGTGGCTCATGTGGCCAAAAAATACCAGAACGTGGATGAAGATATGGAAGATATGATCTCTATCGGCTGTATCGGCCTGATCAAGGCCATAGATACTTTTGATGCAGGCAAGGGCAGGCTGGCCACTTATGCCTGCAGATGTATTGACAATGAACTTTTGATGCTGCTGCGCAGCAAGAAAAAGACTTCCAGGGAGGTATCCCTTTACGAACCCATCGGACAGGACAAAGAGGGGAACGAGATTCACCTGATGGACGTGATTGAACAGGAGCAGCAGGATGTGGTGGAGGCCCTGGAATATCGGGGGAATGTCCAAAGGCTTATGACGCTGATGCGGCAGGAACTCACAGAAAGGGAGCGGGAAATTCTATTACTGCGGTATGGACTGTGGGGGAACAGGGAGCTGACCCAGAGTGAGATCGGTGAGAGGCTGGGGATCTCACGGAGTTATGTGAGCCGGATTGAGAAGAAGGCCCTGGGGAAACTGCGGGGGAAGTTTGAGCAGGGGTGAGGGCGAAAGTAAATAATGTCCAGAAAGGGATAGAGTCAGTTGAGTTATAAGGTAGCTTAACGGGTTCTATCCTCTTTTTATCTGTGGCATTGTATTTAACGAAAATGTTTTGTAAAATGGAATAAATAAGTTGGTTTCATATTGATAACTAAAAAATGAGATGTATGCAAAATGTGTATATTGCAATTTTTGCAGAGACTTCATATGGGTTTTGCATATGCACATAGGGGGATGGGCACCGGAGGGCCGGTATTGTAAAATGATTAACAGAAAGGAAGTGGATAAAATGTATAAGACCAAAACAAATGCGGAAATAGGGAAATATCTGTCAAGGCTAATCCGTGAGAGATTCAGTTCTCAGCGGCAGTTTTGTATAGCGTGCCTCAAGGCGTATGATAATGCCGTGCCGGATGATGTGCAAATCAAGAGGATGACTAACAGGATTTCTCAGATTGTTCAAGGAAAGAGAGCGGTTCAGCTGGAGGATTTCCCTATATTTACGACTCTTCTGGGCGTAACCTGTGAGGATATTATAAGTGCAGGAGAGTGTTCCGCACCGACAGGAAATCATTTGACAAACTACAACATAGCTTTTTCAAAGGATGAAAAGCTTTGGGAAGAGTATGTCCACAGGGAGGACAAGCTGATTCTGAATCTTGATGAATATGGGAAATCAGTTATCGATTATGCGATAGAGTTTAAAAATTTTGATTTTTTAAAGTATTTGATAGAAAAAAAGTATATCTGGTTCGTAGATGATCCCGTAGCCATTCATGTCGCAGATTCTCAATACAATGCAAGCGAGCGATGGATGCTGACTTTTGGAGGCGGTACAAGTATTGAGCGCAGGCAGTGGGAGGAGAGAAATATATCATGCTGGCAGGTTTTCTATTCTGGAGATAATAGGGGTAATGGGAGTAGACGATCTCTTGAACTGGATACTTTGCAGTATAAGCTGTCAGGAAGTGTTGATATGAGAATGCGAATGATTTGTTTGGCACTGGAACACGGTGAAGTCGAGATGTTGCGTCAACTTCGAGCCAGAGAAATTCCATCATTATACGAGGTATCCTATTTAGCGTATTGTTCTGCAGACTGTGACAGCTATTACAATGAGGATATGGTTAAGCAGGTTGCAAAGTCCGGAGAGGAGATATTGAATTATTTTACAGAAGAATTTGAGATAAAGGATAGTTGTGGAACGGTAAATATCTTTGTATTTCCATATATGATGAATCTGATAGACTGCCTTATAGAGAAAAACAGTCCGTACCTGGAAAAAGTATTGAAAGTATCATTAAAGCATAATCAGGATGTGTATAAGAAATTGGTAGAATTGAAAAGTAGTTCAACAAAATACTACACCGAATATTATAAAGATTTGAATCAGTTTCGAGATGCAGCAGGAGTATTGCACAAGATAAGGGATGAAGAAGAATATGTAAAATCCTGTGTAGATAGTACGATAAACAGTATAATGAAAGAAGCCCGTTTTTATGAAAATGGTAATATAATACTTTATAGAGACGGGGGGGATACGCGATGGATTGATTACCAATGTTATTCACGTAAATGGATATTCAAGTAAAAAAGAGATAAATCGTCTGATCCAGCAAGTAAATGACTGGTATGGCAAAATCCGCGAAAAAAGTTTTTGAACGACAGCAATATGCGTGAAAATATACTATGGAGGTATGCAATATGGCTACCATAGAATGCCCCAATTGCAGAGGGCAGATTTCAGATAGGGCAAGAAAAACTGGAAAATCCACCTGAAGAGCATAAATCCGCCCATGAATTGTTGTCAGAATGTTATGATGCGTATTTGACATTTACCGGTTTGGCTGTAAATCTGACAGGCAGCTTAAACACGTTTTCCGAAGATTTTGAGAATGCTGATACAGAATTCCTTCACTGCTATCATGTGATGGAATTTTACGTACAGGATTAGCATCGAAGGTTCAAAAGGGTTTTGATGATTGTCTTGTATGTTATGTGGAAAGCATATATAATAGGGGCATGTATAGTTAGTATATGAACTGTAGGCTATCGAAAGAATCTCTTATGAGCAGTGCATGGGGGCAATTATCATGGCAAGGACCGTTGGGATTGGTATTCAAAATTTTGAGAAGTTAATAATGGAGAATAGTTTTTACATTGATAAAACAGATTTTATCAGGCAGTGGTGGGAAAACAGAGATGATGTGACGCTGATCACCCGTCCACGCAGATTCGGGAAAACTCTGAATATGAATATGTTGGAGAGATTTCTCTCTGTGGAATATGCAGGGAAAGGAAAGGTTTTTGAAGGATTATCCATATGGAAGGAAGGGAAATATCGTGATCTTCAAGGCACCTGGCCGGTAATCTTTTTAAGCTTTGCAGGGATAAAAACTTCTTCTTTTTCTGAGGCAAAAAAAAGTTTGTTTTATCTGATAGAAAAATTGTATAACCGATATGAATTTCTTTTAAAAGTAGATTGCTTAAATGAAAAAGAAAGGGAGTTTATAAAAAGTATTTCTGCAAATATGGATGACTATTCTGCTATTTCTTCTCTGGGTACGCTGTCCGAATTTCTGTATCGCTACTATGGGAAAAAAGTTATTATCCTGCTGGACGAATATGACACACCTCTTCAGGAGGCTTGGATGTATGGCTACTGGCAGGAAATGGTGGAACTCATAAGGGGACTGTTCAACTCCACGTTCAAGACGAATTCCTATTTGGAACGGGCGCTTATGACGGGGATTACAAGAGTCAGTAAGGAGTCTATTTTCTCTGATCTGAATCATTTGACAGTAGTGACATCGACATCGGAGATGTATGCGGACTGCTTTGGCTTTACAGAAAAAGAGGTATTTGCTGCACTGGACGAGTATAGTATGCAGGATAAGCGCACGGAAGTAAAAAAATGGTATGATGGTTTTACCTTTGGAAAATGTAAAGATATATATAATCCATGGTCTATCATAAACTATTTGAAAACTGGAAGACTTGCCACCTATTGGGCTAATACCAGCAGTAATGGTCTGGTGGATAAGCTGATTCGGGAGGGAAGCGCAGAGATAAAGATTTCTATGGAGAACCTGCTGAAGGGGGAACATCTACACAAAGAGATCGATGAACAGATTATTTTTGACCAACTGGATGTGGATGAGAATGCAATTTGGAGTCTGTTTCTGACCAGCGGATATCTGAAAGTGGAGAGTTATGCATTAAATGAGTATACGGGAGCAGACCTGTACGAACTGGCGCTGACAAATAAGGAAGTACAGATCATGTTTCGAAAAATGATAAAGAAATGGTTCTCCGGTACAGGGACAGTTTATAACGGCTTTATCCGAGCGCTTTTGCAGGATGATATAAAGTCCATGAACGCTTATATGAATCGGGTGGCTTTGGCCACATTCAGTTATTTTGACAGCGGAAAAAATCCTTCTATGGAGACGCAGCCGGAACGGTTTTATCACGGCTTTGTGCTGGGACTGGCTGTGGAGTTGGCTGACCGCTATGTCATTACTTCCAACCGGGAAAGTGGTTTTGGAAGATATGATGTGATGTTAGAGCCGAAGAATGAAACGGATAATGCCGTGATTATGGAATTTAAGGTCAACGATTCGCAGGAGGAAATAACCTTAGAAGATACAGCGGATGCGGCATTACATCAGATTGAAAGAAAACAGTATGAGTCGGCTTTGAGAAACAGAGGAATTCCCGGTGCGCGAATCCGAAAATACGGCTTTGCGTTCCAGGGTAAAGACGTTTTGATAAAAGGTCTAATGTGACGCGCAGCTGCCGGAAAGCGATCTGCGGTATATTATGGAAGCCGCAGCAGTTATTGAGCAAAAATTGCTGTGTATTTGGGATTGCTCCTGATGGCATCTGCACATTCTGACGGGAAAGACTGCATATGCTCCAACAATATTTACTGAAACAGGAGAAGGAGTCGGCTTTGCGGCGAAAGCAGAATGCCCCCGATCTCTAAATTGTCTTGTATGTTAAGCGGAGAGCATATATAATAAGGGCAGCTGAAGAGATCGGGAGAAATGGAAATGCCCGGAAAGCTACAGGCTGTCAGATGAGGAGAAAAATATGATCAGTAAAATGAGTTTGTTGCAGTATCTTTCAGAAGAGACCTATCAGACAATCTGCGATCGTCTGGATTTGGATGGCAGCAGCCGAAAAATAAAAGGTAATTTTCGGCAATTTCCGGAGGCATTCGTCTGCCGCGTTCATCCTTACCATATTCAATATGAGCAGTTTGGGCAAGTATGGTTTTTGTCTGTAGACATTGACTGCGAAAAAAACGAAAAAGGGTGTCAGGATTTTGAGAAGACATTGTATGAGGAGTATGTAGGCATATTTGGCCAGGAGGCCATGGGTCATTTTCCCGACTATGAAAACATTTATTGCAGTTACATTGAGTATAGAAATCAGCTGCAGGTTACGAGTGCCGACGAGGTTATAAGGAATATGGCGTTGTTGGGTTGTCCGCCGGAACAGCTTGACGAAAGAAGATGGTCTGAGTATAAAAAGCCGCATGGTACAATTGAATTTTGTGTTTCCAAGGCGGAGGATACCATGATTAAATCAGTGGCGCGATGTCACGGAACCGCTTTGCAGAAGAGAATAAAGGATAAGTCTTTGCATCATATGGGGGCAGGCGTGTGTGTCGCAAAGATGGTCAAAGAAGAAACGGAAAAGGAAATTATGGACTGGCTGTGTTCCAGATACAAAATTGTTGATGTATCATCTCTTTTATGATATCATGTGCTGTACATACAGGATAGCAGGAAGTGGGAATTTTGTATATGTGAAATAGAATCTGAGAAATCTACTGTCTGGTCTGTCTTAAAAGCATGGGATCGCATTTTTTCATAAAGATAACTTCATGGATAAGTAACGGCAAAGGGGAATAATTATGCCTTTTTTGGAGGAAATACTGTGTCAGACCAGGGGAGCGGGAGCCAGGAGAGTATGTGAGCCGCATCGAAAAGAAAGCGCTTAACAAACTGCGGGAGAAGTTTGAGAGGGAGCAGGCGGCAGAAAAATAGAGAGGCAACGGATCAGGGCATGAAACCAGTTCAAACGCAAGGGGTTGAATTGGTTTCATTCCGTTTTAAAGCATTTATACAGAATTTGGAAAGAATGTATGTACGGAGTGAAACGCTTGACCTTGCTGCCAAGAGATAATATAATCAAGGAAAACACAGTGGATTTACAAGGTATTTATAATGCATGATATAAAATCTACATAGGGATATTGTATAAACTCATTCGCCATGAAAGGAATGATTACATGAGTTCGCTTTTTGAAAGACAGGACAGCCTTAATTCTCCCATTGAAACGTTCATCTTTGATACGGAAAAAAGGGACTTCCCCGTGAAGCAGCATTGGCACTATTTTGCCGAATTTATCTATATCCTAAAAGGCAGGGCTGAAGTCACCTGCGATGGAAGAGCATATACTGTTTCAGAGGGGGAGTTGATTATTTTTTATCCGTCGTCAGTTCATTCAATATTTTCAGCGGACGGTTCGCCTGTTCTTTTTGCCGGGATCAAATTCGATTCCGCAAAATTTCAGAATATATCTTCCTATGTGCCGTCTGTGACAGCGATTCTCCGATATGCTCGCACCAAGGATATGCAGATACATTTTAATGCAGAGCAAGCCGAGACGCTGCACAGCCGTGAGATTTTTTCCGACTGTATTAGAGAAACGGAGCAATGCCTGTACGGAAGAGATATTATGCTTCGCTCGCAGATATACAGGCTTATTCTCGGCATTGTCAGACAATGGATCTCTTTAGGACTTGATATAAATAGCTGTCCTATGAGTTCGACGGAAATCTACGGTATAGAGAACATAGCGGAATATATAGACAGGCGGCTTGAGGAAAATATTCGTGTTGCCGATATTGCCGAAAAATGTCATATGAGTTATTCGGGATTTACTGCGAAATTTCGAGAGCAGTACGGCATGAACTGCAAGGAATACATTGAGCGCATGAGGATATTCAAAGCAGAAGAATATCTGCTTTTTACCGACCATAGTCTCATGTATATAAGCCAACAGACAGGCTTTTCCGATTGCAGTCATTTTATCCGATGCTTTAAAAAACACATAGGGCTTACTCCGAAACAGTTTAGGCTGAGCAAAAAGCATTCCTGCTAAAAACCTCATTTCTTATAAACATATCAAAAACCCGTCATAAAAAGAAGAATTTTTAAACACAAAAATAGAACAAATCTCCAAAACTCCCTGTAAACCATTGATGCCGAAATTCCAAATGTGTTATAGTTGATATCATCTAAAATAGAGAGGAGATATATCATGAAGGTATTACTGATCGGCGGGACAGGAACCATAAGTATGGCGATAACAAGGCTGCTGGCAACAAAGGTAGACCAGCTTTACCTGCTCAACCGGGGCCGTAGAAAGGAAGCGCTTCCCGACAATGTACAAACCATCACAGCGGATATTGAAAATGAGGAAGAAACAGCAAAAAAACTCGAAGGCATGACCTTTGACTGTGTTGGTGAATTTATCGGATTTGTTCCCGGACAGGTCGAGCGTGACTATCGGCTTTTCAGGGGCAAAACCAGGCAGTATATCTACATAAGTTCTGCCTCTGCATACCAGAAACCGCCGAAGAACTATATAATCACAGAGGAAACGCCGCTTGACAATCCATACTGGGAATATTCCCGCAACAAGATCGCCTGCGAAAAATACCTCATGGACAGATACAGGGAGGATGGATTCCCCGTTACGATCGTTCGTCCAAGCCACACCTATGACGAACGCAGCGTACCGCTCGGCGTTCACGGAAACGGTGGGAGCTGGCAGGTGGTGAAACGAATCATGGACGGCAAACCCGTCATAATTCATGGCGATGGGACTTCACTCTGGACGATAACGCACAACAGCGACTTTGCAAAGGGCTATGCAGGGCTGATTGGCAGACCGGAGGCAATCGGTCAGGCATATCATATCACTTCTGACGATAGCCTGAGTTGGAACAGGATATATTGGGCTGTGGCAGATGCGCTGGGCGTTAAATTAAAACCATATTATGTGGCTTCGCAGACACTTGCAGCGCTGAGCCGTTACGATCTTATCGGTTGTCTTATCGGCGATAAGGCAAATTCGGTCGTGTTCGACAATTCTAAGATAAAGTCGCTCGTACCTGGATTCAGAACTGCAATCAGTGCGGAGGAGGGCATCCGGATGACCATCGAAAATATTCTTGCGCACCCCGAATTGCAAAATGAGGACAAGGAATTTGACAGTTGGTGTGACGATGTTATAGAAAGGCTTGAAAAGGCCAAAATGGATATAAGCTAACTGAAAATAGAATTAAAAGCGCAGGGAGGAGCTCATGAACAACTTTAATTTTTGCAGCCCTACGGAATTTATTTTTGGGAAGGGCAGAGAGAACGAGTGTGGCGATTATGTCAGAAAATACGGCGGGAGTAAAGTGCTGATCCACCACGGCGGAAAATCGGCAATAAAGTCGGGGCTTCTTGACAGAGTAAAAAACGCACTTGAAGAAAAGGGTATTGCATTCTGCGAACTCGGCGGAGTACAGCCCAATCCCCGGGATACGCTTGTCTATAAGGGGATCGAACTTGCCCGCAGCGAAAAGGTAGATTTTATTCTTGCTGTCGGCGGCGGTTCGGTAATAGACTCGGCAAAGGCCATTGCGATCGGTGCTTTGTATGAGGGCGATTTCTGGGATTTTTACAGCGGAAAGCATGCAGAGAAAGCCCTGCCGGTAGGCACGGTGCTGACCATTGCCGCAGCAGGAAGCGAAGGCTCTGGTGATTCCGTTATCACCAGAACGGAGGGAATGCTCAAAAGAGGTACCGGATCAGACGTGATGCGCCCGGTGTTTTCGATCATGAACCCCGAACTTACGCAGACTTTGCCCGCCTATCAGACCGCCTGCGGCGCTGCGGATATAATGGCGCATGTTTTTGAGAGGTATTTTACCAATACTACGGAGGTTGAGATTACAGACCGCCTTTGTGAAGCGGTACTCTGCACAATGATCAGGGAGACGCCAAGAGTTATTGCAGATCCCAATAATTATGAAGCACGGGCGAATATCATGTGGGCGGGAACTGTCGCACACACTAATATCGTCGGTGTCGGCAGAGACCAGGACTGGAACAGCCACAATATAGAGCACGAACTTTCGGCACTTTACGACTGTGCCCATGGTGCGGGGCTGGCCGTAATAATGCCTGCATGGATGGAATTTGTACACAGACACAATGTACTGCGTTTCTGTCAGATGGCGACAAGGGTATTCGGCTGTGCCATGGACTATGAAACTCCCGAAAATACCGCTGCCGCAGGCATAAAAGCATTCAGACATTTCCTGCATGACATCGGTATGCCGATAAACTTTGCGGAGTTGGGGGCCAAAGAAGAAGATATTCCGAAATTGGTGGAAAAATTAGGTCTGCTTGACGGACACACGGGGGGCTTTGTATCTCTCTGCTCGGAAGATATTGCGGAGATCTATAGGATCGCCGCGAGAGCTTCGCTGTAATAATGCAGGAATAGTAAAGTGAATCAGAAAAAGATCTTGATATAGCTTTCGTCAATCATATTCAGCATAATATAAAGAGGAGGTTTTTATGGAAACAACACACAGGAAAGTTAATAAGAGGCTTCGTTTTACAGACGAACACGGGAATCCGCTGTCAAATCGTGAAATAGGGATCAGACAGGTAAACCACGCATTTTTGTTCGGCTGTGGAGGCTTTGATTTTATGCCGTATGTATTAAAGGGCGGGGATGAGTATAAGCAGCTGACAGACGGCTGGCTTGAGGTATTCAATTATGCCACCCTTCCGTTCTATTGGGGTAGGTATGAGCCTGAAGAGGGTAAACCAAATAAAGACGCGCTCATGAAGACGGCGCAGTACCTTAAGGATAAGGGAGTCAAGGTGAAAGGACATCCCCTGTGCTGGCATACCGTATGTGCTGACTGGCTTATGAAGTATGATAATCAGACGATTATGCAGAAGCAGCTTGAGAGGATTGACAGAGAGGTTACAGGTTATAAGGGCGTTATCGATATGTGGGATGTAATCAATGAGGTGGTTATCATGCCCATATTTGACAAGTACGATAATGCTATTACCAGGATCTGTAAGGAGAAGGGGCGTGTGGGTCTTATCAAGGAGGTCTTTGAGAGGGCTCATGAAAATAATCCTGACGCCATGCTCCTGCTTAATGATTTTAATACGTCCATAAACTACGAGATACTTATAGACGGCTGCCTGAATGCAGGAGTTCCGATAAGTGCCATAGGTATTCAGTCACATCAGCATCAGGGATATTGGGGAAGGGAGAAACTTGAGGAGGTATTGGAACGGTTTTCGCATTTCGGACTTCCGATCCACTTTACCGAGAATACTCTTATCTCAGGTGAGATTATGCCATCTCATATTGTGGATTTGAATGATTGGCGGGTGGATAGCTGGCCGACAACTCCCGAAGGAGAGGAAAGGCAGGCGCGTCAGATGGAAGAGATGTACAGGGTACTGTTTTCCCATCCGCTTGTCACAGCGATTACCACATGGGATTATAAGGACGGGGCATGGCTTAAGGCACCGAGCGGCTTTATAAGAGAGGATAATTCGCGCAAGCCTTCGTATGAGATGCTTAAGAAACTTGTAAAACAGGAATGGTGGACAGATACAACGGTAAAAACTGACGAAAACGGCTGGGCTGAAATAGAAGCCTTTAAGGGCGATTATCAGATAAGCACAGAAGGCAGGAAGGCCGAAGTGAGTCTTATGGACAATGCGGAGATGATTCTTGCCTTAAGGGACTGAAAGACGCCGATGAACGAAGTGCCGAATGATTATGGACGTGGATAATATCAGGAATAATCTGACCGCGGACGATCTGTCGCGGGATGCAATGGCTGAATATGATAAGGTTAGAGAAATCCTTGGTATTGTTTGCGCAGGATGAAAGGACATTGCGGATTATCAGGAGGGAAAGATTTATGAGCATTGATGTAAGCAGGATGCCGAAGCTGGGATTTGGGCTTATGAGGTTACCCGAAAAGGACGGCAAGATCGACCATGAGCAGGTATGCAGTATGATTGATAAGTATATGCAGGCCGGCATGAACTATTTTGACACGGCCTATATATACCACGGAGGGAAATCGGAGGCTGCTGCAAGGGAAGCACTTGTCAAGAGATATCCCAGAGACAGCTTTATGCTTGCGACAAAGCTGCCGGCATGGGAGATAAAGAAAGCGGATGACGTGGAAAGACTATTTAATGAACAGTTAAATAGGGCCGGAGTGGATTACTTCGAATTTTGTGTTTTTCATGGAATAACTTGATATAGTTCAAAAAAGTGATATAATTTGCAATATAACATGTGGATTAAAATGTTTATTGCAAATTATTTGATTTAATAGGAGTTACGAGGAGTGCGGACTGTAAGCGGAACATTTTGTAGAAGTTTTGATGAAGATCAGAATCGAGGATATTGGACATTTTTGCCGACTGAATTAAATTTGTTAGATATTAGAATTGATCAGGATATTACAGATCTTTTGGTACAGGCACATCGGGCGCTTGGTATTTTGGAGGGTATGACAAAATATATTCCGAACGTGGAACATTTTTTAGAAATGATGATTTGTGGTGATGCATATCATTCATGCAGGATTGACAATATTGCAGTGCATTATAGGGATATATTAATGGGAAACAATAATTTGACAGAAACGAAGAGTGCTATAAATTGTCGAAAAGCCTTCCATAGTCTGCCGAATAGATTTTTTACCCCAAATAGCTTATGTGATTTGCAAAATTCTGTTATGGAAGGAATTTTAGCGGATGGGGCAGGTATAATCAGGAAGAATCCCTTTTTAATGCGTCCAAACGTTATTGTCAATAGGCAGGAGTATAATCCGCCAGCTCCAGAGAAAATAGATGAGCTGTTACAGGATTTAACAAAATATATTGCAATAGATCAAAGCGTAGATATTTTGATTAAAGCGGCATTGGTGTACTACCAATTTGAGACAATACACCCCTTTAACAGTGGGAATGGGCGGGTAGGAAGGCTGCTTCCTGCTTTACTGCTTATGAAGCAAGGAATCTTATCAAAAGGCTTTTTGTTTATTTCGGAATATCTTCATAAGTATAATAATGTGTGTTTGGATTTGTATTTCGGAGTACAGCATTTTGGAAATTATACAGAATGGATAAAATTTTTCTTGCAATGCATCATTGATTCAGCAAACCAAACTATAAAACGTCTTAATGTTGCAGTTGATGAAAGGGTTAACATGAAGGTAAAATTGCAATATAATGGTAAATTTTCGGGTGAATTGACTGCAATATGTGATTTCCTTGAAAAAAAGCCAATCTTTATGATTAATGAATTAGTAGATGAATTTCATGTTTCTTATAATACTGCGTCAAATAGAGTAGACATGCTGGTAAAAATGAATATTATAAAAAAAGAGAAAGAACAGCATAGAAATCGAATTTTTGTTGCACAAAAATATATTGATATATTTATGGAGTCCAAATAAATAGTAATGATAAATTTGAATATTTTTAGAGGTAAAATTTATGTACGAAGAAAGATGCAATATAAAAATTCACACATTTCAAGCATTTGATGGTGACAGCTTTCTTGTAACAATATGTGAGAGTGAAAAAGAAATTAATATATTGATTGATTGTGGGAATCAAGAAACATATCAGAATTATATTAAACCGCATTTACTTCATATGTCTGAGCAAGGAAAAAAAATTAATTTCTTAATTTTGACTCATGTGCATAGTGATCATATAGGTGGTGCAATTCCACTGCTTGTAGAGAATAGAAGCTTTGCAGAATCATGCATTATAGAAATTGAACATGTAATTTATAATGGATATTTAGGATTAGAACTGGAATGTTATCCCTCATTGGACTGCACAGCCAAAGAGCAGAGAATGTGTCAAGGAATTTTAGCACAGGGGAGAGCCGTCTCAGGAAGGAAACAGACAGAAAAGCAAATAACACTAAATGAAGAACTCTGTATTTCTCATTTGCTGATTCAAGGCGGCTATAAATGGAATGTATGGGATGATGATAAAAGATGTCTTATTATTGCTGACACACATATGAAGATTGATATTGGCGAACATAGCTATATCCAATTTATATCACCCAATAAGCAACAATTGATTCAAATGAATAAAAAATGGGAGGCATATCTGAAGCGGATTTATAGAAAAGTTTTGAAAATAGATAATGAAATTGTAAGAAATGCATATGAGGCGTTTCAGTGGATTGTGAATAATGCTAATTATGATACCATACAAGAGCTTATAACATCAAAGGCTTTGAATAAAGAATCTGTTGAGAAAATGGCAAATATAACTTATAGTTATGACTATACAGAGGAGAATAAAGAATCGATTGCATTTGTGTTATCTGTAAAAAATAAGAAAGTTCTTTTCTTGGGCGATGCGAATATTGAAATATGCAGAAAAAATTTGGAAAAAATATATGGATTAAATCCTATAGAAATGGAACTTATTAAGCTGTCACATCATGGAAGCAAGCGTAATATATCAAATCATTTTTTAGAACAATTTGGTTCACGTTCATATTTGATTTCAGCAGGTATGACGGATTTACGTCCGTCTATGGAAACTATTGCAAAATTATTGGTTAATCGTCCTAAGGAACAAAAGAGTATATATATTACGAACAAGAATAGTACAATAGAATGTTTTGATACGGACAATATACATAATGCTTTTATGTTTGAATTTGTAAATATTGCAAATAGCGTGATAGAAATATAAGGATGGGTGTAATAATGGTGGAATTTAAGAAGAGTATATGTCAGGTTTTATATCAAAAACAAATAATTGGAACTGGTTTTTTTATTGGGAAAGGAAAAATTGTTACTGCAGCACATGTAGTAGATACTAATATAAAAGTACAGGTGAGTTTTAACGAAAATGATACTGTACCATATATTTATGATTGTGAGTTACAGGAACAACAACCTGATACAGATATTTGCATTTTGATATTTGATGAAAGCCAAAATGGTTTGAAGTTGCATGCGCTGAAATATTCATTAAAACCAGCGCTGGCAAACAGTGAGTTTATTTCTTATGGATATCCAGGCGAAAATCAGGGGAATATGTCTTATATATGTGGTAAAATTATTAATACACATGATGGGGTTGTTGACAGTCAGTATACTGCAGATCTTGAAGTATTGGAGGGGAAACTCAGCAATTATGAAGGATTTTCAGGAGCACCTATTATTGTAAAAAATGAAGTGGTGGGAATTTGCACTTATCAGTGTAGCGACCAACTTAGATTGGTAGAATTTTGTAAGAACATTGAATCTTTGAAGGAAGCTCTTGGTTTAAATAATAGGAAAGAAAAGAATTATATTTCCAATATACCAGTATATTATGAAGAAGATGATTATATTTCAAGACAATTTTTGCTAAATGAAATAGAAAGTCATATTATTGAAACTAAATCGTCAATTATTGCTGTTAGAGGTTGTAGTGGTATAGGAAAGACAACGTGGATTGAACAACTTGAAAATACAAAAGAACTTATTATTTTAGGAAAATATTTTGTAGATAAGACATATGATTCTTTGCCCGTTGTTTATCGAAAAAGTGAAGAAGCATTATATGATTGGTTTTGCATGATGGGAAATCAATTTGCACTTGAACGTTTAGAAGCTTCACGTGGGAATGGTTATAAAGAACGTTTAGATAGTACACATAGAATTTTGCAGCAATTGGATAAATATTTGGATAGTATAGATAAGCAGGGATTGATATGTATTGATGGTTTGGATTCATTTGTAAATGATGATATAAGAGTTTTTGAACTTTTTTGTTCATATTTTTCAACCTATACAAGTAAAAGAATTCATGTTATTTTGACATTAAACAATGAAAAGGTGCTTCCTTTATCTGTAAAAAATAAAATTACGGATGATGATATTTTTGACATGGGGTTATTTAGCATTATTGCTATTAGAGATTTTCTTTTGAGAAAATTGGTTATAAATGATGTTGAAAAATATGTGGAACAGATAGCAGAGAAGTCCGAGGGACATGCCCTATATCTCCACTATATTATAGAATCAGTAAATCATTTGTCTCAAGATGAGGATGTGGCTTTTTTTATTGAAAAATTTCCTGCATATGGAGGAGATATACGCAAATATTATGATTATAAATGGGATGAGATAAAGAAAAAAGAAAGTAACGTCAAATTAGTTTCATATTTAGCAAGAGTGAGAATCTCATTGGACAAACAAATATTGTTTCAGATGGTTCCGGCAGCAGATAGTATTGCTTTTGATATTGCGTTAGATAATATGAATGGATTATTGATTCAAGATACAGAAATAGGATTTTTTCATAGCTCTTTTCAACAGTATGTTTGTGATCATACGGAATATTTGAATCAGGAAGTACATCATCTTATGGCATTATATTGCTTGGAACATCAAGATACGGATTATGGTACCACGCAACTTCTATATCATTTATCCAATGGGACTGAGGAGGACAAGAAACAATGTATTAGTGAATGCAATCAGCAATGGATGAATAAATGTGGAGAATTGGGCGGAGGTCCGGAGGTGATGCTGCAGGATATGAGGATGGTATTAGGTTTATGCTGCAGTTTGGGAGAATTCGCTCAGTTAATTGACAAATTACTGCTGATGCAGAGAGCGCAAACAAGGTACGATGAAATGTTTGCAAGATTTGCGGCTGATTTGGCAATGGTAGAGATTGAAAGAGAGCATCCCCAAAAGGCATTGGAGTATTTATACAGATACCAAATATGTATTGTCAGTGATGAAGACTTGCTAGCATGTCTATATAGAATGATTTGCAAGGAGCAGTGGGAGTGTGCATATGAATTGGTTTCGCGTATGGAAACAGAGATTATTAAAGCTTTTCAAGTTGAGGAGTCCGTTTCTATTGCAAAAATATGTGTTATGATTCGTGCATATCAGATGGTAGCATTATCGGGTAGCAGCTATTTTTACAAAAAAATGCAACTGTTTCTTAAACTTATTTATTCTCAAGAATTAGATGATTTTTCCGCAGCAGCAGTTATGCAAGCAAGTTGTGATTATAATTTGTGGAAAAACGGGGCATTTGCTACAGCAGAAAGATTAGAAGAAAATAATCTTACAATGAATCAGGCGGTTTATGATAATTGGTTATTGTCTGTGATAGGATCTGCAAATTTGGAAAATATTACAGGAGAGAAAAGTAAGTCATGGGAAGCTTTGTTGGAAGAGATTAGAAGATATGATACTCAGTATCTATGTGATGAGCGTATTAAAAAAGTTTTTATTGATGTTTGTATGATTAGGAAAGAGTTTGCAGTTTTACTAAATAAAGAAGATATTGCGAAATTTTCTCCTGAAAGAAGTCTTTATTTTAGAGCAGCAAATGGTGTAGATGTTGATTATACAAAAGTTTATAATACCTATTCATGGCATAGAAATCAGGCGTATTTGGGAAAAGAGGTTGAAGATATAAGTTTATATAAAGGCGTTTGGTCAAAGAATTGGGAAGACGGATTAACACGACTTGTGTGTTGTGTTGGAAAATATTATGGTCTTGGTTTGTTAAGAAGTGATAAGGCAGATGTAGATGCTTTAAAGAAAATTCTAGAAAACAGTCTGTTTTCTTTTGATGAACGAACGGAATTTAGGGATGCATACGATATTCCGGAAAAAGTTATGGAATATATTACACCAAGTATTGCCAAGTATTTTATCATATTGTACCCCAGAGAAAAGATGTGGTTTTTAAGTTATGTAAAGGCAAAGGCGTTGGATCAGTTTGGGGTGTATTATGAGAGCTATATTCGAATTATGCTTCATATAATTCAAATATTCCAACAAGAGGGGGCAGTTGATGAAATTGTTGATGTAATAAAAATGACATTTCATGATATTACCTTAAAAGTGGCAAATAGATTTGAAAGAACAGAATGGCTGTTGAAGATTGTAAATAGATTTTTCGGGTCAGGATGCGTTGACTTGGCGGAAAATGCGTATAGTGAAGTGCTTAAAAGTTCAATGGGACCATTATGGTATAAAGAGGCACAATATAGTATGCTTGAAGAGTCAATAGAAAATTTGTGTGTAAAGGATATCAATGAAAATGTTGTAAGGCAGAGCATGGTGATACTTGATGCAGCTTCTGGAGGAATGACATTTGAACGATATATTAGAACTTCGAAGGAGTCTTTAATAGAAAAGCTTTGGAAAATAGGAAAGTATAGCATGGCAATTCAGTGTATGAAATTACAGCTTTTACCTGAAGATTGGCAGGCAGAGATTATGAGTAATTATGAGCCTGTAGATAAGAAGAAGCAAGTTGTAGGAAATTACAGAGTATCTAATTGTATTTTTCCACAGAGAATGATGTCTTCAATTTTGGAAGATTCTAATATTCCAGAAGATTTTAAATGGGCATTTAGCGAGATATTTATGCTTGTTGAAAGAAGAAATTTTCGCGATTATATTAGAATACAGGCAGAAATACTCGCAAAGAGTGGGAAGCAAAAGAAAAGATACTATGATCGTATCCTTAATATATTAGTATGTGATGTGGGCGAATATTATTTTCATGATATTCTTGATCTTTATCAGCAATATGTCTCAGAGGATGAACTTCAAGTGATTCTTGAATTGTTGGAAGAATATATCGGGGTGGTTGAAACAAGAAAGATTCCGACAGAAAAGATGGAACAAGTGGATGTAGAAGAGAATAGAAAGCATGTAGAAGGAAATGAGAAGGACAAACTGTTTCTTCCAGGAACTTTCGGGAAAAGAGCATCAATTAAGAAAGCTAATGAAATATGGAACGAGATAAAGAATGAAGAGAAGAAAGGAAATATCTCACAGATAAGATCAAAATGCATAGAGATTATAAAAGTGGAAGAGGATGGAGGATGGCCAATATGGAATCATGGTGCAGATAAATCAGTTGGTCAATCGTTGGAAAAGCTTATTGAATTATCTGAGAAACCACAAGAAGCTATGTATTTGCTTAAAGATTTTATTATGGCGCCAAAGTATTCTGCGAGATGGCAGATAGCTGAAAAACTTTTGGTTCTTTCTGAAAATCTTGTAGGAGAAGATGAAAAGTTAAAATGTTATGAAGTGATTGTTAATCATTATAAGGAAATGATGAATATTCCTGAAAAATTAATAGATAGATATTGTAAATTGAAAGACGAGGAGATGACAATAGAAGAAGCTTGTTTTGCGATGTTACTTGGATATATAGTTTATCCTCAACATTACATTTCACAGAAAAGTATGGAGTTATTTAGTTGGGTGATGGCATGCAATGAGAAGTTAGTGCCATTATTAGTAAAATATAGTTGGTCAGATAATCTTGAAATTGCAGAGGTTTGCTCTTCTTATTGTTTGAAATTATCAGAACAAAATAACCGTGTTTTGATGAAGGAACTTGAGAAAATTCAGAATCTTAGAGAGTTGATTATCAAAAAACAATGGATGATTGTAAAAGGAAATATGTATCTTGTGATAAAGAAATATAAGGAGAGAAGCACTAAATTAAAGGAATGTTTTGAAAGCATTTCCAAAGAAATCATAAAATCAAATACAAATTGCGAAATGGTTGCAATTACAAATGAATTAAAAAAGATGCAGATAATTAATCAAAAACATCATTGTATGGATGAAAGATTTTTTCAAATTATCTCTAAGACGGCTCAAATGCAATATGAACTTTTAGATAATGATGCACAAGAAAAATTTGAGCAATATGTAGAAAGACTATGTGCAGGATTTCATGATAGTAGTTTAAAACAGGTATTGTGGAGAAGTAGATGGTATGGTTGCATGAATGGCTTAGAGTATCAGATATCCGATGAGAAAAAATTGCAAGAAGTTCTCAATGCGTTAAGAAGAGTAAACTGGTCATTTCCAGTACCTGAAGCGAATAATAATTATGCAAAAAAATATTTTTATAGCATAAAGAAGGTGCTTTTAGATAGTGATAGCAGACTTTTAAACAAAATTTTTGGAGGAGAAAAAAATTTTCTTGCATATCAGGGGATAAATCTGAAAGGAGACAATATAGAAACTATTTCAATTAGAGCTTTTTTGGTAGAAAAACAAATAACAGAAGAAGAGTTGCTGGAAATAATACTTACAACAATGGACTATGCGGTAGATGATTATTCTCTTGAAAGTGCAGGGATACATACTTCTGCTATTAAAGAAATTAGTTATCCTTGGATTCCGGGCGCTATTATTGGCTTTAATATTTCGAGTAAGATGTTAAATTTGGGTATATTAGCTGAGGCTGGAATTACTAATAATGAGGTGCATGAAGGAGTTTTTATTGGTCAGAGAGAATGGAGGGAAGATTTTGGAGGAAGGCCATCCTTCAATTCGGCATTTGGAAATGTGAATATTTCAAATATGCAATATACAAATGGACAGAAGTTGATTGCATATATGGAATATCGTGCTGATACAATTGTTAAAGGTGCCTTAGTCAATTTTAGGGAACATAAGGTTATTTACTGTTAGAGATGAAAGTGAGGATGAGAAATGTGAATTTGGTTGAAATGCAGACACCCAATACTAGAGAAGAGTTTGAAAATAGACTTTATCGGTTGCATTATAGTATTGTAAATAATAAAATGCATTTTATGGATGGAATTTCATCAGTGGCGATAGAAGATTTGGTTCATATGAGAAGTATGCCTAATGGAAGAATGGACTTGCTCACAGTAGACGAAAGTGCCCGATTAAATGCTAATATGATGGTGCAAATGGATGGAATGTTGGATGAGATATTGGGTGAAGATGTGCAGTAACAAATTTCTGAAATTGTGGTTTTTATTAAATTTAGGCATTAAAAAATTATCTGTTCTTGATATTTGCCGGCATAAATATAGAGATCATTTTGCATATAACAATGTTATGTATTTAGGCAGATTGGCTGAATGAAAATCCGTATTAACGAAAAGATATTTTTTGGAGGATAAGTATGGCAGAAAGTCAAAACATAGAATATAAAGAGTCATGGAGAGATGAATATCTGAAATGGGTATGCGGTTTTGCTAATGCGCAAGGAGGAAGCATTTATATCGGACTTGATGACAATGGGGAGATTGTTGGTGTGGCTGACTGCCAAAAACTTCTTGAGGATATTCCCAATAAAATTAAGGATACAATGGGGATTATAGCCGACGTAAATTGCCTGGATGAGAACGGAAAACAATATATTCAGATTATTGTAAATCCAAGCTCTTATCCGGTTAATTATCGTGGCGAGTATCATTATAGGAGTGGAAGTACAAAACAACAACTTCGTGGTTCGGCACTGACAGAATTTCTAGTCAGAAAGACAGGATATCGTTGGGATGCAGTTCCAATAGATAATGTTTCTGTTGCAGACTTAGATATAGAGAGTTTTGAAATTTTTCGTCGGGAAGCAGTTCGTACAGAGCGAATGACACGTAAAGATTTGGAATGTACAAATGAGGAATTGCTCAATAAATTGGGACTGATTGCTGATGGAAAATTGAAACGAGCAGCAGTTTTGCTTTTTTATCGTAATCCACAACGTTTTTTTACAGGCTGTTATGTGAAAATTGGAAAGTTTGGTGTAGGTTCAGATCTTCAATATCAGGATGTGGTTGAAGGATCGCTTATTCTGATAGCAGACAGGGTAGTTGAACTGATTTATTTGAAATATTTAAAAGCATCTATTTCTTATGATAAAGAGATACGAGTGGAGACGTATCCTTATGCGAGGGAAGCAGTACGAGAGGCTGTATACAATGCATTGATACATTGTAAATGGGAAGACGGTATCCCGATTCAAATTCGAATAGAAGAAGAGTCTATGTATATTAGCAATGCATGTGTATTTCCAAGTGACTGGACAACAGAAAATCTTATGAAAACTCATAATTCCAGACCATATAATCCAGATTTAGCGAATACCTTTTTCAGAGCTGGGTATATAGAAGCATGGGGACGAGGCATACAGAAGATTTGTGAGGAGTGCGATTTGATGGGTGCTAAGATTCCAGAATATAGTATTCTTGGAAACGACATTACGGTTAAGTTTATTGCGGTTGTGACTAGCAAAGCGTTTAAAAGGACAAATGATGTCCGGAAAGAAAAAGGCGTGAATACAAGGGTTTTAGCGATTATAACAGCGCAAACGGACATTTCACTGTCCGAAATAGCTGACCGTTTAGGAGTGTCATACAAAACGGTGCAAAGGGCAATGGCAGACTTAAAAAAGATTGGTGTTATCGAAAGAGTTGGAGGAAGAAGAAAAGGGTATTGGAGAGTAAAGGAGAACGATTGATAATTATGGTAATATCTATTCCATGATGATATATTTGAATTTGTGTAGAATGATGGAAAAGTTTGATGAACTATAAGCAGATGCAGTCTGTAGTTCGCAGAAAAATAAATTTTTTTTATTCCTTACTTGACACAAGCAGATTTTTACCTTCTGCATTCGATGGAGGATGGTTCTAATTATGATACATATGTCGAGTACGATTGCTTTGACTGGTGCATGAAACGAAAGGCGGAGGGAAAGATCAGACACTTTGGGTTTTCGTACCATGGGAGTCCTGAACTTCTTGAGACGATTCTTGACGAGCATCCCGAGGTGGAGTTTGTGCAGATCCAGTTCAATTATCTTGACAGGACCAACCCGGTTGTACGCTCCCAGAGACTTTATGAGATATTGCATGAAAGAAAGATTCCCATTATTGTTATGGAACCGGTAAGGGGAGGTATGCTTGCCAATATGGCTCCGGAGATTGAGGCAAGGTTTAAGAACCATCGTCCGGAAAAGTCGGTTGCTTCCTGGGCCCTTCGGTTTGCAGGTTCTCTTCCGGGCATGATGACCATATTATCGGGAATGTCAAATATGGCACAAATCGAAGACAATATAAGTACATTCAGTGATTTTGAACCGCTGACAGAGGAGGAACTGAAGATCATCAATGAAGTTACAGAAGAACTTCTTGGTATGCCGCAGATAGGATGTACTGCTTGTAAATATTGTTGTGACGGATGTCCGAAGAAAATAAGCATTCCCGATGTATTCAGGACTGTGAACACATTGCGCCGTTACCCGGATGACTGGCGATCCAAGAATTTCTATTCGGGACTGATACAGAGGAGCGGCAGGGCTTCGGATTGCGTCGGATGCGGTCAGTGTGAGCGCGTATGTCCTCAGCATCTTCCGATTATCGAATTAATGAGGGAGGCAGCCGAAATACTGGACTGAAATTCTAATCGGCGCGACAGAAAAACTTTGGGAAGCTCCTCAATATGACATATCGGCAGCAAAATGGAATAAAGCCAAGGCAGATCGGAACAAAGGGGATAAAAAATGAATTACAGTGAAATGAAACGCGAGTACCTGAAAGGTTGGCATACCTGGAATGTGCGCAGTGTACTCTCACATGTTCATATGCCGGATGGCTTTGCCCTCAATATTGCGTTCAAGGAATACAGCAGTGGACATTATCTGAAAGAAACGCTGATCGGGCGTTTTGGGGGTGCGTATGATCGCACCCCTGTTGAAACGGCCTATCCTGGTCCTCATGCTTTTGATGAAACCTATACCAAGATGACGCTGAGATGGTGTGGTATGGAAATATGCGTGGAATCGGCGGTGGAAGAGGATGAATTGTTTCTGCTGGTCACGCCTGTCATAAAGCAGATCCGCCCGGCCATGCTGGTAGTGGAAGGAGGATTCCTATGGGGCCGGGGGGGATGGATTGAGAAGTGCGGACAGACACTGGTTGCCCATGGTTCTGAGGGGGACAAAATCCTTTATACCACCGGCAGCGCCACCTGGGATCCCAATATTCCGATACAGACAGCCTGCCTGTCTGTGGCTTTGGATACGCCTGTAGCATTTTCCACCGGAAGCCCTTTAAGCTATGAGGCAGTGCAGACGCTGATCGATGCTCATCGGTTGTCCCATTATGAGAAGACCACGCATTATGGCCCAATGCGGGAAATGTATGAAGCCCTGGAAAGCGCACTGGCCTGGGATACCATCTATGATGCCAAAAACGACCGGGTGATATCACCGGTCAGCAGACTGTGGAGTATCAGCAGCGGCGGCTATGTGTTGTTTTGCTGGGACAATTTCTTTGCCGGTTTTATGGCCAGTCTCGGCAGTCCGCAGTTGGCCTGCAGCAATCTGCGGGAGATTCTCAGCGAGCAGACTCAGGCGGGGTTCGTTCCCAATTTTGCCTATGCTACCGGGCAGGTCAGTGCGGACCGCTCACAGCCGCCTGTGGGCAGTGCCATGCTTTTGGAAACCTACCGCATATTGGGGGAAAAATGGATTGTGGAGGAGATGTACATCGGTCTGCTCCGGTGGAACCGTTGGTTTGCGGAACATCGCATGAATCCGAGCGGAGCGCTTTGCTGGGGCAGTGAGAGGATACCTGTTTTGTATGGAAACCGCTGGGAGACGGAGGGCGTTCACGCCACTTACGGGGCGGCACTGGAAAGCGGCCTGGATAATTCCCCCATGTATGATGATATTCCGCTGAATATGGAAACCAACCGGCTGGAATTGGAAGATGTGGGACTGACAGGTCTATATATTTTGGATTGCCGTTCTCTGATGGAGCTGGCGCAGATTATTGGTCGCCCAGAAGATATTTCGGAATTACAGGAGCGGATGAACCGGGCCTGCAGTGGTCTGGAAAATCTATGGGACGAAGAAAACGGGTTTTATTATAACCGCCGAACAGATACCGGGGAATTTTCTCGTCGCATTTCCCCCACTAATTTCTATGCGCTTTTTTCTCCCCATGTATCTTCAGCACGGCAGCGCCGCATGGCTGATGAACATTATTATAATCCGAATGAATTCTATGGAAAATGGATGCTGCCCTCTATCGCGCGCAATGATGCCGCTTATTCCGAGCAGAACTACTGGCGCGGACGTGTGTGGGCGCCGCTGAACTTCTTGGTCTATCTGGCGCTTGCCAGAACCGAATTGGAGGATGTACGTCGTGATCTGGCAGAAAAATCGGCGGTACTCTTTATGAAGGAGTGGACGGAACACCGACATGTACATGAAAACTACAACAGTATCACCGGCGAAGGCTGCGATTCTGGAAACAGTGATAAATTCTATCACTGGGGGGCACTGTTATGTGCCGTTGCGCTTGCGGACGCCGGATATATAAAGAATCTGGGAAAACCGTTGGAAGAATAGAGGAGATCATATTCCGTCAAGAGATCAAATGCCGGATGCCTTTGCCGCTCCAGGCAGTTCTGCCTTTATCAGACATGCTATGAACTCCTTGGGTTTTTCCACATGGATGCCATGCCCGCAATCAAAACGCACAATTTGTAAATCAGCAACAAGTGCTGAAACCCTATTTAAATCTTCTTCGCTTAAAGCCGCCATTAAAATACCGCTTTCACTGATATTTGTTTGCGCTTTCATGAATATTGTTTTACACTTAATATTTCTTAATATATCTTCGTGCGGTATTCCACAATGGAACCTGCCGCTATAGAATGTCTCTCCAAACAGTGGGTCATACTTATTCATGCCCTGAAAGCTGCTAAGTGCGGCTTTCGGCCAGAACATCACTTTTAGATTTCTGTCGGGATGCTTTTTTCTGTACTTTGACGCCATAGCGATCATTTTTTCTTTAATCTTGTCTCTGGATTTTTCAGGGAAAAAATTCCATGCGTACTGACTGCCGAAATAATACAGCACAAAATCTTTATGATCGGATTGATTTATAAAATCATGGCAGATTGTAGATAAATCAATATAATTAAAGCTGCTTTTACGCCTTTCCCCCTGTGAAGAGAAAAACGGCGGATCTTCCAAAATTAAATATTTGCAAAGTTCTGTATTGGCTGCAATGTATGCCGCAATCAATCCTCCGGAAGAATGCCCCAGAAGAAAAACTTTCTCTTTAACCACATCTTCAATAAAACGTATAATGGCCTTACCAATGTCAACCACATTATATTGCTCTGCAGCATGCAGACTTTTGCCGTGCCCATAGCAGTCTATTGAATAAATATGAAATTTTTTAGATAAAGGAGTCCATACATTTTTAAAACTTGCAGCATCTACCCCTTGCGCATGAATAAGAACCAATGGCTGTAAATCATTATCTATTTCATAGTAAAAAAGTTCTATCCCTTGCTTTTTATAAATGTGCTCAGTTGTCATACGGACTTTCCCTCTCTATACCAGGTTTTCATCCCCTCAATCCATCTGCTATTACTTTGCTTATAAAATCTTCATGCGATTCAAATAAGATGCAATAAACGGAAACGATTGCAGTTCTGTATATGTTTCTTTATTGTATCCGATATGTACTGCATTGTCAATTTTATTAGCGTAGACAGCGATGGATCCAGGAGCGTACAGGGATTGATGTTGGACGTCATTATGGAGGAATGTCCGCAGAGATTGAAAAAGAAACTGTTGTCCGATCTCCTGGAGCAGATGAGAAACCGGGAAACAGATGCAATATTTTTTCTGCTTTTTAAGTCTGCAATTCATATAATTCGGTTTTGCCTGTGTGACGAGAGTGTATGGGAACAGATTGGTGTGCAGTTCGGCAGAGGAGTGGAATACTTATCCGCCCATGCGGAATTTTACAGTTTAGAAGTAATATGCAAGTGCATTTTGGAGACAGCGTCAGAGGTGGGCGTTTGTGCACAGGCATATGAGATAGCGGAGATTCTGGACAAGCAGTTATCCGCTGCATCTGCAAGTGTTGATTATTATTGGGTTCTCAGGCAGAAAGCGGAGTTGATGCAGAAAATGGGAGATCGCTTTGACTATGCGTCGATTGAAGCGGAACTTGACCGCATCTGTAAACTTGCTCTTGAATGGGAACCCGGGAAGCCAATGTTGGCTGAGAAGCAGAATATACGGCTATGGGCGGAGTATTATTTCTTTGGCAGGCCGGATCTGAGGGGAGAGGAGGGCGCAGGAAAAATAGGGGAATGCGTCGAAAAGTATAGGCAGTGCTGCACGGAGGAGGCAGAAGGGGATGTGGGGCTATGCGTGCTTGAGACGATGCAAGAGCGCAAAAAAAACGGTTTTATTCTAAATGTAACAAATGAATGGGCGTTGAAAGGAATGCGTATCCTGGAGAAAGAATATGGTCCCCAGGCGATAGAGCAGCCGGACGCGCAGGCTTTGTTTCGCGTCATCTATACCGCGGCAGATATGACCAGGGATGAAAGAGAACTGTACCGAAGGTTCTTTAAACTGTATTACAGGAGTTTTTACATAGCAGGAAACTGGCGTGTATATCCAATGTTGAAACAGGGCTGCTCTTTTGGGAATGCGGGAGTAACCGTTAACAATGAGGAAGAGGAGTGGGGGAGAGTTGGCCTGTTGGATATTATTCAGCAGGGAATTGTTTATTTGTCCAATCATGGAGTCAGCAACGGGCAGAACCCGTTGAAACTTTTGCTGTGTTACCATCTTTTCGGTGATAATAACATCAGTACGCTCAATTTGCAGGCAGCAATGAGAAAGGCATTAAATAATCAAGTTCTTCTTCACTTTGTGCATACAATACTGGAGAGCGGACATGAGGAGAGGCAAATGCTTGATGTGCTTTTGAAAGCGGTTTTTGGGAATGTTTCTTTCGGGAATGGCTGTTTTGGACTGGTTGAAAAACAACAGTTTTTAAATCTCCTGAAGATGTGTGGACTGGAAATGGACAGAACGCTGTGGAGGCTAGACTATACAGGCGATACAGATAAGGAAGAGTTTTGGATTTTAGATGCATTCAGCGGATGGCAGTGGGAATTGGTTTTGCAGGCGGATGTGCAGATGACGGAAGCCTTGCTCTATACCATATGGCGCCTGCATGATGGAAAGATGGAAGGACAGGTGCTGGAATTGTTGGAAAAACGGCTTCGGAATGCCAGCTGGAAAGAACACTTCTGGTTTGAATTGATGCAGGAGGCTCAATCAGAAGGCGGTGAGTGGGAACTTCATATGAAAGAAATAGTTGCTCTGCATAATTCGGAAACTGTTAAACAGCGGGATTTCCGCAGCCATATGTATGAAGCGGGCTGGGACAGATATGAGGGAAGTCAGTATGAGAAAGACTTAAGGGACGGGCTGAAGGCAGGGAACTATGATCTGGTCCTTAGCATGATAGACGAAGTGATAGACGGCTTTAAGAATGACAGTGATAAGAAATCCAACTCTGGTGAGTGCCTGGCCATTGCCTATTTTTATATGCCGGCAGCGAAGGATAGAAGCATGAACAGATTTATGGACGGCATACAGAAGATGGAAAAGCCGTCTTTTCTGGGAGGGAAGTACTTTATTTTGCGCGCCTATGCTTATCTGGACGACAGGGTGGGTTTTGCGGATTACTATAGAGAGAATTGCCAGGAAATATGGAAGGGGTTGAGAGATGGGGGGTATCGGTACTTTTATCCGAAAAATGAACTCTATCAGATGGCGGCGTATGTTTTCTCTCTGGAAGAAGAGGATATTTCACGGGATTTCTGCAGTCAGTTGGCAGATTTAATTGCGGAGTCTGTATCTTGGTATGCGTATACGGAAGGCATTTTATGCAATTTGGATTGGATGACGAAGTATGTTTCTTTTGAAACGGTGTGGAGACGGGAGCGCTGTATAAAGGAGATCAATACTACTGATTATGATGAAATCTATCAGCTTATTGAAAAATATCTGTCTTTGGAAGAATTGATGGACATTTTTATTGCCGGAGTATGGGGCCCGAAACTTTCAGACAAACCTGTTCGCCCCCAAAATACCGAATTTGCATTTTGGGAGAGTAAGTATTATCTATGGCTGCGGGAGAAGTTTGGAGAAGCAGGGGAGGAGAGGCTGAAAGTGGAATTTGAGGAATTATATGCGTTGAAAGCGGAATTTGATAAGAAATACAGAGATCATTATATCTGGCAGGTGCATAAAATAGTGAATAAAATCAAAGACTTGCCGGTGCGTTTTCAATGAAATTGTCCCGGAGAAGAGTCCTGCGTTATTTTGAGGGGGCAGATAAGTATAGGGGATCAGGGACTTTAAACTTTTATTACATATGGAAAATGCATCACTGCGTAATTGCGGGTGGTGCATTTTTATTGGATTATAGTAAATAAGATTCAAAAAAGGATTGAATTCCAGTTATGCTATAATCAGGGATCAATCAATAATTATTTATATAAAATTGTATAAATAAATACAAACAAATATATTGACATGATGTTTGCATGTATTGTATAATTATTCTTGAAATTTTAAATTACAAATGCTGAAATATGATCGGCTTTAATTGGTCAATATTATAAACAATATAAAATCCTGCCAGTTTATGGGAGTTTCTGTGAAACGGGCGGACAGGGGGGATAAAATGAAAATTAAAGTGGCAATTCTGGGGAGGGATAAGACCTATTTGAGCCGTCTGGTCTCAGCATTTAATTCCCGGTATACCGAAAAGCTGGAAATGTATTCTTTTACGCAGGAGCAGGCGGCTCTTGAAGCGTTGACAGCTAGCAGGATAGATGTGTTTCTGGCGGATGACAGTTATGAGATCGACAATCGGCAGATTCCCGGGCGCTGCGGTTTTGCCTATCTGGTTGATTCTGCGGAGATCGAATCCTTTCGGGGACAGCAGGTTATACATAAATTTCAGAAAGCAGATCTGATTTATCGGCAGATTCTCAGTATCTACGCGGAAAACGTCACAGAAATTACCGGGCTTCATATGGAACAGGGAAATGGAGGCAGACTGATTGCCTATCTGGCGGTATCCGGAGGCACAGGAGCCTCGACGGTTGCAGCCGCAAGCGCAATCAGACTGGCCAGAAAAGGAAAAAAGGTTCTCTATCTGAATTTGGAGCGGTTTGGCAGTTCGGATGTATTCTTTCAGGCAGATGGAACGGGCAGTTTTCAAGATATTATTTATGCCATCAAGAGCAGGAAAGGCAATCTGCCCGTAAAGCTGGAGAGCGTTGTGAAGCAGGATTCGTCGGGCGTATGGTTCTATTCTGCCACAGCCACCGCATTGGATATGGCTGAACTTAATTCCGAGGAAATCCGCAATATGATTGCAAATATTAAGATGTGCGGTGCTTATGACTATATTATTTTAGATATGGATTTTTCTCTTGAAAAATCAGAACTGGAGATTTTGCGGGAATGCGCTCAAATCGTAATGGTGGGGGACGGTTCCCCAACCTCCAACAGGAAGCTGGAGCGGGTTATGGCGTCCATGAGGATTCTTGAGGAACAGAATGACTGGAAACTTCTGATCCGGTGCAGTATCCTGTATAATCGATTCAGCAGCAGGACTTCGGAGAAGGCGGCGGTTTCGGATGTCAGGGAGGTCGGAGGCATTAAGCGTTATGAGGGTTATACAGTGGAACAGCTGCTGAGACAGCTGGCAGAGGAAGAAGTATTGGATAAATTATACTAAGGAGAAATCACATGACTTTTGAGACAGAGCAACAGATGATAGCGGATATCAAGGACTACATTATAGATAATATACCCATTAGCCAGTTGACAGATCAGGAGTTGGAAGAAAGGGTTGAACAGGTCACGGAGCAGCACCTGGACGGACAGTATGTGCCCATAGAACAGAGGGTGTCCATCGTGGAACAGGTATACAGTTCCATCAGAGGATTTGGGCTGCTGGATGCAATTATCAGTGATGACACCATTACCGAGGTAATGATAAACGGTCCTCAGAATATCTTTATAGAGCAGAGCGGACGTCTGTTTAAGCTGGACAAGCAGTTTGAGAGCCAGCGGCGGCTGGAAGATATTATCCAGCGGATTGTGGGACTGGCCGGGAGGGAAGTCAACCAGGCCAATCCAATCTGCGATACCAGATTACCGGATGGATCCCGTGTAAATGTGGTATTGTCGCCCATTGCGTTGTGCGGCCCCACATTGACTATTCGAAAATTTTCAAAGGAACCCATGACCATTGCCAAACTGATTCGATATGGCTCCATCACCCAGGAGATTGCTGATAAGCTGGAACTGCTGGTCAGGGCCAAATACAATATATTTATATGCGGAGGCACCGGTTCCGGCAAGACCACCTTTCTCAATGCGCTATCCAATTATATTCCCAAGGATGAACGTGTGATTACGATAGAGGACTCGGCGGAACTCCAGATCGAGGGAGTGGAGAACCTGGTCAGGCTGGAGACCCGCAATGCCAACGCATCCGGTGCGGGACAAATAACCATACGGGATCTGATCAAATCATCTCTGCGTATGCGTCCGGAGCGCATTGTTGTTGGTGAGGTCCGGGGAGGGGAGGCATTGGATATGCTGCAGGCCATGAATACCGGCCATGACGGCTCACTGTCCACCGGCCATGCCAACTCCACACAGGATATGTTGAGTCGTTTGGAAACTATGGTGCTTCAGGGAGCGGACGGTCTGCCCCTGGAGGCGATTCGCCAACAGATCGCTTCGGCGGTAGATATTATTATCCATCTGTCCCGATTGAGGGATAAGTCCCGTAAGACGATGGAGATCACGGAAGTAGTGGGATATCGGAACGGACAGATTGAACTGAATCCCCTGTATGTGTTTGAGGAGGATGAGAACAGTACTTTGTACAAGGTTTCCGGTGCTCTGCGGCGGACAGCCAATCAGATGGTCCACAGGAACAAACTGATTATGACAGGCATACGGGAAGAAATCTAGGAGAGGTACGGATGAAGCTATTGGGAAAAAAGGAACCTTATGAGGTAAAAACAGGGCTGACCTGCGATGCAACGGATTATAATGTGTATTTTCCCAGCATTGGAGAGAAAATACTGTGGTTTCTCATAGGTATGGCGGCCAGCGGCGCAGTACTGTACATATTTTACGAAAAGATCCTGGTGTCTGTCATTGTGGGCGCCGTCTGTGGTTTTGTATTTGTCCCCATGAGAACCGGGCAGGTAATCAGAAAGCGTCAAACCAGGCTGACCATGCAGTTCCGTGGGTTGTTAGACGCGCTGTCTACTTCCATTGGCGCAGGCAAAAATATGTTTGACGCCTTTGCGGGCGCGGCAGATGACCTGGCAGTACAGTTTACGGAGGATGCGGATATTGTAAAAGAAGTACAGATAATCCGCACGGGGCTGAATAATAATATCCAGATTGAGGATCTTTTGATGAATTTCGCGGAGCGCAGCGGAATTGAGGATATCCATAATTTTGCCAATGTGTTTGCCACCTGTTATAAAAAAGGCGGCAATATCAAGGAGGTCATCAAAAACACCACAGTAATCCTGGGGGATAAGATAGAGATCCAGATGGAATTAGAGACGATGGTATCCGGTCAGAAAAATGAGCAGAACATTATGTTGGTGATGCCGGTAGCCTTTATTCTGTTGATGAAATCCATGGGTGGGGATCTGATTGATCTGCAGTCGCCGATAGGCCAGTTGTCTGTATCCATTGCTTTGATGATCTTTGCCGCCTCTTACTTTGTGAGCCGGAAGATATTGGATATCAAGTTGTAGGGAGGGAGAAACGTGACTGATTTTATCTGTCTGTCTCTGTATTTTGTACTGGTAATACTGTGGGGCATTCTCCTGCTCAGGGGAAGCAGGCAGTATAAAGACATGCTGGAGCCGCTGGACGGCAGAAAATATATGCTGAAGGGTTTGTTCGGAGTGGGATTCCAGATATTGGGCATGGTGCGCTATTCTTATCAATCTCCATTTGATCGGAAACGAATTGCGCAGGCCAGGATTGTGTATGGGGAAAAATACGGCGACTATTATTATTGCGTCAATGTGGCGGAGAAGGTTACTTATGCTTTTTCGTGTCTGGTGCTTACGCCCCTGCTGGGACCGTTGTTTGGCAATCCGATTATTATGCTGTTTGGAGTATTTGCCGCCGGAGTACTGTGGTATTATGCCGACACTAAGATCACGGATATTATTAAGGAGAGGGAGATATCCATTACCAAGGATTTCTGCGATGTGGTGTCCAAGATGGCGCTGCTGATCAATGCCGGGATGATTACCAGAGAGGCCTGGGAAGAGATCGGAGCTACCGGCAACAGTGTACTTTACGAGGAGATGCGGAATGCCGCTGTGGATATGCGGAATGGAAAATCCGAGATTGATGCCTATATTGGGTTTGGAAATAGGTGCGGCGTTCCCTTTGTAAAGAAATTTATTTCCATGCTGGTACAGAATCTGGAGAAGGGGAATAAAGAATTGGTGGATTTCCTGAAGAATGAATCTGCCGTGTGCTGGGAAGAGAAGAAGCATATTGTAAAGCGCCAGGGAGAAGCAGCAGCGAATAAGCTGATGATTCCTCTGGGGATGATCCTGGTGGGTATTTTTGTTATGATTCTGGTTCCCATAGTCAGCAATATCGGTGCTTAACGTTCAGGTGATACCGCAGGCAATGTCTGCGATATGCATAGACATAGAATATACGAAAGGAGGAAAGAACAATGGTTACAGCGATGAGAAACGCGGCATTTTGCTGCAAGATCAAGGTGGACAGCTGGTTTAAAAGAGTTTTCAAGGAACAGGCCGGCGGGGCAGAATTGATTGCAACCCTGGTAATCATCGGTATCGTGCTGATTCTGGCATTTGCGTTTAAGGATCAGTTGACCGGGCTGGTGAAGGGAATCTGGAACAGTCTGATTGTGAACGGCAATGAGAATACCACGCAGTCAGATGTGGCAAGTCAGTGGAACTAGTTGAAGCGTTTGTGGCTCTGCTGCGGAAACGTGGCAGAGCCGTAACACAAGAGAAGCACCTGTGGATGAAAATAATGTTACAGAGAATATATAAGAGGCTGAGATCCGAGAACGCCAATACCTTAATTGAAAATGTTATAATTCTGCCTTTGATCATTATTGTGATTTACTTTATGATCTTGGCGTCTTTTGTCATACACGATCACTCCACGCTGGATGCGGCCGCGAAGAGAGGGACTATATACGCGGCAAGATGCATCAGCGATCCCAACTATCCTATGATTCTGCAGCAGTCGGGGCATCAATCGGGTATGCTGGATACCAATGTGACCCAACTGAATGCGGACAGCTTCAACGGAGTCGGTGACAATATCAAGCCCTATCGCTATCTGGTGATGAACACGGCGGATATCCGGGACGCCACAGTGAATGAGATTTCCAACATCATTCAACATACCAAGATTCCCTGGCGTGAGATAGAAACAGGGGATATTGCGGTAAAGATAGATAATAAAATTATCTATCAGAATGTGGAAGTCAGTATTACGGCCAGATATCCGCTGCCCAAGATCTTCGGAAACTTTGGTTTGCCTACGGAGTTTAACTATACCGTGACGGCGGCCACAGCAGTGAATGATCCGGATGAATTTATCCGAAATGTGGATTTGATTATTGATGTCTGCGCAGCCATTGACCGAAGTACCGGGGGAAATATTCAGAAGGTCCTGGGCAAGCTGAACGATATGGGAACCAAACTCACCCAGTTTCTGAGCGGGGAAAAGGGATTCGGAGGTTCGGGAGGAGCAGGGGCACCTGCCGGAGGAGGCGGTGAAGGCGACCATTTTGCGGAAGCCGGGGATAACGATGGCGAAGAGAATGGCAGTGGAGAGGGAGGTACAGAGGCAGAGGGCGAAAACGGCTCAGGGGACTTTGCGGGCATCGGAGTAGGCAATGGCACCGGCAGTGCGGGGAACGGCGGGAATGTTTCCACAGGCGGCCTGGGAATCGTTGCTGCTCCGGGCGGGGATGAAAACAGGGAGGATAAAGAAGAGGCAACGCCCCAGCAAATCCGGGACAGCATGATTACACGCTTCGGACAGGCGAATGTGGACGCTATCAGCGAAGGCGTGGACACCAGTACCTGGACGGAGGACAACTGGTATATTTACATGCAGGAGTATCTGCTGAACGGAAGCCTGCCGGGGGATTGGATTGCGCCTACTTCTACGCCTGTGCCTACGCCCAGTAGTACGCCAGGGGTAGAGAGTGAAGATAATAAATTTTTTGTAGATGACACTTTGAGGGCACATATAGAAAACGTTGATCCTAACGTTCCTAGAAAAAGAGGGATTGGGGGGGCTCATAATCGGGAAGCATTTTTACAAAATGACATACAGATTGTAAGTGTAACATCACACCCAGAGATACCAGGTATCGAGATAATTGAATATCAAATGCCTAAACTAGATAAAACAGGAACCCCTATTCCAGGAGAGTATCAAACAGGTAAACCCAAAAGAAAAACAGTTTATGATCCCAGTGTGTTTAGTACGGAAGAATATTTGCGAAGAGGGGTGGAAGCTGCAAATAATGCATCAGAGCAGTATTCGGAGGGGACATTACCTAGAGAATGGAGTGGTTATGACAGCCAGGGAATAAAGTGGAGAGGATATTATGAAAACGGAGTTATTACGTCATTTTATCCGGAATGAGGAGATAAATTATGGCAAGAACTTTTAGGATTGAAGAAGAGGAGTTGTTATCAATTGCTCATTTTCCTGTTAAGGCGCTATTTGATATGGTGCCAGACAGCTGTTTTAAAAGTACAATAAAGTATATTAGTAATAATAGTGGCTTTGGTGAAAACTATGGTGCGTGCGTATTCTGGAATGATTTAGATGATTATGATAAGCAAAATACCCCCTTTTATGATGGAGCAGAGTTTGGATTACATAATGGAGATGAGGTTATAATTAGCACAAAAGAGTTATTGTACTACTTAAATTTAATATGTAAAAAATACTGTGAAGATCATCCAGAAGATAATGTTGAGATAATGAAGTATATTGATGATTTTAAAATAATTAATAAATTGTGCTGAATGTTTCAGGGGGGACAGTAGGAATATATTTGAACTGGCTGAAGAAGAGATATTAAAGCGTGCGGATGAGAAGTATATAGATCAGAAATTGGAGTGATTAAGATCATTTTGTTTACTTGTGTGTTTTTGGGGAAGCCAATAGTGTTGGAAATGTAAAGATGTATATTGGTGGGGAGATTCTATTTGATTGGATGCTTTTCAGTACAATTATCAATAAACATATAGGGGTGTTATATGGCCGCTACCATAAATATAAATTGTGTATTAAGCGATGCGGTAGATATTGCCGTTATATTGCAAGAACTTAGGAATAATAAATTAGACGTTAAAGTAGATAAAAAGATAAGTATGGATAATTGGTCTTGGGAAAATCAGCAGGAATTTCAGGACGTATCAGATATTTACAGATTACTTCAAAACGACAAGATCATAGTAATTAATGCACATTTACATACATTTAAGGATTTTGGAATTTATATAGAAAGGTGTAAGAATAAGTATTTTTATGAATTTTGGATAAATACAGATGGTTTTCCAGAATTAGATTCTGACATTATTAATTCGCAAAATATAAGTTTTTTTGAAAAAATTCAAATTTTTATTTTACATTATGTGGAAAATCATATTGGCCGTTTTGAAATCATTTCTATAGGAAATGAGACGTTGTTTAAGTACAAAGAAAGTATAGCGGAGACAATTCTAGAATCTGATTCTGCTTTGATATGGATGATTCCCAAAGCATCAGAGAACGAAATGGCAGTAAGTGGATATAGTAAAAGAAATGTTGGCAGTGTAGAAGTATTTATAAAAAACAATTGATATATTCGTTGAACATAGCTGCTTGGAGGCAAATAATGACAAAAGATTTAATAAATTGAATAAAGGAGTTACCACATGATGAAATATGTTATTAGTGATATAAATGCGGATGGGTATGAAAGATTTGTAACCATAAAGAATAAGGATAATAATTTGAGTTTTGTTGTACATTTTCTGGAATATGATGAATATTTGGAGGACAACGAAAAATCAAAGAAGAGGGACGTAGGAGACATAATGGAAGGGGAGATGGCCATTGGATTGGTAGCTGTGGATAAAGAAGTGAATGCAACGCTAATGCATAAACAATTAATACCAGGGTCCTCACATATAGAAGCAATAGTTCGGATTTGCAAAATCGTTGATGACTATTCGGTGTTTGCGAGTTCCTCCTTAGTAAATGGATTGATATTGATTGAGTTTGAACATAGAGTGAATTATCGAAAGGGGGATGTGATCTACCTTGAGGGGTCTCTGGAAATGAATTTATAAGTGTTTTGGCCGTAATAAAAATCAGAATAAAAACAGCAGTATATAAATATAGATACTTGAAAATTTTTAAATATTATAAAGCGTATGGAGGATTTGGGATGAGAAAGTATGATGTGGGAATGAGGCAGGTGCTTTTTTACAATGTAGATAGCATCGGCTACGATGAAGCCCAACAATCAAGGAAATATATTCACAAGGATAAGTATAGCAGTTTATAAAAGGGGGTGAGAAATGAAATATAAAGTTAAACGAAGGATAGAGGGATCTGTTTCAGTAATGATGGTTATTATCCTGCTGGTTACCATGGTGTTTTCTGCGCTGATCGTGGACACAAGCCGTATCAATATGGCCCGTTCCATGGTGTCCAGCGCAGGGGATTTGGCAGTTAATTCCGCACTGGCCAATTATGACACGGTGCTGAAAGATGTGTATGGACTCTTTGCCATGTCCCAGGCTTTGAAAGAGGATACATCTCCTGAGCAAGCCAGCGCCATACTGAACGCTGAGATTCGGGAGTACTTTGAGAAAACGCTGGTGTCTTATGGGGTGATTTCAGAGGCGGAGGCAGGAGACTATGTATCCCAGCTTATGGGAGGGATAAATGATCTGCTGTCTGGAACCGGAAATATGGAAGTCAGTAATTTCCTGGATATGGAGATTGCGTCATTTGTGGTAAATAAAGTGGACGCAAGCGGATTGGACAATCCGGAAATACTGCGAAAGCAGATTGTGGACTACATGAAGTACCGGGCGCCGATGAATTTTGGACTCAGCTTTCTGGATTCCGTACAGGCATTTACCACAATAAATGATCAGACCAAGGTGGTACAGGCCCAGGTGGAAGCACAGGAGAGCCTGCAGCCGGTTACGCAGGGTTGCCGTACAGTTATTGACTCCATAAGATCATATGACAGCCTTGTGCAGGCCATTGATACCGGGGATCAGGCGGTAAAAGGCAGGGAGGGCAGCACGGATCCCAATATAGTGGGTATCCGCCAGTATCCGGAACAGTTGGATAAATACAGGCAGGACTGGGCTGAGCATTATGAAAATATCAACAGACTTGCCCTGATATTTCTGCTGAAACCTCCCACCATATCGGATAGGCATCTCAGCGGGATGAGTTTTTCCGCCAATCAGCGCTTTATTCACGACTATACTTTGGAGGCGGATAAGGGCGGTATCTCTGTGGAGGTGGAACTGGCGGAAACCTTTGAAACGGCGGAAAATCAGGTTATAAGCCAGCGCAACAAACTTATGAGCGAGGAGCAGTCGAATTCCTACATGAATTGGCAGCGGACTTATTGTAGTGCCAACTTTCTTCCGGAGGGCAATCTGAACTACGAGCACACGGAATACAGTGATCGTCAGATGGCCATAAAGGCTTTTATCCGTTATGAAGCATTTCTTTTGAATGATGCCGAGAGGGCGCCGATCACTTACAGTAAAGCGGCGGAGATCCTGGAGCAGCTCTGTATCCTGGAAAAGTATCAGGACAATTATATTGCGTTAATGGGGCAGCATATTGAGGAACAGACGGCTGCCCGGGACGCCAAGGAAAGGGAGATGAACCGCAAGCAGCAGGAAGTGAGCCGGGCTGAAAGCTCTTTGGAGAGCGCCAGGAGCGCAAAGGCAGATGTGGGACACAAAAAGTCTGCTTGGGATGCGGCTGTTTCTGACAAGAATGCGGCGCAGAGCAATCTTGCAAAAGCGGAAAATGAGTTGAATTCCTATACCGGCAGCGATCAAAAGAAAATTAACAGCCTTAAGGCGGCGGTGGAATCGGCTCAGGCAGCTTATAATAATGCAGAGGCACAAGAGAGCGATGCCGAAGCTGCTTATAACAGAGCCAAGGCCGTGGAGCCTTCCGACGAACAGATTGCCGCGCTGGAAAGTGAATTGGCAGGAAAACAGGCAGAATATGTACAGCTGGAAAAGGAGTATAACATACTGGTAAATAGTGTGAAACTTCTGGTTGGAAGACAGGATAATCAAATTGCAAAATATAAAGAAGCGTTAGCTGCATATATGCAATTTTCCAATGCATATCAAAGAGATCAGGAATGGTATATTACCTATCAGGATACAGCGCGAAAGGTGATTACCAGAGAGGCAAGTGCTATTCAGACGCAGGCTCTGAAGATCAGGGAGAATATGCAGAAGCTGACAGGGAGTTTGGATCTGATTGAAAAGGGGCTTAAAAACCTTAGAATGTCTGTGGAGCAATATGAAGTGAAAGTAGGCCAATGGTCAAGCGCAAACCAAGGATATGTTGCAAGTAATTCCACTGACACCTTCAGCAGGCAGAATGAGGCGGATATTGCGGCTACAGAAAAGCAGTATGATCTGGATTCTTTGGATCAATTGTTATCCTATGTGCAGACGCTGGGGAAGAAATATAATGATTTTTACCAATACATCATAGACGTTTCGCATTATAAGTATGGCACTAAAAGGATTGACGCCATGGCTGCCAGTGAACAGGTACTCAGTGCAATACCGGCAGCCATAAGGGACACCTTGCCGGACATTGTAACAGAAGAGCATGCGGGAAATCAGTTGGAATTGCTGTATCCGAAAGAGCCAACGCCTGCGCTGGAGATACAAAAGGCAACTTTTTTGACAGACGGTGTATTACCGATTCAGTTTTTAAAGTATCTAAATGAGAACTTTCCTGTTGAGGAGCAGAAACTTGTGACAGACGGCGCGGAAGGAGATCCGGAGCAGCAATATCAGGATATAAAGACTGAGATGAAGAAGGATAAGGAAGCTGGAGAAGAAATACCTGCCTCCGATGCGGACCCATATGGATATACCTTTAAAGATAAGCCGATTAATCCGGCTTCTTTGCCTTCTCATGCACAGGCTCCCGAAAAGTGCAGTACAAACAGTATGTCTATCACAGAGGATAAAGGCGGTAATATAAATGCAAGTAACAGTTTGGGGGAGCAAAACAGTAATCTGGACTCTGTGCTGGGAAATGTGGGAAAGGTCTTGGAGACTGGTTTGGAAAATGTCTATATTCTGGATTATATTTTTGAAAATTTTTCCTATAATACCATGATTCAAGAAATGGTGGTAGAAGGAGAAAAGTTGGAGAATTATTCCCAGGTGATGGGCATAGCTTCTCATGAGAAGCTGAGCAGCTATGTTGGGACGGCCAGAACACTCAGCAATTACAGCATCACAGGCGCTAATAACTATTTGTATGGGGCAGAGGTAGAATACATTCTTTGGGGGAATACAGAAGCGGCTAAAAATGTCAACTATACCAAGGGAAGTATTTATGCCATCCGTTTTGCTTTTAACAGCATCTTTGCTTTTACCAACAGTGAGATACGCAATACTACCCGAGCCGTGGGCTTGGCTGTACAGGCGGCGACGGCAGGATTTGTTCCGTACCAGTTAGTGCAGGTGGTGCTGCAGTTGGCGCTGGCGGCCGCGGAATCCGCCATTGACCTGGATATGATGAGCAGGGGACTAAAGGTGGTAGTTGTCAAGACTAAAGATACCTGGAGCATGAGCATATCGGGAGCGGCGGGATTCATGAAAGATGTTGTAACCAATGTAGTTGATACAACTATTTCCAATGCTATTGCATATGTCACTGAGGGGGTGAACACAGTACTGGATGCATCCGCGGAGGAACTGAAGGGAGCAATAGAGCAATTAACCCAAACCGTCAGTAATGCGGCACAGAACAAGGGACAGGAGATAGTAGATGGTATATACACGGAACTGCAAAGTGAAATAGACAAAATGCTGAATAGTATGGAGTTTGTAGATTACGCTGCTTTGGACGGGGGATGCATGTCTCAGACACAAGTGCAAAATCAGGTAGATACCATGTTTAATGAACTAAATGCTAAAGTAAATGGTATATTTGCAAAGTATGCAGGTAATCCTTTTGCGGATGGACTTCAGGATACGCTTAAAGACAGCATATTCGGAGATAACGGGGTCTTAAAAAGGGTACATGAAAAAATAAATAATTTGATCAGTACTGCTTATATGGGGACATCGGGATCTGTGGATATAGGAGATATCATCTGCCGGGAGATGAATCAGATAAGATATGATGTCATACAGATAATGCGGGAAAATGTGATTGCGTTGGAAAAGTATGTTGACTCCGTGGCGGAACAACAGGTTGAGAACATTACCAATCAATTAAATGAGTATGCAAATGAATGTATTGCGGACGCCAGTGAGGAAATAACTTTATCAATTAAAGAAAAGGTAGCTTCCAGTATGGATAATTTTTCTAATACATACTTAAAAGATATAGAAAAGCCGGATCTAGGATCCACAGGTACTACAAAAGTCTCCAGCGCCGCGAAAGTAGCATCCTTAATTAAGTTTGGCTACAAGGATTATCTGATGCTTATGCTTTTTATAAATGTATGTGCCGATGATCAAATTGTATTGAAAAGAACGGCAGACCTTATTCAACTGAATATGCAGAACGCGAAAGGTGGAAAGGGTCAGGAGGGACAGCTTTTATTTGTACACAATCGGGAAAGCGGATTTACTATGGCTGAGGCGAAGACTTATGTGACTGTACAAGGATGCGTCAAAGTAGATATGTTATTTTTGAATATGGATTTCTTTAACAGGTTGCTGGCAGAAGAAGGTACAGACATCAAGGAACAAGTAAATGCAGTCGCTACGATACCATATAATGGTATTGGCGGATATTAAATTATCGAAAGGAGTTATTACTATGAAAAGAAAAATTTTGCTTATGGGGTGCATTTCTGCGTTATTAATGGGACTGGTGTCATGTGGACAACCGGCCTCGAGCGAAGGCACGGAAAGTGTTGTGAACAGTTCAGCATCAGAGACTGTGCCGGAAACGGAGGAGAAATCCAACGAAACCTCAGAAGAAAGTATTGGTGAGGATATGCCTTACTGGAAAGGGGTGAGGGACCTTTTTGTGTATGATGTATACACTACAGGTAGAACTTATGTGGGGAGAGTATCAATTAATATTGATTACCCCTCTTTAAAACCGACATCTTTCGGATGGGCATATCAACTGGATCCGGCATATATATTTGTAACAGATCCTGGATTTACTCTTGAAGATGGAAAAATTAATATCAATGAAAATGTGATGGTAGAATCTCTGGAAGATACATTCGAAGTAACCATACCGCAGATATGCCGGTATTTGAAGTCTGATCGAAATCGGCGCTACAGTAATTTTGACTTCGTAGTTGAGACGGCGGAGCCTGTAACGATCAATGATTTGTCTATGTATAAGTACACAGGAATACATACCTATACCTATGAAGAAGAGGACAGGCAGTGTAATTTTGTGGCATATAGTGTGGACACTAAACAGGTAGAACACTCATATCTTACATTGATTGTGCTGGATGACTCTTTAAGCAATCCCAGTCTGGATCCGCTGCCGGAGGGGACTATTGAGGCCTATGCAAAAAAGATGGCAGAGTCTATTACAGTTAGAGAATAACGAAGATTATCCAGATGTAGTTTATTCAGATACTGACAGATGAGGATGAATAACGATGAAGCGTATGATAAACCGTATCCTGCAGAAGATCAGACAAAGTCAGGCGGGCTCTGCCACGGTAGAGGCAGTGGTATCCTTTACGGGCTTTCTGTTCGTGATTTTTACCATATTGAATATTGTTAATATATGCAGAGCGCAGATGCTTGTATCCAATGCTATGGATACGGTAACAAAGGAACTGACCCAGTATTCTTATTTTTATCAGATCAGCGGGCTTCGTAAGTTTGATCAGGAAATCCAGGCAATAGGTGAGGAGAATGCCATAAACTTGAACAATGTGGCCTCTTCAGTGGGAGATCTGTACAATGCTCTGGGGACTGCTGCAAGTTCCAGCGAGGCAGAAATCCGCGGTTTGAACAATAGTCTCAGAGAAGGAAATCTTACCAGTGACGGAGTTCAGGCAGCGCTGCTGAATTTGGACACCAATGCTACCAATGTGAGTGCCTCCATTGAAAGTATGGAGGCTCAGATTGGAGATGTGATAGACAATCCAATGACATACCTCAAGAGCATCATAGCAGTGGCGGGCTCACAGGGATTGGAAACCTTGAAATCCCATGTCATCGCAGCGCCTTTGGCCAAATCTCTTATGGTGAAACACTTTGGAGATAGCAAGACAGAGGCAAATGCGGCTTTGGAGCGTCTGGGAGTGGTGGACGGTCTGGATGGCATGAATTTTACACGCTCCACAATCTTTGAAAAGAACCATCAGGATGAAATTCATCTGGTTGTGTATTACAAAGTGAAGGTAATGCAGCTTTTTAAATGGGCAGATTTCGAAGCTGTCATCTGTAAGGAAACCAGGGCCAGAGCATGGCTGGGTGGGGATGATATACAGGCATTGGCAAAGCAGCCGGCAGTCAGCCCGGGAAGTCCCGGCGGAGATCAGGCCGGAGAAACGGTAGAAACGCCACCAGCAGAGGGGGAGGATGAAGAAGAATCGGAGGACGATGAGGAATCCGACTCACATGTTGAGGACACTGGTCTGGAGGAGTACCTTGCCAGTGTCGATCAAAATGTAATTGAAGATATTCGGAAGAATTATGATACAAGTAACTGGACGGAAGACCAATGGAAAGAGATTATAGAAACATATGTACCAGTTATCATATTTTCTACAGAGTCTAAGAAAATTGAGGTAACCGTCAGAGGGGAAACTTATTCGCTGGATCAAAAATCAGATGCGTGGAATTTACCCTCAACTATAAGGGGATTGGTTATTGAAGAAATACTGGCGGGAGACGATTATAAAGACCTGGAACACTGCGGATCAGAAAGAGGCGGTTACTTTCCTGTTATTGACTTTATAAATGATTCGGAGGTAATAAGTCTTAAAACCATAGATTTAAATCTTCCGTCATATCAGGGAAATGGGGGAACGAATCGAGTTTTAAGATATATAAAAGAGTATGCCGGTAAAAAATTGCCAGTTGAAGGTGACTATAACAGAATATTGGATATTAGAATTCCGGCAGGGACCAAAGGAAATCTGGATATAATAAGTATAATGGAAGCAGCAAAGGAAGCAGGAATTGAGGTTAAGATAGAGGAGTTTTGAGAATGAAGAGCAATGTACTATATAAATTATCTATTAAGCAGGAATTTTACACTACAGAGTATATGCTGATGTGGGTGGAGGAGATAGCCAAAATCATAGAACCGAATGAAATGCTTATCAGTACATTCAGCAATAATTTTATGAAATATAATGCTGAAATACTCAGGGAAGAGATAGAAAGTGTGGTCGAAAAAGCAGAAATAGATCTGTATATAAAGACAAAGGAAGAACATTTTTCTACCTATGTAAAAGAGGAGGATGGCCGGGTTATATTCGGCTTAGACACTAAAGAGGAAAACCCTCATATTGAGAGAATGATAGAAGATACTATGTGCAAGGGCCAAGGTGTATTTGCGTTTAAATGTTCTACGATGGATAACTTTCTTGAAAATCTGGACAGTATTTCCTGGTATTGCCATTTTGAAGGAAGCCTAAAAGGAAAAAAGATAACCCATCATCGCAACAGGCCCAAAGAAGAAATAATTGATATTGAATATAATGCAGGACATTCACATGTGGAGGCAGGGATATGGTTTGGCTCCTACCACTGTATGTGGTTTGGCCAAGACTTTTACCAATACATTTCTAAACAGAAACTGCAGGCATTTTCTAACTGCCATGAGAATGTGGAACTGGAGAATGATGTAATCCGCATAATGCTTTACAAGAATATGTGGGATTATGAGAATCCAGTCAACCGTAATCGGCAGTGGGACTTCAGGAGAAGTGTCGGCATAGATGAAGTAGCACATTCTCTACATGGAAGGAAGAAGAAAGTGACAGATCCTGTGCTGGAGATACTTCCCAAAGATGAAAAGGGAAACAACGTAACACGCTTTTATTTTACCAGTCATGGAAAAAATGTTCGGAAGTCCCAGGCAAGTGTGGAGAGAACTTATACGCACTCGCCGAAAGGTAAACTACTTCATGTAGAACACAGAAAAATGAACAACGAGGACGCGAAAGATGATATGGACTAATTTACTGGGCATACTGCTGGCCCTGCTGGCCGGCTATTTAACCTATGCCTACATTACCTTTCTTCCAAAGGAAGGAAAAAGGTTTAAAACTTTTTTTAAAGTAGATTTGCGGAAACGGGAGTTGGTTTTTATGCTGATTATCCTGGTGACAGCGTTGATCACGGGCGCATACGGGCGGTATCGCAATGAGTACACGGCGGTACAGTGCTATCTCAACATTGGGGTATTGTTCCTGCTTGCAGCCATGGCTTGGGTGGATTACCGGGAGAAGATCATACCCAATCATCTGATCCTGGCCGGACTGGTCCTGTGGCTGTTGGAGATGGGAATTGAAGTATTTCTGCTTCATACAGATATTCGTATGGCGCTGGCCTTCTCCGCGCTGGGCGGCGGGATATGGGGTGGTCTGCTGATCATTATTGCGCTGATTGCCAAAACAGCGCTGGGAATGGGGGACGCCAAAATGTTTTTGGTGATCGGGTTGATATATGGTTTGAACAATACCTATTCTATTTTGCTGATATCTCTGCTGGTGATGGCCATCGTGTCCATTGTGCTGCTTGTGATGAAGAGAGTGGAACGGAAATCTACGATTCCCATGGCACCATTTGTTTTGATAGGATTTACACTGTGTATTTTTTTAGGGATGTAGGAGGTACAGAGCGGGATGAAGGTCAAGATCTTTGCAGTAATCGCATTGGTGCTGGCAGGAATTACGGTGACGGTAATGATGTTGAAGGGGCAGGCGGCGGATCAGGAAGAATATGCGGGATATCTTGCGGCTGCCAGGCAGAATGCGGACAGAGACATTCCTTATGTGGCCGTGCAGAATTATCTCAGGGCAATCCATATGGATGCCGGTGACGAGGGCGTCTATCAGGAATATCTGATACAGGCCAAGAATCTGGGAGTGGATCCCTATATGGCGGCGGTGAAATCTTATGTGGAATATTTTCCGGAATCGAGTATGGCATATGAGGCGTTGTGTGAGTACTATTACAATCAGGAGATGTATCAGATGGTACTGGATACGGCGCTGGAGGCCAGAGAGAAGGGCATAGCTACGGACCGGGTCCGGGAATATTATCTGGAATGCAGTGTTATGTACCGTGTGATCGGAAGTGGGTACAGCGAGGTCACTTCATTTCTGGGAGAGACTGCCCGGGTGCGGATGGGAGAATTGTACGGCTATATCAATCAAAACGGCAATTACACAATGATGCCAACCTATGAGGACGCTTCCTTTTTTATGGGCAAAAATGCGGCGGTTTATCACGAGGATGAGTGGTATATGATAAACGAAGCCGGATATAAGGTGGCCAGGACGAATTTGCCTGTAGATTATCTCAGTTTTGTGAGCAATGGATGGATTCTGTTTTCCCTGGAGGGAAGATATGACTATATGACCAGCAGCCTGACTGTACCCCAGGAGATTCGCTTTGAGGACGCCACGAATTTTAAGAACAGAGTGGCGGCGGTAAAGAAGGACGGAAAATGGGCCCTGATCAATGCGGATATGGAGATGATTACGGATTATCTGTTTGATGATGTGCTTCGGGATGAATTTAATACCTGCATTAACAATGGCGTAATTTTTGTACAAAAAGACGGAAAATATTACATGGTTAATGAGGAGGGCCTTCGTATCACAGAGACGGGCTTTGACAATGCCTGTCCCTTTGTCGGAAGTGATCCGGCGGCGGTGTGCGTGAACGGGCTGTGGGGATTTGTGGATGCTCAGGGCAACATGGTGATTGAACCCCAGTACGAGGCAGCGAAATCCTTTAACATGGGTCTGGGCGCAGTTTGCCGGGGAGGCTTGTGGGGGTATATTAACACTGGCAATGTGATTAGAATGGAATATCAGTTTGAGGACTGTCTACCATTTTCCAGCAACGGTGTGACGGCAGTCAGGGAGAATGATACCTGGAGATACATAAAACTTTTGCCATATATATAAGAGAAAGCGCACGCAAATATACGGAACGAAAACGGGAGGTACGACATGAACTATCGGTTTGAAAATCAGGGGAGCAGCATCTATCTGGTGGCGGAACTGCCGTCGGAGGCAGAGGTGGATACCATGACGCTGGGAATGATCACCAACAATACGATTCCTGGAGTGGCTCATGCGCTATACACTCAACTGGATACCACCAGATATGTAAAATTCAATATTACGGCCAAGGTGTCCTTAAAACAGCTGCTGGAGGGAGCCGTCAATCGCCGCAGACTGGCAGGCGTGTTTCTGGGTATCTGTAACGCCCTGAGGAATGCGGACGATTATATGCTGGACAGAAGCAGTTTTCTCTATGATGCGGAAAAGATATTTGTCAATGTCAGTACTCTGGAAGTATCCATGATCTGTGTGCCTGTGATGCGTCTGGTACAAGACATGCCGGATGTGGGAATGCTGTTTAAAAGCATTATGTTTTCCGCTCAGTTTGATGCTGCGGAGAACACCGACTATGTGGGGAAGATTATTAACAGGCTGAACAATCCGGCAGGTTTTCTGTTGGAGGATTTCCAGACATTGCTGGAAGGGTTGGAGGCAGGTGCGGAGAATCCCGGACAAAAGCCAGAGGAGACAGCGGTTTCCGCAGAGCGGCAGGCTCCCACGCAGTTTGTTGAACCAATGCAAAATAATATATCCGATCAGAACATCGTCTACGCCCAGAGCACTGTCTCTGCACAGAATGCCGCTATCCCCCAGGGAGCATCCCCTTCCCAGAGTGCTGTATCCACGCAGAACGCGGTCGTGAACCAGGGCGGTGTACCGATGCAGAATGCGGCTGTGAACCAGGGTGGTGTACCGATGCAGAACGCGGTTGCGAACCGGAGCGGTGTACCAATGCAGAACGTGGCTGTGAACCGTGGCGCAGTACCGATGCAGAATACCGCCATGAATCAGGGCGCCATGCCGGGCGGACCTTCTGCGCCGGTACCTCCAAGGCCACAGCCATCCCCAGCAACACCCCAGGGAAAAGAGAAAAAAGGATTCAGTTTGTTTGGAAGCAAATCCGGAAAGAAGGCAAAGCCCATGGCCAATGTGGCCATACCAGGGGCACAGCAGACAATTCCCCGGGCGGTTCCTCAGACTCAGCCCGGCCCCCAGCAGGTGTTTGCCCAGACTCCGCCGGCAGTGTCGCAGGCTCAGGCCGTTATGCCCCAGACCACCATTCCTACGCAGAACAGTCAGCCGATGCAGGCCCATTTCGGGGAAACCACCGTACTGGGTGGGGGAGCAGCGATGGGAGAGACCACCGTACTGGGGGCAAAGCCGGCACCAATGGTACAGCCATACCTGATCCGAATCAGGACTGATGAGCATATTCCGCTGACAAAGCCGGTTTTCCGAGTGGGGAAGGAAAAGAGTTATGTGGACTATTTTATCAGCGACAATTCCGCTGTCAGCCGCAGTCATGCCAATTTTGTACAGCGAGACGGCAGATATTATGTGATAGATACCAATTCTACCAACCATACTTTTGTGGACAACCGCCAGATAGAGAGCAACCGGGAGTGTGAGATCACCCATGGCATGCGGGTTAGGCTGGCCGATGAAGAGTTTGAATTCAGAGCCTATTAACACAATACCCCGGGGCGGTCTGGGATATGCAGGAAGAGGAAAAGCGGAAATGAAATATATTGTCTCTGCAAGTACGGATATCGGCAGGGTGAAGAGTACCAATCAGGACAGTCTGAATGTGATGATTCTTTCCTATGCCGGAGAGCAGATGGTCTTTGCTGTGCTTTGCGACGGCATGGGAGGGCTGGACAGGGGGGAAGTGGCCAGCGCCAGTGTGGTGGAGGCTTTCCACCAATGGGGGGTGGAGTTCCTTCCCGGCTTGTGCGCCAGAGGGATTACGGATGCGGAGATCCGGCGGGAGTGGACTAATATCATCACCGGGCAGAACCGAAAGCTAAGAAATTACGGAGCCGGATGCGGAGTGAATCTGGGAACCACGGCGGCAGTTTTGCTGGTGACGAAAAAGCGATATTATATTGTCAATGTGGGGGACAGCCGTGTCTATGAACTGGGGGCTTCGGCGCGGCTGCTGACCCAAGATCAGACGGTGGTGGCCATGGAGGTGCAGCAGGGAAAGCTGACATGGCAGGAAGCGGAGAAGGATCCGAGACGCAGTGTGCTTCTGCAGTGCGTGGGAGCCTCGGAGGAGGTCTGTCCGGACTTCTTTTTCGGTACTCCCGGACAGAATATGGTCTACATGCTGTGCAGCGACGGCTTTCGCCATGAGGTGTCGCCGGAGGAAATCTATGCGTATCTTCAGCCATCCCGGATGGTCAGCGCGGAGAGCATGAAGCAAAATGAAATGGCGCTGATTGAATTGAACAAACAGCGTCAGGAGCGGGACAACATCTCGGTAATTACCATCAGAACATATTGACCGGAGGATGTCAGCATGTTGGAAATCGGATCGCTGGTTGACGGCAAATATAAAATACTGAACGTGATAGGCCATGGAGGAATGAGCGTTGTGTACATGGCCATCAATGAAAAGGCAAACAAAACCTGGGCCATCAAGGAAGTGCGCAAGGATGGAAAGCTGGATTTTGAGGAGGTAAAGCAGGGGCTGACGGTGGAGACCAATATGTTGAAAAAACTCAGGCATAATAATCTCCCCAGCATAGTGGATGTAATAGAGGATGAGGATACATTCATCATTGTCATGGACTATATTGAAGGCAAGCCTCTGTCGGATGCCATACAGGAGTATGGAGCACAGCCCCAGGAAAGTGTGATTAAATGGGCAAAACAGTTGTGCAATGTGTTGGGATATCTCCACTCGCAAACCCCGGCGATTATCTATCGGGATATGAAACCCTCCAATGTGATGCTGAAGCCGGACGGCAATCTGGTGCTGATTGATTTTGGAATTGCCCGGGAATACAAGGAGCAGAACCTGGCGGATACCACCTGTCTGGGGACCATCGGCTACGCCGCCCCGGAACAGTTCGGGGGCAGAGGACAGACCGATGCTAGAACGGACATTTATTGTCTGGGAGCAACTCTTCATCATCTGATAACAGGACAGGATCCCTGTAAACCACCCTATGCCCGATATCCCATCCGACATTACAATGGGGCACTGTCCACCGGTTTGGAGGAGATTCTGCTCAAGTGCACCCGGGATAATCCGGAGGAAAGATACCAATCCTGCGCGGAACTGATGTACGCACTGGAGCACTATTATGAGTTGGACAAGGAATACAGGATAAAACAGAACCGAAAGCTGGGAATATTTGTTGCCGCGGCAGTATTGTCCCTGACCTTCTTTTCCCTAGGAACAGGCTTTCGTGTTCTGGCGGACCAGACCCAGGCGGACAATTACAATGTGTATCTGCAGGACGCCCGGGGAAGTGTGAGCTTTGAGGACAAGATTGACAAATGTCGGTCGGCTGTGGAACTAAATCCTTCTCAGGCAGACGCTTATATTTATCTGTTGGAGGATGTGCTGCTGGAAGATGGAATTCTGAGTGCCCGGGAGGATGAGATTCTGCGGGGGATTCTGATGGGGAATGACGGACGGAGAACCAACGAGGCTGTTTTTAAGACCAATCAGGCCGCCTATGACGAATTTGCCTATGCCCTGGGGCTGGCCTATTACTATTATTACGAAGAGAAGGGCAGCAAATCCCAGGCCACAAAGTGGCTGGATATCGCGGCGAATTCCGTGGTTCTGGAGGACGCGAAGGTGGAGAGAGCCAGACGTCTGGGGAAGATTGCTGCTTATTATTCCCGGATAGGCAGGGAAAATAAGGCGGGAGACGCCCAGATCGGTTATCTGGAATATTGGACGGATCTGACGGAGCTGTCCTCCGGTGATCTGGCGCAGCTGGATAACACTACAACGGCCCTGACCATGTATAAGGAACTGGCTTATCAGATTATCTCCTATGTGGAGAAATTCAAGGCAGCAGGAGTAGACCGGGCATCCATGACAGCCCAGTTGGACAATATGTCCCGGAGAATAGGCGGAAACGAATTTTCCGACGGTACCCAGCGGGTTAATGATCTGAAAGCTGAATTGCTGGAAATGATAGACAGGGCCAGGTATATGGTTGAGATTACATATGAGGAGGAGCAGGAGAATGAGTAGCGGGATATTGACTTCAACGGCGGAGATAGAACAGCAGGTGCTGCTTTTCCAGTCTGTGTCCGGGGTATGTCTGGCTCTGGGATGCATGTGTCTGCTGCTTACGATTTTTCTGTTCTGGCGGTTTCGCATCGCCAATGTTATTGCCTTTAAGCTGGGGATTTCGGCCCGTCAGTCCATCCGGGAGATCGAGGAGACAAATGCTGCCGCAGCCTCCCGACAGGAGGAGAATGCCACCACGCAGTTGGAAAAGTCTTATGTTCCTGTTGTGGAGACAACCACCCGGCTGGACCCCACAGAAACCCTTGATGCTGCGCAGACAGAGAAAACGCCGGGAAAATGGGAGATACTTTGTGATATCATGATGTTGCACACAGAAGAAAGGATTGGATAAGGAGAAACAAATGAAGAGGCTATGGAACAAGGAGACGGGGCGAAGGCTGGCAGTGATTCTCTGTGCAGCCCTTATTTTTACGGGAGTTTTTCAGAATTTTGCATGGGCGGAGACGGAAAATCATACAGAAAACAGCCAGCAGAGTCCTGTGTATAAGATTTTTCTAAATCTGATCAGTGTGGAAGGAGATAACCGGGGGCAGGACGATTACCAGCAGATATTTGAAAAGTCGGTGTCAGGAAACGATATTATGATCGGCGGAAAGATATTTCAGATCGGACAACACGGTGAAATCGTCGATACCCGGGGAGCCGCTACCGTGTCGGGGAGTGATATGTATATTATCGCGGATGTGCCGCAGGTGGAAATCCGTTATAACGGAGATGCGGCTTATTTTGAATCCATGGCTACCGTAAGCGGAAATGAAGGGGCAAAAGTGGTTCTGACCAGGAAGCATACGCTGAATGCCGAAATCAAAATCGATGTTGGAGGAAAAGAAAAGGAGCCCTTGTGGGAGGTATACCCGGATGCGCAGCCGCGTTTCCATTATACCAACCAATATGGACAGCCGGTGAATCCCCAGGCCGTCCGGGCATCAGAAGCGCCTTTTCAGGTCAGGTCCGAGTTGTGCGGTGTGGAGGCAGTCGGGGATGCCCTGCTGGATGACACGACGGTTTTTGTATATCGGGGCTATACGGAGTATGGACGCGATCTGCAAATATGGGATAGAAACGGGAACATTATTGAAGGGATAGAACAGGGAGTCTATTACAATGTGGGAAAGATTTTGATCCCGGGACGTGAAAGGACGCCGGAAGATCCCTTTGACAAGTACGAACTTGTATTAGGTGCTGACCGGGTCTGCGATGATCTGGGAAAAGAGCCGGTGGTACTCCCGGTTTCTTCTGTCAGCGGCGGGGATGCGTCCCTGACGCTGTATATGGACGGCGCAGGGGACGGGAATCGGGAGAATTGTACAATCCGTTTTCTGGTAGACAACACGGCCCCCATAGTCACAGGCGTCAGTTATAAGAGAAGCGGTGACACAAAATATACGGATTGGACAGAAGGGACGGCGCTGAAGGACAGAGAGGGAATTTCCATGCGCTTTACCATATCGGAGGATCATGGCATAAGCAGTGTACGGATTGTTTATAAAGATAAAAACGGGGAAATTTCTGAGGAGGAATTAGGGCTGGCGTCGGAACAAAAGGGGCCGGGAAAGGAATATGTATATGAGTGGAAAGGGGCCGTACCGGACGCGCATTATACGGAAGTAGGTCTTCTCGTAGAGGACATGGCAGGCAATAAGACTGCCTGGGGAAGCGCCGCATATCTTCTGGATCACACGGCTCCCCGGGTAAACAGGATTACCTGGGAGAAAGAGGAGGAACCGGGAGTTGTCCGAGAACTGGATCCTGCCGGGGAGGCATTCATAGCCGCAAAGACAGGCATCACACTGGTCTATCATGTCACCGAGGAAAATGAGATGGGAGCGGCGGTGCTGCGCTATACGGATGAAAGCGGCAGGGAAACCACACTTTCGGGGGAACAGAAGCGGGAGAACGGAGCCTATACCGGGTATAGCTTTACCTATCGGCTGGACAGGGAGAATACAACTTACAGAGATCTGCAGCTGTATCTGGAGGACGAACTTGGCAATACTCCGGAAGCGCCTACGGCCAAACTGACGGCAATTCTGGATCACACGCCGCCGACGGTGGAAAAAATATTCTGGACGGTGGCCGGGCAGACAGCGGAATTAGCAGGTCCACAGGTGTTGGTGGATAGTAGAAGTATCGGACTGACAGTGGACATTGAAGAGGAGAATCTTGCGTCCGTTGGCCTGTACTATCTGGAAAATGGGGAAAGGAAGCAGATTGATCAACAGTGCGGAGACAAGCGTTTTGTGTTTCTAATTGATACTAGTGAATACAATTATAGGCCTCTCTTTTTTGAGATTACGGACAAATCCGGCAACAGGGAGAGTTATGGATTGGGCGGAAATCAGTCTCTCCGGGTTGTGATCGATCAGGCTCCCCCGGTGATAAGCGACTTGGTCTGTCTGCCCCAGAGGGAGACTTGGTACAGAGAGCAGGAGAATCCTCTGCAGTATTCGTTTCACTTAAAGGATTATTCCGACATGGAAAGTATTCGTATGATATCTGTGTTGGAGGACGGAACAGAGATCATTTGGGATTTGACGGAAGACTGTAAAAAAATTTCCGGCCGGGATGAGGAGGGGTACTATCATTACCATGTGGTTACCCGGGAGGATCGGTTTGTGTCTGCGCCGGACCAGAGTCTTTATTATTACTTTGAGATCGAAGATCAATGGCATAACCAGCTGTCTACCAGGGGAGATGGGCAGCACACGGTCCATATGCTGGTGGATAACACGGCGCCCAGTCCCATAGCCTATGTGAGATATAGAGGGGATCAGGATGCTTTCTACAATGATCTGGACCAGAAGGTCCAGCCGCCGGAGGAACATTACAGGCTTGGGAAATTGTCCGGCAAGCTGTTTAATAACAGCCTAATGGATCTGTTTGTATATGTTGCGGATTTCGCGGCGGATGACGCAGTCGCCCAGGCAGCGTCGGGTGTTAAGCGGGTCCGGGTAGTCTATCGTTACACGGACCGTTCCCTGGCCGCGCCTAAGGAGAGCATGGGTGTGTTCACCTATGAAAACGGAAATACAGAGAACGGGATCAAGGCTTCTTCCATGGTCATGGTAGAAGGCAAGGCGGTTCCCATGGATGAAATAAGTATTCGTTTCAGTGTGAAAAATGGACTGAAGATCTTTTCCATAGAGTCCGTGGAGGTTACGGATGCTGCCGGAAATACCACCCTGATCCGGGAGTATGGGGATGCAAACGGACTGACGGTGGATTATATTCTGGACGACAAAGCACCGATACTGTCTCATGTTATTCCTGGGGGCAGCAGTGGCTATACCAGGGATGCCAATACCATCTATTATAATACCAGAGAGGTGGAACTGGCAGTATCCATTGCGGAAAACAATTTTTACCCGGAGGAAGTGCTAAGTAATCTGAAAGCGGAGGAAGCGACCAGAACCATTACCATGGGCGGATTTCGGGATATGGGCGGTTATCGCTACAGAAGTGATTTTGCATTGAATGACGGAGAAGGGAAATATCAGTTTACTCTGACCTATGCGGACCGTTCCGGCAACGCCATGATTTTCCAGGGGGAGGATGACCGCTTTGTGACGGACGGAATCTACAAGAGTCCGATTCTGGTGCTGGATACCACGCCGCCGGTACTGGATATTGCCTATTACTGCAATGGACAGAATATTTCGGATCAGGTATACGGAGGGAATTGTGTCAAGGGCGATGTGACAGCCGTGATCAGTGTCACGGAAGCAAATTTTGATCCCAATTTGGTGGAGATTGTATTCCATGCCATGGATGCCGCCGACAATCGGGAATTCGGCACGGAATACAATCCTTCAGGCTGGAGTCGGCACGGCGATACCTATAGCTATTCCATCTCCTGCAGCACGGAAGGCCATTACAGTCTGACGGCCCGGTGTACAGACAAAGCAGGCAATCATTCCGGCGGCGTGGCCTCTTCGGATTTTGTTGTGGATAAGACGGCGCCTGCAGTGGATATTACCTACAATGTTACTACGGAGAATGGATATTATAATGTGGACCGGGTGGCCATGGTTTCGGTGACGGATCAGAACTTTGATGAAAACACCGCCGAATATATGGTTACCGGCACGGGGGAATTGCCGGTGGTGGGCAACTGGTCCCACACGGCGGCCGGTGGATGTAACGGAACGGTACATGTGAAGGCGTGCTGTTGGTCCTCCCCCGTGACCTTTCATGCCGATGGAGATTATGGATTTACGTTTGTGTGCGCGGACAGAGCCGGCAATGAATCCGGGGTGATACCGGAAGAGAGCTTTACCGTGGATCAGACGTTGCCGGTGATAGAGGTGCGTTACGACAACATGGAATCCCTGAACGGCTTCTACTATAAGGAAGCCAGAAATGCAGTCATTACAGTAAAGGAGCACAATTTTAACGGCGCCGATGTGCAGCTGTCAGTCAGTACCCCGGATGGGATGGTAAAAAGTTCCTCTCCATGGCGAAACAACGGAGCGGATCTCTATATGTGTGAGATTCCCTTTGATGTGGACGGAGATTACTCTTTTGACATCAGCTATGTGGATCTGGCGGGCAATGCGGCGGAGGCTTATGGCGGTGATCGATTTGTAATTGATCTGACGGCTCCCAGGCTGGAGATCAGCGGCGTACAAGACAAATCCGCCAACAATGGCATTGTTGCTCCCGTGATCACCTGTACGGATAAAAATTATGACGCCCAGGAACTGGAAATAAGTGTTACGGGGATCAATCATGGGTCGGTGAAACCGGAGTATTCCAGTACCGGGGATCCAGAGGGACAGACCATCGAATTTGCGGACTTTGCACATGAGCAGGAAATGGATGATTTATATACGCTGGAGGCTTCCGTCACAGACAAGGCGGGGAATGTTACGGCGGAGAGCATTTGGTTCTCGGTCAACCGATTTGGTTCCGTATATGTTTTTGGCGAGAATACACAGAGCGTTTTAGAACGGTATTATGTCAATCAGGGCCCGGGACTGACCGTGACGGAAATCAATGTGGACACGCTGGAACATCAGGAGATCAGCTATAGCTGTGACGGCAATGTGAAGGTGCTCAGACAGAACGAGGATTATACAGTGCGAAAGAGTGGTGACGCCTTTGCGTGGAAGGAGTATTGCTATGAGATCGCAGGCAGTAATTTTGACACGGAGGGCGCATATGTGGTAACACTTCAGTCCGTGGACCAGGCGGACAATGATACAACTAACCGTTTGAAGGAAATGAATATTGAATTTGTTGTGGATAAGACGTCTCCCAGCGTGGTCACAGGAGGCATCGAGGACGGAGGCTCCTATGCGGAAACAGGCAGAATTCTCAGTGTAGACGCAGTGGACAATGTATATCTGGAGGGGTTGGAAATCTATTTAAACGGAACGCTGGCGGTCAGCTATGACGAGGGACAGCTGGCGGAAAGCTATGGCAGAGTGGAATATGAGATCGGGGAAATGGGGAATACCCAGACGGTGTATATTCTTGCCAGGGACGCCGCCGGAAATGTGACTCAAACGGAGCCCATCCGCTTTCTGATTTCATCCAATGTCTTGATTCGCTGGTTCTATAACAAACCCTTGTTCATCGGCAGTATCGCGGGTACAGGTATGGTATTTGGGGGAACTTTTGCCCTGACAATCCGGGGGAAGGGAAAAAGGGTAAAGAGAAAATAGTATGGCCAGCCAGTCGGACGGAATAAGGACATGCGGCGTACTAAGAGAAATCATGTGAAAAAGGCAGCCTAAAACGGTGCACTATATATGATATTAGACTGCCTTATACATTAAAAGTTGTATTGATCTGGATTATGTATTATATGCGACATGATTTGTTTATGGAGTAGTATAATGAATAAGGCTGTCGGGAGCAGATATGAATAATGCGGATGTAATAGAAGAGTTATGTAGAATTTCTGTGAAATGTTTTTGGCTTATTCCAGCCATATTGGGAGGAATTGGAACTTTATTGACCTTAATGGGCTCTTCTCTACCAAAATTATTTGTTCAATTACCAGAATTTAGAAACAGGAAAACTGTAAAATATATAATTTGTGATAAAATCTTGTATAAGAGAAGAGAAAGAAGTTTTATAAATGCTTATTTTTTATGTTTTTGTAAAATATATTATTTTTTGCTTTACCCACTTTTCTTTTTTGGTTTTTTATCTATTTATTTGAAATTTATAAGTAAAAATCAATACTTTATTCAGTTAGTTCCTTGTATTGTGATGGGGCTCTCGTATTTTGGTGCAAAGATTCTTAAAAATCGTAGTCTAAAAGGCAATATTTATTGGGAAACATTGATATTTATTTTCACTATGGTGTTGCTAATGTTAAATACAATTTTGTATTTTGAATCGAATGCTATTATAGCTGTCTCATTAGCGCTTGGCTTCATCATTATGGATATTTGTGCGGCTTCACTGATAAGTGGTATATTTGTGGAGTCGTGTTATAAAAGTAAAACTGTAAAAATATTGACATTTTTCAGACATTTCTTCTTTTATTTAACATATGGATACATTTATCCGAAACAGAATGGCGCAGATAATATGCAGAATCTCTACTATGGCTTTATACTGTGGATTATTTTTTGTACTTTGGAATTAGTAGTAAATCAAAGAGCCCTAAAAGAAAAGGTATGTGTAAATATATACACCATTGGAGGGAAAAGGATTACAACGTCTAGAATTGTGCAGTATGGGGGCGCTAAAGTCAAATATAAAACAGTTGAGGGAGTCACGGAGATTATTGATGAAGAGGATATTCAATATATATCATATATTCCCCCCCAACGCATTAGTACAGATCTTATGGAAGCAATCAGAGGAGAGTCCAGTGTGGATTGTGTTTTTAAAAATATTGAATTACAGGAGACTGAACATTATAAAATCACTACGTATAAATATAAGTGTGAATCGTGGATTTTAATGAATTTGAAGGCGCAAGAAGGAAGATGCAACATAATTATAAACGCAAATAGAATAAAAAAAATAGTTTATAGAAACAAAATACCTCATACTTCTGATGGTGAAGTCAAAAACGGCGAAGAGTTTGACATGGCAGAAAAGCAAATAATGGGTAGATGAAGCCGGGGCAATAACGTTTGCATTCGCACCCTGTATGGTATATAATAGCAAATACTTGAGAACCTTTTTGCACATCTCTTTGACTCCCGGGTAGCGAATTCCCGGTGTACAGGAAATTTTAGCCTGGAAAGGGAAAACCATGCTGAGTGTAGGACTGAACTGGATTTATATCATATTGACCACATTTTGTGCCGGATCCGGCATAGGGTATCTGGCGGAGAAAAAGCTGCGCTATCGGATACGGGGATTGGACAGCATATTGATGGCGGGACTGGTGGCGGTAACCGTGTATGCGGAGGTTTTCAGCCTTTTCTATAAAGTGGGCGCCGTTGCCAACGGGATTCTCGCGGCAGTTTGCCTTGGAGTGTTTTTACTGTTGCGTAGGCAGATTTCCCGGAGAATGGGAGACTGGTGGCGGGAGACGCCTGCTGTGAAAAAAGTGCTGCTGCCTGTTCTGTTCCTGCTGTGGACCTATTTCTCCTCCAGAGGCTACATGGCCTATGACTCGGATCTGTACCATGGCCAGAGCATACGCTGGATCGAGGAATATGGCGTGGTGCCGGGACTTGGCAACCTGCATGAGAGATTCGCTTACAACAGCGCTGCCTTTGCCGTGAACGCCCTGTACAGCATGAAGTGGCTGCTGGGCCGTTCCCTGCACACGGCCAGCGGCTTCTTTGCCTTGCTGCTCAGCAGTACGGCGCTGGAACTGGGCCGGACCTGGAAGGAGAAAAAGCTGCGGCTGGCTGACTTTGCCATGATCGGGGCCGTTTATTACCTGGCCACCATCTGGGACGAGGTGACGGCTCCCAGCTCCGACTATCTGATTATGTGTACCCTTTTTTTCATCGTGATCAAATGGCTGTTATGTCTGGAACGGGACAGCGGCCCCCGGAGAGAAGGGGTGGTTCCTTATGCGCTGCTGTGCGTGGCGGGCGTCTATGCCCTGACGCTGAAGCTGACTGCGGGTCTGATTCTGCTATTGGTACTCAAACCCGCCGTATCGCTGCTCCGGGAAAAACGCTGGGGGGAAATCCTGTTATATCTGGGACTGGGGCTGCTGGTGTGCCTGCCCTGGATGGTCCGGACGGTGGTGATATCCGGCTGGCTTCTGTATCCCTTTCCGGCGCTGGATCTTTTTTCCGTGGATTGGAAAATGCCGGCCGGTCCCATCGCGTTGGACGCAGCGCAGATCAAGACCTGGGGGCGGGCGCTGAACAACGCGGCTCTGGTGGACATGCCCATGAGGGAGTGGTTTCCGGGTTGGTTCGCCGCTCTTTCGGGCATGGAAAAGCTGCTGATCCTGGGGGATTTGGCCTGCATCCCCTTGTTTATGGGCTATGCGCTTCTCAGCTTGCTTAAAAAGAAAAAAGAGAATTTGGACATTCTGCTGGTGCTGGTCACCGTAATCGGTTCCTATGGGTTCTGGCAGTACAGTGCCCCGATTCTGCGGTATGGTTATGCCTATGTGCTGCTGGTGGATTTGCTGCTGGCGGGGATAATCCTGCAAAACCTGCGAAGGCAGCAGGTGCTCTATGCCTTTGTATGCCTGTATGGATGTTACAAGCTGGTGATGATGGGGGACTATATCCGCGGCAATTATCTGATTGACGCCTATGTCTGGCAGCAGGATTATGGCAGTTATGAACTGACAGCTTATGAGTTGGGCGGCATTACATTCTATCACCCCGCCATGGGGGATCGGACGGGCTACGCTGATTTTCCTGCCGCTCCTACCCGGCCCCGGATCGAACTGCGGGGAGATGGGCTGGAGGACGGTTTCCGCCCTGCCGGGCAGTAATACATCCAAATAAGGCTTTCATACGAATAGATGCTTGCCATATTGCATTTTTTCGTGTACAATATTTTTGCCGGAGGATGTTCTGAGGAATGATACTGCCGGAGCGCATTGCGGAATCAAATTAGTGGAAAGAGGAAAATATATGCCTACAATTGAAGAAATCCTGTCAGCAGCTAAGGAGGCGGGCGCGTCGGATGTGCATCTGACGGTGGGTATACCGCCCAAGATGCGGGTGAACGGTAATCTGATCACCATGAATTACCCCAGGATGCTGCCGGCGGATACGCTGGATGTGTTGCTGTCCATCATGACGGAACCCCAGAGAGACCGCTTTGAGGAGAGAGGAGAATATGACATGTCCTTCTCCATTCCCAATGTGGGGCGTTACAGGGTTAATGCCTATAAACAGAGAGGTTCTGTGGCCATGGCTTTCCGTCTGGTGGGCACCAAGGTGCCTGCTCCCGAGGAATTGGGAGTGCCTGTGTCCGTGGTGGATCTGTACCAGAGGAAGAGAGGACTGATCCTGGTGACAGGCCCCACCGGCAGCGGTAAGTCCACCACGCTGGCGGCGATTATAGACAAGATTAACAACAACAGGGATGCCCATGTAATCACGTTGGAGGATCCCATCGAGTACCTGCATCAGCACAAGATGTCCATGGTGAATCAGAGGGAGATCGGCTTGGACTCCGAGAGTTACGCCAACGCCCTGCGCGCGGCCCTGCGTGAGGATCCCGATGTGATTCTGGTGGGGGAAATGCGTGATTTTGAGACCATCAGTGTGGCTATCACGGCGGCGGAGACAGGACATCTGGTACTGTCCACCCTACATACCATCGGCGCGGCCAGTACGGTGGACCGGGTGATTGATGTGTTCCCGCCTCATCAGCAGCAGCAGATCCGGGTACAGCTTGCCAATGTGCTGGAGGCGGTGATTTCCCAGCAGCTGATTCCCACGGCGGACGGCCGGGGGCGGGTGGCGGCTTTTGAGGTCATGCATGCCAACCATGCGGTGCGCAATCTGATCCGGGAGGGCAAGTCCCACCAGTTGGCCTCCGTCATGCAGACCAATCGCAAGATGGGTATGATCACCATGGACGAGGCCATTTCTCAGCTTTACTACGAGGGCAGAATCGACCGGGAATTGGCCATCCAGTTCGCCCAGGACCCGGACGCCATGGAAAACAAAATATAGAACAATATAGAACGGATAAGAAAAAGGAATCCTCCATAGACTATAGTTTATTCTATAGAATGGGGGATTTTTTATGGAAAAATCGGTTTGGACAGATACGGTGACCCTGAAAAAGCATGAGGCGCTGCAGGGGGATGTGAGCACCGATGTGCTGGTTATCGGCGGAGGACTTTGCGGCATACTTTGTACTTATTTTCTAAAAAAGGCAGGGGTAGACTGCCTGTTGGTGGAGGGAGAGGAGATCGCCGGCGGAATGACGAAGAATACCACCGCCAAGATCACCTCTCAGCATGGTCTTGTCTATGACGGCCTGATCCGCACCCTGGGGAGGGAGCGGGCCAGGATCTATCTGGAGGCCAATGAGAAGGGGCTGGAGGAGTACAGGCGGCTCTGCGGGAGCATTTCCTGCGGATTTGAGGAAAAAACCGCATATGTATATTCGCTCAGGGATCAGGAGATGCTGGAAAGGGAGGTCCGGGCAGTGAATTCCCTGGGTTTTCCGGCAGAGTTCGCACAGCGGCTGTCCCTGCCCCTGCCTGTGAAGGGGGCGGTGGCCTTTCCCCGCCAGGCCCAGTTCCATCCGCTGGAATTCATCGCCGGGATTCAGGAGGGCCTGCCTGTCTATGAGCATACTTTCGTGGAGAATATTGAGGGTCACACGGCGTTCACCGCCCGGGGAAAGATCCGGGCGGACCGATTTATCGTGACCACCCATTTTCCCTTTATCAATCGGCACGGAAGCTATTTTTTGAAGCTGTATCAGCGCCGCTCCTATGTACTGGCGCTGGAACAGGCGGCTGACGTGGGAGGGATGTATGTGGACGAGGCCCGGGACGGCCTGTCTTTTCGCAATTATGGGGAACTGCTTCTGCTGGGGGGCGGGGGGCACCGAACGGGGAAAAAGGGCGGAGGATGGCAGGAACTGGAGTCATTCGCAGCGCAGGCATACCCGGAGGCCAGGGTAAAATACCGATGGGCTGCCCAGGACTGTATGAGCCTGGACAAAATGCCCTATATCGGCCGGTATGCGGCCGGCACCCCCAATCTGCTGACAGCAACCGGCTTTCAGAAATGGGGCATGACCACCTCTATGGCGGCGGCATTGCTTCTCTGTGACCTGGCTCAGGGGAAGGCCAACGACTGGTCCCAGGCGTTCTCTCCCAGCCGCAGTATGTTGAGACCGCAGCTACTGATAAACGGGCTGGAAGCCGTGGCCAATCTCCTGACGCCTACATTGAAACGCTGTCCCCATATGGGCTGTGCCCTGAAATGGAATCCCCGGGAGCGCACCTGGGATTGCCCCTGCCATGGTTCCCGTTTTGAGAAGGAAGGGGCTCTGATTGACAATCCGGCCAAGAGGGGGCTGAACAAAAAGAGACAGGACTGAAAAGTACTTAACAAACTTAACAAAACTTAACAAAAAGAAAATAGTGTTCATTTACAAAAATATTTTTTCATGTTATACTATTAAATACCAAATGAGATCGGACAAGACGGTTGGTTGACATTGTATGTCTCATATGAGAGAGAAGGGTACAAGGAGGAAGTGAGATGGCAAAAAAACGGAATAATTATCGTATCAAGGAACGGCTGACGCATTCTTTTTTAATTGCGTCAGCTATTCCGGCGGCAGTTTCGGTGGTGGTGCTGGCGGTACTGATCATAGTGGCGGTGATCTATGCCGGGGTGCTGAAGAATTACGGATTTGCCCAGGGAGATGTGGGTAAGACCATGACTTATTTTTCGGAGACCAGGTCTTCTCTGCGGGGGTGCATCGGGTACGACGATCTGGATGCTGTGGGCAGCATGCACAATGCCCACGAGGAGTATGTGGAGATGTTTACCCGGAGTTTTGCGGATCTGGAGAAATTCATGATTACCCAGGAGAACAAGGATATTTACAGGAATATTTCCGCCAAACTTGCAGGGTACTGGGAACTGGAGAGAGAGATACTGGATTTGGGAGCGGTATCGGATATTGAACAGTCCAAAGTAGCGCAGAGCAGGGCCATGGCGGAGTTGATGCCTCTGTATGACGACATATATGACCAGCTGGCCTCCATCATGGACGTGAAGGTTGACCGGGGAAATGACATATCCACTGTCATGATGGTGGTCTGCGTACTGCTGGTGGCAGCGATTGCGGTGACTATTATTCTGGCGATTACCTTTTCCCTGCGGCTGGGGAAGAACATTGCGGTGGGGATTTCCGAGCCTCTGGTCCAACTGGGCAATCGTCTGGAGAGCTTTGCCAAGGGTGATCTGTACAGCCCCTTCCCTGAGACTGACTCCCAGGACGAAGTGGCAGAGATGATTGCGTCGGCCAGGGAGATGGCGGGGTCTCTTGATTTCATTATATCCGATATCGAACATATCCTGGGAGAGATGGCCAACTCCGACTTTACCGTGAGCTCCAAGGACGGTTCCAGATACATAGGCGATTTCAAGCAGCTGTATGGTTCCCTGAAGCAGTTGAAATACCGTATGATCGAGACGCTGCGGTTCATAGAGGAGTCCTCCGTGCAGGTGACAGAAGGCTCGGGCAATCTGGCAGAGACGGCGGTAAGCCTGGCAGAGGGAGCCACGGAGCAGGCGGGTGCCGTGGAAGAACTGCAGGCCACCATCACCACCATTGCGGATGCCGCGCAGACAGCGGCTGCTTCTGCCCGGGAGGCATATCAGCAGTCTCAGAAGTACGCCGATGTGGCTGATGAGAGCAGCGCGGATATGCGGGAGATGGTGGAGGCTATGAACCGTATCAGCGAGGCTTCCAAGAAGATCGGGAATATTATCTCCGAGATTGAGAGCATCGCCTCTCAGACCAATCTGCTCTCCCTGAACGCTTCCATTGAGGCGGCAAGAGCCGGGGAAGCGGGCAGAGGCTTCTCCGTGGTGGCGGATCAGATCCGGCAGCTTGCGGAACAGAGCAGCAAGTCTGCGGTGGACACCAGGGCCCTGATTGAAGGAACCATGCAGGAAGTGGAGAATGGCAACAGGGTGGCGGGCCGCGCTGTGGAATCCATTCAGACGGTGGTGGAAGGCATCAGGACGGTGGCCGACTCTTCCAGAGAGGTAAGCGTCATTTCCGAGAACCAGGCAGCTACCATGAAGGAGGCGGAAATCGGAGTAAACCAGATTTCGGATGTAATCCAGACCAATGCGGCGTTGGCGGAGGAATCTTCCGCAACCAGTGAGGAACTGTCAGCCCAGGCGTCTACGCTGGATTCCTTAATTGCCAAGTTTAAGCTGCCGGCGGCCAAATAAGAGCCTCGGAAAGCGTACAAATTGTAATTTTGCAGGGCAGTCCATGGGCTGCCCTGTCATTTTTCTATGAGTTCCCTGGCGGCCTTGCCTGTCATATATTCTATGCGGAGCTCCAACAGGGCCATGCGGGGCCAGGCCTGGCCGATGGCGGCGCTGCGTCCTGCGGGAGTGTCGGCGGGGTGGTATTTCTTGGCCAGAAGTTCCGCAGCCGCTCTTTTTTCCGACTCCTCTGTCAGCAATCGGATCCGACCAAAAGCAATCACGCTTTTGTAATAGCTGGTGTATTCCTCCGGTACAATGTGGTCCTGGGAGATGACGCAGAAGGAAGCCTTATTGGATTTCTGCACGGCATCTATTTTGTGTCCGCTTACAGCGCTGTGAAAATAGAGTCTGGAGCCGCAATATACATAGCTGATGGGAACCGCATAGGGATAGTCCTCGTCCCCGGACAGCGCCAGTACGCCTGCGGTTCCGTTTTCCAGAATCTCCATACTTTCTTTTTCACTGAGTTGCTGTCTGCTTCTGCGCATTTCCCTGAACATTCTCAAATTCTCCTTTTATGCTGAGTTTTTTAATATAAATCTGCCTGAGACAAAGTCTCCGGCGGCTGCCGGAATAAGCATACCATATGGAAACAGGAGGGTCAAGAATCAAGGAGAGTTGCAGTTGACGAATCAAATGCCCTGTGTTATGATGGGACAGAAAAAGGGAAGGGGTGAAAAGATGATTCAGTAGTCTATCAGTCAAAAGTAACAGGAGTATATGGTTTGACGCAGTTGCGTGCGTTTTATTTCTGTTGCCTGAAGGATAGACGGATCATCCTGTTTTTGCCAGCCTGACCTTTGCGGCCCATAGTCCTCAACAGGGATTGTAACAATGGATCCCGGTGGATATGGTTTTTTTGCGGGTCATATTTTGGCTGTTTGCCAGCGGAAATTAGGACGAACGATTCTGTCAGAGATTGTTCGTCCTTTTATTTTCTGGTTGGTTCTGTTCGGTTCTGCCCGGGCGCCGGCACAAGCCGGCTCCGATGGCAGGGCATTAGGCCGACGCCGGAGAAAGACGGAGAGAGGGATTTTCTGAAGGGTAGCAAAATGACGGCAGACTGCGGGAAATGGAGAAAAAATGAAAAGCATTACAACCAGGAATTTCAGGATTTTATGCGATTTTATGGAAGTGAGACAGTTTATGGTGGAGGTGTATGAGAGGGACTGGCGCAACGGGGTTCCTGCGCCGTTTCTGGAATATGCTTTATCCAGTACCTGGACGGATACTTCGCTTACCCATAGATGCCGTATATGGGAGGACGGGGGAAAGATTGTTGCCTTGGTTTTTTACGAAAATCCCGTGAGCGATATCTATTTCAGCCTGCGGCCGGGATATGAGGAATTGGCCGGGGAAATGGTGACCTATGCAGGCAGTGATATGCCCAAAACAGAGGGAAAACAGCGCCTGGTACTCTTCGAGGGGCAAAAGGCTGTTATGGATGCTGCGATAAAGGCCGGCTATATGAGCGGCGGGGGATACAATGAAAGAGTGTTTGACTTTGCAAATTCCCTGGATTTTCCGCTGCCGGAGGGATTCCGCATTGTGGAGCCGGAAAGACTGGAGCCCGGAAAGATTGCAGAGTGCTGTTGGAAGGGATTTGACCATGAGAAGGAAGAAGGCCCCTGGGACGGGGAGGAGGAGAGCACACGGCGTATTATGGTCGCGCCTCATGCCACTCCATTTCATGCGGTGGCAATCGAAAATGAGCGGCAGGAATACGTGTGCTTTGCAGGCATGTGGTGGACGCCGGAAAATCACCTGGCCTATATGGAACCTCTGTGTACGGTTCCGGAGTACCGGGGCAGGGGGCTGGCCAGCGCCGCAATGTCTGAATTGCAGCGCCGGCTGCAGCCGCTGGGGGCTACCCATATGACGGGAGGGGGAAATCCTTTTTATGAGAGAATCGGGTTCGAACCCTGTGTCGGGTGGACATTCTGGAACAAGGATTTTGGCATTCAGTGAAGGAGGTATATATGGAAGTAAGAATAAATGCATTGACACCGGAAATATTTTTAGAATTGTATACATCAGTGGGTTGGGAAGCGCCTGTCATACAACAGGTTCAGCAGGCATTGAAAAATACAATAGCCACCTTCACTGCTTACGAAAATAATCATCCGGTGGGCATGGTCAGGCTGATTGGTGACGGAGGAATGTCCTTTTATATCAAGGATTTTGCGGTAATCCCTTCTTTTCAATCCCAAGGCGCGGGGACGATCCTGATAGAAAGTATCGAAAAGTATATCCGGGAAAATATTGATGCAGGCTGGGCTGTCAGCCTGGAGCTGATCAGTACCAGGGAGGCAGTGGACTTTTATAAAAAGAAAGGCTTTGAGGAAAGACCCTGCGAATGGGACGGACCGGGAATGTTTAAAATGATCAGAACCATATAGGGGAAGGGCAATTAGAAAGCGAGGAGCGAAAAATGCTGGAATTAGAAAATGTATTACAACAGGAGTTCAGAGGAGCGGAAGTGATAATCCGGGAGGGAGAAATTCTTTTTGAAAGGATGACAGGCTTCGCGGATCTGGCCAACCGGATTCCCAATACACTGCAAACCAGGTTTGCCAGCGCTTCAGCCGGGAAGGCATTTGTGGCTGTGGGAATATTGCAGTTGATTGAGCAGGGAAAGCTGCGCTTTGAGGATAGGCTGGGGGACTTGCTGGACATGGATTTGCGCCGTATTGATCCTCTGGTGACGGTGGAACAGTTGCTTACCCACACTTCGGGGGTGCCGGATTATTTTGATGAGAGCGTCATGGAGGAATATGAGGAATTGTGGAAGGATTTTCCCAATTACAGAATCCGGCATAATGCCGATCTGCTGCCCCTGTTTATTCACAAGGAGATGATGTATCCCAGAGGAGCACGTTTTCAGTACAACAACACAGGCTATGTGCTGCTGGCCATGATTCTGGAGAAAATCACCGGCATGGAGTTTGACGCCTGTCTGCGACAGAATGTGTTTGAGCCCTGCAAAATGGGAGATACCGGCTATTATGAACTGGACCGGCTGCCCGGAGGCTGCGCGGCCAATTATATCTATGACCCGGGGACGGACGGCTATCGGACCAATATTTACAGCGTGGACGCCAAGGGCACAGGCGCTGGAGGAGCTTTTGTCACAGTGCCGGATATTCTGTACTTCTGGCGGGGACTCACCGGCGGGAAACTGCTCTCGCGGGATATGGTATTCCGGATGCTTCAAAGGCACAGCGGCGACGCCCAGGAGGGATATTATGGCTATGGAGTGTGGATCATGGACGGCGGGGAATTTGACATTCCCTATTTCCAGGGCTGTGATCCGGGAGTGAGCTTTATCACGGAATTTCATCCCCGGAAGGATATATTGACCGTTTTGGTCAGCAACTATGGGGACAATGTGTGGGAAGAGATGCGGCGGATCCGGGAGAAGCTGTATTAAATCTCTGCCTTTCCGATGGAGGGCAGGGGATGTTCTTATAGTTGTGTTTGAAGAAATCGAAAAACCGCAGTGTCGATACCTGGGCATCTGCGGTTTTTTTCTGATATTATATTACCACAAATACCCCGAAAAATCAAGACTTGTATCGTTTTTAAGGCAGTACTATACTATGTTCTACGACAACTGCCGTTGTGCGGCGATAAAAAAATGCAAACGAGGTGCGCATATGAGTATGGAGAACTGGATGGAGCAGATGAATGGCCAGATGTGGCTGGAGCAGGTTCGGGAGACGAATCAGTACACGGAAAAGTATGGCCTGACCCTGTCGCCGGAGGATACGGAGATTCTGCTGGCCGAGAAAAAACAGATACTCAAAAAGGAGAGACGGGTGGAGTTTGGGGAGAGCCTTCTGCCCCGGATCATCTATACGTTCTGTGATTCTTCCTATATATCCCAGGACGAGTATGTGGACACCCTTGTCCGGTTACAGGAGATATTTTATCTATACAAAAATGAGATGCAGGACGAGATCACGGATGAGGAACTGCTTAACTTTATGAAAGAACAGTTTGAGACAGTGTGTTTTGGGGATCTGCAGTACCTTGAGGGAACCTGTCTGGATCTTTTTGCCCAGGCCATCCGGGCGGGCTATGGGGGATATTCCGAAACCCAGGGCAGAGGAGAGTTCTCCCGGTTTGACATTGTCCAGAGATGGGACAAGGAACTGTATCTGCTGGCTTTGTCACAGATAAACGGATGAGACAGGGACTTGGAGAAAGGGGGATTATATGGAATACAAAGTAGAGGAATTGCTGCCCATTGTGTCAAAGCTGGCCCGGAAATATGCGGGTTTCGAGAATACGTCCATTAGTTATGAAAAGGCGCAGATGCTGATGGAGGCTGTGATATACTGCCTGGACGCATATGGGAACTATACCTCAGACAAGGTTTCGCGCAGGGATATTTCTGTGGAGGAACAATATGCCATTGGCGCGGAACTGGTGCTGGAGAGAACAGGGCGGATCAGGGAAATGTTCAACGAATTATCCACGTCCTTTGAGGCTTATGGAGTAAAATGCCTGGAGGATACGGTGCGGAAGGGAATTCCCGAATTCTTAAAGTGGTATGACGCGAAATTCTGCCCACAGGATACTCTGCTCACACTGGACTACCCGGTGCTGGCAGATCTGAGTCCCTACAGGGGAGTGGATGCAATATGGCATTTTCTCCGTGCCATATCTGCAGAGCAGCGGTTTCTGGGCAGGTTTGACAGTGCTTATGTACGGGCGGTGCTGGAGAGACATAATCCCCAGTATCCCCTGATGTATGACAACATCTGTGAAATCCTGCTGGCCAATACCCTGGGTCATCTGTTTCTCCGAAAGTCCCTTCAGGAGACGGGTTTCAGCGAGGAAGAGTATGCTGCGCTGTGCAGGTGTTTTTCGGCATATTCCGCCTCCCGGACAGAAGAGGAGGTAAAGCGGGTGATCGGGGAACTGGCACGGCAGTTCTACCCGGACGATGGGGAACTTTTGGAATATTTGTGCGGCGATGCGGGCAATCTGGCGGTTCGGATCCTTGAGACGGCCCGGTTTGGAACGCCGGAGCGGATTTTCCTGTTTTAAGATCAGATAAAATCGACATTTTCTATTGCTTTTCTTTTTTATTTCGTATAAACTTACAGTAAGTGTTTGCAGCATGAATAAATATCAGCATATGCCCTGGAAGTGTGCTGAATGGGGATATGCGGAACTAAATTAAGAAAGGAAAGCACTGATATGAAAAAAATATTTACACAGCGGCTCTTTGCCTATATGCTTGCTGCGCTTCTTGTCACCATCACTTCCGTCTTTGTATTGCAGACCGTGATTGCGCAGAGAAACAATACGGCTTCCAGCCGGGACAAGCTGCAGGATGTGAGGGAAAAACTGGTCAGCAATCAGGAGAATATTCAGCGGCTTACCGACAACCTCAGTCAGGACAACCTGGCCAAGACCAGGGCCTTCGCAGATCTGCTTGCCGCAGACAAAACTCTTGCGGGCAATGCCGCCAGGCTCAATGAGATCAAGGACAGACTGCAGGTGAACGAGTTACATATCATTGACAGAGAAGGGATTATCATAGGAAGCACCATTGATTCCTATATAGGCTTTGACATGAAGAGCGGGGAGCAGTCCAACGCTTTCATGGTGATCGTGGAGGATCCTTCCATCGAGATTGCACAGGAACCCCAGGTGAATGTGGCGGAGGGCGTGGTCATGCAGTACATCGGCGTGGCCCGCAAGGATGACAAAGGCTTGGTGCAGGTGGGCGTAAGACCGGAGGTCCTGGAAGAAATGCTTGCAAGTACTGCTTTGGATACGGTGCTTGGGGACGTGGATTTTGGTGACAGGGGATATATATATGCCATAGATGCTGCCAGCGGCCGGATTCTGGCCCATCCCAATTCCGCCCTGATCGGAACTCCTGCTGCGGATGCGGGATTCCCGGCAGAAATGACAGGACGGGGAAGAGCCAGAATAGGCGGTGTCAGCGGATATTATGTGGCGGAAGCGTATGAGGATAGAATCATCGGTACCTTTATGCCTGCCAGCGAGTATTATGCCCAGCGCAACAGCCAGACTCTGGTAGTGTCTCTGAGCATGCTGCTGATCTTCGGAGTCCTATTGGTACTGATCAATCATATGGTGGACGACAAGATTGTCCAAGGCATCAACCGTATCACCAATTCCATGAAAGAGATTGCGGAGGGGGATTTCAGCCTTGCTGTACATGAGAACGGAAACCCGGAGTTTGTGATGCTCTCCGACAGCATTAACAAGATGGTAGGGAATATCAGCCGGAACATGCAGGAAAATGAGAAGTTGCTGGAGCGGCAGAAAAAGGACATGGAAAACACCCAGATGCTGATCCGCAATGTTAAAAATGCCTGTCAGGAACTGGACTCTGTGTCCGGGGAAAATCTGGAGAATGCGGAACATATTTCCCAGGGTACTGAGGAGCAGGAAAAGGCTGTGGAAGACCTGAAAGAGATCATGGACCGTCTGACCAGAGAATTGGGCGTCAGCGTGGAAGCCGCCATGGAAATTACGAAAGAAACCGATCAGACCTCCGAGCGGATCGCCCAGACCCAGGAGCAGATGCAGATGCTCAGCGATTCCATGCAGCGGATCAGCGAGATGTCCGCCGCCATAGAGAAAATTATCGGCGAGATCAATTCCATCGCCCAGCAGACCAATATGCTGTCTCTGAACGCTTCCATCGAGGCGGCCAGGGCCGGAGAAATGGGCAAGGGCTTTGCCGTGGTGGCGGCCCAGGTAGGAGAACTGGCTGCCAGGAGTGCCCAGGCCGCCCGGGAGACCAATGAACTGATCACCAATTCCATCCAGGCCGTGGACAGCGGTAAGAAGATCACCGACCAGACCGTAAAAGCCTTTGAGGTGGTGGCTCAAGACGTGGAGAAATCCAATCGGGACGTGCTGTCCATCACGGACATGGTGAGACAGAATGTGGAGACTGTGGCGGGGGCGGTCAGCCAGATCGGGCGAATCACAGGCGTGGTGGAGGAAAATGTGCAGATTTCTCAGAGCACAAAGTTGGCATCCTCCAATGTGGCGGATATAACGGGTAAGCTGCTGGAACTGGTGGAGCAGTAGGATTGCAGGCCTGTCCGTGTGCCTTGACAGGGCACGGGCAGGCTGATTTTTTTATAGCATTAGAACCCGGTCGGGAATGAAATCCGGCTGCGGCTATAACTTACAGGTTAATACATTTATTACATAAATTATACAATAATCTTCAATATTAAATCTAAAATAACTATAAAATCCACAAAAACCATTGCAAATTTTTGCCAATTCTGCTAAAGTATTTGAAAAGCATATTTCAGTTCAGATTCATTCATGAAACGTCAGGCATGTTTTCATTTTCTTTTATTCCCCATTATTCAGGCAGGAATGAAAATCACAGGAAAGGAGTAATTATGTACAGTTCTATATTGGCGGGGGCTCTCTTTGGCATTGAGGCCAACCTGGTCCATGTGGAGGTGGATATTTCCACGGGATTACCGGGCTTTTCCATGGTGGGCTCTCTGGGCAGCGAGGTGCGTGAGGCCAGAGAGCGGGTGCAGGTGGCTTTGAAAAACGCGGATTTTGACATTCCGCCGAAAAAGATCACCATCAACCTGGCCCCGGCAAACCTGAGGAAAGACGGCACAGGATTTGATCTGCCAATTGCCATAGGCATCCTGCAGACCCTGGGTTATTTTAAAGAGGAGGCTACCAGAGACATCCTGTTTGCGGGGGAATTGGGGCTGGACGGGGAGATCAGGCCCGTCAGCGGCATATTGCCCATTGTAAGGGAAGCAGCCCGACGGGGAATAGGGAATTGCATCGTCCCCTGGGACAATCGGACGGAGGGCGGAATGATACCGGGTATACGGGTCAGAGGCGTCCGCAGTATCTGTCAGCTGACGGCGTTTCTGCAGGAGACGGACACTGACAGGCAGGAGGAATTGCTGCCCTCCCAGCCCTGCACCACCCGGGAACTTCTGGAGCAGGAGCAACCCGCTCCGGGCAATGACTTTTCGGGAATCAAGGGTCAGGAGGCTGCCCGGCGGGCGGCGGAGATTGCGGCGGCAGGATTCCACAACCTGTTGATGTCCGGACCGCCCGGCGGCGGCAAAAGCATGATTGCCCGGGCCATGGCGGGAATCCTGCCGCCCATGACCTGGCAGGAAAGTATCGAAGTGACAACCGTCTACAGCGTGGCGGGTATGCTGGATCCGGAGAATCCGTTAATTCTGCGGCGTCCCTTCCAAAACCCGCATCATACGATTTCCGGAGCCGCTCTGATTGGCGGCGGCGTCCACACCCGTCCCGGCGCCATTTCTCTGGCCCACAGGGGCGTCCTGTTTCTCGATGAACTCACTGAATTCCCCAGAACAATCCTGGAATGCCTGCGGCAGCCTCTGGAGGACCGTCAGGTTAATATAGCCCGTGCCCAGGGTAACTGTGTCTATCCGGCGGATATTATGCTGGTATGCGCCATGAACCCCTGCAGGTGCGGCTATTTCCCTGACAAAAACAGATGCCGGTGCAGTGAGGGAGAACTGGCAAAGTATTGGGGCAGGCTCTCCGGGCCTTTGCTGGACCGCATGGACATGTATGTGGAGACCGGCAGGATCGAATTGGAGAAGCTGCAATCCATCGGGCAGGGGGAATGCAGCGCTTTGATCCGCCGGAGGGTGGTGGAAGCCAGGACCATACAGGAAGAGCGCTTTCGAGGGAAAAAGTATTCCTTTAACGGAGATATGGAAGCGGAAGAACTGGAGCATTATTGTAAACTTGGCAGGGAGGAGAAAAAGCTGATGGAACTTGCATACAGACGGCTGGAACTCAGCGCCAGGACTTACCACAGAGTTTTGAAAGTAGCCAGGACCATAGCGGATCTGGGACATTCGGAGCGAATACGGGAGGAACATCTGGCAGAGGCGCTGGCTTACCGGCTTACCGTAGGGGCCAGGAAGAATCCGGGAAGCGGATCTTCCGGGGGCTAAACGGGCAGCGGTCAAAACCGTATGGAATTCACATAGACAGGAGATGCGGAAGAGGAGATGGACAAATATCTATATTGGCTGGCCAATGTAAGCGGGCTTGGGACGGCGTGCAGGGAGCGGCTGCTGGAGGCTTTTGGCACAGGCGCGGCGGTATATGGAGCACAGGAGAAACATCTGGCCATGGTACTGGAAAAGGCAAAGGCGGAAAAGCTGTTGGAAACACGGAAGAAATGGGATGTGGACAGGGCATATGAGGAACTGCAGGAGAAGCAGATTTCCTTTGTCTGCACGGCGGATGCTGAGTACCCCGAGCGGCTGCGGGACATTCCCGATCATCCTTTTGGCATCTATTACAGGGGAGGGATGCCCCAGTCCCGGAAACTGGCGGTAGCCGTGGTGGGAGCCAGAGAATGTTCGGATTACGGGCGTTTTATAGCTACGGAACTGGGCAGGGAATTGGGGACGGCGGGGGTGCAGGTGGTCAGCGGTATGGCCAGAGGAATAGATGGTATCAGCCAATTGGCGGCCCTGGAGGCGGGCGGGGAATCCTTCGCTGTCCTGGGCAATGGAGTGGATATCTGTTACCCCAAAGGGAATCAGCCTGTTTATGACCGAATGCTGATACAAGGAGGAGTTCTTTCCACCTATCCCCCGGGGACGGCGCCCAAGCCCCAGCTTTTTCCGCCCCGTAATCGGATCGTCAGCGGCCTGGCGGATGTGCTGGTGGTGGTGGAAGCCCGGCAGAAGAGTGGGACGCTGATCACGGTGGATATGGCTTTGGAACAGGGAAGAGAGGTCTATGCGGTACCGGGGAGGATCACGGACAGGCTCAGCGATGGCTGCAATAAGCTGGTCAGGGAAGGCGCGCTGGTATTTCTGTCTCCCAGGGACTTTATGGAAGGATTGCGTCATTCTTTCCCGGAGAAACTGGCCTGCTGCGTGGCAAAGCGGACCAGGCCTGCAGGGAGCCCTGCGCTGCCTCCCATTACGCCGGAGGAAGCAGTGGTACTGGAGGCCCTGGATCTGTATCCCCAGCCTCTGGAGAGAATCAGAGAGCAGCTCCAGGTTAAGCTGACGGAGAAAGGATTTCATACCTTTTCCAAAAACCTGCTGACGATTCTGATGCGCCTGTGCCTGAAGGGAGTGGCAAAACAGAACAGTCCCGGGTGGTTTTCACTGGATATCTAAGATCCCCCTGCTTATTTTACAAAATGCTGAGAAGCCTATTTCAATTTTCTCATAAAAGAGATACAATAAGAATATCGGCCGCTCGGAACAGGCAATCAATGAGGAAGGGAATTGATAAAAGGATGAAAAGGATTATTTTAGGGAGCGTTATAATGAGTATCATGGCGGTATTGCTGATGGGCTGCGGTAACACCACGGTGCCTCTGGCTGAGGTGTTCCGGCAGGAACAGTTGGAGGCTCAGACCATACAGATTGTGGATTGGCTGAACTCAGGGGCGTATGAGTTGGTGTACGAAACCTTTCGTGAGGATATGCAGCAGGTGTTGCCCGTGGAGGAGATTCGGTCAGCCTGCATGGAGACCTATGGAAACGCGGGGGATTTTGTGAAGTATGGCAATACCGTGGTGAACGGTCAGAAGATCGAAGAGGAGGATTATGCCGTCGTCATGGTCAAGGCCCAGTACGAAAAGCAGAATGTGACGTTTCAAGTGGGATATGATGCCGAGATGAAAGTAGTGGGATTGTATATGAAGTAAGATTGGATGTACGGGCAAACAAAGCGAGATATATGGAAAAGAGAGATGGAAAAGAGAGATGGAAAAGAGAGATGGAAAAGAGAGATGGAAAAGAGATATATGGAAAAGAGATATATGGAAAAGAGAGAGATAGAAAAGAGAGACATGTAGAAAAGAGGGATATCCGGCGTATGAAAATTTTGGTGATTGGCGGCAGCTATTTTTATGGCAGGGTGTTTGTGATGCTGACGGCACCGCAACATGAAATTACTGTGGTGAATCGGGGAACTTATTCCATGGCGGACATGGGGGTGGCACAAGTCCGGGGGGACCGCAGAGATCCGACGCTGTGGCGGAATATGTCAGAAGGGTATGACATAGTGGTGGATTTCTGTGCTTATAAAGCGGGAGACATCCGAAACGTGCTTGACAATATATCGGTAAAACCGTCTCAGTATATTCATATCAGTACTGTGGATGTGTACCGCAGGGGAAGCGGTGTCTGTAAGGCAGAGGACGCTCCTTATGAAGACCGGCGGCTGCCGGGGGAGGCGGGAGAGTATATCGCGGGAAAGGTGGCGCTGGAGAAGGAACTGCGGCAGGTCTGTGAGGAGAGGGAAGTGGCCTGGGCAGTCTTGCGGCCCGGAATTCTCTATGGACCATACAATTATGCGCCCCGTGAGTCCGCTTATATTCAGTTGATGGTACGCCGGCAGATTCTGCCCAGGATTACGGATGCGGACGGACGGTTCCAACTGGTGTATGTGAAGGATGCGGCGGAGGCAATTCAAAAGTGTCTTTTGAATGAACGGACTTACAGCAATGCCTACAATATCTGTAACAGAGAGCCGGAGACTTATGGCAGCCTGGCGGATATGCTTTTGAAGGTCAGCGGCCTGTCGGTTCAGGAACTGCCCATGACGGTAAAGCAGGCGGAACAGCAGGGAATTCCTCTGCCCTTTGCGGTCAGAGAAGCGGAGACGGAACTGTATGACAATGCCAAAAGTATTCAGGATTTGGGGATGATATACACATCCTTTGAAGAGGGCATGGGTAAAACCTACAGAGCTTTTCGGAATGTCTTTGCGGAATAAATTTGCAAATGGGCACGGAGCGCTTACAAAGAGATTTATGTTTCGGGCCCGAAATACAACCGGGAGTTGTATTTTTGTATATACAGTGAGTATGGCGTTATTGCAAGATTGGGTCGGGAATGGTAATATAGATATACAGAACATTATAACTGAGTCAGCTTACCCCAAATACAGGGATTCCTGTGCCGGAAAGCATCATGCACGATCCGGATGCAGGGGCAGCCGGATCTTACGCATGGGAAAGGCTTGTGGGAAGGGAAAATGCGGAACTCAGAATAGGAGGAGAAAGATGCAGGAATTAAAGCCGATAAAAGAAGGAAAGGTACGGGAGATCTATGACAACGGGGATACACTGATTATGGTGGCCACGGACAGGATCAGCTGCTTCGATGTGATTCTTAAGAATCAGGTGACGAAAAAGGGGGCGGTGCTGACCCAGATGTCCAAGTTCTGGTTTGACATGACCAGAGACATTCTGCCCAATCATATGATTTCCGTAGACGTGAAGGATATGCCGGAGTTCTTTCAGCAGGAAGGCTTTGACGGCAACAGTATGATGTGTCGTAAGCTGGAGATGCTTCCCGTGGAGTGTATTGTGCGGGGATATATCACCGGCAGCGGTTGGGCCAGCTATCAGAAGGACGGTACGGTATGCGGCATCAGACTGCCGGAAGGATTGAAGGAATCAGATAAGCTGCCGGAGCCTATCTATACCCCTTCCACCAAGGCGGAGATCGGCGACCACGACGAGAATATTTCCTATGAACAGAGCGTGGAATATCTGGAGAAGCGTTTCCCGGGCAAGGGCAGAGAGTACGGAGAGAAACTTCGCGACTACACCATCGCCCTGTATAAAAAGTGTGCGGAGTATGCGTTGACCAGGGGGATTATTATTGCGGATACCAAGTTTGAGTTTGGCCTGGACGAGGAAGGCAACATTGTGCTGGGGGATGAGATGCTGACCCCGGATTCTTCCCGCTTCTGGCCTGCGGAAGGGTATGAGCCGGGCCATGCCCAGCCTTCCTTTGACAAGCAGTTTGCCAGAGACTGGCTGAAGAGCCACGAGCATGACTGGGAATTACCCCAGGACATTGTGGATAAGACCATTGAGAAGTATTTGCAGGGGTATGAACTGCTCACAGGAAAGCCGCTGCAGCAGTAAAATTATAATAGTTATAACAAAGGGCTGTTGCAAAAGAGGCTGTAAATTTTTCTGTGTCTATGGAGGAAAAATCCTTCTGGTAAAATCCAGATATGTACAATATTCTGTCGAATCCTAGGCTAGATTTTGTTGTCGATTTATCTTGCTGATTATAGTATTACCAATCTGCACGCCTTTATACAGATTTTTCTAATTTTTTGCACCAAAATAAAACATCCTGGCTGCTTCTTTTCGTGGGCTCTGCCCACACCCGGCCTCTGGAATAAGGATGGAGGTTTCTGGCAATACAATAAATGCCGACGGGATAAGGATGGGAACAGCAGCATCCCTTTCAGGGTGCGCTGCCCCAGACTTTCCTTTCTACAGATACTGGGTCAGCCGCTCTCCATAGAGGACTGTCAGCTGGTTGAGTACCTGGTCCCAGTTCCGGTATCTTTGGGTCCACTTCTTCGCCACATTCAGGCTGGCCAGATAGAGCATCTTTTCCAGAGAGCTGTCGCTTGGGAACACGCTCTTTGTCTTGGTGACTTTCCTGTACTGGCGGTTCAGCCCCTCGATTATATTGGTCGTGTACATAATACGGCGTACTTCGTCAGGGAACTGGAAGAAAGGGCTTACAT